>Ga0316217_10003846_pt1 | contig 16727 bp, 21 predicted proteins | sample 1anoAmetaG_FD_203633 | JGI IMG/M metagenome (GOLD analysis project Ga0316217, IMG submission 203633) | Freshwater microbial communities from Trout Bog Lake, Wisconsin, USA - 1anoA | ecosystem: Environmental > Aquatic > Freshwater > Lake > Hypolimnion/Profundal zone | place: USA: Wisconsin...
TGGTCACCAAGTACAAAGAGGTAGATCTCGTGGCAAGTAGATAGTTTCGCCCAACGACTGGGCCGTGGTGTCGAAGAAGAACGAGGAGAACATGCTGGACATGCTGAATTTGCAGCGGGAGCAGCTGCGCAGGCTGACTGAGGAGAAGTAGAAGCTCATGAGGATCAACGTGGTAGTACTGAGGCTATGCAGCATATGAAGGAGGAGGTCGAGCGCAAGAAGGACGAGGTCAAGAACATGACCATGATGATCCTCAACGACGACAAGTTCGAACAAAACAACACCATGATCCTGGCCGAACTCGAGCAGGAAGACCCCAAGCTGGCTCAGTCCTTCATCCAGATGCGGAACAACTTCACCATGCTCAACTCTTCCCAGAACAACCTCAACACTACCCTTAACTTTGTCAAACGTCCACATCCACCTATTTAGTCCAGCGTGAGCTCATCAAGGAAGTCGACTAGGACAACTACAACGACGACTCCCAGGACAGCGACGATGACATGGATTGCCCTGAACTCTCCATCCTCTTCCCTGACAAGGTCCAACGCATTCGCACCAATCGGGCGGAAATGAAGGTGCCCTACCTCAACATGAAGAAAGTCCGAGAACTCATGATGAAGAGGGAGGAGAAGCTCAAGAAGGAGATCTAGGCGGAAGGACACCACGTCAACCCAACCAACAAGATCATCCAGCTCTAGTCAGAGCTATAGATCACTCGCAAGGAACTGACCAGCCAGATGCTGAAGTTTCGGACCATGATGGACTAGAACAAAAGGATGTCCTTGCATATCAATGAACTCGAGACAAGGAATGATATGCTTGCCAACAGCAACAACATCCTTTCCCAGAACTACAAGCACATCTATAAGGACTACCAGATCTGCAAAAGCATCACCAACGAAGTCTAGAGGCTGCTCGGTAAACAAATCACCGAGTAAAACGTGCTCAATGCCCGCGAAGAGCTAAGCACCATCGTAATAGTCAATAGCGATATCCACCAGTAGCAAGATAGAGTCAAAAGGATAGTTAATTCTATTTTTAGGGAGAAAAACCCATCCCAACGCAGAACCTTTTCTCCTTGACATGTTGCTGTACCTACCTTTATATTAACTACTACCAATAAATCGATAAGCATTAAATCATCACCTCAGATCAGCAGCAACTCACTACTATGAAAAGAACATTCAATCAAGACTATTAACATCATTAGATATTAAACAATAAAAATATGAAGTTTTATTCATAGATTCTCGATTTCTGCCCCGAATCCGCATAGATACCAATATGGACCCTTTTGGACATGGGAACAAAATATACTAACAGGAAACTCATCCTTTCCAATATCAAAAACGTACTCCTTTTCAATCCTGCTTCCGTCATCAAACTCTTCCCCTTTCGGATACTTAGATTCTCCATAGCCGTTTTTTATGTTTCGGTTTGTGACTATTCTGATGGTGGTTATTCGGTTTTCTTCAGTGTTATACCTGAGTTTGAAGTAACGGATGAAGTCATCGTTTGAAGTTTCTATAGTATGCACTTTACAGTAGTGCTGAATAAAGTTTTGAGGCAAGACCAGTTTCCCTTCAAGAATCTTTCCTCCTTTGTTCATGTTGTAAATTGCTTGAATGGAAGCTATTCCGCGATCAGTATAGAATATTTTCAAGCTATTTATGGAACTGTTAGTATAGTCTCCAAGCAGTTCGCGGTCATATAAAGTTGCTTATTGGATATCTCCAACAAACTATCTCCTGAGCCCAATGACTTCGTCTTAAGTTTGAACGCATTTTTCCTTAAAAAAGCTTGGTGTAAATCTAGCCTTTTACCTTCTTTGCTCTCTGTATGGGCTTTAATGTTAAAAATATGGAGAAATAGTGGCTGCTAGTCTTTTTATCGATCTATTGCCCGATTGGTAGCTGAGCTCAGATGCAGGCAAGCCCCTGGCTAGTGAAGTAGAAGTGTAACCTAAGTTTCCCCTTTAGTTCTAAGGCTAAAACTGATCTGATTGTTACTTTTAGAGTAAAATTTTGATCTTTTGCCTGTTTAGTTCAGAAAGACTGTGAATGCCCTTTCTGCAATTTTACAAAATGATATCAAGTTCCTTCCCGAAGCTCAACTTGGAGCCTTCTCTAAGCATACTCAATGCTTAATTGGGGTAATTCTTCTTAACCCTTTTTTCAATTTTTCCAATTTCTTCCCTAAAGCGGATCTCCATCCTGTTCAAGTGGCCTTAAAGCACATAGATTTCATCTTTCGATAGATTGTAGCCCCCGAAGGCCATGTCAAAGCTCATCGTATCTTACTTTTCTGATTAGTCACTAGGAGAATCAATTGGAGCTATTGCCTCTGTCTTATGCCTCTAGATAGCTTTAAAGTGCCTTGAACGTTTGAGCTAAACCTCTTATCTTTTTACTTGTTTCCCCAACTATTCAATCATCCTTTCCTTGTCCCGCATATCAATTAGGTGGGTTTGTAGGTCGATCTCCTTGGATATCTGTTTGTCGACTATCTTCTGCAATGAAAAGACTCTCCTTTTGAGAAGTTTGTTTTCCCTCTGCATGCCATCTTAGAGATAGCCCTTTTTTTAATCTTATTTATCAAGCAATTTGAGCGCTTTTCGAAGCCTCTTGTAGGTCATTTTTTCATCACTGTATCTTTGCAGCTCAAGTCCGATCTCTTGCTCAATACTTGTCAATCTATTCATGATCTCTCGGTGTTGTACTTATACTTTTTCGTTCTTAGAGGCTTTAAGCACTCGCTTCTGCCAAAGTTTCAATTCTTCATGTCTGCGATTCAGCTACTCTCGGTAGTTTATGACGGGCTGTGGCTTTAACTTAGGCCGTGATCCCTTGCTAGCGATTCGTTACTTCTGCATCTTGAGTGCTTGTTTTTCGTGCAAGACAACCACCTTCTCCCTCAGCATCCTGAGGTCCTATTCAAGTCTTTCCTTTTGCCCGATTAGCTTCGAAATGATCTATTCAAACTATGAAGCCTTAGTAATGCCACTGTTATTCAGCTTTCGCCTGATCTCTGCCTCTTTTGACTATAAATTAGGTTCCCCTTTATTCATTTAAGTTATACAGAGTTAGTAGATAAAACAATCATCATTAGTCGGACTAGGTTGGGACCAGGTTCTTGCAAAGTACTCCAGCAGCGAGGTGGCTGCAGAGAAACTGTTTTAAGCTATTCAAATAGACCTATTAGGCCTCTTATTCTATCTGGGGCTAATCGTTGGGAAGCTGTAAGTTGTGCTAGTTGATGTTGATGCTGACTCTAAAAGGCTGTGTTTTGGGTTCTGCTTCCTGTGTGGGTTGTTTGGAGTGTTTCTTTGATAGCAAGGCGTCATTGATGCTTTGCAATTCTACTTTCTTTGAAGTTTTGGTCAGCTAGTTAAGTTCTGCTTTCGGCCTCAGATTGATTTTGGAAAGAGTAGAAACATTTTTCAGTAGAACCCTGTTGCTTTTTTGCTGTAATTCTTATTCCTTGGGGAGTATGGCAGGACGGAGTGGATCGATTGCTAAATTTTTGTTAGAGATTTCGCAGAGGAGGCGGTCTAGTTTGGTCTGGGAGTAGATCCTCTGTTGGCTGCTTTGTCGTATGAGTGGTAATTTCTGGCTGTCTCGGTTTTCTTGGGTGAATTCTTTCATAGAAAATATAATAAATACGAATTAGATATGAATACCACTAAATAGCATTTGAAATAGAGGGGGGAGAAAAAGGTGGAGACTTCACTTTTGGATGTGACTTACCCTTACTACCAAGACTCACTGTTGGCAAAGTCCAAATTCATGGGGTTTTAGGTGCTAGTTTTTGTAAGTGGGATCTACTTCTCAATAGTTTACACGATGATCAACTACATCAACAAGGGCTACTTCTTAAAGTGGGACATTCTTCTCACCATTATCAACAACTTGTCCTGGGATACTCTAGCAGTCAGTTTATCACTCATCTTCAGCCTTGTGGAGATATACATGGCGGACTTACTTTTGCCTTTGTTCAAAGACGAACAAAAAAGGCGCCTTTTTACTTACATCTATTCTGCTTGTTGGCTTTGCTTCTTTGTGGGTGGAGGATTGGTTCTAATCTCTATCATTAACTTTTATTTCACAGATCGCATTCTGATTGTTGTTCTGAGCTGGGCTTTTCCCGTTAAGACTGCCAGCTATTGCATCTAAAAGATTAGACTTTAAAACAAAACCTCTTCTCTTTTCACTAAATTTCTTTTCATCCTTTCCCCTGAGATGGTTTTCTCAAGCTTCATTTCCAACCACGATTCTTCACTTCCTCGGCATATTTCCTATCTTTCCATCAAATTCCTCACAGCTAATCTCTGCCTTCTGATTAACTACATCCTGATGACTGAGATTATTGCTCCCTACCTGCAGCCTTAAGTTTTCTAATCAATGCCCTTCATATAGCTGTATTTCAGACTAACCCCTCTGGTGTTCTATGTGCAAATAGTCCTTTACTACCTGATCATGGAAAACATCGTGCTGGCGATGTCTTAAATAACGCAGCTCAAATCGCGTCACTTCTACCTAGATTGGTGGAATGCGTAGACGATTTCATAGTTTTTGTAAAAATGGGTGCTTCTCGTGAATGCCTTTAGTAATAAGTACCTCTCGATTAGCCAGAAACACAAGCACACCTGCCACCTAGTCATCATCTTCGTCATGCTTTTCACAGTTTTCGGATAGCGTGTCAACCTCAAAATGATTGCCTTTGCGCTCTTCAACATTGCAGTGGTTTTTATTTTCGGAGAGAACAAACGGGTACAAAACAACTACTTGGTCCACTTCTTGATCATCAGTTTTTAGCCTTGCACTTTGGCTCTCGTCCTAAAGTATAACATATTTAGTTGATAGTCTATGTGTTATTTTATAACTTGCTATCATATCTAAGCCAATTCAAACATAAACTAGACCAACTTTTGTTGTTTTTGGTTGCTTCCTTGAAAAGAATGCATTATTTTCTGTATTATCGTTATTTTTTGGAGGTTTATTGAAGATTTGGGAAATACAAGAAGTTAGGAGATCAGAAGAGATGAAGGAAGGAAAGAGAGAACAAAAAGAGGAGATCAGACACTTCGGAAGGTCAATCCATCATTGTTTGCACTAGGTGGGTCACTGCGAATGATTGACAATATATCATCATTTGTTCCTCTAATCCAAAACACACAAGATTCCTTTTACTCCAACCAATCGCAATCACAATTCATTATGGGTCATACTGCAAAAATCAAAATTTAAACTGCTTCCCACCATTCTTCTTCTGCGTACTAAAGCTGTAGAGCAGGCTGTCTGCTTCCACCCTCTGTGGGCTGTCTGTAAGTATCCTTCTCTCACGTTTTGCCAGCTAGATCTCAGACTCTTTAACTTTGCATGCTGAGCAATTGCTGGGGTATTTGCTGTTGTGCCTCCGTATCAAAGGTAATTTGAGCTATACTTGGATGCTTTTTTCTTAGAACTCTTTGAGACGGCCCTCTGGAGTTTTTTCAACTTCAGGGTTGAATTACCTTTGTTTTTAGCAAAAAATACTATTTTAATTTATGCAAAGATTTATAAGTTGGCTGTTTGCGATGCTCTTGGCAAAAACTACATATTTATGCATTGTTAATGTAGCGTTTCGGGTTGTTATGGCAAGTGCAGCAGTGCACGAAACTGGGGTTGGCCGTATCCACGATGAATCGTGGTTCACCTTTTACCTAATAACGTTACCTAAAGATTTAGTTTCCCTAGGTTTTGATTGCCTTGTATCTCCGCTCAACTTCTAGGAGTTGCTCTGTGGTGTAGAAGCCATAGTTTTTGTTGGGAATGCCCCAATAGTGTCGTTTTTGTTTGGCATCTACGCTTTAGCCAAAGTTAAGACTATGGCCTTTCATCTTGCCAATGCTAAACTTCCCCTCTCGGCTGTTCCACATGAAATAAAATTATATTTCACGTCCAAAAGATATAAAATGAATAGGTCGATTGCACCAATAATTATAATAATTTTATAATGTCAAAGCTGGGAGAGGAAGAGTGCGAACAACTGCTCAAAGCAACTTGTACCTTTTGGCTTAGATTTAGAACGCAAAATCGCAAAGATGCGCGAAGACAAAAAATAGTCACCTTCACTCATTATTCCCAAGAACTTGCTCACTTTTGCAAAGACAAACTCCTACAACAACTTTTTATTCGCCATCTACTAGTATTGCAAGGCCTTCAACGAGTCCGTTAAGAAGTACCAGCAGCTTAAGGAAAAGCTGGAGGGCCGGGTAAGTGAAGATATCATGCTTCTTCAGAAGGAAAGAGATCAACTTATTGCGTTAGAAAAAGAGCTTGTAAATTTTATTTGAAGTAGAGTTATTTGTACGCTCAAATTCTTCTTGAAAATGCTTGTAAGTCAGTCTACAAAGACCAGTTTTTCTTCTAAACCCTCATCTACCTCATTTGCCGAGTGATCAAAGACTTTTTCTCAAGGGAAGAGTTCGGATTGATCTAGTAATGTAGGGATTTTGAAATTTAGAGATAAATAGGCTTTTTCGGACTAACCGTTACAATCTCATCAAAAAAAGGCACCAAAACGATCAGATAATGAAGGAGTTTCCTGCTTTGAAAGAATAAACCAAACGCAAGAAAGTCAATCTAACCACCATCATCGCCAAAGTCCCCTAAAAGATGCAGGCTTTCAGGCAACTCTAAAGAAAGAAGAGAGAGCAAAGGGGACAGCAAGATTACACAGCTATTTTAGGGATGACTGAAATGAAAGATGAACTTCAAAGATCTCCTCTTATTTGCACATGGCTTCCTTCAAAGAAAAGTATGCTCAGTTAGTTCACAAGACCTAAATTCCACTCACTTTTTAGAGAAGTCCAAACTTCACCGGAAAAATAAGTGTGATTGATAATTTTATTAGTATCAAAATGCAGTTTTTCACAGAGCCTGTTCAAACTAGGCTGAATATAAGTTCTCTGCAAGAATGTCCTAAACACGTGGGCAATAATCACTGTGAACTTTGTGGTAAAAGATAGTCGGATGAGCCTTGCAATTGTGAGATGTGCGAATCCTACAATCGAAAACTGTAATCCTTGGTTTATTTAGTGAGCAAGAGAAAACCAGCAAAATGACGCTTCATTTGGCTAACAAAATGTTTCAAAAACTGACCAAAAGGAAACTGACTTCTAAACATTTTCAAGACATTCTGCATTTCCTGCTGTACCCTCACCACAAGACCATTATCTACCCTTTGGGAGTTTTCATCCCTTAGATATGCTTCTATAAGGATGGAGAAGCTGAGGCACTTTACTGCAATGGAGAAACAAACTAGAAAAGACCTGGAATCTGGCCGCCTGCAGTCTTAAGAATAAAAAAATAAAAACTCACTAACACTCAAATCCAGAAAGTACTGAACGAAAAACGCAGAAAATACAGAGATAAAATATCAAAAACACTCAATCGTTAAATTTCTATATCTAGGACCAAAGCTTAAAAATAAGTGATTTCTTAAAATGTAAAAGCCAAGTAAGGACTAAAAGATGGACAAAAAGAGTCTCCAAAAAGAGTGATTTACCAAGAGAAAAAGTAAGAAGTGGCTCCTGAGCCAAAGGATGCTGTAATCATCTGCATTTCAAACAAAGATGAAACCTACTAATAGCTGAAGTAAGAAAACTATTTTATTGGTTTGATGCTCAGGCGCAAACAGGATCCTATCTTCAAGCCAATTGACTTCATCAAAAACTTCATCGGAATAGTTGGAATTGAGGAATAAGACAAACACCTCATTTTCTGCAAGCATTAGGAAGGCAAAATCAAATATAAGCAGTTATTCTAAAGAAGCAAGGCGATAGTGAGAGTAATGGGGACTAACATCATTCCAGGTTAGTAAAAGTACATTTCGGCTGAGTAATAAGCTCTCTTTCTGCTAGAAATCGCTAAGAAAAGTCCATAGAGCTACGCATATTACACACTTTACAAGATAATCAACTACATCTAGTTTTTCCATGACGAAAAGTAAGTTTTGGCCTATCAAGGATCACTCTCATCTCAGCTAAATTTCTGATAAACTAGCTCAAGTAGCTTTATTTACTTCACGTCTATTCCCTCAAAAAGTACTAGCTTATCAAGTATACATGGAATCAAGAAACCTACCTTCACAAAATCGCAGAAAACTAGAACAAACTTTTGCTCAGGTCGCCCAAGGTCGAGCTAGACACACGTTCTCGGATGAAATCTGCTCTAATACAAAAGAAAATGAAAGAACAGTACGATTAGCTGAAGATATCTATGGGTTTAGGAGATGTGTAGCAAAATGACCAATAATAACACAAAAATAACTCTTTCTTTGCTGTTTTGCACCCTGAACTCCCAGCACCCATAGGTGACTTACTCAAGGACAAAGCAATGACCGTTCAGAAGTTCCAAAAAAAGTATCTTGGGTACCAAGACAAAAAGAAGTCAGTAGCTGTTGACTTCAACAGCAACTTGGTTAAAACTCTGCACAAAATGACTCCTATCCTGAAAGCAGCCGAAGGGCACTAGATATAAAACAGGCAGTTCCCTAAAACGGCCTCCATCCACAGCCGTTCAGCCATCGACAAAAGGTCCTTTTCGCAGGGGAACACAATAAGCACTCTCAACAAGACAACAATCTTCTTATGATCTTATTTCACTCCAATTCAAGTAATTAGGCAAAGGACTGTATTTGGCGTACAAGATAAAAATTTTAAATCATACGGAACCCTTATTCCAGTTGAATGACCTGTTTCGAAACACACACCTTTTTTGAAACATGTGGTAGTTTATGTGGTTTACTCTAAGGTCAGCACTCTCAAAGGCCTATCTCAGTGAAGATTTACGGCGTCCTTCGTCTATAAGCAGCTAAAAGTTTATCATTCTTACTGCACGTCTCTGTACCTCTCCGCCTAGCTCTTCAAATTTTAAAGACGACTGCACTTCTTTAGTAAACTACATTTTGTTGGGGTTTCTTACTCTTGTGCGCATTTACTGCCTTTTTTGGGACATTGAACTACCCACACGAATCTGGACGGTTGGGGATAGGGTTTTTTACTTTATCTCTTTGCTTCCTGTCGCAGACATTCCTATCTGCCTTCTTTCGAGCTCAGGTTTTTTGTAGCTTTGAGGTCTGATTAGGTTTTTTCTTTTGGGGGAGAAGCTTTAAGTCAAAGGCCTTGGTCTGTTATGATGAGCAAGTTTGTTGATTTTGTCAAACTGAAGGTTGCAGATCGAAGGCTAGCTATCTGACCCATCAGAAGGGTCACAGCCCACCTTCAGGAGGTTAGGATTAGCCATAAGCTCTTCCTAGCACTCCTAAACATCTGCTTTGATTTGACTAGGAATGCCAATTTTGTAGAAACGAGCCACACATCGGCATATAGTGAGAGCAATGTCTTGAAAAGCCTAAGAGGACAGAAACTTGTCGGAGATTCCGAACTGTGAGGTTTAAATCGTGAAAATTTAGGGAGACCTTATAATGTTGTAGAGTGTGATGCGGGCAGTGGCTTCTTTGGACTTTTCCATTGCGAAGTTGCAGCTAGCAAACTAGAACAATACTGATATTTTGCTGGCTAAGTAAGGGAAAAGTCTTGCCTTATGGGGTGTGTTGCGGTCAGCACAGCCATAGAAAAAAGCCTTTTTCTTCTGCGTATGTCCATGCAAATCCAAAACCATGCGAATCTGCCTTTGCTAGTGTGTATCCAAGATCTGGTTCTTTATGAAGTAGACTTAAGGGTAGAACTCCTTGGCTGGATTCTTCCATCTCCTATTCAGATCTCTGCCGATGAGTGAACACCTGTAGTTCCCATGGGCTACTCCGTCAGGGTTGACCATGGGGAATATCTTGAAGACAAAAGAATCTCTCAAAGCCACAGCTTAAGGCGATTAGGAGACTAGAAATTTGATTAAGAAGTGGATTATCCAGCTGGAAACTGTCTCCCCTGCGTGGCTACGTGCCATGAGTACAATCACTGGGATGTCAGACTCAATTCTTCTCAGAGTTGCAAAGTTAGTGATTGTGAGCATCTCTAGTCTATTGCCTATAAGTGAAGTTCCTGCCAACTTGCGGTGAAAGTAGTTGAATTTCTGCTCTTAAATAGAATCTAAGGTCTTCAGGAGGTCAGTATAGGTGTAAGGAGGGTTGTATGCGAAGAAGATCTTAATAAGTTTTGGATTACCTTATCAAAAGGTTCAAACTCGTACTCAAAGTAAAGAGTGTTGAATCTTTGAAATTAGCCGCATTTTGAGTACAAATTGGCATTTGCTTAACAGGACACACTGCAACCTTTCCTCTCCCACCTTTGGGTCTTGCTGCTCCACAGACAAATCCCAGGAAACAGATTCATCGGCCAGCCAGCTTTGCCATAGTTCATGATGGCAAACTTGCCCTTGTATCTGAGTTTGCTAGTGACAGAGAAGTAAAACCAATTGGTGTATCCAGTGGTATTGACGTCATTGTGCAGAAGGAGGCAGTGCAGGTCTCTGACCTCAGAGACGAATGTTAAATTCCCACTCTAAAACCGAGAGTCGAATTATAAAATAGATTATTCGGAAGAGAAAGCTGAAGTTTTGTCGACTGTGATTATGAAATCGTTTTTGCTGAGTGCTTTGAGTTTGTCGATGGAGCAGATGTTCATGGCAGTGGCCCGACCACGATTTCCATAGTTAAATTTATCGTAGACGATGAGGCTTTTCTAGAAGTGCTCTTCAATGCTTGAAAAAGGTGGAGTGAACTTGCTTTTGTGCTGGCGGGGTTCGTAGGGGGTGCCCAGGAAGGGAGTTTACAACGTCCTAGAAGGTGCTGCTGGCACAAGGTCGAACGGATAGATGCTCTTGATAATCTGTTCCGAAGTTTTGACGATTTCGTTGGCTTTGGGTAGAATGTGACGCACGAAAAGAGTTTCCTGGTGTTCGTGGAAGTCCCTGCGCCTTTGTTCCCCGTTGCCTTCCCTCATTTATTATTATCATTAAACAAACCCAGCTATGCAACAAAAAATCCATCTTTCATAGATTCTCAATTTGAATGATCATTTGCTTTCGTTGGCCTCAGGCAGTCTGAAAGTGGGCTAAAGAACGTCCAACAAAAATTTTTCACCATACTGCTGCTTGTACTTATCGACCAAGTTGCTTCTAGGGAGGGTCCACTGTACTTCTCTGGCGTAGTTAGAAACCACCTGAAATCCGACCAGTGACCCCAACAGAACTGCCAGGGGAATCATCGTTTTGGGCTGAAGCATGTTCACCAGTCCCACAGTTCTCCAGGCGTAGAAGGCGTACCATGCAGAACCAGCTAAAAGACCACCGTAGCCCAAGTGAGTTATGGCTCCAGGAGCGACGGGTTGCAGCAAACGCTTCTCACTCTCTTGCAAGAATTCGGGATTGATGGCGTTTAGCTTTTTGAGGGCGAACAACCCAAGATTAGTATCAATATTGAAGGGTCTTCGGTATTAGTAGTGTTTGTGGTGGGAGTGGTGATGGTGGCCTTCGAATTGCTGATGTTTGTGAGCAGTAGCAATGAGAGCAAGCTAGGCCGGGGTGAAGGCACTTGGTCCGGCATGACCCTGTTGATGGGAGTGGCCATTATTTTAATGGTCAGAGTGTTCTGTCTAAGAGCCCATTTATTATTATGAGTTGAGATGAGTTCATCAAATGATCATATATTGATAGCGCATGGGGATTGGTACTAAACTATGGGTTGCTTAGTTTGTCCAGACCAGGTGGGGCAAATCTTGAGAAAATGGTTTTGCGGATGCGGGTGCAGATGAAGGTAGGTAGGATAAGTGGGGTGCAAATAAAAAATAGAAATATCTTCCAAAAACTTAGTTATCTTATTACTTGTGGGAATTGTAGATTTTATTGGATATTTTTCATCACAGATAGGCCTCCAGGGTTGACTTGAGCTCTCCGTATGTGCTGATTCTGTCAAAAGTAGGGAACTTCTCAGCGAACAAAGATTTGGCGAAAAGGCCGAGTTTTCTAATTCTACTTTCCTTAAAGTAAGTGCCTTCTTTGAGGTAACTTCCTTCGACATGGATCTAAGTAAGGTGCAGAGTACTTCTCCCTTATTGACTGACGAAACCAACAATTTTTCATAGGCATGGTATTTCTGAAGGGCAGCTCGGGTGGCTGCAACTTCGCTGCATGGGCGAGGTGTTACTCAAGGGTGTTGAGGGCGTCACGGTAGGCGGAAAGGAAGACCTTAGCTTAGTAATATTGCTGCTCGCTAGTCATTTGACAAAAAATCAATTTTAATATTTAATTATTTGTTTTAAAGCAATGGCTGAGGAGGTAAAAGCTGAAGTTCCCAAGGAAGAACCAGAACACGTCCACGGAGAGAACTGCAACCACGATCACGACGACCATGACCATGAGCACGATGATGATCACCTTGACCCCAAATCCAACAGAGGCTAGAAAAAGTTCAAAAAAGCTATGGCCAAAATGGGACTCAAACCCTTCACCGGAATCAATAGAGTCACCATCAAAAAGGGAAAGGCCTTTGTTATTAGCATTGATGACCCCGATGTCTGGAAAACCCCAGGAAATGAAAACTCTTACATCATCTTCGGAAAGCCCAACATGGACGGACTCCAGACCGGACAAAACTAAATCAACCAATTCAAAAACCCAGTGGTGCCAGAAGGTGCTGAAGAACCCAAGATCGAAGTCCCCACCTCTTCCGAAGAGGCACCCAAAGCCGAGGAGGCTGCTGACCTCAACTAAGAAGGACTGACTCCCGACAACATTAAGATGGTCATTGAATATACCAAATGCACCCGGGCTGAGGCAATCAAGGCACTTAGGGAGACTGGAGACGACTCAGTGAATGCCATTATGAAGCTCACGAAATGATTTAAATGAATATCATGATGTGGCACGTATAAATATCTTATATTTGATGAAGTGCCTGGCCTTAGTGCTCACCTTACTTGTTGTAGCCAACAGCAGCAAGATACTAGCAATACTGGACAGCAAAAACTTGGTCAATACTCACTCCTAATTCTTCAAGCTACTCTCACACAACAATGAACTTGAGTTTGCCTACTCCTTTGGCAAAAACAACATTGAACTCAAGTATTTCGACCGATTCAGATATGAGCACATCATCGTTATGTGCACTTCCGCCAAAGGTACCAACTTAGGGATTTAGAGATTGAGAGCAAACTCAAGAGTAAAGATATCATTTCTTACTTTGATGAGGGAGGCAATGTGATTGTTATTGGAGACATTGATACTTCCTTCTCTTACAGGAAACTGTTTTATGCCTTTGGAATTTAGTTAGAAGAGTCAGGAACTAGGCTTAAAGATCACTTCAGCAACAATGGTAAATCCTCTGTTGTTTCCACTCTCAATTACGAAACTATTGCGCCCTTTTTCTCACAAAACCAAGGCAAAAAACCTTTGCTCTATGAAGGAATAGGCCTAAACCTTGTAAACTACGAAAACTACCAACTCTACAACCTAATCAAGGCTGAGCCAACTACATTTTCGAAAAACTAGATCACAAAAACAGCAGTAAAAGCAGGAACTTCAATCACTCTCACTGCTGGAGTCCAAGGATTGAACAACGCTAGAGCTATTCTCTCAGGATCTCTTTACTTTTTCAGCAATTAAGCCTTTTCTAAAACCTAGTTTGGTAACAAGCAGATTGCTGCCGACTTAGTCAAATGGGTTTTGCACAAAAATGGTGTTGTTAGAGTGAAAAGCATGCAATACCACGGAGAGGGAGTTGATCACAAATAGACACTCTTCAACGTTGGATAAAAGCTATACTTTTCAGCCTAGATCTAAGAGTTTGATGAGTAAAGTGGACAATGGGTGCCCTATGTAGCTTAAGACCTTCAAGTTGAGTTAGTGATGCTTGACCCTTGGGTGAGAACAACTTTGGTTAAAGGTCCAGGCTCCACTTATTTGGCTGAATTCTATGTAAGTTTGTTTCTACTTAGGCTCCCCAAAAAGAAGGAATCTACCAATTCAAGATAATCTACAAAAAGCCAGGATATCTGTTCATCAAAGAGGCAGAGAGAGTCACCATTCGTCCTTACAAACATGATGAGTTTGAAAGGTTCCTTTTCCCAGCTTATCCTTACTACTTCGGAACTTTCTCAACAATCCTTGCGACTTTCCTCTTCATTGTCTTTTACCTCTACTCAGGATCTGAAAAACTTAAGGAAGAATGATCCCTTTGTTATAACTCAATCACCATCATTTAAGCATATAAAGCAAATTATTAAGTTCAGAGTCTTCTTGAATTCGACTTTTTTGTCGTTTTAAACTCCATAATTATAATATGCAGCACCCAACCCTGACTCTTATCATACGATACCCCAACCAAACCCTCAACCTCGCAAGTCAAGAGCATCTCAGAAACAAAGCTATTGCTGAGTGTACTAGTTGCAAGAAGACTGAGGTGGTTGACAACCGCACCAAGAGTTACAACTGTAAATTCTGTGGAGAGCAAAATGTAGTGAAGTTAGCGAAAGGCAAGAACTGCCGAAAGCAAGGATGTAATGGCGAAATGAAGGCATACCTACTACCAACAGGGCTCATGACTTGCCAGTGCAACGAGTGTGGACAAATCGAATTGCTGAATCATTACGGCTGAGTGTTTGAGCTTCATTTTTATTATTCGTAAACTGAATCCGCATCTGAAGATAATAGACTTGGGGTGGCTGTCTTGGCCAAACATAGCTTTGCTTCATCATAGTTAGTGTTTCTGTTTAGTTTGTAGCAAGCAGTGGTTATTGGTTTGTATTTTGAATTATTAAACAGATGGGAGTCGAGGGCAGAAAGATAAAGATGCTCTGCGTAATTGTGGTGCTTCTGCTGCTGCAGGAGACGTGCACTGCCAAGCCCAAGCAGAAAGGGCTGATCCCCAGCACTGTGGGCACCTTCAAATCGAACAGTAGCTAGTAAATTCTGCTTTACTTCGACCTGGACCGCGACGGACAGTATATTACACAATCAACGTAGATTGGACATCCTCACCAAGAGTATAAACCGCAACGACTCCAAACCCTACCTCAACTTCTACGTTTGGAACAACATCCGAAAGTAGTACTATCCTTCAGGCTCAGTCTCAATAGACAACTACAGTGACCTCAAAACTGCCTTTGTTTCCAGCTTCAACGTCTCCCCCAAACTCATCTTAACCACCTACTACCAGGATCTCTTGGGCTCAGCCAAAATAGTGCTCCAATTCCTGACTTGCTCATACTACTCTTGCACACTAGACGCCCCTTTGGACATCCCTTAGTTAGTGGCTAGCGCAAATCCACCCAACCCAGGCATTGATGCAATAACCCCAACCTTATTCACTGTGGATGGTGATATCGTCCTCGTTTATCACACATCAGGAGTGGCAAAGATTCTCTTATTTGGTCCAGAACACAACTACACTATCTTTACTCTGCAGGAATAGATGAACGGAGCACTGCTTCCCAGTGACTTTCAGCTAAGCTACATCGGCGATTACGATGGAGATTGCCTAACTGACATCATTCTACTGACCCAAAGCGACAACTCAGGCGTGTTCCAGTTCCTGAAAGGCGACATCTATAACTAATATACTGTCAACAACGTCTACACCTTGAACGAGCCAGTCCGCCACTTTACCTTTCAAGATATAAGTAATGATCGTCTGAAGTAGACTTCGATGGCAAAAACGATTTCGTGATACTGTTGAAAAGTGGAGACATTCAAGTGCACTACAATACCAATACGAACGCCACACTTTGCCATGGAGTCAGCTCTCCTTTTGATTTCCAGGTCTCAGACACCACTCCTGCTCAGATTCAGAGAATATCTTTGGGCAGACAGGTGTATGGCAGTTCGGTTCTTCTGTTTGGAGATTACAACAACGACGGCTATGAAGACCTAACCCTCACCTTCGTAGACCCGACTACATCTCTACCCTCAGCTGCCCTCTTGAAGAATATTCAATGTTTCGACGCCCAGTGTGGAACCTTCAACCCCCTCTTCATCAAACAGTCCTTGACGCTGAACCTGCGCACTTTCGAAATGTAAGGATAGCATAACCAAGAGTGAGCATTCCGGGGATATCTGCTGTTTCTACGAGACTGTCCTTTCTGGACTTCCTTGACGACGGCAATCTGGACATCTTTGTCGAGGGTCAGCTCCAGGACGCAGCTGGCAGATATATCGCTATTCAGCCCGTCTACAACACTGTTGACTATGATGCCTTCTTCATCAAAATGACCATCCTCTCCCGCAGAAACTTCTAAAACTAGCTCTCCAATTCCTAGTACGTGGGCGGGGCGGCTTCAGTCTACGTTACTCTGCTGAGTGGGGAGCTGACCCCCCGCACAGCCAACCAGCTGACGCAGGTGGGGGGCAAGTTGCAAAACCCGAGGGTGAGGTTCGGACTAGGCAGGACCAACAACTACCTGTAATCTTTAGTGGTCAAGTTGCCACGGAAGAGTGAAGCCATGTCTGCCCTTGAGTTCACTTGGAGTCCTATTATCCCCAACTCCAATCTGCTCGTGATACCTCCCCCTGAGGCCCATTTGGAGAACGTGAAGAACGAATGGGTTCTGAAGATGATAATCTAGCCGACGTAGAAGATGAGCCTGGTGGCCTTTTTGGTGGTCATAGCGCTGGCGATAGTGGGCATAACGATCCTGCACCTGACCAAAAAGGAGAAGGAGTAGGACAAGGAGAACCAGCAGAGCTTCTACACTCTCCTCAGATGATCCCCATTTTAACTCATCTCAT
>Ga0316217_10003847_pt1 | contig 16723 bp, 11 predicted proteins | sample 1anoAmetaG_FD_203633 | JGI IMG/M metagenome (GOLD analysis project Ga0316217, IMG submission 203633) | Freshwater microbial communities from Trout Bog Lake, Wisconsin, USA - 1anoA | ecosystem: Environmental > Aquatic > Freshwater > Lake > Hypolimnion/Profundal zone | place: USA: Wisconsin...
TTCCTCGCTGTCCACGATTTCGATGACCAGCGGCAAATCCATGGAGAGCCGCAGGATTTTGGCGGTGTGCAGGCGGCTGGATTTGCCGAAACCCATCGGGCCGCGCAGCACGGTGGCACCCGCCAGATGCGCCTCGCGCGCGGCGAGGACGATGGCTTCGTACAGCGGCTTGCGTTCCCAGCGGTCGCTTTCACCAATAAAAATGCGGAGCAGGACGGCGTCGTGGGGGAGTTGCATAGTCAGGTTTGGGGCGGGGGTTGGTGGATTATTGGATTGATGGATGGGTGGACAGCTTGCTGGCCCAAAAAACCAATAATCCAACAATCCAATCATCCAGTTTCGTGGTGGGCGCGTATTTATGTTCGGTCAATTTCATTTCATCGCGCCGAAGGTTTCGCCGAGCAGCCAGCCGAGCCAGACGGCGACCAGGCAGAGGACAACCGACAAGACCACGTTGCCGCCGGCATAGAGCCATTCGCGGTCGCGCACGAGGTATAGGGTTTGCAGGCTGAACGAGGAAAACGTGGTGTAGCCGCCGCAGACCCCAATCATCAAAAATTGTGTGATGAATTGGCGCGTCGGGGAGTTCAGCCGGCCTTCCGGGCTGGCCAGCGCGCCGAGGACGCCGATGACCAGGGAACCGCCGATGTTAATAATGAGCGTGCCCCAGGGAAATGTGGCGCCGACTTTTTCCGAAACCAGCCCATTAATCCAAAAGCGGCTGACGCTGCCGAGCGCGCCGCCGATGGCAACCCAGAGATAGGCGAGATTCATCATGTTCCTGCGAATGTGGTTTTATTCGTAGGAGTCATCAGCACTGAAACAGTCAGGCGGTTTTCCCATGCGGGACGGCAAACTCCATTGCCGAGGAAGAGGTGTAGCCAGTGCCCCCCGAAAAAGCAACCGAAAAGGATGCGGCTAAAAAGAGCGCTGCCGGCTTTGGACGCGGCTAGCCGTTTGAATTCGCGAACCTCCAAAGCCAGTCAAAGGTCGGCGGTCCGGGGTGTCGAGGCGGTGTCAAGCTGCGTTCGAACGCGAGCGTCCGGATTTTGAGGATTTTGAGGTTGCAATCGAGCGGCCTAGAGGACAGATTCCAATTTACCCATCCAGATCAAAATCGCCATGGCAAGCATTTCCGTTCCTGCTGAACAAAGTTCCAGCCCTCAAACCGGCAATGGGCAGGCCCGCCGAGGCCCGTTTGCGGTAATGACCACATTGTTTTTCATGTGGGGATTCCTGGCCACCTTCAATGACATCTTGACTGCCCGGTTTCGCGAGGCGTTCACGCTGGATTATTATCATGCCATGTTCGTGCCGCTGACCTTTTTTGGCGCATACTTCATTGGTTCGTTGCTCTATTTTGTGATCTCGGCCACGACCGGCGATCCCATCGCAAAAATCGGCTACAAAAATGGCGTGATTGTCGGTCTGCTGCTTTCCGCGGCCGGTACCGGACTGTTCTGGCCGGCGGCGGATGCCACGTCGTACCCCATGTTTTTGGCGGCGCTCTTCGTCATCGGTTTGGGTTCCGCCATGCTCCAAATCGCGGCCAATCCCTACGTCACGATTTTGGGCCCGGAAAGAACCGCCTCCAGCCGGCTGAATCTGGCGCAAGGGTTCAATTCCATCGGCACCACCATCGGCCCGCTCCTCGGCGGCTATCTGGTTTTTCAATATTTCGCCCGCAGCGGCGCGCACGGGGCCGCCTCGGTGAAAGTGCCCTACCTCGCCTTCTGTGTGCTCTTTCTGGTGCTCGCGGCAGTTTTCTTTTTCATCCGTCTGCCGCATGTTGGCGAAGGGCGCGTGGAACCGGGCGTCGGCGCCCTGAAGTATCCGCATGTCTTGCTCGGTGTCCTGGCAATTTTCATGTATGTGGGGGGCGAGCAGTCAATTGGCAGTGTCATGATCAATTTTCTCGGGCAAAAAAACGTGGCCGGATTGTCGCCCGTGGACGCGAGCAAATACGTGGCCATGTACTGGGGCGGTCTCATGATCGGACGCTTCATGGGCGCGGTGATGCTGAGCGAAATGCGGTCGGCTCGCAAACAACTGTGGCTGGTTGTCATCCCGCTGTGCGCGTGGCTGCTGCTTTGGGTGGCCAAAAGCGCGCCGCTCGATGCGCTGCAAGGGGGTTCCCAAGCCTCCGTGTTCGGCATGTGGCGCGATGCGTTTGTGGTGAATTGGGCGGTGTTCAAAACCTACCTGCCGTTCGTGGGTTTGTGCTGGCTGCTGTTCCAGCTCGGCCGGTCGTTGGCGGCGCGCACACTCGTGATTTTCTCGCTCACGGTCATGGCGCTGCTGCTCACAGCCATACTGGTCGGCGGCAGGGTGGCCATGTGGTGCGTGGTGGGTGTCGGCTTGTTCACGTCCATTGGCTGGTCCAACACGTTTTCGCTCGCATTGGAGGGCACTGGCATCTACAAGAGCCAGGTGTCATCCCTCCTGGTCATGGGGATTCTGGGCGCGGCCGTGTTGCCGCCGCTCCAAGGCAAAATTGCGGACACCCTGATCAAAGCCGGCAATCCCCATGGTTTGCAAATTTCCTTTATCGTGCCGCTCATCGCCTATGGTTATGTCGCGTTCTACGGCTGGTTGCGCCACCGGGCGTCGGCTGGCCCGCCGCGCGAACCAGCGCCAGAGGCGGTGACGTAACCTGCGGATCGCAACGGGTTGAAGAGCGTTGAGCCCATGGTCCAACCCGGAGGGCAAAATTCAGAAATGCACCCGGGCCAACATTTTTTGGATTTTTGGAGTTGCAATTGGGTCTCCAGCCGGTCAAATTTTTGGCGTTATAAAATAATCCCACATTATGCCTGTTTTCACTCACCACAACCACGGTCAAACCAAACAACTATGAAGTTTAAAACCCTCCCGATTTTTCTGGCGTTCCTGCTCATGGGCGTGGCTGATGCGATGGGCCCACTGTCCGATGCGGTGAAAACCCAGTATCAAATCAGCGACCTCACGGCCACGCTGCTTCCGTTTTTTGTATTCATCGCCTTTGCGGTGTTCAGTGTGCCGGGCGGCCTGCTGGCGTCGAGAATTGGCAAGAAGAAGCTGCTGCTCCTCGGTTTGGGACTGAACGCGGTGGGCATGGCGGTCCCCAGCGTGATGGTTCCCGGTTTTGCCTTGTTGCTGGCCTGCATTTTTTTACTGGGCGTGGGCACCACCTTTTTGCAGGTGGCCGGCAACCCCATCATGCGGGACGTGAGCCCCCCGGGCGCATACAGCCGCAACCTTAGTTTTGCCCAAGGGATCAAAGGCCTTGGCAGCAGTGCGTCATCCTTCTTGGTGACGGCCTTCGCCGGTATCGCGGCCTTTGTCGGTATTGCGGTGTTCAAAGAAATGGGCTGGCGCGGCTGCTTTCCCTTGTTTTTCATCTTGATGGCCGTGGCTTTCGTGGCGGTCGCGTTTTTGCGCGTGGAGGAAGTCAAGGTGGACAAGCCGCCCGGCCTCGGCGGTTCGCTGGCGCTGCTTGGACAGCCGGTCTTCGCCTTGGCCGTGGTGGGCATCTTTCTTTACGTGGGCGCGGAAGCCTCCATGGGCCGCTTTCTGTTTCCAGCCATGAAAGACACTGGCATTGACGAGAAGACCGCCAGCAAATTTGGGCCGGCAATGTTTTTCATTTTGCTGACCATCGGCCGTCTGTTGGGCGGAGCCATACTGACGGTGATGAGTCCGCGTACTTGTTTCCGGCTTTCCGCAGCTTTGGGTTTGCTGGGCGGATTGGCGTTTATGTCCGGTTCGCCGTCCCTGGCGATTGCCGGGGTCTTCGCTTCGGGCTTGGGTTTTGCCAACATCTGGCCGATGCTTTTTTCGATCACGGTCGAGGAGAAACCGGAGCGCGCCAACGAATTGAGCGGACTGATGTGCATGGCCATCAGCGGCGGCGCGATTGTGCCCCTGGTCATGGGCGGTTTGCGGGATCAAGGGATGAAGTCCGTGTCGTTCATCGTCCCCGCAATTTGCTTCGCCTATCTGCTGCTCCTCTCGTTCAAGGGCGGCAAACCGGCCGCCGGACCGGCCAGGGCATAAGCCGCAAAGAACTGGATGGTTGGATGATTGGATACTTGGATTATTGGAAAGCCAAGTGTCATCTACCAATCCAATAACCAATCAATCCATTAATCCCCCATTCAAGCTTATGAACTACGATAAAGACAAACGCATCGTCATGACCCTCGACGCCGGCGGAACAAACTTCCGTTTTTCCGCCATGTGTGGGAATAAACCGGTGACGGAAACCGTCGCCATGCCCTCCAACGGCGACCAATTGCAACAATGCCTCGCCAACATCGTTGCCGGGTTCACAGAAGTGAAGAAGAAATGTCCCCGCCCACCCGTCGCCATCAGCTTTGCCTTCCCTGGGCCGGCGGATTATCCGGCGGGCATCATCGGCGATCTCGGCAACCTGCCCGGCTTCCGCGGCGGCGTTGCTCTGGGGCCGATGTTGGCGAAGAAATTCGGCGTGCCGGTCTTTATCAACAACGACGGCGAATTATTCGTCTATGGCGAGGCCATCGCCGGTTTTCTTCCCTATGTCAATGGCTTGCTGAAAAAGGCGGGCAGTCCGAAGCGCTACCAGAATTTGTTTGGCGTGACCCTGGGCACTGGCTTCGGCGGCGGCATCACGCGCAACGGCGAATTATTCGCGGGCGACAACTCGAACGCCTCGCAAATCTGGCTGATGCGGCACAAGCTTCAGCCGCAGATGAATGCCGAAGAGGGCGCGAGCATCCGCGCCGTGCGGCGCGCGTATGCGGACCAGGCGGGGGTGCCTTTCGAGCAGGCTCCCGATCCGCGCGGCATCGGGGAAATCGCGCTGGGCAAAGCGCCTGGCAACCGCGCGGCCGCCGTGGAGGCATACCGGCGGCTGGGCGAAGTGGTGGGCGACGCCATGGGGAACGCGCTGACGCTGATTGACGGGTTGGCCGTGATCGGCGGCGGTGTGGCCAAGAGTTGGCGGCTGTTTTTGCCCGCGCTGGTGGGTGAGTTGAACAGCCCCTACACCGGGCCGAACGGGAATCAGTTCCGCCGGCTGCCCGCGGCGGCTTTCAATCTGGAGGACGCGGCGCAGTTGAAAAAATTCCTCAAAGTCGAAACGCGGACCATTACCGTGCCTGGCGGGAATCGCAAAATCAAATACGACCCGTTGCAGCGGCTCGGCGTGGGCATCTCGCGCCTCGGCACCAGCGAAGCCGTGGCCATTGGCGCTTACGCCTTTGCGCTGCGCAAACTGGACGCCTCGCGCTGAGCGCCGGAGCGCCGGCTGGCAGCCGGTCGCAACGGTGGCGCAGCCGTCTCGGCTGCGGGTTCTGGCGGCATCTCGCCGCCAGTTCGGGAAGGGGCACCGGGACGGTGCCTGAACCCGCAGGCGGGACGCCAGCGCTACTGGGAGGTTCACGGAGTCATCACTGAATGTTGGAGGTTGAATGTTTCTTGGCTGCAACATGGATGGTGGGCCCGCCCGGATTTGAACCGGGGACCAACCCCGAATATGTTCGGGGCTGCTCTAACCGCTGAGCTGTTGGCGGCGTTGTTCAAGCAAATACAATGCGAGCAGCGGGTTCTTTTTTCGCTTCATTTGCCGTTCAAGCTCGCGTGCTTCCGCCAAAGCGCCGATCTCCAAGCTGGCCACTAATTCCAAGGTCGGTCCCAAGCGCCGCGTGGAATACGTGTGCCCATGGCGGTGCTGTTCCAAGCGCCGGGGCAGGTCAGTTGTCGAGCCGATGTAATGTCGGCCCGAAGATCCTTGCAATACATACACCCAAGCCATGTTCAAAATGGTGGGCCCGTCCGGATTTGAACCGCGACCAACCCCGAATAGGTTCGGGGCTGCTCTAACCGCTGCAATTTGCAAACGAGGGCCAGCCAAAGTGGTGGGCCCGCCCGGATTTGAACCGGGGACCAAGCGATTATGAGTCGCCTGCTCTAACCGCTGAGCTACGGGCCCAAAGTGCTGCAAACCAACAACTTAACTCACGTAAAACTTCCAATATTTTAGCATTGTATCCCGACTTTGTATCCCGTAAAATATTGGTGGTTATGACAACAACAACATTTACCGCGGATTCAAAGCCGGTCACGAAACCGGCAAAACCAGTGCGCGACGCCAACCTCTCGCCGGATGGCAAGTGGCGCTCGTTCCCCAAAGTTCCCAACCTGGTGCAATACGTCAGCACAGGCACCTATTTTGGACGGGTTAAGATTGACGGCAAGGTTTTTCGCGAAAGCCTTGAGACCGATGTTTTCACCACGGCCAAGTTGCGCCTGCCGGATTTCATCAAGAAAAAGCGCAAACTGGCCTCCCGCCCGGTTGTCGGAACCTTTGCCGCCGCCCGCGTCCTTTACGAAAACGAGCTGAATGCGGACCACATGCTCAAGGAGACCGCGAGAATTTATCGCCGCAAGTGCATCGTGGCGCTCACGCGGTCTTGGCCGGAGCTCGACGCCATGTCGCCCGCCAAAATCACCAAACAGGACTGCAAGGCGTGGGCTTCCAAGTTTGCCGCCGCTTACAGCCCCTCGGTTTTTAACAACACGCTTTCGACGCTCCGCATGATCCTGGAGCGCGCCGGCGTCGGACACGACGAAAATCCCGCCCTGGAAGTGAAACGGCTTGGCATCAAGCCAAAGGAATTACACCTGCCGGAACCGGCGCAGTTTTTCAACATCCTGACCACTGTTGAGAGCAGCGGCGCCGGCCAGGCGAAGCATTGCGCGGACTTCATCCGTTTTCTGGCATTTTCCGGCTGCCGGTTGAACGAGGCCCGTCTGGTCCGCTGGCAGGACGTGAATTTTGACAAAATGGAAATCCGCGTCCACAACAGCAAGAGCGCGCTCAGCACCGGCAAGGCGGATTTTCGTTTTGTGCCCATCATCCCGCCCATGCGTGACCTGCTGGAGCGGATCAAGCCCGCCGACCCAGCGCCGGACGCGCTGGTTTGCACTGTCGGCGAGTGCGAGAAATCGCTGACCCGCGCCTGCCGGTTGGCAAATGTGCCGCGCATCACTCACCACGACTTGCGGCACCTGTTTGCGACCCGTTGCATTGAATCTGGCGTGGACATCCCCACCGTTTCCCGTTGGTTGGGCCATTCTGACGGCGGCGCCCTTGCGATGAAGGTCTATGGCCATTTGCGCCGGGAACACAGCGTGAGCATGGCGCAGAAGGTGACATTCCAAGCGTCCTAAATCCGTTCTTTTTCACAGGCAGAACCATGGCAACTCTCAATTCCTAATCAGCCTCACGTCCGGATGAACATCGCAAAAGATTAGCGTAGGACCACGGCTTTCCAACCCGCCCTGTCACGGCTGCCCTACCTTCGCCAGCAAAACTCGTCCTGTTCTGCAAACACCGACATCCACGCGCCGCACATCGGCGTCGAATCTATGCTTTTTCTCCACCCATCGTAACTACCGGCTGTTGTGGTGCGGCGCTCGGTATATTGGTGATTTCCATCTTCAATGGCATTTGGCCTGAAAGCACTTTTAGGAGTAGCTTTCGATTAGTATTCTGCTCAAACTCCAAATCCCCATGGGCCACTGGAGAATAGACCCCCTTCTTCAATTGAACGCGGTCGAATGTAAATTGAACGTCCTTCGAGATTTCGAATAGCAAATTGACGAATAGGTCATCTCCTTTCGCTACCCAAACTGACAGATCCTTTTCTTCGACCTTGGTATTCAAATGGTCGAGGTATTCCTTCCACGCATCCAGGACGGCTTGTTCCGCGTTGGAACGCCGGTTGACACCAAGTAGCCGTTTTCCGTAGAAAACCAAATCAATCATGTTTAGAGCCTGCACGTGCTCCGGTGAGATCCGAGCGGCACGGGTGGCCATCAGCGTTTGGAATAGCCACGCCTTCCGCCCTCGGCGCTCCCGCGCGCGTTCAATCGCTTTTTGTGCCTGAACGGCCAGAATAGGTCCAATGACCGTGGCGAAAATGATCAAAATTTCACTCAGTTGCATACTTTTCCTTTTTTAAATGTCTGTTCCTTTGAGTCATTCTGCCAGCGCCTTGAAAAAGGCGTCCGCCGGCTCGCTATAGAACTCGATGTTGATCTTGGTCCACAATTCGTCCGGCAGTTCGTTCAACTGCCGCCGCGCCGCCACCGGCATCAGCAGCACCGCTGCCTGTTTCTCAATGGCGATTTCCACCAGCGCCACCGCGTTCGGCAGCATTTCCAGCGAGCCGCCCAGGTTCAGCGACCCGACGATGATCAGCCCGCCGCGCGTGCTGCGTTCCAGCAAACCGCCAGCCAGCGCGATCAGCACCGGCAGGCCCAGCCCGCCGCCGGTCTTGTCGTTATCCATCGCCCGCAGTTGCACGGAAAATTCGTGTGTGCGCGGGTCGCGGTCGCCCACCAGTTTCTTCGCCAGCGCATACAGGTTTTGCTCGCCCACCTTCACGCTCTCCTTGAATCCCGGCGGTGCCGGCGTGTTCAGGATGCGCACGCCATTGCCCGGTCCGGCGGCGACCTCGATGCGATACAGCCCCGGCCCGGCTTCCGTTGTGCCTGGCGAAATCGCCCACACCTGTCCCGGCGGCAGCGGGTCGCTCTCGATGGCTTCATCGCTGTGCAATTCCGGCGTCGCAACAAATTGCTCCACGCCTTCCGTGCCGATCGTGTAGCTGAAATGCGTGTTGCGGAACTCGCTCTTGAGGCAGCGCTTTTGTTGCTCCTTCACGCGCCGGCGCGCTTCCAGCGCCATGCGGATGATGGCCTCCATGTCCTTGTCGGTGATTTCCATCTCCGGGTTGGGGAACAGCAGCTTGACCATGCCGCTCACGGTTTTGTTCACGGCCTCGATGTCGCGTCCGCTCAGCGCGCCGCCCAGATGCACGCGGCCTTGCATCGAAGCCACGCGGCTGCTCGTGCGCAGCTTCGTCCAGCACTCGCTCAGAAAATCGCTCACCAGCCCGAAATGATTCGTCAGGTGGATGTTCGGATTCAGCTTCGGAAAATCCCAGCCCGGCACATACGCATGGATGCGGTCATGGAACGCCGTGTCGTCGCGCATTTCCGGCGGCAGCGGACTCAGCAGATGTCCGATTTTTTGCTGCTGCAAAACGTCCACGTCAAAGTTGCCCACCATCACCACGCCGCCTTCGGCGCGGATGCTTTCCTTGCCGCGTGAAAATTCGCCCGATGCCATGTAGCCCTTCAGAATGTTCACGCCGTCTTTCTGGTCGAACGAAACGCCCGACACTTCATCAAAGCACACCACGTCGTAATGGCACACCAGCCCGCGCACGCCGCTCGCGTTGTTCACGAACATTTTCGCCACCGTCGCCTTGCCGCCGGAGATCAAATGCGAATACGGCGAGATCTGTTGGAACAGATGGCTCTTGCCCGTGCCGCGTGGCCCGAGTTCCACCATGTTGTAGTTGCGTTCCACGAACGGCATCATGCGCAGCAGCACCACCAGCTTGGCGCGGTCGGTCAGTTCGCCCGGCTCCAGCCCGATGGAGCGGATGAGAAAATCCCGCCACTGGTCCGTCGTGAATGCCCGCCGGCCTTTCGCCAGCACTTCCAGCACGTCGGATTTGGAAAGTTGGATGGGGCGCAGCGCTTCGATGGCAAACGGCCGTCCGCCGTTTTCCTCGGCGATCACCGCGTCATAGCCCAGCGTCACCTCGGCGTAAAAGCCGTCGGTCAGCATCCGCTCATGTTCCTTCACCAGCTTGTCGCTGATGCGCACATCGCGCAGCGCGAGGCTCGGCAGTTCGGCGATGTAACAATCGTTCTTCGCGTCCAGCCGCGTCTTCACGATGTCAATCAGCTTCACCGAGCCGCTTTCCCGCGCCTTGGATTTGAACAGCTCTTCCTGTCCCGTGCGAACGCTGCGGTTGTTCAGTTGCTGCTCCACGATTTTCAGCCCTTCGGCGATTTCGTTTTCGTTCACCGTGGCGCAGTAGCGGCCCAGCAGAAATTCCACCACATACGTCGGCAGCGGATATTGCCGGCTGTATTTCCGCACCAGGTCTTTGCGCACCAGGTAGCCGTCGAAGGCGGTGGCGGCCAGCTTGTCCAGTTCATCCAGTTGTAGGCTCATAATGTTAGCTTTCTCCAATCGTCGTTGACTGCTTGCTCAATACGTTGCCGAGGGCGTCCAGCAAAACCACCACCGCCGCCGCGCCCACTTGATCGTCGTCCGGGACGATGAGCGAAACCTGTCCGCTCGCGTCCGTCGTTTTCTGCGCGGTCGTCAGCGACGAGTCCGGCGCGTTGGCTTTCGTGCGGATGTCCACCGTCACGCCGGCCAGCGGCGTTTCCAGCGTCACGCGGCAGCGCAGCCGCTGCCACTCCACCGTCTTGATGCGTGCCGCCGCCGGCGCGGCGTCCTTCGCCGGCTGAATGGTCAGCATCGGAATCAAACACTCCTGGACGCTCAAACCGCCATGTGCGTAACTCATGCCGGCCACAAACGCCGTGATGTTCGGCGCGATCGCCGCCTCCGCCGAGGTGTTCCAGAACCAGCCCACCTTCGGCACGGCCACTTTCGATTGCCCGCGAATTGCCGCGCAGCGCGCCCACCGGCTTTCAACGAGGTAGCCCGGTAAATCCGTTTTCGGCAGCCCACCCGGCACGAGCAGCCAGCCGTGGTCCGTGATGACGCGCACCGAGCGCCAGCCTGCGTCCAGCAGTTCCGCGACGCGCTCCACAATGCCGTCGAGTTCTTCGGCGACTTGTCCCGCCAGCCCCAACTGCATGTCATGGCCGCGCCGGTCAATCGCGCCGCACTCCGTCCAGCCCTTGCCGTTCACATCGCCCGTCTCGCCGGCGGCGAGGTATTGATAACCGGCTTCTTCCAGCAGGTTGCGGAAGCGCGCAGTGTTCAGTTCCTGTGCCGGATCATTGGCAGCGGCACCTTGCCGCTTCAGGGAAGGCGTGAAATTATCCGGCAGCGTCACGCCGCCTTGCAGCAGTCCGGCCACCGGCGACACCGCCGGTTTCGCGGTCGCCGTCACCGTGGGCGTGCCCGCCCAGCGCCGGCCCAGCGTCACGCGCAAACCGCGTTCCTGGCACAGCGCCCGGACTTCCTGGCCGAGGTCGTAGCGCAGGCCGTCCGCGAACAGCAGGCATTCGCCCACGTTCGCTTCGATCAGCGGTTGCTGCCCCATGCCGCCCAACGGCGTCTTGGCCGCGAGTTGCTGGAATAGCTCCGCCGCCGACCGCACCCACGGCAGGTAAAGTGCCCGCGCCGCCGCTTGGATCGCCGCCCGGTCTTGGTTGGTTTTGCCTTCCGCCAGCGCCCGCAGCAGTGTCAGGTCCGCTTCATGGCCGCCGGCTTCGTAATTCTTGGCAACGTCTTCCAGGCTCGCGCCGTTCAACGGCTTGCCCGCCTTGTCCGCCAGCGCGGCCAGCGGTTGCAGCGCGTCGGCCAGCGGACTCCGTTCCATCTTGGCCCACACCCAGCCGCGCCGTTTGCCGTGTTCATTCTCCAGCTCGCGCACTCGCTCCCGCGCCACCGGGCCGTCGGCGTTCGCCAGTTCCAGCAGCGCCGACCGCAGCCGCGCTTCCGCCTTGTCGTTTTCATCCGGCCACGTTTCGGGATTGAACAGCAGTTCCGTTGGCTTGGCGCGCGTCAGCAAGTCCGGCAGCGCCTTGTAAAGCACCGGCGCTTCGGAGAACCGCTCCCACAGTTGTTGCCAGTGGACTTCCTTGCGCAGTCCAAGTTTCTCCGCCGCGCCCACCGCGCCGTCGGCGTCCGGGTCAAAGCCATAATCCTTTTTGCAGCGCGACCGGAAGGCGTGCCACTTGCCTTCGCCCCAGCCTTCGCGCGACGCTTTCGGATCATTCATCCATTCCAGCAAATCGTGCGGATGGTCGCCCACCATCAGCTTGTCAAAATCTTCCGCTTCCAGCCGCTTGCCTTCCAACTGTGCCACGGGCGTTTCCGCCAGCACCGGCAGGGCTTGGTGCAGCGAGGTGCGGGTCGCGTCATCGCGGAACACATCCAGCCCCAGCCCGTCGTCGGAGATCAGGAACGCCTCCACCGTCCAGTCCTTGCCGTTGCGTTGCGTCCACACCACGCCGCGATATTGTAGCTCCACCAGCGGCTGGAGCAGGGGCGGACATTCCGCCGCCGCTCTTAATTCCTGCCGGCTCACTTTCGGCAGATACACAATCGGCACCACATCCTTGCCTAAGCCCAAGTCAATCGTCCGCGCCACCACGCACTTCAACCAGTATGCCGGCCCGGTGCGCTTCGCTTCATCGTAAGCCCCATGCACCACCAGTTGCAGCAGCCGTTCCTGCAATTTTTTCACCACCGGCAGCCATTGGTCGTCGGCATCGGTCCATAACACCGCCGACGGCTTTTCTTCCACGCCGGCATGATACCGTGTCGCGGCGAGCAGGGACGCTTCAACGGCCGTCAGCAGCGTTACCGGGGCTTTGGACTTGGTCCGATAGTTCACGCTCATTTTGTGTCCTTCAATTCCGCCAACCGCGCCCGTGCCAGCAGCACCGCGTCATGCAGCTTCTTTTCCATTTCTTTCTTTGGCAGGACTTTCGTCCAATAGGAAGCCACGCGGATGTCGCTGCGCTCCAGATCGAGCAATTCAATCCGCTCGCTCTTTTTGCCCGCACACAGAATCAGTCCGATGGGTTTCTCCTCGCCCTCCTTGCGCTCATAACGGTCGAGCCATTTCAAATAGAGTTCCATTTGCCCTTTGTCGCCCGGCTTGAACTCCTCCAACTTCAAGTCAATCGCTACCAGCCGGCGCAGATGCCGGTGATAGAACAGCAGGTCGAGATAGAAATCCTCGCCATCCACGGTGATGCGTATCTGGCGTTCGACAAACGCGAAACCCACGCCCAACTCCAAAATAAAAGCTTCGATCTCCCGCAAAATCGCCGCTTCCAAATCCTTCTCCGAATAGGTGTTTTTCAGGCCGAGAAAATCCAGCAGGTAGGGATCGCGGAACACGAGGTCCGGCGTCAACTTGTCCTCCTCGCGCAGTTGTTTCAGTTCCATCGCCGCCAGCTTCGCTGGCTTGCGCGACAGTGCTGTCCGCTCAAATAGCATCCCGCCAATCTTCTTTTCCAGTGTCCGCGTGCTCCACCGCTCTATGCGGCACATCTCCGCGTAAAAGTCGCGCTTCAATGGATCGTCCAGCCGGATGATGTGCAGAAAATGCGTCCAGCCCAATTGTGTCATCAGTGATGTCACAATCTTTGGATCAGGAAAAACTTCAGCGAACCGCACCATGCGAAACAGATTCCGCACTCCGAATCCCCGACCGAACTCCACCTCCAATTGTGTCGCCAGTGATGACACAATCTTTTCTCCATACTCCGCCCGCTTCTCCCGCAAAACGTCTTTCCGAACCCGGTTGCCGATCTGCCAGTGCATCAGCGTCAACGTCGCGTTCGCCGTCGTCGCCACCGACTGCCGCGCCGCCAGAATCATTTCTCGCACGTCCGTCAGCAGACCTTTTGCACCACCCTTGCTCGGCACGGAAGCACTTTCCATCAGGGCCAGTTTTCGTTTCATATAAACTCCTTTCTTATCATGAATTGTCGCGGCAGTACCGCGAAAATTGCGTTGCTGGCCAATTGTGACCGCACTGCGGACACAATCCCATCTCGACCCGGCGGTTTCAATTTGGTTCGATAGCTCACACTCATTCGGTTGCTTTCGGTTGTCGGTCTTGCCATTCCAAGTCTTCCCGCATCACTTCCAAAAATTTCGACGGATTGCCCGCATAAGTCAGTGCCACTTGATCGCGCCCGCGCGTCATCGCCACATAAAGCCGCAGTGCGTGCCGCCACGCTTCTTCGGGACATCCGTCCGTCGGCGGTAACAATCTCTCGCCGCACCCGACCACGATGACCATGGAAAATTCAAAACCTTTCACGTCCGCCACCGAGCCCACGGTCATCGTGTCCCGGTTCCGGGTGTAATCGCCCGTCAGCGAGTCCACTTGCACCGGAAAATCCGCCGGCTTGCTTTCCAGTATCCGCTTCACCGGGATTTCATCCGGCGCGGCGGTGGCGATGCAGATGGCCCACGGTTTGGCTGTCCCGCCGGACAGGCATTCGCGTGCCAGTTGGTAGGCGGCCATGATCTCTTCGTTTTCGGCAACGGCGATTGCCAGCGGCTTCGCGGTCTCCCGCTCCGGCGTTTTGCCGCCCACCATGCGCCCAGCGTGTTGTGGAGCAGGAACTCCACCATATAGTCTTCCGTGAAAAGCTGTGTTACAGCCGGTAACTCATCTGCACCAATTTTCACACCGGATTTATTAACATCCTCTTTTTTCTTTGCCTGCCAGAATTGATAAACCCATCCCAGGCTGTCATCGGCAAGAAAAACATCCCGCGGCAGGCTGGCAAGCAACCGCGTCAATTCATTCCGCGACTCCGCCGGCAGCCGGAGTTGCAACACCGGATCATCGGCACGGAAAATTCCCGGTAGCATCCACTGTGCGAACCGTGACGCCACTTCCCACGGGTCAATGCCCAGCCGTTTGCCTTCTTCCTCGCAGTGCGCAAAATCCACATCCAGCCCGGACTCCGGCTCGATCAAAAATCCATTCTCCGCCAGGAAACGCGCGAATAGCATCCGGTGCCAATGCTCATACGCACATTCATGCTTCAAATGCTCAACCTCCTGTGAATCATCGGGCCGGCGCACGTCGCCCACCTGCCGGCCATGCGCCCGCAGCTTACGCCGCAAATTCTTGCCGGCGTCATCCAGATGCCCCGGCAGCTTCGCATCCGCCACGCCAAAGGATTCCAGCGCCGCCGCCGCGCCGCGCTCGGCTTCGTCCCGCGCCTTGAGCACGGTGCTTTCCAGTTGCCGCCGAAATTCTTTGGATAATGTGCTCATAAAACTTAAATCCAGCCAAAGTATTCTTGGATGACCGTTAAAAATGGTTTGCCGTGACTCAAGCAATCTTGGAGATACCACCTCTGCATCGCTGGGTCGCTTCCTATTTCAACCATGTCCTTCTGGATGGCCAGAATCCAGTCCCGACGCCGGCGCTTCAGGCGCCGACAATTAAAGTTAAGTTCCCGAATCATGTAGTCAGCGCGGTCACGCTCAGCCTGCGATAACCCGGCAGCCGGCTGTAATTCCCCATTTTGTTTGCAGGAAAAGAAATTAGAGCAATTTGCCTCGGTAGGCAGAATGAACAAAATTGGGTCGAAGGTGTTGCCCCGAAAATGTCCGCAGCTAGTTCCATCGAGATTGGTTTTCGCTAGCTGGCTCGAATGAATGCAGCAAAGCACCAGATTATCGAATCTGAAAGTGCCACCATGGTTTATGGATTTTGGTTCCAAATGATCGATATGGCATCCCCATGTCTTCAGAGAAACTTCGCAGAAAGGACAGATGCCCCGCTGGACGGGATCCAAGGCGATGGTAATTTCCGTCTTTCCTCCAAATCCGTTCCAGGCATTAGTTGGATTTGCCGGTGCCGGATTTGCAACAAAAGCCGCCGCCAAAAGCGGCGGAACAGCTGGATGATTAACCGGCATCATGTTCCGGATTCCTTTCCGCGCCGCTTCGCCTTCCAGCGTGCAATCACAAGGTCTGCCAACTGTAGTTCCTCGGAATGCCCGCCAAATTGCGCCTCCAGTTCCTTGCGCAACGCCAAGGTTTTTTGGGATTCGATTTCCCCGTTTTCAATGAGGCTCCGATACTCCTCCAAGGTGTTTGCCATCTTGATTGGCGGGCGCGAATTCACGTCCATGATGTCTTCAAGGGCAATGCGGCTTTCTCTGGCAAAGGCATTTTGGAATGGCTCCTTTGCAACAATGTCGCCTTCTTCTTCCACTAGTATGCGGATATTCTTGCTATTTACGGTGGTTAAGACTTGGGGACTGTGAGTGGTGACAATGAATTGCACCAGCGGCAACGCATTCCGCAGGCTCTCCAGAACGACTTGTTGCCATTCGGGATGCAAATGCATATCTACTTCATCAATCATCACAATTCCCGGAGTTTCTTTCACCGCTCCCTGTCCCAGATGCGGGTTGAGGCTCACCATGCGATAAGCAATGTCCGCCACCATTCCGATCATGTTCCGTAAACCGTCACTTAGCAAATCCACCGGCAATTCACCATGCTGGGGATGAATGGCAACGATACCTCCGGCGGCATGTCGGTATCTCAAATCTTTCCAGCCCGTTGGGGCGAGCGCTTTGTTTACAGCAAAACTCACCGCCGACAACTGCGCCTGCGCTTCGTTTAGTGCTTCGGGGCTGGTGGGCTTTTCCCGTTCTTCATAAATCACCAGATGTAGTTTCCGGAACCACGCAGCGAAGTCGCGGTAGCTTGATGAAGGGTCGAGGCAATCCGCATACCCTCGGAGTCGTGAGGTGGATTCTCGTTTCAATTGCCGGCTTAACCTGCGCTGTCCCCAAAGCCGGCCGGTTCCATAGTAGGAAATGATGGGCAGCAGAACCGGCTCGTGATTCTTCACCCGGTTCAGTAATTCAAAGGCATAATCACGAACCACCCAATCCTCGGCATATTTGGTATGGGAACCGGGAGAACGTAGTTCTCTTCTCCATTCAAGCGGTTGGTTGTCCAGCAATCCTTTCGCCCCCAGAACCAGCGGATATTGAGCCTCCATCTCTTTCAAAGCGCGGTCAGGGTTTTGAACGAGCCGCACATCCTCATGTCGCAAAACCCCGCCTTGGGTCTTGTTCAAGGTTTTGACAAATGGGCCGAATGCCGCCGCCACCGCATCCAACACGGAGGTCT
>Ga0316217_10003848_pt1 | contig 16721 bp, 12 predicted proteins | sample 1anoAmetaG_FD_203633 | JGI IMG/M metagenome (GOLD analysis project Ga0316217, IMG submission 203633) | Freshwater microbial communities from Trout Bog Lake, Wisconsin, USA - 1anoA | ecosystem: Environmental > Aquatic > Freshwater > Lake > Hypolimnion/Profundal zone | place: USA: Wisconsin...
TCCAGGAGTTCCTCCAGGTCCGCTCGGACTGGTTCGCCCTGCTGAACCTGCAGACGCCGGCCAATTTCACGAAGGCTCTGGGCCTGTCCTCCGGCCAGTACAGCATCGACACCCCGGTGGGCCTGGCCCGAACCTACCTGAAGGCCTATCCCCAGGTGGAGAGCGATCTCTCCTCGGTCCTGGCAGCCCTGAAGCACGGCGCGGCGGTGGCTTCCACCGGACCGCTGGTGGATGCGAGCATCGGCGCCGCCGGTCCCGGGGACACCGTGCCCGGCCCGGTGATGTCGGTCACCCTCACCGTCAACCTGTACAAGCCCGACTGGGTGCCGGTGGATGAACTGCGGGTGGTGGTCAACGGGGTGGTGGTGCGGACCATCACTCCCGCCATCGGCGCGGGCGGCCTCACGGCCGCCGGCACCGATCCCCGGCTCTACACCGGGACCTTCACCGTGACCATGCCCTCCCCGGCCACGGGAGCATGGGTGGTGGTGGAGGCAGGGGTGCCCCTGAACACCAGCGGGCCCTACGCCGCCGGCACGCCCTGGAACCTGGTCAACCGCGGCATCTATCCCATCGCCGTCACCAACCCGATCTTCGTGAACGTGACCGGCGGCGCCTACGTCCCCCCTTCCTCCGCCCAGTGACACCCCATGGCTGAATGGCTTCCCGAACGTCTTCCCGAAGACATCGAGGCCGAACGGGCCCTGCTGGCCACCTGCTGCGCCGCCGGGGCCGAGCAGGCCGCCACCGAGATCGCGCTCACGCTCACCGAGGAGGACTTCGTCCACCCGGCCCACCGGGCGGTGTTCAAGGCCCTGCGCTCCCTGGTGGAAGCGCAGGTGGAGATCAATTCCCTCACCCTCAAGGACGCCCTGGACCAGGGCGGGGACCTGTCCCGGGTGGGCGGCTACACCGGCCTGGTTGAGCTGCTCAGCGCCGAGGAGGTGGGCCGGCCCCAGGTGCTGGCCGATCTGCTGGTGCGCAAGCGCAAGCTGCGCCAGCTGATCCGCCTGGGCGCCCAGCTGGTGCGCCAGGCCGCCGACGAGGAGGCCCCGCCCGACACCCTGGTGGAGCAGGCCGCCGTGGACCTGTTCCGGCTGGCCCAGGGCCAGCAGCGCAGGGGCCTGGAGCACATCGGCGACGTGGCCAAGGACGCCATGGAGGCCCTGCTGGACCGACTGGAGGGCCGAGGCTCCACCGGCCTGCGGGTGGGCTTCAGCCGGCTGGACGCCATCACCCAGGGCTTCCAGCCCGGCAACCTGATCATCCTGGCCGCCCGGCCCGGCATCGGCAAGACCGCCCTGGCGCTTAACTGGCTGCTGCGCTCGGCCCAGTACCACAAGGCCCACGCGGCGTTCTTCTCCCTGGAAATGTCCAAGGAGGAGGTGTTCAACCGCCTGCTCTCGGCCCACAGCAGCATCAACATGAAGCAGGTCGCGGCCGGCGGCTTCGACAGCGAGATCCAGGCGCGGCTCCTGCGCTCGCGGGACGCGCTGCTGGAAATGCCCATCTACATCAACGACCAGGCCGGCATCACCGTGCGCGAGATCACCGCCATGGTGGACCGCCACCTGTCCCACTCCAACCACAAGCTGGACCTGCTGATCGTGGACTACCTCCAGCTGATGACCAGCCCCGAGTCGTCCCGGGCCGCCAAGCAGAGCGAGGCCACCCGGATCGGCGAGATCAGCCGCGGCTTCAAGCTGCTGGCCAAGGACCACGGCCTCCCGGTGGTGGTGCTGAGCCAGCTGAACCGCGAAGTGGAGCACCGCCAGGGCGGAAGGCCGCAACTGTCGGACCTCAGGGACTGCGTGACCGGTGATACCATGGTCGCCCTGGCCGACGGCAGCCGGACTCCGATCCGTGATCTGGTGGGGCAGGCGCCGGAGGTGCTGGCCATGGATCCGTCGGGCAAGGTCGTCCGGGCCCGTGCGGAGCGCGTCTGGAGCGTGGGCGTCCGGCCCACGATGGTGCTTTCGCTGGCCTCCGGCCGGCAGCTCCAGGCTACAGACCGGCACCGGATCTGGACCCAGCGCGGCTGGATCAGGGCCGGGGAGCTCACCCTGGCCGACCGCATCGCCATCGCACGCACGCTGCCCGAGCCGCCGGCGCCTCTGCGCTGGGCCGACCTCGAGGTGGCGCTTCTGGGCCAGCTCATCGGCGACGGCAGCTTCCTGGTCCACCAGCCGCTGCGCTACACCACCGCCTCCGAGGAGAACAGCGCCATCGTGCGCGAGGCGGCGGAGACCTGCTTCGGCTGCCGGGTGACCCGGTACCGCGGGCGCGGCGCCTGGCACCAGCTCCTCCTGAGCGGCAACGGCAACCGGTGGCATCCCGCCGGGGTGGGGAAGTGGCTCAGGGATCTTGGAATCTTCGGCCAGAGAAGCCACGAGAAGCGGATTCCGGCGCCGGCCTTCCGCCTGGGCAACGATCAGGTGGCGCTCCTGCTCCGCCACCTCTGGGCCACGGACGGATGCATCAGCATCGGCAAGGACCTGCGGAGGGGGGTCCACTTCTCCACCTGCAGCCAGGGTTTGGCGCTGGATGTGGCCGCATTGCTCTTGCGTCTTGGCATCGTGGCCAGGATCCGGCGGGTACCCCAGGGGAAGGACTACCGGCCGCTGTTCGTCGTCTGGGTGATGGGAGTCGAGTGCCAGCGCCTGTTCCTGGACCGCGTGGGCGCTTTCGGCCCCCGTATCGCGCCGGCCGAAGCGCTTCGGAAGGCCCTGGAATCCGTGGTCGGCAACACCAATGTCGACACCCTGCCCGGCAACGTGTTCCCGCTCATCCGCAAGGCCATGAAGGCCAGGGGCATCACCACCCGAGGCATGTCGGCCCTGCGAGGGCGTTCCTACAACGGCAACGCCGCCTACCGGTTCGCTCCGAGCCGAGACCTGCTGCGCACCTATTCGCTGCTGCTGGAGGACGAATCGCTGGCCGCCATGGCGGATTCAGACCTGTTCTGGGACCGCCTCATCGCCCTGGAGCCGGGAGGCGAGCAGGAAGTATTCGACCTTACCGTCCCCGGACCTGAATCCTGGCTGGCGGATGCCGTCGTCAGCCATAATTCCGGCGCGATCGAGCAGGATGCAGACATCGTCATGTTCATCCACCGGAAGATGAAGGCGGTGCTGGAGGGCGAGGAGGAGGACCGCACCGCGGAACTGCTGCTGTCCAAGCACCGCAACGGCCCCACCGGCGCGGTGGCCCTCTGGTTCGAGGGGGAGTTCGCCCGCTACCGCGAACTGGAGCGCACCACCGATCCCGACCAGGGCTGACCATGGCCGAGGCTCTGCCGCTGTTCCCGCTCACCGCCAGGGTCACCGTGCTGCGCGGGGTCGGGCCGGTCTACGCCGAGGCCTTCGCCGAGGCCGGGATCACGACCCTGCGCGACCTGCTGTGGTCCCTGCCGCACCGCTACGTGGACCGCGGCAGCCTGCAGAAGATCGGCGAACTGGACGGCCGCTCCGGCGCCGACCGGGAGATCGTCACGGTCCTGGGCACCATCCAGGACCTGCGCCAGAGCACCACCCGGGTCCAGCGCATGAACCTGACCGAGGCGCTGCTCACCGACGGCACCGGCACCCTTCGGCTGATCTGGTTCAACCAGCCCCACGTCGGCAGGCTGCTGCGGGCCGGGGACCGGCTGCTGGCGTTCGGGCCGCTGGCCTTCGGCCGCCACGGGGCCGAGCTGCGGGGCCCGGCGTTCGAGCTCATGGGCCGGGGCGGCGACGAGGAGAACCTCTGGGTCCGGCGCTACCTGCCGCTGTACCGCAAGCTCGGCCCGGTCATGGGCCGGGTCCGCCAGCGGCTGACCCAGGAGGCCCTGGCCCGGGCCGCCCAGCCCGAGGAGTGGCTGCCGGCGGAGCTGGCCCGGAACGTCCCCGGCAACCTGGACGCCCTGCGCCTGCTGCACCAGCCGCCGGACGACAGCGACCCGGACGCGCTGGACGCCCACGCCACCCCGGCCCACCAGCGGCTGGCCAGCGAGGAGCTGTTCGCCTTCGCCCTGGGGGTGACCCTGCGCCGGGCCGGTCGCCTGGCCCGGCGCGGCCAGACCGTGCCCACCAGCCCCGAACTGCGGGAGCGGCTGCAGGACTACCTGCCGTTCCGGCTCACCGGGGCCCAGCGCCAGGCCTTCCGGGAGATCGTCGCCGACCTCACCTCGGGCCGGGTCATGCACCGGCTGCTCCAGGGCGACGTGGGCAGCGGCAAGACCCTGGTGGCGTTCCTGGCCATGGCCATGGTGGCCGAGACCGGGGGCCAGGCGGCCCTGCTGGTGCCGACCGAGGTCCTGGCCCGGCAGCACGCCGCCACGGTGCGGCGGCTGCTCAAGGAGGACGCCGGCCGCATGGAGCTGCTGCTGGGCCCCATGAAGGCCGCCGAGAAGCGCCTGGCCCTGGCCCGCATCGCCTCGGGCGAAGCCGGCTACGTCATCGGCACCCACGCCCTGTTCCAGGAATCGGTCGAGTTCAGCCGGCTGCAGCTGGTGGTGGTGGACGAGCAGCACCGGTTCGGGGTGCGCCAGCGGGAGGCGATCAAGCAGAAGGGGCTGGACCCGCACTGGCTGGTGATGAGCGCCACCCCCATCCCCCGCTCCCTGGCCCTTGCCCTGTTCGGCGACCTGGAACAGTCGGTGCTGGACGAGCTGCCCCCGGGCCGCCAGCCCATCACCACCCGGCTGCTGGCCCCCGGGGACGCCGAGCGCGGCTGGGAGCTGGTGGAGCGGGAACTGAGGGCCGGCCACCAGGCCTTCGTGGTGAGCCCGGCCATCGACCCCCAGGACGAGGCCAAGGTGCCCCTGCGGGACATCCAGGCGATGGAGGCGCTGCTCCGGGCCCAGTTCCCCGATGTCGAGCTGGCGGTGGTGCACGGCCGGCTCAAGGCCGACGCCATGGCCGAGCGCATGGAGGGCTTCGTGTCCGGACGGACCCGGATCCTCCTCGCCACCACGGTGATCGAAGTGGGGGTCGACGTGCCCAACGCCACGGTCATGGTGGTGGACCACGCCGAGCGGTTCGGCCTCAGCCAGCTGCACCAGCTGCGCGGGCGGGTCGGCCGGGGCCAGGCCCACAGCCACTTCGTGATGCTCTCGGGCAGTGAGACCGACCGGCTCAAGGTGCTGGTGTCCACCCAGGACGGCTTCCGCATCGCCCAGAAGGACCTGGAGCTGCGCGGGCCCGGGGAGTTCTTCGGCACCCGCCAGGCCGGGCTGCCGCAGTTCCAGGCCGCGGACCTGGTGCGCGACCGCCAGCTCCTGGCCCGCTGCCGCGAGGCCGCGGACCGGGCCGTGCAGCGCGGGCTGAGCGAACAGCAGCTCGCCTGGCTGAAGCAGGAGCAGGCCCGGCTGAAGCTGGCCGAGATCTCCTGAATTAAAAGCCAAGGCCCCTGGCCGAGGGCCGGCCCGCCACCTATGCTTGTAGATATGAATGTCTGAAACCCCGAACCTGCGGGTCCCTTGAGGTCATCAACCGTCCCATGCGCATCCTGTCCTCCGCCAAGCTCGTCCTGCTGACTGCCGCCCTGGGATTCGCCCCGCCGCTGGCGCCGGCCACCCCGGCGGCCCCTGACGGGCCCCTGGCGACCTCCTTCAAGGTGCTGTCAGGATTCCACCTGCCCGATGCGATATTCAAGGCCAAGCCCGGCCATGTGCTCGGCTTCCTGCCCGGCTCCATCCGCGGCATGGACGGCAGGGAGATCGCCCTCACCGGGTTCATGCTGCCCATCAAGATCCACAACCGCCTGGTCACCGAGTTCATGCTGCTGCGAAACCAGAACACCTGCTGCTTCGGGATCCCCCCGGAACTGCACGAGGTGGTCGAGGTGCTGAAGATCGACAGTCCCACCAAAGTGCTCATGGACACCCCCATCACCGTGGTCGGCCGGCTGCACGTCAAGGAGCGCTGGGAGGGCACCTTCCTCTGCTCCATCTACCAGCTTGACGCCGAGCGCATCGCCCCGACCGAGCAGCAGCCCTGACGTCATCCTGCGTGTCCCGGACTTCCGACCGTAGTCGCCGCAGTGTCGGCGCGGCTGGCGCGCGCCTCGCCTGCGGCGTTACGGACGTTGGTATAAGGACGTGTCCCATTGGCGGGAGCTCGTCTCCGACAGCATCCGGAGGCAATGGTGCAGGCGTCGGGGGAGTCATCAATCCAATGGCACACGTTCCAACAAAGCGCCCGTAACGCCGCAGGCGAGGCGCGCGCCAGCCGCGCCGACACTGCGGCGACTACGGGCGGAAGTCCGGGACACGGACGGCAGGGCGGCTATCCCAGCTGGGCGGGATTCTTCAGGCGGGAGGCGATGCGGTCCAGCAGGAGCTCCGGCACCAGGCCGGAGATGTCGCCGCCCATGGCGCCCACTTCGCGCACGATGCGGCTGCTCACCACGCTGTTCTCCTCCTTGGGCATGAGGAACACCGTCTCGAGGTCGGGGGCCAGCTTGCGGTTCATGAGGGCCATCTGGAACTCGTACTCGAAATCCGAGAAGGCCCGCACTCCGCGGACGATGAAGTGGGCGCCCTGCTGCTTGGCGAAATCAACCAGCAGTCCGTGGAAGGTGGTGATTTCAACATGGGGCGTGCCGGCCATGAGCTCCCGGAGGAAATCCACCCGCTCGGCCACGGAGAAGGCGCAGGTCTTGGAGGGATTGTGCAGCACTGCGACGACCAGCCGGTCCACCAGCTTCTCGGCTCGCTTGATGAGATCCCAGTGGCCCAGCGTGACGGGATCGAAGGAACCGGGGTAGATGGCGATGCGCAATGGAACTCCTGCGGAGGCTCTGCAACTTAGTCTAGACTTTTGCCATGGCACAATCCCGTCTTTCCGTAGGTCTTCTGTTCGGCGGCGAGAGCCCGGAGCACGAGGTGAGCATCGCCACCGCCAGGAGCATCGCGGCCCATCTGGATCCTGAGCGCTTCACGGTGCGTCCCATGGGCATCGCCCGCAACGGCGTGTGGGTGCTGAACGGCGACCCGCTGGCCCGGCTGAGCGCTGGCGAACTGCCCGAGCGCGGCGCCTATCCGTTCCTGCCCCTGGAGCGGGGCGCCGAGACGGCGGAACTGCCCGATGTGTTCTTCAACGCCATCCACGGGGCCGGGGGCGAGGACGGGCAGATCCAGGGCTTCCTGGAGCCGCTGCACCGGCCCTACACCGGCGCCGGGCTGCTGGCCATGGCCGCGGCCCTGGACAAGTGGATCACCAAGCGCATCTGGGAGTCCGAGGGGCTGCCGGTGGTGCCCTACGTGGGGCTTACCGAGGAACGCTGGCGCAAGGATCCGGAGGCGGCGCTGCGCCGCCTGGAGCCGCTCGGGCTGCCGCTGTTCATCAAGCCGGCCAACCTGGGCTCCAGCATCGGCATCGAGAAGGTCGCCGCCCGCGAGCACCTGGCGGCGGCCCTGGACCGGGCCTTCACCTACGACCGGCGCGTGGTGGTGGAACAGGGCCTCGCCGCCCGGGAACTGGAAGTGGCGGTGCTGGGCGGCGACGACCCGGTGGCGAGCGTGGCCGGGGAGATCCTGGTGGCCGGCGAGTTCTACGACTTCAAGGACAAGTACGTGAACGGCAAGAGCTCCAGCCGGATCCCGGCCGAGCTGCCCGAGGGCATGGCCAGCCTGATCGCCCGCTACGCGGTGTCCGCTTTCCGCGCCCTGGACGCCTACGGCATGGCCCGGGTGGACTTCTTCCTGGACCGCGGCACCGGCCTGCTCTACCTCAACGAGATCAATCTGATCCCCGGCTTCACCAGCATCTCCATGTTCCCCAAGCTCATGGAGGCCAGCGGCATCCCCTACCGGGAGCAGTTGAGCCGGCTGATCGACCTGGCGCTGGCGCGGGAGCAGGAGAAGACAAGCAAGACGCGGTTCTTCCAGAGCGGGAGCCAGTGGTACGCAGACGTATCAGATCCGGGCGGTGCTTGAGCGCACCACCAGCTCCGGCGCGATCTCCTCGCTGGCGCCCTGTTCGCTGTTCTCGATCCGGGCCACCAGCAGCCGCAGGCAGCGGCGCCCGGCTTCCATGAAGTCCTGGCGGATGGTGGTCAGGGGCGGGGTGAAGAAGGCGGCCTCGGGGATGTCATCGAAACCGACGATGCTGATGTCCCCGGGAATGGCGCGGCCGGTCTCGTACATCAGCCGGTAGAGTCCCAGCGCCATCTGGTCGTTGCTGGCGAACACGGCCGTGATCTCCGGGTGTCCGGAAAGGTGCCGGCCGGCCTCGTAGCCGGACCACGGGCTCCAGTCGCCCCGGACGATGGGCGGAGGCTGGATGCCGGCGCGCTTCAGGGTGGCCTTCCAGCCCTGGATCCGCTGGTCGGATTCCAGCGAACCCACCGGGCCCGCCAGATGCCACACGTTGCGGTGGCCCAGGTCCAGCAGGTGGCGGGTGGCCGCGGCGGCCCCGGCGACCTGGTCGACCGTCACCGCCGGCACCGAGTCGCCCGGGCCGCCTTCCATCGCCACCAGCGGCACCCGGGGGCCGAGGTGGCCCAGGGCGGCAACGGTCGACTTCTGTGGCGCGATGACGATGATTCCCTCGACGCCCTGGCCCTCGAGCCGCTGGATCGCCTGCACCATGGACGGACGGTCCAGCACCTCCACGCTGGCGATGCTAACCCCGTAGCCGGCGCCGTAGGCGGCCTTCTCGATGCCCAGCAGGGTCGTGGCCGGCCCGAACAGGGTCGTGTTGAAGCTCACCACCCCCAGCGTCCGGCTGTGGCCGGTGGCCAGCGCCTGGGCCAGGATATTGGGCCGGTAGTCCAGCTGGCGGATGGCGGCGAACACCCGCTCCCGGGTATCCCGGCTGACGTTCGGGTTGTCGTGCACCACCCGGGAGACGGTCTGCTGGGAGACCCGGGCCAGCCTCGCCACGTCGGCCATGACCGCCGTGCGGCGGCCCGGCGCTTCCAGGGGGTCGGCTCCGTCCAGGGGCGTCATGGGGCTACGCCAGCAGGGCGCGCACGTCCGCCAGCGCGGGCATGGCGCTCTGGGCGCCCTCCCGGGTGGTGGAGAGGGCGCCGGTGGCGTTGGCGAACCGCACCGCACCGGCCAGGTCCGCACCCTGGCCCAGGGCGGCGGCCAGCCCCGCGTTGAAGGAGTCGCCGGCCGCCACCGTGTCCACCACCCGCACCGGGAACCCCGGCACGTGCCGGCAGCCTTCGGCGGTGACCAGGAAGGCGCCCCGGGCGCCGGCCTTGATGACGGCGCTGCCCACGCCCCGGGCCAGCAGGCACTGGCCGGCCCGGTGGATGCCCGCATCAGTGCCGGTGTCCTCGCCGGTGAGCAGCCGGGCCTCGGTCTCGTTGGGGGTGATGATGGACACCGAGGCGTAGAGTTCTGCGGGCAGCTCCCGGGCCGGCGCCGGGTCGAGGATCACCGGGATGCCCGCGGCCCGGGCGATGGCCGCGGCCAGGACGACCGACTCCAGGGGGATCTCCAGCTGCAGCAGGAGGCAGTCGCAGCTCTCGATCAGGGCCCGGCGCGTCTCCAGGTAGGATGGCGTCACGGTGGCGTTGGCGCCGGCCACCACGATGATGTGGTTCTCGCCTCCGGAAGTCACCTCGATGCTGGCGGTGCCGGTGCTGACGCCGGGGACCCGGGCGACGCCCTCCGTACCGATGCCCAGGCCTGCCAGCACCTCGGCGTAGTTGCCGCCCAGCACATCGTTTCCCAGGGCGCCCACCATCTCGGTCCGGGCCCCCAGCCTGGCCAGGGCCACCGCCTGGTTGGCGCCCTTGCCGCCGGGGAAGATGGTGAAGGACAGCCCGCGCAGCGTCTCACCCGGCTCGGGGAAGCGCTCCACCCGGGTGACCATGTCCATGTTCAGGCTGCCGACGACGCAGTACCGTTTCATCTTGCCGATCCTCGATTGATGCTTTTCAAGCATAGCGATTAATGGGCCGTCGCAGGACATTCCCGGATCAGGCCCAGGGTCCCGAGGAGGCCCTGAGCTTCAGGTGCGGTTCCAGGATCACCCGCCGCGCCTCGGTGCGGCCGGTCTTCAGCTTCTCCAGCAGCAGTTCCGCGGCCAGGGTGCCGATCTGCCGCTTGGGCTGGGCCACGGTGGTCAGGGCCGGCGTGGAGAAGGCGGCCAGCTCGATGTCGTCGTAGCCGACCACGGAAATCTGGCCCGGGACCGAGAGCCCGGCCTCGAAGGCCGCCGCCATGGCGCCGAAGGCCATCAGGTCGTTGCAGACGAACACCGCGGTGGGCCGGGGGGCCTGGCGGAGCAGCGCCTGCATGGCGAGATAGCCGCCGCGGGAGGTGAAGTCGCCCCGGGCCAGGTCGCCCTCGCGCCGCGCCACGCCGGCCTCGGCGAGGGCCGACTTCCAGCCAGCCCGCCGCTGGGAGCTGGGCGACAGGGCGGGCGGGCCGCTGATGCAGGCCACGGCCGGATGGCCCAGGGCGAGCAGGTGCCGGGTCGCCAGCAGGCCGCCCTTGAGATGGTCCACCTCCACCAGGTCGCAGTCCAGCCCCGGCACCTCACGGTCGAGCAGCACCACCGGCAGCTTCAGCTCCCGCAGGATGGCCCGCAGGGCCGCGTTGGGGTGGGAGGCGACCAGCACCAGGCCGTCGATGCGCTTCTCGGCCAGGACCCTGAGGTAGGCGGTCTGGCGCTCCGCATCGTCGTTGGAGTTGCCCAGGATGACGTTGTAGCCGGCGCCGTAGCAGTGGTTCTCCACCCCGCGGATGATCTCGGCGAAATAGGGGTTCGAGTTGTTGGGGATCAGCACGCCGAAGGTGTGGGTGGTGTTGTGCTTGAGGCTCCGGGCCACGGCGCTGGGCACGTAGCCCAGGGTCCGCACCGCCTCCTCCACCCGGGCGCGGGTGTCCTCCTTCACGAAACGGGTGCCGTTGACCACGTGGGACACGGTGGTCACCGAGACCTCCGCGCGCAGAGCCACGTCCCGGATGTTCACCATGGCGCCCGGTCCCCGGTCATGCGCGCCTCCGGCGCCGTTCGCGGTACATGTCCAGGATGACCGCGATGATGATCACGCAGCCGGTGATGATCCGCTTGGTCGGCTCACTGGCGCCGATCTGCGCCAGGCCCGCCTCCAGCACCGAGATGATCAGCACTCCGAAGAAGGTCGCGATGACCGACCCGCGGCCCCCCATCAGGCTGGTGCCGCCGATGACCACCGCGGCGATGACCACCAGTTCCGCGCCGATGCCGGCGTTGGGGTCGGCGGCCTCCAGCCGGGAGCACTGCAGGATGCCCGCGAGCCCGGCCAGCAGGCCGCACACGGCGAACACGATGATCTTCACCGGCCGCGGGTCCACCCCGGCCAGGCGCATGGCCTCCTCGTTGGTGCCGATGCCGATCATGTGCCGGCCGAACACCGACCGGGTCAGCACCAGCTGCGCCGCCACCACGATCGCCATCGCCACGAAGAAGGCCGGCGACAGGCCGAAGCCGATGGGGTTGCTCAGCCACTCCACCCGGCTGCCGATGTACTGGGTGCGCGAGTTGGTGGCGATGTAGGCCGCGCCGCGGGCCACCTCCAGCATGCCCAGGGTGACGATGAACGAGGGCAGCCGCCAGGCCACCGAGATCGAGCCGTTGAGCAGGCCCGCGAGCATGCCCACGCCCATGGCCAGGACCACCGCCAGGTAGAGCGGCCAGTGCCAGTGCAGCATGGCGATCCCGGCCACGGCGGCCGACAGGGCCATCACCGAGCCCACCGACAGGTCGATGCCGGCGATGATGAGCACGAAGGTCATGCCCACCGCGGTCACCGCGATCGCCGGGATGTCGTTGGCGATGGTGAGGAAGGTGCTGGCGGTGAAGAAATACTGGCTGAGCGAGCCGAACAGCGCCACCATCATGGCCAGCGCCGCCACCAGGGCCACGTAGTTGCCCAGGGTGCCGCGCAGGGAGCGGGCGAGGCCGGCGGTGCGGCCGGGAGCTGTGGTGGAGACGTCTTCCATGGGAACCTCAGTGTAGCCTTGGTGGGGTCGATTCGATCCTGCAGTCCTGGGACGATGCTGCCCGGCGGTTCATCCCGGCGGGGGGGCCCCGGTCGCGGCCGCGGCGCCGAGGTAGCCGCTGAAGGCGGCCTCCAGCAGGGCCTGCTGGGTCCACTCGCCGCGTTCGAACACCTTGACCAGGCGTCCGGCGCTCATGACCGCGATCCGGTCGCAGATGTCCATCAGTTCGCGCAGGTCGCTGGAGACCATCAGCATCCCCTTGCCGGCCTTGGCCAGCCGCTCCATCTGCGCGTAGATGTCCGAGCGCGCGCCAATGTCCACGCCGCGGGTGGGTTCGTCCAGCAGCAGCACCCGGCAGTCCCGGTGCAGCCAGCGGGTGAACACCACCTTCTGCTGGTTGCCGCCGGAGAGTTCCCCGGCCGGCTGTTCCACGGAGTGGCTGCGCACCCCGACCAGCGCGTGCAGCCGGCCCACCTGGGCCCGCTCCTCGGCCGGCCTGAGCCAGCCGCGCCTCGACACCGCCCGGATATTGGCCAGGGTGGCGTTGATCCGGATCGACAGGGGCAGCAGCAGGCCCTGGGTCTTGCGGTCCTCGGTGACCAGGCCGATGCCCTGGCGGACCGCGGACATGGGCGAGGCGATGCGCGCCGGCGCCGCCGAGCCGTCCAGGTGGATGGTGCCCGAGTCCCGGCGGTCAGCGCCGTAGATCAGGCGCAGCAGTTCGGTCCGGCCGGCGCCCACCAGGCCCGCCAGGCCGAGGATCTCGCCCGAGCGCAGCTGCAGGGAGACGCCCTGCACCGCCTTGCCGCGGGTCAGGCCGCGGGTCTCCAGCACGACGGCGCCCGGGACCCGGCCGGTGAGGGCCGGAGCTTCGCCCACGTCGTGCCCGACCATCATCCGGACGATGTCGTTCTGGGCCGCCTCGGCGATGGGCCGGGTGCCGATGTGCCGGCCGTCCCGCAGCACCATGACCCGGTCGGCCACCTGCTGCAGCTCGTCCAGCCGGTGCGAGATGTAGATGATCCCCACGCCACGCCGCTTGAGCCCGGCGATCTGGCTGAACAGGTGGTCGATCTCGCGGCTGGTGAGCATGGCGGTGGGCTCGTCCAGGATGAGCAGCTGGCAGTCTCCCACCAGGTTCCGGGCGATCTCCACCATCTGCTGGTGGCCCAGGCCCAGCTGGCCCACCGGGGTGCGCGGGTCGATGTGCTCCAGGCCGATCACCGCCATCTGGCGGCTGGCCAGTTCGTTCATGCGCTCGCGCCGGATGAAGCCGCCCAGGTTCGGCATGTGGTCCAGCATCAGGTTCTCGGCGACGCTCAGGGTCGGGATCAGGCCCAGCTCCTGGAGCACCATCCGGACCCCGTGGCGTTCCGCGTCCTGCCGGGAGGCCGGGTGGAACCGCGCTCCGCGCAGGTGCATTTCGCCTTCGGTGGGACGGACCAGTCCGGCGATGATCTTGGTCAGGGTGCTCTTGCCCGCGCCGTTCTCGCCGGCCAGCGCCAGCACCTCCCCCTCGCGCAGTTCCAGCCCGACTTCGCTCAGGACGGGCGTGATGTAGCTCTTGCCGAGGTTCTCGCCGCGGAACAGGGGGATCGGGCTCATGCGTGGACTCCATGCCTGGCCGCCGCCGGGGAGGCGGCGGCCGGTATCTGCATCTCTACTTGGTGACCAGGTCGACCTTGGTCTGGAACACGCCGGGCATGGCGTTCTGGGCCGTCTTGGCCTTGACCGCCTTCACCGCGATCTCGATGCCGAACACAGCCTGCTTGGAGCCGTACTGGTCGGCGGTGGCGAGCATCCGGCCCTCGGCCAGCAGCGGCTTGACCGCGTCGATGTTGTCGTAGCCGACCACGGCCACCTGGCCGTTCTTGCCGGCGGTCTTCACCGCGGCCACGGCGCCCAGCGCCATGTTGTCGTTGCCGCAGAGCAGGGCCTTGAGGTCCGGGTGCTCGCGCAGCATGGCGCTGGCCACCGTGTTGCCCTGCTCCATCTCCCACTGGCCGGACTGCACGCTGACCACGTTGGCGCCCACGGCCGCCATGGCGTCCTTGAAGCCGGCGGTGCGCTGCTGGGCGTTGAAGGTGGTGGAGACGCCCTCGAGGATGCCGACCTTGTCGCCCTTCTTGAGGGTCTTGGCCAGGTAGTCGCCCACCAGCTTGGCGCCCAGGCGGTTGTCGGGGCCGACGAACGGCACCGAAAGGCCCTTCTCCTTCAGGGCGTCGACGTCGAGCTTGTTGTCGATGTTGACCACCAGCACGCCCTTGTCCACGGCTTCCTTGACCACCGGCACCAGGGCCTTGGAATCGGCCGGGGCCAGCACGATGGCGTCCACCTTCTCGGCGATCATCTGCTGGATGATCTTGATCTGGGCGGCGGTGTCGGTCTCGTCCTTGATGCCGTTGGCGATCAGGGTGTATTCGCTGGCGTGCTGCTTCTGGTGGGCCTTGGCGCCTTCTTCCATGGTCTGGAAGAATTCGTTGGCCAGCGACTTCATCACCAGCGCCACCTTCGGGTTGGCCTGGGAGGCGTAGGCGCCAGGGGCGGGGATGGCCGCGAAGGCGGCCAGCAGGGTGAGGGACTTGATCAGGGTGGCTCGGGTGACCATGGGACTCTCCTTGGAGAAAAGGCCCGGGTCGAGGCGGTCCGGCATGGACCGCCCCTGGGTGCGAATAGCCTTCGCTGCCCGGGCAAACGTTTGCGCAATCGATTGCTTCAATTCTAGCGATGACTTCGATTCTGGCAAGATAGAAAATTGCTAAATTGCAATAATTTTATGTCTTATTAAATTAATACTTACGAAAAAAGGTCTCGTGGCTGATTCCATCGCCGGCGGGACGGAACCCGGTCGCAGGCAAGGGCGGTCGAAGATTGCCAAGCGGGTCCAATTGAGATTATGTATAGTACCTTATGGCTTTCATGAACAGGGGGATGCGCCATGCTGGTTCGGGGTCTGCTTCTCCTGCTGTCAGTGGCCTTGTGCGCCCCCCAGGGCCGTGCCGCGGAACCGCTCACCGTGAGCGGATGTTCCATCAGCATTGCCGGATACCTGAACGACCTGGTTGCCGAATACGAGAAGGAGACGGGCCAGAAGATCCTGGTCCGCGGCGGGGGGAGCATCGCTGGCCTGACCGAGCTGGGCGCCGACCGGGTGGACTTCGCTGCGTCCTGCAAGGGGCCGGGGGCCGAGGATCCGCCAAATTTGAGATTCATCCCGGTCGCCTGGGATGCCCTGGTGTTCATCGTCAACCCCGCCAATCCCGTGGCCGGACTGACGCCGCAGAATATCCGGGACATCTACGACGGCAGGATCTCCAACTGGAAGGCCCTGGGCGGCGCCGACCTTCCGCTCAAGTCCTTCATCTCCTCGCCCACCGGCATGGGCGGCATCGGTGAAACGCTCTCCAGGTACTTCCTGGACAACCGCCTGCCGCAGACGACGGTGAACTCCTCCATGCAGTCGGCCTCGGTGGCGCTCTGGGAGCAGATGGTGGAGCGCACTCCGGAGGGCTTCGCCAGCACCGGCTTCGACAGCGCCCAGAAGCGCAACGTGAAGCTGCTGGCGGTGAACGGCGTGGTCCCGTCGCGCAGCACCATTGTCTCCGGACGCTACCCGTACAGGCGCTACCTGTACCTGGTCGCGGCCGAGGACTGCAAGCCCGAGGTCAATGCGTTCATCCAGTTCGCCCTGAGCCGCAAGGGCCAGAAATTCATCGCGTCGTACCGAAGCATCGAACTGGCCGCGATGAAATGAAGCTGACCCTGAACACCCGCGTGACGATGTTCATCACCGTCGTCGTGTTCGTGCTCAACCTGGCCAGTGCCGGATTCCTGTTCATCACCTACCGCGGGGGAGTGCTCAAGGAGATCACCGCGCGCGGCACCACCATGGCGGAAGCCCTGGCCAGGGGCGTGGCGGAAGGGATCGCTTCGGAGAACCTGGGCATCATCAAGCAGGTGCAGTCCATTGTCCGGGCCGATGATGTCGTGCTCGCCCAGGTCTACTCGCCGGTCTGGCTGCCGATCGATTCCTACCCCGATGACAATTTCAGCCTCGGCCCCGATCCGCGGGCGCAGCGGATGCTGGATGCCGAGCCGGCCGGCTGCTACCTGAGCGGCCGTGACGCCATCGATTTCTATGCGCCGGTCACCTACCATCAATTGGAACGGCCCGCCAACCGGAAGTTCGTGATCGGCTACGTGCGCCTGAAGCTTTCCACCCGCCAGGTCAGCGCGGTCATCCTCTGGCGCAGCGTGGCGCTCTGCGCAGGCTCCCTGGCCTTCACCCTGCTCGCCGTGCTGGTGCTCAACGGGCTGATCCGCAGGGCGGTGCTGAAGCCCCTCGAACAGCTGAACCAGGTGGTCTCGGCCGCCGTGCGCAGCGATGCGTTCCTGCCGGTTCCGGTGGCGGGCACGGACGAGATCGCCGAACTCGCCGGCAACTGCAACCGGATGTTCTCGGCCATAAGGGAGCGGGAGAACAGTCTTCGCGAGAGCGAAGCCGGCCTGCGGAAGGTGGAGAAGCTGGAATCCCTCGGGCTGCTGGCCGGCGGCATCGCCCATGACTTCAACAACATTCTCACGGCCATCATCGGCAACATCTCCTGCGCCCGGAGTTTCCTGGACGAGTCGGACCGCAGCGCTGCCCTGCTGCAAAGCGCGGAAAAGGCGGCATTCAGGGCCGGCGACCTCGCGCACCAGCTGCTGACCTTCGCCAAGGGGGGGCAACCGATCAAGCAGAATGCTTCGATCCGGCCGATCCTGGAGGAGTCGGCCTCCCTCGTGCTGCGGGGCG
>Ga0316217_10003849_pt1 | contig 16720 bp, 8 predicted proteins | sample 1anoAmetaG_FD_203633 | JGI IMG/M metagenome (GOLD analysis project Ga0316217, IMG submission 203633) | Freshwater microbial communities from Trout Bog Lake, Wisconsin, USA - 1anoA | ecosystem: Environmental > Aquatic > Freshwater > Lake > Hypolimnion/Profundal zone | place: USA: Wisconsin...
GTTGCCGTCGTTGCTCTCGTCGCCGAATTCCGTATCACTCATGGCGTTCCACTGGTCAATCAGCGGCTCGCGCAACTGGTAATAATTCGCGATGGCCGTGGCCGCCTGACGCCCGTGCGTGTCATCGCCCGTCAACAAACAATACAGGGCCATGTCCGTGAGGCATTCGGGCACATAGGCGACATGCGAGTTGTGAATGCCGGGTTTTTCTCCTTTGAACATCTGGGCGGTGTTGATGGTGGCCACTTGTTCGGGCCGCACATCATCCGGCCATTGCAAGCCGGCCAGATTGCCGGAAGCGAGTTTTTGAAACACCTGGCCGTCGCTGGTGCTGGGGTCCCACCAGCTCTGCGCGAATAGATACTGCATCTCGATCAACGACTTCTGGCCCATTTTGGAGTTCTGGAGGCGTGCCGCGAGCATCGGCACGTCCCGCGGGCTGAACAACACACGCGGATAAACGCCGGGCGGCGGCACTTTCGAGCCGAGCAGTTTTTGATTAAAGCCGGAATAATCATATTCAGACTTTGGCGCGGTGGGCCACTTCGTTTCCGCCCCGTTGAATAAGGCCAATTGTTCCGGGGTGACCTTGACATGATTTGTCCAGGCCCCCTGCCGTTGCAGCGCCGGAATCCAACGCGTGGCAATGTCCGGGTCGGCGAACTTTTCCGGCGTGTCGAACAGCGTTACGACGCTGTCGAGCAAATTGGATTCGGATCCCGAAAACGATATTTCATCATGACCGATGAGCAACAGGCCGCGCGTATTTTGATAAATTTTCAAACCCCGTTTATGTGCCTCGTCCGCCAGCGCAACGTAATTCCTGCCGTCAAATTGAATGCTTGGCGCAGAGGCTTTGGGAATGCTTAAAGAATATACCCAGCGGTCGGCGAGATACTCCGGAGCGGGCGCGGGTCGCACCGCCGGCAAATCCAAAATCCCGGCAAAGGCGGCCGGCACATAAATCTTGCCATCGCGGAAGACGGCTTCATCACGCCAGTTCACTTCGTCCAGCCGGACTTTGAAGCCATAAACCCAGGCATAGCGGCTCCCGGCGAACACCGCGACGGTGTCCTTGATTTTTGCCACGGCAACTTTCTGTGCCGAGCGCGTGTACGGCAGACCTTGATCCTGCGGCGGCACGGGCGGAAAGGGCGTTTGGGTGAAGCCGGTCATCGCACCAGTCAGTGCCAGCAGGCTGGGATAAATTCGGAGGGAGGATAATCTCATTGGAATAGGGACGTTTTAGTGTTCAGAAAAGTTTTTTTCTTTGGAAAGGCGGTCAGGGCGCGAGGATTTGGAATGTTTGTTTCACCATTTCCGCGGTTTTCACTTTTGGCTCGGTGCCGCGGCCCCATTGCCACGCGTCTACGGTCACGGACACGGGGAATTTTGTCCGGGGTGGGGTTTTGGTGAACACCAGCCGGCCGTCCTTTACGATGGTCGGGCCAACGGCGACAAAAAAGCTGACCGGCAATCCGGCATCGGACTTCGCCACGAGCGGGAGAGATTCCGTTCCAGCCTTGATATCCGGGATCTTTTCAAAGGTGATCTTCTGCGGCATTCCTTCGGAATGGTTGTCCCGGCTGATTTGCCCAGGCTGTACCACCGCGCGAATTTTGTCGTTGCCCGGATGACGGACGGCAACATAAATGGGGGACGGCCAGGTGCGATCCAGCGCCAGGCGAAACCGATTGTGGCCGAGCGGCTCCACGCATCCGCACAGCCATTCGATGTTTGGCGTGCCGGGCGCTTGCGCCAGCTTCGCGCCCGCGCTGGCAAAATTCACCGGCAATTGGTCGAGCAGCACGCCTTTGAGCGTGAATGTCACGCCGTCGGTCTCGGTTTCCAGCACTGGTGTCGGCAGGCCGTTCGTGGAAGGTTCCGGCGGTTTGTTGATTGGAATCCACGTGATGCCGTTGAAGGTGAATGGAAACACATTGCCTTGGGCGTCGGCGAACGCAGGAAGCTGCGTCTCCGCCTGCCAATTGATGCGCGCAAACGCCTGGGCCTGCGCGGCGCTAGTCCGGTCGAAATACCAAGGCACACCGCGCGCGTCCGGTGCGGTGGCGGCAAACGCCGTTACTGCGTGATTTTCATGACCGGGCACCGGCAGATCGGCGAGAAATCCATCCTCCAGCGAAACCGGTTTCAAGGAGCCATCGGCGGCAAGGCGCGCTTTCGCGACCAGATCAATGTAATGGGCGAAGTATTGCGCCAGCCGTTCGGAGCAATCAAAGTGGCCGCTGCTGCCGTCAATGATGTAACTCAGCGGCCAGCCGGGATTCTTCGCGCGCTGGTCCAAAATGCCACCATAAGCCGCGCCAATGTTGTTCCAGTTTGTGCGAATATCGGACTTGGTTTGCGACCATTCCTGCGCCGTGCCAAACGCGACCAGCGCGGGCACCGTGCGGTTCTTCGGCGGCAGATGGTTGTTCTTGATCCAGATGCCGGCTAGACAGCGTTCCGGGCATTGTTCCACGAGGGCATCCACCATCAACAGATGGCCGGATTCGCCCATCGGCAGCCACGGCGCCGTGGCCACCTCGTCGTAACCGGATTTGCGCGCGAGGCCGTCGAGAATCTGTTGCAAAAATGCCGTCGCCGTCTGGTAATCCTTGGGCATATCCTTGCGGAAATTCATGAACGAAGGGGCACACCACACGATACCCAAGTCGTCGGATGTGCACGCCGCGCGGATGGCCGGATGCCCGGCCAGCATGTGCTCCGGCACGTTCGCGCACAGGATGAGCAGCCCGCGCACCCGCCGGCAATTTTCGGGAATCCAAAGATAAGCGGTCGCCTGGTTGGTGGAACCATCCGCCCAGGCTGGGCTGGAGTCGCTTTGCATGAATTGGAAAACTTGGTTGACCGGCGAGCGCAACGATTCCGGCGACTCCGCCGCGCGACAAACCCAACTTGCGCTGCATAACCAGAGCAGCCCCGCACAGAGAACCAAGCGGCGCAACGCGGCAATGGGCTTCCTGAAATCCGAAACCCGAATCCCCGAATGCCGAAAGAAGACCGCAAATTTAACCACAGATGGACACAACCGTTCCCGTTTTATTTGGCCTTCAGGTTTCGGGTTTCTTTCGGAATTCGGATTTCGCGCTTCGGGATTCAATCGGTTTGTGTTCATGATTGACCAATGTTCAGTTTTGCGGAAAAGGGGGGTCATTTTACTTCAGGCATGAGATCAAAAGTCTGGTACACCGTCTCCGCAGGTTTGACGCCGCCGGTTTCCTTGAAGCGGCCGACCTGATAGGCGCCGATGGTCACCTCAATCGGTTTGGTTGTGCCGGCAGGAATCTCGGCGGGAACGAACGCGCCGTCCTGGATGATGCCCGGTCCTTTGAGGACAAAATAATCCACCGGCAATCCGGTGGAACTTTTCGCCTTGAGTTCAATTTTGGCCGAAGTCGCGGGCGCGTCCGGCACAGCGGGGAAGTCCACGGTTTGGGTAGCAGCGTGCTTCAGGATAGCGGCGTCCGGTGGCGACAGCGAAATCTGGCAGGTGCGTCCGGCGGCGGAGAATTCCTGATCGCCCTCGTGAAAAACCCGGACGAAGGACATGTTGAAACCCGACCCTGTGGCGAGACGGTGGCGCGTGAGGCGCAGCGTGAGGCGCGTCTCCGCCACACCGCGTTCGTCCTTGAACTGTTCGCTGCGCACGAGATCGAACACGCCGCTGTGGGCATTGAATTGCACCGGGAGCTGGCTCACCGACATGATGGTTTGGCCTGGGAACAGGAGGTTCGTATAGCTGTGCGCTTCTTCGGGATGCTTCGCGTGATCCTTGGTCTTCACCATACAAATGTCGGGCGGCGCGGTGAAACGATAAGTCGTCAGCGTGAACAAACCGTCGCCGTGGAGCAACAATTGCGGGTCGGGCATCGGCGCCATCACGCCGTGCGCGAGGCTGATGGGTTTCCCGGCCGGGTCGAGCAGCGTGAACATCTCGATTTTTTTTCGCGGCTCGGAAACACCGAGTTCAAACTGCGTGCGCGCCAGTTTTTCATTCGGAAACCACAACGCCTCGTTGCGATGGCCTTTGTATTCGAGATACGGCGCGGGCCGCGGGTAGTCCTTGAGCAACTCGCCCGTCGCGGAGATTTTCGGACTCATCAGCCAGCCGTCGCGCAGCGTGAGGTTCTTCATCGGCTCGCCGACTTTTTCCGGCAGGCGCGCGGTGGCAATCGCATCGAGCCAGTCGGCCACGAACTGATAATTGCGCGGCGACATGTCGAAATGCCCGCTCGTCATTTCCCAGCACGAACTGAACAGCTCGTTGTGCGGCTCGTAGGTCGTGCCCGGATTGTCGTCGTGATCGCGGCGATAGCCGCTCAAATACGTTCCGTAAGGGTGAGGATACGCGCTCCAGCTCACCGTTTCCTGGCTGCCCGAGGTCACAAACAAAATGGGCACATTGCGTAGGGCCAGGTCCGGATTGGGGTGCAACGCCTTGCCACCGGGCCAAAAGAAGTTATACACGTCCGGTAGCCCCGCCTTGATCGGGATCGTGCCGAGGCATTGCTCGGGTCTCCGGATCGCCGCTTCAAACGGAAACCCGCAGAACGCCGAGTGCCCCAACGGCACGATCGGCGCGGCGACCAGCTCGGGATGTCCCGACACGTCCGCGAGCCGCTTCAAGTAGGCGTCGTAAACCGCCGTCCGCTCGGGATCCGTCACATCAAAGGTCAATCCCTTCATCATGACGTCGCCAATGTCCTTCGCCCACGGCGTGAACAGGATTTGCGCGATGCCGTGCTTGCGGCACACAGCGCGCACCGGGGGGCTTTGCAGAATGTTGATCGGCAGGGCGTTGTTGATCCCCACCATGACCGCGCGAATTTTCGGCGTGTTTGGCGGAATCCACAAGTAAAAGCCGAGACCCGTCCGGTCCTTTGACGCTTCGGATTGAATGAAGAACTGGTAAATGTGGTCCGGATCCGAGCTTGCAGGAATCGGGGTTGCGGCTGGCGCGACGTGAACAAACGTGAAACTGCTCAAGAGCAGTCCGAGCGCGAATATTTTTTCCATGGTCAATTGTTGGCTGTGAATTTCTGGATACCATTCATGGAACGATGATTTTTCGAATCATCTCGTCGCGGCCAGCACGAGTTTTCCTTTTTGCCGGATGTCGTCGGAGGACGAACCGACCATCAGGTCAACGTCGCCCGCTTCGGTAGTCCATTTGCCGCCCTTCCAGAACTTCAACTGCTCGAAACCCACTGGGAAGGAAACGGTCTTGCTTTCGCCCGGGGCGATGGTCACGCGTTGAAACCCTTTGAGTTCCTTCACGGGGCGTTTCAACGAGGTATAGGATTGGTGGAGATAGAGCTGCGCGACTTCGTCGCCCGTGCGAGTGCCGGTGTTGCTCACGTTGACGGTGACGGTGGCAACCTGGTTTGGCGCAATTGCCGCCGGCTCAATTTTCAGGCTGTCATATTTGAAGGTTGTGTAGCTCAAGCCGTGGCCGAAACAAAACAGGTTGCCGGATTTCGCGCCGTAATAATTGATCGGCCCGTGAAATGCCGCGTGATTGTAGTAACAGGGAATCTGGCCGAGGCTGCACGCCACCGACACGGGCATTTTGCCGCCGGGATTCACGTCGCCAAAGAGCATCTGCGCCAGCGCCGTGCCGGTGGCTTGCCCAAGATACCAGCTCTCGACGATGGCGGGAATGTGGTCGCAAATCCACGGTTCGGTAATCGGCGCGCCGTTCTGAAAAACCATCACGAGCGGCTTCCCGGTGGCGGCGACGGCCTGCACTAGTTTGAGCTGGCCACCGATCAATCCCAAATCATCGCGGTCAAGATTTTCACCAAGCTGCGCCCGCGAATGGCCGACCACGGCGATCACGACATCCGCCGATTGCGCCAGCGCGACCGCCGGCGCGAGCAATTCCACAGCGGCATCCTTCAACTGGCAACCCGGCGCGTAACCGACCTCAACGGACGAGCCAAGATAAGTTTTCAATCCGTCCAGGATGTTGACGTAAAATTTAGGATTGCCGGTAGAGTAACCGCCGAGATTCCGCTGGGTGGCGAGCGGGCCGACGACCGCGATCTTCTTCAACTTGGTTTTATCCAGCGGCAGCAGGTGGTTTGCGTTTTTAAGCAGAACGACTGCTTTCTGCGCCGTCTCCAGCGCCAGCGCGTCATGCGAAGGATCGTTCAAGATTTTTTGCCAGTCGGGGCGGCGACCACTTGCCGGCGTGTTGAATTTGCCGTCGGCAATCAGCCTGGCCCAAATGTCCTCGTTGCCTTTGTAGTTGAGAATTTCCTGTTTGGTCTTTTCATTCGGCGCTTCGGAAGGCGCATGGGTCGTGGTGCCGATGCCGAGCAACTGAATTTTTTCACGCAACACGCGGCGCGCAGCCTCGTCAATCACGCTGATCGAAATTTTCCCGGCTTTCAGCGCCTGAAGCAAATTGCCCATGTAAAGCCGGCCGACCAATTCGATGTCCACGCCGGCGCTCAACGTGAAGACGGCGGATTCCATTTCGTCATGCGCCATCCTGTGACCGCCGGCGAGCTTGGGAATGTCGCCCATATCCGACGTGACGAAACCATCAAAGCCCCATTCCTGCCGCAGCACAGTGTCAAGCAGCCATGAGTTCATGTGGCACGGCACGCCGTTGAGCGCGTGGTGCGCCGGCATGATCGAAGCAGTATGCGCCTCTTTCACGGCCGCCTCGAACGGCGGCATGAATACCTCCCGCAACACGCGCTCCGAAATTTCAAAATCCTCGCCATTCGCGCCCGCCCACGGTTCGCCGTCCGCCACAAAATGTTTGGGCGTGGCGATGATGTGCTCCGGGCCGAAGCGGTTCGGGCCTTTACCTTGCAGCCCGGAAATGTAAGCCACCGCCACCCGGCTCACGAGAAAAGGGTCCTCGCCATAGGATTCCTCAATCCGTCCCCAGCGTGGATCGCGCGCTAGACCGAGCATCGGCGCGAAACCCTGCGCGATGCCCACCGCGCGTGCCTCCTGAGCAATCACCCTCGCCATGCGTTCGATCAAATCCGGATCCCAGGTTGCGCCCAAGGCGATGGATTGAGGAAAGCTGGTGCAACCGTCGCTGACGACGCCATGCAACACCTCGCCGGCTTCGAGATTGGGAATTCCCAGACGCGGCACACCGTTCGGTTTGGAGGCGAGCAGTTGCAGCAGCTTTTCCCCGGTGGTCATCTGCGCTAGCAGCCGGTTGACTTGCTCGTCGAGTTGCCGGTTGAAAATTGCCGGACTGTCGGTCGCAAGCGGCTCGGCGGCGTAAACCGCCACATTCAGACCAAGCAAAGTGACCACCGCCAGGATCAATTTTGTAATGCTCATTTCTTTCCTGTTCCCAATTGTTACTTGTTCCATTTGATTTTATAAACGACGGCATGCTGGCAAGGCCATGCTTTCGCGGGCTGGATGGTCAATCCTTCCCATTCGATTTTGTATTGCACCTTTTCCCGGCTGCCAAGTAGTTCAATGGACGAGAAACCCGGCCCCAGCCGGCCCAGCGACTTGATTTGAAGCGGGCCTTGCGGCGCACCGCAGGCGATGGCGTAAAGCACGTCGCCCTTGGTGGTGAAACGCACGTCCTGCCAGGTGAGCGGCTGTTTCAGCTCATTCATGTATTTGGCTTCGGGCCGCGGCGTCGGGCCTTCGCCAAACAGCAGCCACGGACGCGTGCCGAAAATGGCCTCACCATTGATCGGCATCCATTTTGCCAGCTCGTCGAGAACGGTTTCACATTCGGGAAATAAACTGCCGTCGCCGCGCTGCGGAAAATTCAGCAGGAAATTGCCGTTCTTGCTCACAATGTCGGCGAGCATGTGAATCACAATGTCCGCGTTCTTCGTCACCGAGGCGCTGTCCACGTGCGGACCGCCGAGATAAAACCAGCCGCCGAGCGAGGTCTCGCCCTGCCAGGGGCGGTCCATGATCATCGTGGCCATGCCGCGCTCGTAGTCGGGCACGAACGTCCCGGACTTTACGTTCACCGCCGCCTCCACCTTGCCGCCGTGCGCCTTGGTGTTTGCTTCGAGATAATGCGCGATCAATTGCTGACCATAAGGCGGATGCGGAATGCCGCCGTCAAAATAGAGCAAGTCGGGCTGATATTTGTCCACGAGCTCGGTGTGGCGCTTAAGCCAAAGCTCCTTCCATTCCACCGGCGGCGAATCCTTGGCGCTTTGCGGATGATTGTAAAGTTCCGCCGGATCGAGTCCGTCCCACCATTGGCCTTTGCCGTCGGCCTTGGTCAAATGTCCGTCGTACGGCACGCCGGCCTTCGGCCCAGTCTGGTCCGAACCTTGCGCGCCGAACATATAATTCCAGCCGCGCTCGTCCGCGTGGCTCGACACGCCGAAGCGCAGCCCAGCCTTCAACGCGGCATCCCGCCACAATCCAACGATGTCCTTGTGCGGCCCGACCTTGACCGAGTTCCATTCGTGATAAGTGGAATCCCAGTTATCAAAGTTGTCGTGATGGGTTGCCAGCGCGACAAAATATTTCGCGCCCGCCGCCTTGTATTTGGTCATGAGCGCGTCGGGATCGAACTTCTCCGCTTTCCACGAATTAATGACCTCCTTGTAGCCGAACTGCGACGGATGGCCGTAGTGTTCCAAGTGCCATTGATATTCCGCCGAGCCCTGGCGGTAAAGATCGTGGGCGTAATTGTTGAAAATTCCCGGCACCGAGTCCGGCCCCCAATGCGACCAGATCCCGAACTTCGCATCGCGAAACCATTCAGGACATTGGTATTGCGTGAATAAATTCGCCTCGGACTTCGGCGGGCCCGGAGCATTTTCCGCCCGGCAAACTTCCAGAGCAAAGACCACCAGCGACAATGCCGCGACGATACTTTTCCTGACTCTGGTATGGGTTGAGCCTGATTTCATTGTGACTTGACGGTGGTTTCCGCGCCGGCGAGGCCGGCGGCTTGGGCGCGGAGCGTCAGTTCGCCGGTCGTTTTTGCCGACCGCAGCACGACCAGCGCGCGTCCATGGAAAGCGCGGCACTGGCTGCCTTGATAGGGCTCTTCGCTCTTGAGATCCGCGTTGCCGAGACCGGCGATGCTGCCCGGGCCGGCCAGTTCAAATTGAATTTCCTGGGCGGCGTTCGGCTGGAGTTTTCCATCTTTGTCCACAACTTCGACCGTGATGAACGACAAGTCTTGTCCGTCAGCCCGAATCGTTTTGCGATCCGGCGCCAGGCGGATGGACGTGGCTTCGCCGACAGTTTCCAGTTTGCATTCCGCAACTTCCTTGCCGTTCTCGACCCCGACTGCCTTTAACTCGCCGGGTTCGTAGGCGACGTCAACCCTGGCCTCGTAGCCCTGCGACCGACTGGTGGGTTTCTCCGCGAGGAGCTTGCCATTGAGATAGAGGCGCACTTTCTCATAACGCGACTGGATTTCCACGGTCAGGCTCTTGCCTTCCATGCCCGGCCACGTCCAGCTTTGCCACGTTGGAAACCAGCCCCAGCCGACGACAATGATCTGTTTGTCACCCTCCGGCTGCCGCACGGCTAGCGCGAGTTCTTCCTGCCCCCACAAAACATTCCGTTTATGCGCGGCGGCTTTCAAGTTGCCGAGCAAGTCAAGATCACCGGAATTTGCGCCGTGCCAGGGAAATAATTTGTCGTTGCCATGCATGACCGGATTCGGTTTGGGATTGGCCGGGTCTCTGGGCGGGTTCAGCGGCTCAGTCGGGTCGCCTTCGTAAAACCAGCGGCCCACGCCCGCCTCGCCGAGATAATCCTGCGCCGACCAGACGAAATCGCCGACCACATAGGCATTGTCCGCAACTTGATAGGCTTTGCCGATCGGCGGACTGGATTCGGTGCTCACCAGGATCCGCTGTGGAAACTTGTCGTGCTGCGCGATGTGCCGGTCGAGCGCGTAATTGCTGCCCACGATGTCGAGCGAATCCCAGTTCGTCTCGGCATGTCTCTGCCGCTGGGCATCCTCCGGCTTCGGCTTCTTGTCATCCGCCGGCCAGCCGAGAATGCCGTTCGACACCGGCCGGGTTTGGTCGAGACTGTGGATGCGCGCGGCCAGCTTCGGCCCGTATTCGGCGCCCATCGCGTCATACAGGCCGGGAATTTCATTGCCGATGCTCCACATCACAACGGACGGATGATCTCGGTCGCGGCGCACCAGCGAATCAATGTCGCGTGCCCACCAGTCCTTGAAGACGACGCTGTAATCGAACTTGTTTTTTCCGTTCGCCCAGCAGTCAAACGCTTCGTCCAGCACCAGCATTCCCAGCCGGTCGCAGGCGTCGAGCAGCGCGGGGGAAGGCGGATTGTGCGCGGTGCGAATGGCGTTGAAGCCGCCGGCTTTGAGCAATTGGATCTTTCGCTCCTCGGCACGGTCAAACGCACAGGCGCCAAGCACGCCGTTGTCATGATGAATGCAGCCGCCGTTCAGCTTGACGGTTTTGCCGTTCAGTTGCAGGCCGTTTTCCGGGGACCAGGCCAGGGTCTGCACGCCAAAGGTGGTGCTGACTTCGTCCAAGACTTTCCCCTCCGCTTTCAGTCGTGTCACGACGCGCGACAACCGCGGGTTTTCCGGCGACCACAAGGCGGGATGGCTGATGACAAACCGGGGTTCAACCTTACCTTCACCGCCCGCCGGCAGATTGCATTCGGTGTCCAATCTGGCGACGGACTTGTCTTCGGGAGAAAAGATTTCCGTTTCCACGGTCATGAATTTCGGCACGGGTGATTCGTTGGCCAATTCCGTTTGCACCACGATTTGCGCGGCGTCCGTTCCGGCCTTGGGCACGCTGACGAAAACGCCCCACGGCGCGACGTGGACCGGGTCCAACACGTCGAGCCAGACGTGCCGGTAAATGCCCGAGCCGCTGTACCAGCGCGAATTCTTCTGCTGCGAATTGTCCACGCGCACGGCCAGCACGTTGTCCGCGCCGTCGTGCAACCCCGGCGTGAGATCCACGAAGAATGAAGTGTAGCCATAAGGATGAAATGCGAGCTTCTGGCCGTTGAGATAAACCGTTGCGTTCATGTACACGCCCTCAAATTCCACCTGCACGCGGCGGTCCCGCCAGTCAGCGGGCGCGCTAAAATGCCGCCGATACCAGCCGATGCCCGCCGGATAAAATCCGCCGCCGCCACCCATCGGCGCTTTGGCGTCAATGGCTTGCCCAATGCTCCAATCGTGCGGCAGCATCACCGTGCGCCAGTTCGCGTCAGCACAATCCGGCGCGGCGGCATTGGTCGGATCGGCGGCGAGGAATTTCCAATCGTCATCCAGCAACAGGTGCTGACGGGGTGAATCGGCCGCGTAAACACTGAAAGCGAAGGCCGCCGCCAAAACCGGCAGGTGAAGAAAAGTTTTCACATCAGGGTCGCAGTGAAATTTTATCCGGCGCGGGAAAATCAGCCGGGACGGTGTCACCCGGATCGCGACCGGCAAGCCATTTCAAAGCGCGGACCATGATGGTTTGAAACGCGGCGCAGTGCATGCCTTTCGGATCTGCCTGATCCGCCCAAACATGGCCGTAAGTGGAGACAAAGACACGGCCTTTGCCATACTGCACCGTCCATTCGATGGGAAATTGCAACTGCGTTTGCGCCTCCTGTGCGTAGGCGAGCACGGTCAATTGCTCCGCCGGGCCGCGCGCATACCGGTAAATCTCGATGTCGGCGGCCATCCACGAACGCGGCAGACCGCGATGGATGGGATGTTGGCCGAACTGATGCACCGTCACGTCCACCCGCGAGCCATGGCCGGTGTTGGCACCCTCGCCCGGCGGGATAAACTGAAGCGTCTCGTTGGTGGTAACCACCATCGCCTGGCCATAGTTCTTATTGCGCCAGCCCAGACCGATCATGCGATTGTACTCCGGCCACTCGGCGAATGAGTTGTTGGCTTCGTGATAGCAATAGAAGCCGCCGCCGTTGGTGACGAAATTTGAAAATGACTTTTGCACAGTCTCGGACCAGCGCGGTTTGCCGCCGAGATTGTTGTAGCCGGAGAGCACGACATCGTATTTTGAGAAATCGGGCCGCCACGTCTGCCACGCCGGGTCATCAGCCGTTGGCGGCGTGATTGAAACGTTCACCTTGAACGAGCCATCCCGCGCGAGAATTTCCTGCACCAGCGCCAGCCGGTGATGCCAGTCGTGATTGCTGACGCCTTCGACGATCAGGAGTTTGATTTTGCCGGTTGGTTCAGCCGCTCGCACAGAAACTGCGAGAAGCATTGCACCGGCCAGCACCAATTTAAGTGGTGAATTGAACATGGTTGATGGAGCGTTAATCATTGCTTTCACAAAGCTGTTGTCCCTCCCGTTCCAGCCGAAACTCATGGGAATGCTTGAGGTTCATTTGGGTTGCTTGGGCTGATAAAGTCGTTGCTCTTCCTGCTGCGCTTTCAGAATCGTGGGGACGGCTTCGGGCACCGGCTGGGCGTGCGTGATGCGGAGGACAATCGGGTTCGGCCATTTGCAGTCGGTGTAGAGCCGTTGGGCGAACATCGCGCGCAGGTGCAGGCCATCGGCTTCCTGGCGCCAGCTCGCCTTGCACGATTCCGTGGACCAGCAACGGTTATCGCCAGTCTGGCCGACGACTTCGACCTCGGTTTCCGGAGTTGCGCGCACCGATTTCAGCGTGAACTCGCGCCAAGTGGCCCATTCCCACGGAACGTTGGTCTCAAACGCATAAACCGTGTTGGTGTCTTCCGCCTGGGTGAACCAGACCGAACCTTCGTTGACGACGATCCACGGACGGATATGGTAAACCGCCTCACCGTTGATGAACAACCACAAGGCCAGTTCGCGCAGCCGGCGGGTCTGCTCGAACGGAATCACGCCGTCGGGATCGGGACCGATGTTCAGCAGGAGGTTGCCGCCCTTCGCGCGGACTTCGAGGAGCATTTTGATCAGCTCGGTGCCGGACTTGTATTCCTCATTGGTTGGTTTGAACGGCCATTCGGTGCCCATCGTGAAATTTGCTTCCCACGGCCCCGGCATCGGCACGCCCGGCAGCTTTTGCTCGGGCGTTTTCATTTCGCCCCGCGTGACCAAAATGGACGGATCAATCTTCCAGGCCAGTTGCTTCAATTGGTCCGGCTCGCCGTCAAAAAAAATAAAATCAATCTTGCCATAGCCGGTGAGCAGTTCGCGGACCTGGGCGAGATTGTGCTGCATCAGCTCGGGATTGTTTTTCGGATTTGCTTCGGGGCGGGTGCGCGTGATGGGATGACCTTGCTTATGCAGCATCCAGAAATCATCCGGCGAAAAATAGACGCCCACGCGGATGCCCTCGGCGCGAAACGCATCGAACAACTCCCGGGTGATGTCCTTGGCGTAGGGCGTGTGCATGATGTTGAAATCGGTGGTCTTGGTGTCCCACATGCAAAAGCCGGCGTGGTGTTTGGTGGTGAAGACAACGTATTGCATGCCGGCCAGCTTGGCGAGCCGCGCCCAGGCGCGCGGGTCGAAATCCTTGGGATAGAACATGCCCGGCATCTGCGTGAAAAACCGATCCTGATAATCCCGGGTCGAGCCAACGAGGTGATGGCTGATCACCGAACCGAGCGGACAGTCCACACCCCAATGAATGAACATCCCCAGCGCCTGGTCCTTGAACCATTCGCAGCGTGCCGGGTCGTTCCCGCCGGTGGCGGCGGCACCTTGCGAAACCGCCTCGGTCTTGAGTCCTTCAGCTTCCCGGTCGGCGGCCTGGAGCGACCCGGAAACCAAAGTCATCGCGACCAACATGATGACGGCGGGTAAAATGGTTTGGCTTCGGTTCATAAAATCAAATCTATCCGGTGGTCAGTGTGGTTGCCGCTAGAAAACGTAAATCCCCAGGCTATTTTTGTTCCGGTTTGGTCAAGGTCCCGTCCGGATTGACCAATTCCACATCCTTGCGCCGTTCCGGAGGGGTCACGGTCAGTGATTCCAATTTGCCGTTCCGCACACTTCCCGCAACCACGGTTTGCATCGGCGCGTGCAGTTTGAAACTTGCAGTCCAGTTCCCCGGCCACGCGGGCAACAGATAAATCTTCTGCCCTTCACTTTGCATCAGCATCAATTGCAGCGCGTTCAGCCCGTTGCCGCCATTGTCCTCGTCGGGCACATAGTCCGAGCCGTGCGCCCAAAATGCCGGGAAGCGCACCTGCGTGTCCTGGCGCTGGAGAACAAAAACCACATTCTTGCGGGCCGTCATCGTATCGCCGAGCAGCGCGGCCTGAACTCCACTCTGCCGCCAGCAGCCATCGTCCTTGAACCGGCGCGCGGCGAAGGTGGCCCTGGCCAGTTGCAATTCCGGTTTATTCAAACCAAACAAGCGGAAAGGATAAATCGCGTACAGTTCGGGATTTTCGAAGTTGTGGCTCGGGCCGTATGCCTCGGCCGGCAAAAGCACCTTGACGCCATTGGTCTGACCGACAGGCAGTTCCGGAATCTCGCCGAGGAATCTCCGCCAGCGGTCCCGCTGCTCCGCCGTAGTCAAATCCGCCGGTAATGCCAACAGGTGCGGCAGCACCCAGCGCAGCCCGCCGATGTCCGGCGCGGGATTGCGCGCCTTCCAGAACATCTCGATGGCGTTGTCAGGATCGAGCAGTAGTTTTCCGTTTTCGTGCTTCCAATGCTGGTCAAAAAATTTCACGCCCGCGTCGGCGATGGGCAGCAGGGTTTCGCGCGCGAAATTCTGGTCCCGCGTGTAGGCGTAGTAATCGAGCATCATCGCGGACAATTCAAGAATCGGCGTGTAGTAAAAATCCGTGTATTTGCCCGGCGCGTCGGGCATCAGCTTATTGATGCCGCCATAAAAGGGCTTCGTCTCCGCGAAATAGGCCCCGTCGTGATGATAAAAGTCGCGGATCTCCTTTTCGTTGTTGGGCAAAATGGCGCGGAACATGTTGAACAGCGGCAGCATCAGGTCGAAATCGCCGCTTTGCAGCATCGGCCAGTACATCGGTCGCGTGTTCTGAAACCAATACTGCCCGCCCCAATCCCGCGCGTCGGCGGGCACAATATAATTCGTCTGCACCCCCTTGATCTTCTCCGACTTGTGCCAGTCCATGGTGAAAATCGAGCCGTTGAACTTGATGGGATACGCGCCGCGTCCGGCGCAGGCGCTGACGAACCGCTGCAACACATAACCGCGCGTCACCTTCGCCGCGTCCTCATCGCCGGAAACGAAAATCCAACTCCGGTTCCAAAAAGCCTGCCACCAGTCGCGATGATCGCGACGGGCGGTTTCCAAAGGCACAACCGCCGCTTGCGCCACAATATCGTCCAACTGGGCGAGCCACGTTTCCGGCGTCGGTGTTTGCGCCGTGAGCACGCAAATGGAAATAGCGTGACGATTGGCTGGTTTCGCCGAATGCAAGACCGTGCTGCTGGTGGAAACCAAATTATCGCCGGAAATCGCGGCGCCAAAGGTCCGGTTGGTCAGTTGTGAAATTTGTTGGTTCTGGTTGCGATAATACCAAACGATTCGGTTCGTCTGGCCCGGGAGAATCGTGTCCGCCTGCATATCCCTTTCCGGCGCCGGCCGCGTGGTTTCAAAGGCCATTTGCACCTCGCGCGGTTCGGGCGTTTCCGTCTCGACGCGAATCACCGGGCGGTTGGCGTCCACCCAAACCCGCAGCACGGAAGGAGCATTGGCCGGGCCGGAACGGATTTCAATTTCGCCCGTGGCCAGTTTAAGCGTCTGCAAATACCCATTGTCCGTCGCCAGCGCCGGCGACAATTTCACACGCACCCGGCCCACTTTTGGCAGCCCTTTACTGGCACCGACATTGTCACTCCACGCGTCGGTTTTGGAAATGTAGAAGAGCAGGTCGCCGCTTTTCTCGATCCAGACGTTGAGGCCGATGTCGCCATTCCCCAGCGGCATCGAACCGCGTGAATCTTCACTCGGGGTGGTCCAGACCTCGTTGTATTCATCCAGTTGGCGTCCGAGTTCGCCGGCGCTGCCGACGTTGACGGCCAGCAGAGCCGCCAGCCCAATGATCAATTTGATGTTCATTTGTTCACCATTCAGAAAGTCCGACATAAGTTGATTCGTGCCATACCTATCATTCCATTGTCAAAACCATAAAGCTGCACGGCGGAATGGAGCATGAATACTGACCATCCCGAAACGCCAGCGGCCGGCGTTCGGTTTTGGGTTTGTATTTTTCGGGCGCTGCCAGCGTGTTGAAACCGGCTGGGTCACCGGCAAGTATTTCAGCGCGCATGGTCTTTCCCTTGGTTGACATCCCCGACAGTTTCACTTTCGCCGCGACCAGTTTGCTCGAAGGATTCACCATCCGCAGCACCAATCTTCGTCCATCAGCGGTCTTGGCCGCAAATACATCGAGCAGGTTTTTCTCCGGCGAATCCACGGTGCAGGCCACGGCGTCAGGCCCCCAACTTCCCGCGATCATCTGATCCACGTAGTACGCCGGCTGAACCCAGACCTTGCCCGGCGTGTAGTAGATGTTGCCTTGCGTCCAAAGCACCGCTTTCCAATCGGTTTGATAAACACCCCACGGCTGTGACACATTCGGCATCCCGATGGCACGAATGACGTCGCCGTTGCGGTACGCGGCGTTCATTTCCAACGCGTGGTTCAGGCCCCGTTGAAAATCGAATGCGCCGGCGTTAAATTCCAGAATGCCCACCGACACCAGCTTTGGGTCCGGCGCAAGCCGCTGAAGGCAGCGGGCGAACGCGGCAATGCCCGCCACCGTCGCGGCGCC
>Ga0316217_10003851_pt1 | contig 16716 bp, 10 predicted proteins | sample 1anoAmetaG_FD_203633 | JGI IMG/M metagenome (GOLD analysis project Ga0316217, IMG submission 203633) | Freshwater microbial communities from Trout Bog Lake, Wisconsin, USA - 1anoA | ecosystem: Environmental > Aquatic > Freshwater > Lake > Hypolimnion/Profundal zone | place: USA: Wisconsin...
GGCGTCGAAGTGCCCGCCGTGATGCCCACCACATCGCCAGCCTGAAACCACTCCGGGTGCAAATCGGCCCCGGTCTGCACGTGATGCACGCGCGGACAATAGCGCCGGCAGGTCTTTACGAGTTCGTGCGTGTTGTTACTATGCGCGCCGCCGATCACGATCACCACGCCGCAATGCTGGGCCAATTCCACGGCGGCGCTCTGCCGCTGTTTTGTGGGCTGGCAGACCGTGTCCACGAAACGCACCTCGGCTTCGGGAAAATGTTCGTGCAGGCATTGCACCAGATGGCGGACCGTTTCGATGGGTTGGGTGGTTTGGGCAACGACGCCAATCCGCCGATGCTCCGCCAACCCGGTCACGTCGTCCGGGCACAGGACAATATCGTAGCGGTCCAAATCCTCGGTCAGGCCCCGCACCTCCACATGATCGCGCTTGCCGATAATGACGGGATGAAAGCCCTCGCGGACCAGCCGCTGCAGGCTGCGGTGAGCCGCCTGGACCAGCGGACACGTGGCTTCGAGCACTTGCAAACCGCGCTGGCGCGTTTCGTTGATCTTGCGCTCCGCGGCGCCATGCGCGGTGATCATCACGGTGGGCGTGGCGACATTGGCGGGCGATTGTTCAATGCGAATGCCGCTGGCCCGCAACTCCGCCAGAACCGTCTCGTTGTGGACCAGGTCGCCCAGAATGGTCAGCGGCTGTTGCCGCGCCGTCGCCAGCGCCAGTGCGATGGCGTCCTTGACGCCGAAACACATGCCCAGATGTTCAGCCCGGATGATTTTCATAAAGCACCATTACTTTGTATCACAAAGTATGTGACCGCGCGAATTCTTTTTTGTTCAATCATCTTAGTGCGGTTTGTTTTGCCGGACGATTTGTTCCAGCAAGTTGATGTATTCAGTGAAAGCGATGCGCCCGGCCGCGGTAAGTGAACAGGTGGTGAGCGGTCGGTTGTTTTGATACGACTTGGCCACCGCCACGTAGCCCTCTTGCTGGAGGGCGCGGATGTGGGTGGTGAGGTTGCCGTCGGTCATGCCCAGCGTGTCGCGCAATTCCGTGAAGGACAGCTCCGGCGCGGCGGCCAGCATGGACATGATGGCCAACCGGCCCTTTTCATGGATCATGCGATCCAGTTGCTGAAAGGGTTCAGGATTCACGCGGCGGAGATTTTACTTTCCGTAAAATAGAGATACACGCCATAGGCCAGATGCAACCCGCCAAAAAAGAAGCCCATCACCCCATTGGCCACCGGCGGACCGACTTGGGCGCTTAGCGCCGTCACAAACAGCATCAAAAGCATGCTGCCCACGATAAAAATCCAGCCGAACCACTTGATGCCGCGCACCATAAAGAAGCCGGCGGCATGCAACGCACAGCCATAAAACAACAGCCACACCACCGCCATGGGGAAATCCACCGTCCCGTGGTCCGACAGCAGGGCCAGGAGCGCGCCGAGGAAACAGCCCGAAAGCAGCGGCGGCAACAAGGCCTGCGCAACGCGGCAGGTGGGAGGCGACCAAAACGGCTCGTGGTCCTTGAGCGCCTGACGGCGCGTCAGCACAAAAGCCGCCGTGATCGCCAGGCCGGCGGTGCCCAGCCACAAAGCCGCAAAGGCGTGCGGGGATTCCAGGTGACAGCACAGGCCCACCGCCGCCGCCGCCAGGCCCAGCACACCCGCCAGCAGCATGACGGGGGCCAGCGCGCGGCGATAAATCGCCGAACGCTCCATCAACAGGCGAATGGTTTGCAGGTTCTCCTCAGCCAGGTTTGGATTCATGACCTTCACTTTGCCACGCAAAGCCGATTGTTTCAATCCGTTTTTTATTGGCCCGGGTGGCGATTCCGTCAACCTTTATCTGGATCATTCTCATTTGAATTGACCCTAGCCGGTCCTGCGTTGGCGTATTTTCCCAAAATCTGGCGGTAGATTTCCACATGGCCCTGCGCGATCACGCGCGGATGAAACCGGCGCAGGGCCTCGGCCTTGGCGTTCGCAGCCAGTTGCCGCGCCCAGCCGCGATCGGTGAGGATTTTGGCGACCGCCTCGCGAAAACTCTCCGGTCGGTCCGAATCGCAAAGTATTCCGGTCTGGTCGGGCGTGATCAGATCCGGCACGCCGCCCACGTTCGAGGCCAGAACCGGCACGCCGGCGGCCATGCCCTCCAAAACCACCATGGGACAGTTGTCCTCCCGTGTGGGCAGCGCCACAAACGCGGCCGCCGCCAACCGCGCCCGCAACTGCTCGCGGTTGATGAAACCGATGTGTTCACACCAGGGCCGTTCGCGGAGGAGTTGGCGGAATTCCGTGCCGTAGTCGTCCGGCGCCAGTTCGCCGGCGAAAACCATTTTGAATTTGCCGGCGCCGGCCAGCGGATCGAGGGCGCGAATCAAAGCGTTCTGGTTTTTCAGCGGGCAGATGAACCCCAGACACAAGCCGGTCGCAGGTTCGGATTCCTCCAGCCGGGCCGACACCTCAAAAAAAGCCGAGTCCACAGCATTAGGCAGCACCCACGTGCGCGGCGTTTGCTTTTCAACCGAGGCGCGCGTGTAGTTGGTGATGCAAATCACGCCCCGGGTGCGCGGCAGGACAAAGCTCTCCAGCCGCGCCGCCAACCAGTTGTAAGAAAATGGCCGCTCCCGGTTTAGCGCCGCAATGCGGCGCATGTTACCATGGAGCGTCAGCACATTGGGCCGACCGGAAAACACCGCGCTCAGGCTGCAGTCCGCCTCGGTGCCTTGGCCGTGGACAATATCCGGATTGATCTCCCGGATCTTCTGCCGGGCCGCGCGAATACATCCCTGAAACAGCGTCTTCATCCAGCCGATTTGCGGCACCACCACACTGTGAAAATATATATTCGGCGCCAGTTTTTCCGGCGCCCCCACGCGCCGACGGATGCAGGATACCACGTGGACCTCCACGGCCGGCAGCAGCGCCAGTCCCTGCAACAAGGCCGCCGGCGCCGTGCCAAAATAGGGCTCGGGCCGGTCGTAGGTCTTGTACGGCTCCCGATTGTCGGTGGTCAGGATGACAATGCGCATGGAAATCAATGGGAAGTCACGATTACCGGCATCCCGCTGGCCCACTCAATCCCTTATTCCGTTTTCGGTTTCCGCAAAACCAGGAAAACATAGGAGGGCGCCAACTTTTGGAAAAAGGTCGTGCGGTGATAACGGTAATTCCAGCCGGTCGCCAGGCAGCACAAGCGGTCCAACCCGGTCCAAAAGGCCGAATTATAAGTGTCAATCCCGCCGCGGTCTCGCACATGCCGCAAGGGCGGGAATTCAAAATAGGTGCGCCGGACAATTTCAAAACCGGTGCGCCGGACAATTTCTTCCAACAACTCGCGTGGAAAGCCCCGTTCGCACGGGGCCAGCCCGGGTTTTCTGGCCCGATGCCACGGTCCCAGCGTGGTGATCGGCTCCTTGACCAGACAGATGCCGCCCCGTTTAAGCACGCGGTAAAGTTCCCGCATGACATGCGACAGGTTGGGAATATGGTGCAAAACGGCGATGTTCACCGAGGTGTCAAAAAACTCATTTTCAAACAAGAGCGTGCCGTCCGCCTGGGCCTTGGCATAGGTGGTCTCGGCGTCGTTTTTAAAGTAACCCTCGGCCGATTCCACAATATGAAGGTGCTTGATATATTTGCGGACCGGGCGAAATTCCTCGCCGTTGCCGCTGCCCAACCCAAGCGTGATCCCCAAGGTCTCGCGCCCCGCCAGCGCGGTTTGGTAGCCATAGTGCCAATGGAGATAATCATTATTGGGCATCTTCCCCTTCTCCACCTGACCGCGCTCCTCGTAGATTTCAAAACAAGCGTTTTCCTCCATCTGGTACCATTCCCGAATTTCGTCCAAGCTGAAATCGTCACCCCAGAGCTTGCGCCCGGCATAATACTCCTCCAGCAACTCCGGCGTCTGCTGGCGCAGGCGGGAGTGCGGGTGAAAAACCGGACTCTTTGAATCATTCATCACAGGGATTTACGCAGGATATTCTAAGGGTGAAATTAGGGATGTGATCGGTAGAAGTCAATGCCGGGGATTCAGCGAAATCGGTGCGGCCATGGCAACAAACGCCATGGCGGGTCCAGCCGGCGCGGATTCCAGGCGCAAAATCTCCCGCAAGGTTTCAACCTTGCCTATCCGCGAGTTCCGGCGCTATTTTGGACATATTGGCTTTTCACTGCCGGCAACACCGCCCACCGTCGCTGCCGGACACAGCTGGCCAGGACCCGTTAACCATGAAGATTTTGATCAACTGCAGCCTGCCCTATGGACTGGCCCATGGCGGACATGCCATTCAAATTGACCAAACGATGGCCGCGTTGGCAGCGCTGGGCCTGGCGGTCGAGCCGGTCCGATGGTGGGATGCCACCCAGACGGGCGACGTCATTCACTATTTCGGCCGCATGTCGGCCGAGCATATTCGTTTCGCCCATGCCCGCTCCATCAAAGTGGTCATGGCTGAATTGCTCACCGCCCAAGGGTCGCGCTCCCCCCGGCAACTGCGCGCGCAAAAATTGATTTCCCAAGTCATTGCCCGCCTGGCTCCACGCACCTTCCGGGCCGCCTTCAACTGGGATTCTTATCGTCTGGCCGACGCCTTGGTCGCGCTGACGCCCTGGGAAAAGCATCTCATGGAATATTTGTTCGGCGCGGAGCCGTCCCGGACCCTGGTCGTGCCCAATGGCGTCGAGGAAGTCTTCTTTAACGCCGCGCCGGCCGCGCGGGGGCCATGGCTGGTCTGCACCGCCACCATTACCGCCCGCAAACGCGTGCTGGAACTGGCCCAAGCCGCAGTCGTGGCGCGCACCCCGGTCTGGATTATCGGCCGCGCCTATGCCGAAACCGATCCTTATGCGCAGCAGTTTTTCCGGTTGGCCAAGGAAAACCCGCAATATCTTCGTTATGAGGGCGCCATTGGCGACCGCGCGCAACTGGCTGCGGTTTACCGGGCGGCCCGGGGCTTTGTGCTGTTGAGCACCATGGAAAGCTTGAGCCTGTCGGCTTTGGAGGCCGCCGCTTGTGAATGTCCCGTGTTGCTGGGGGATCTGCCGTGGGCGCACGGCACCTTCGCCCAAGGCGCACAATTTTGCCCGGTGACCGACTCGCCCGCAGTCACCGCCCAGGCCCTGCAGCGCTTCTACGAGGCCGCGCCGAATCTGGCTTGCCCGCCCAAACCGCCCACCTGGCCCGAGGTGGCTCGCCAGCTTGTGGCCGTGTACACCAAGGTGTTGGCCGGTTGAAGCGCCGGCTTTTAATCCACCGGCGCCCTCAGCCTTTCAAGAAGAAATTCCGCTGCTTGAGGCTGATGGACATTCCCAGCTTCTCCATGACCGCGAGCATGTCCTCCCACACTTTGCGCTTTTCGCTCATGGCTTGGTTGCGCAACAAATACGCCGGATGATATGTGGGCATGAGCGGAATGCCGCGATAGGTCTGCCAGGCGCCGCGCAATTTGGTAATGCCGATCGTCTTGCCCAGCAGCCCCTCCACCGCCGTGGCCCCCAGCGCCACCAACACCTGCGGGCGGATCAGATCAATTTGCTCGTGCAAATACGGAAGGCACGTGGCCATTTCCGCCGGAGTCGGCTTGCGATTGCCGCTGGCCTGACCGGGCGTGTCCGGCCGGCATTTCAAAATGTTCGCGATAAACACGTCGCCGCGCTGCAGGCCGGTGGCCTGAATGATTTTCGTGAGCAATTCCCCGGCACGGCCCACGAACGGCTCGCCTTGCGCGTCTTCATCCGCCCCCGGCGCCTCTCCAACAAACATCAGGCGCGCGTCCGGGTTGCCCACGCCAAACACCACGGTCTGGCGCGATGCGGCCAGATGCGCACATTTGGCGCACGCCAGCACGCGCGTGCGCAATTCAGCGAAGGCTGCAGCCTTCGCCTCCGGAGGCAGGGCCGGCTGGGCAACCTCCACGGCCGCCCCCGGCAAGACTGGTGCCAGGCCGGCGGCAGTACTCAGCCCGGCGGTGGACACAGGCACCTCCACGACCGGCGCCAGCGCCGGCACGGCGGAAGGCAGGCGCAAAGACAAGGGGCGTTCCGGCGCGGCCGCGCGGGGAGACAACGAGGCCGACGCCACGGGCGTTGCGGCTTGCGGCTTGGCCGGTAACGACAGCGCGCGCAGCGTTTCCGGGGCGACGGCCACATGGCGCACCCCGCGCGATTTCAAGGCTTCCAGATGTTGAATCGTCGCGTCGAGCAGTTCGTCATAAGCGCTGGACATGCCACCAGTTTATCGGTCCAGCCCCGGCCGGGCGAACAAATTTCGGCCCCGGCGCCGCGACCAGCCGCGCGCCAACAATTGACGCTGAGGCGGGAAGGCTTTAGGCTGGAACCAGATTTATGAGCCAACTGCAAGATTCACTGATCGAACTCATCCGCCGCACGTCGGCGGAGATTCCCGACGACGTTCACCGGGCCATCCTCGCGGCCTTGGAACAGGAGAAGGCGGGCACCATCGCGGCCAATGCCATCAAGATCATTGACCAGAACATCGCGCTGGCCCGACAGAAATCCCAGCCGATCTGTCAGGATACCGGGAGCATCCTGTTTTATGTGGATTGCCCGGTGGGCTATGATCAGGTGACGTTCGCCGACACGGCGCGCGCGGCGGTGACGCTGGCGACCCAAAAGGGTTATCTGCGGCAGAATTCGGTGGATTCCCTCACGGGCAAGAACGACGGCACCAACGTGGGGCCGGGCGCGCCGGCGTTTCATTTTCATCAGCATCGCTCGCCCACAGTCACGGTGCGGCTGGCCCTCAAGGGCGGCGGGTGCGAAAACGTGGGCGCCCAGTACTCGCTGCCGGATGACGCGCTCCAAGCCAACCGCGACTTGGACGGCTGCCGCAAGGCCATTTTGGACGCGGTGCTGCAGGCGCAGGGCAAAGGCTGCGGGCCGGGCATTCTGGGGGTGTGCATCGGGGGCGACCGCGCCACGGGCTATGAATTGAGCAAAACCCAGTTCCTCCGCCGCGTGGAGGACCGCAACCCGGAGCCCAAACTGGACGCGTTGGAACAGGATGTTTTGAAAACCGCCAACGAGCTGGGCATCGGCCCGATGGGTTTCGGGGGCAAGACGACGCTATTGGGGGTGAAAATCTGCACCGCCAACCGCGTGCCGGCATCGTATTTCGTGAGCGTCAGCTACATGTGCTGGGCCTTTCGGCGCCAGGGCGTGGAGCTGGATGCGGCAGGCCAGATCGGGAAGTGGCTGTATTGAAGCTTTATTATGATTAAACTCGCATACCCCTTCACTGAAGAAAAAATCCGCGCCCTCAAAGTGGGCGACGAGGTGCTGATCTCGGGCGTCGTCCACACCGGGCGCGACGCCGTACATAAATATTTGCATGAGGGCGGGCAGTTGCCGCCGGGCGTGAGCCTGCGCGAGGGCATTCTGTATCATTGCGGTCCGGTGGTGATGAAGCAGGCGGACGGGTCCTGGAAGGCCACCGCCGCCGGCCCCACGACTTCGATCCGCGAGGAGCCGTATCAATGGCAGGTGATCCGTGACTTCGGCCTGCGCGGGGTGATCGGCAAGGGCGGCATGGGAGACAAGACGCTGACCGCCTGCAAGGAATATGGCTGCGTGTATCTGCACGCCATCGGCGGCGCGGCGCAGGTGCTGGCCGAGCGCATCAAAAAGGTGAACAATGTCTATATGATGGAGAAATTCGGCGCGCCCGAGGCCATCTGGGAATTCGAAGTGGAGGATTTTCCGGCAGTGGTGACCATTGACGCGCACGGACGCTCGCTGCACGCGGAGGTGCTGGCCCAGAGCAAGGCGGCGCTGGCGGCGCGACTTTAAGGCGCGCATGCAACCCGCGGACATCCAGCGCATCGGCGACGAACTGGCCATCAAATGGGATGACGGCACGGAGAGTTACATTTCCCTGCCGGCCCTGCGGCGGAGCTGCCCCTGCGCCGGTTGCAAGGGCGAAATGGACATCCTGGGGAACGTCTATAAGAACCCCGATCGTCCGCTGGCGCCGAACGCGTTTGAACTGGTGCGGCTGGGCCGCGTGGGCGGCTATGCGTTGCAGCCGGTCTGGGCCGATGGCCACGACTCGGGCATTTTCTCCTACGATTATTTGCGGCGGGTGGCGCAGCAATAAACTTCAGGGCAGAATTTCCACCCGATAGAACGTGGCTTTGGCGGTGCTGACGTCGTCAAACTCCATGGTGCCACCCGTCCCGGTATTGGTGGAGAGAACGGACCAGGAACTGCCGTACAGGCTGTTGGCCCGCATGATCACATACTGTTTATTGGGTACCGAGGGCCAGGTGATGGCCGTGGTGGAGCCGGCGGGAACCGGCGTCTTGGGAGTGGTACTGGGGAAATCATTGGACAGATTGGGATCCACGCCGGCAATATACTTTTTCCAGTTGGGCACGCCGTCACCGGAGGGACAGGCATTGGACTGGGAAAGCACGTTGTAAATGGTGCCAAACCAGCGCAACCGCCAGGAATCGGGGATGCCATCGCCATAATAGGAATTGGTGCGCGGCGTGGTGGTCAGCAAGCCGGTCTGCTTGGTGTTCGAGAACGACCCGATGCCGTTGGGAGAGGCGGAGGCATGGTCGAAGTGAATCGCATAGGCCGCCGTGCCGGCGGCGGTTGCGGGAATCGTCACCGACAGCGTGCCGAGCGTGACGGTGCCGGTCAATCCATCGTTCGATGAATCGAGCCAAACGGCGGCGAAATTGCCGTTGCCTTGAGAAGTCGTGGTATAAGGCGTGCCGAGGGTGGTGGCGATCTGGTTAAACGTCACCGGCACGGTCAGCGCGGGCGAACCATCCAGCGGGACCACCGATAAATTAAGCATGAGCACACGCAGTGGGTAGCTGCCCACGATGGTGGCGTTGATGGGAACGGACACGGTCTGCCCCGCCGAGCCGACGATGTCCCCAGCCGCGAAATCCACCAAGGGCGCCACGGTTGAGGTGTTCAATGCCTTTGGGGAGGCAGGCGCTTGGGTGACGTGACCAGCCACATTGGCGGCGCCGGTGTCCGCCACCCGCTGGCCGTTATTCCAGAAGCGCCGGAACCACGTCAGGCTTGGATCCAGTGAACGGCGGTAGGTGACGTAAACGTCGCAAACATCCAGCACGCCATCGCCAAAGACCACCTGGTTGATGGTGGTATCATCGCCGCTCAACAAAGCGCCGGTTTGTTGAGGCTGGGTGAGCGAGAGGTTGGCATTGGTATAAAAATTAAAATTAGGGTCTTTCGGGTCAGTGTCCAGATAGCCCAAGTTGCCACAGGAATCCATGGCATCGAGGAGGTCACTCCCAGCCGGCGGATCGTTGATGTTATAAATTGCGGATTCAAATACCTGTTCCACGTCGGCATCAACGATGTTCGTCGAACCGAAGTCGCCCGCGTTAAACCAGCGGAAGGGATACACGCTGCCGACGAGATAACGGATCTGGCCGATGGTGACATATTCCAGGGCGTTGATGGGAGCGCCACCGAAGAAAGAACCATTCGTCGGCGCGGCGATGTACACGTCGGAGCCGTTAGCGCCAATGCCGTCCGAGGTGGCGGTGGCACGGCTGATTTGGAGCTGGTAGGTTTGGTTGCTGACCGCGCTTGCGGGCACTGTAAAGGTGTAACCACCCAAAATGACCTGGCCGCTCGCTTGCTGACGAAAATCGAGGTGTGCATCAGAGTACTGAATGAGGTCCTGGGATTGTGTTATATAAAGATTCGTGTAGCCGTATATCTCCAGCCAGCCCACGCCCAGCAAATTAAGCGCCGTGTCGGTCGTCAACAAATTGATAAAATTGGTGCCTTCATAAGTCACGATCTGGCTCGGATTCAAGACGTTGGTATCATCATTAACGAACATATAGGGCGGGATCGGGATGTAAAAGCCGGGATGGCTGAGATCGGGTTTCTCCAACATACTTTGGAAACCAAACGCTCCCGGGGTGATGGTCGGGCCGGGATTGGGCAAATTGGTAACCGTGGTGCTCACCGTGGTGCTGATTGTGGTGCTAACATTGGTACTGACCGTGGTGGTGGCCGCCGCGACGTTGGTAATAATGGTAGTGACGGTATTAGTGACAATGACGATGTTGGTGACGGTAACCGCGTTATTCCCGGGGATGTTGGTGCTGGTGGTAGTGGTGGTAGTGGTGGTGAAGCTGAAAATACCAATGTTGGTTCCGGTCGCGGGAGGGGAATTACTAGTGGTAGCGGAAGAGAAGTTGGTCTCGGTAATTGAGGTGTTAGTGACGGTGGTGGTGAGAATGGTCGGTCCGGCATTGGTGACGGTGACGTCAAACTGCAAGCTGTAGATTTCCGTGTTCGGCAGCACGCTCAGGGTGACCGGGGCATAAAAAGTCTGTCCGGGCGAGGCGATAAACGCGCTGGAAGCATCTCCGGAGGCAAAACCAAGGCTGATGATATTGGCCACATAGTTGGAGACCGAGAAGGATTGCTCGGCAATTCCGCTGGGCGAATAGCCGACGCGATAACCGCGGACTCGGAACAGGGTATTGCTGGTGATCTGCAAGGAGATCGTGGCGGAATTGCCGCTGTTTAAGGTAACCGGACCGCTGGAGGTCGTTCCATTGGTGACATTGACGGGATCAGATCCATCCACGGTATAATATATTTGCGTATTGGTAGTGATATCACTGACCGTGAATTGGCCGGCATTGTTTCCGGTGATGGTCGGATTGGCCACTTGGAACTGGAATTCGGCCGTGGTGATGGGACTGACTTGATCAATGGAGTCAATGTTGACCGCCTCAATGGTCAGCACCGGCGTGGGGGTGACTGGCAGCGGCTGCGCAAAGCCTAGTCCATTCTGGTAAATCGTCGCGGTGGTCCCATTGGTCCGGGATGGAGTGCTGCCGTCCGTCGTGTAATAAGTTGAATCCCCGGTTGTTTCCGGATCAATAGCCAGAAGTTGGTCGTTATTGAAAGTCGCTATGCTAACCGGGTGCAGAACGGTATAGAGCCCCCCGACGCCACCAATGGTCTCCGGCTCATAATCAAACCAACCGATTTCCGGGGCAGGCGGAGGCGGTATCAGCGGTGTGGCCGAAACACTGGCGGACGGCGGCCCTTGACCGCCGCTGTTCACGGCAAACACCTCATAGTAATAGGTGGATCCACCTATCACGTTTGTGTCCCGGTAGCTGGTGGTAGTAGTGGCCGCAACCTCCGAAAAGGTGGAGTTCGTGGAAGTGGTGCGCTCCACGAAGTAGTTGGTCGCGCCCGTGGCGGTGGACCAGGTGAGGGTAACGAGCGCTTCACCGGGAGTGGCCACCAGATTTTGCGGCGCCGGCGGCGGCGGGGTGGCCGTCTGGATGCCGGTGGCCAACATTCCCCGTATAACCTTATACACGCTCTCCGAGTCGTACACCGTGCCGCCGGAGCCAATGGCCAGGCCTACCGGCGATTGCATCGGGACAAAATTGGGACTGGCGGACGAGACCGGATCAATCGGCGAGCCGAACCAAAGTTGGGCATTGGTGGCATCCAACGCCGAGGAGACCGTGCCCAGGTCATTAGCCACGACCACCCGGTTGTTGCCTGAGTCCGCAATCAGCAGCAACCCCCCGCTGGCTTGGGCCAGCCGCATCGGCCGATTTAACCGGGCATAGCCGAGCGCGCCGAACGTCGTGCCATTGGTCCCCACAATACCGGCAAACACCCCGGCATTGGTGGCGCCCGGGGCGATCTGCCACACGACTTGGTTGCCTGCGTCGCTCACGACCACCGAACCATTATCCAGGATCGCGATGCCCTGCAAATTCACGTTGGCGTTCGTGATGTTTGCCAGCGTCTTCGAGCCACCGGCATTGAATTCCTGGACCAGTCCGTTCTGTTCCGTCACAAAAATGTTGGCATTGAAATCCAGATGCATGGCCGTGGGCATGGACAGCGAAATTGCATTGGTTCCGAGGAAGTTGCCATACTTGTCAAATTCCTCGACCGAGCCATTGCCGCCGGTCCCCTGATTCAACACATAAATATTGTCGCTCGTATCCACCCCCACGTCCACCGGCTGATAAATGCCGTTGCTGGCATTCAGAAACACGGTGGTGTCGTTGAGGGTCAGATCCAGCGCGCTCACCGTGTCATTGATGGGATCGGCCACAAAGAGAATGGTGCCGAGGGAATTCAAGGCGATGCCGGCGGGGCTGGAATAGACGGGCAGAGGAACGCCGGTATTGGCTGCCGGATAAGTAACGCCGCTGCCCAGCAGCCCGCGAATGTCATCATAGTAAGTTTCGGACGCAAAAACCTCGCCATTGCCCACCGCCACCCCGCTGGGGGAAATCATGGGAATGAATTGCGGACTGGAGGCGGTCACCGGATCGCCAGGGAGCCCGAACCAGATGTCCGCGTTGGCCGGGTTCAGCACATTGGTGACCGATCCGTCGCGCCCCAGCGTGACCAACCGGTTGTTGCCGGTGTCGGCAACAATCAAGAGGTTGTTGCCGGCCCGGACCAACTGGCGCGGCTGAGTCAACAAGGCAAACTCGGAAGCACCCAAGGTGGTCCCGGGGTTGCCCAACTGGCCGGTGAGCAGGCTGACGGCCTTCGTAATGGGATTGACCGACCAGACCACGTCGTCGCCCGCATCGCTCACGGCGAGGGTGCCGTCATCAAAGATGGCAATGCCTTGCAGCGACACATTCGCATTGGTGATGATGGCGAGCGTATTGGAAACTCCGGCGCTCAGCGCCAAAATGGCGCCCGACTGCTCCGCCACAAACAGATTTCCATAGCCGTCCCGCGTCAGGGCCGTAGGCCAGTTCAAGCTGGCGGCATTGGTACCCAACCGGTTGCCAAACCGGTCGAATTCGAGGATGTTGCCATTTGTGCCCGCGTTTTGATTCAACACATAGATATTCGCATTGGTGTCCACCACCACCGCGACGGGTTGACTGATCCCGTTGGTGGCGGCCAGGAAGTGGGTCGTCAGATTGTTGTTGAGATCCAGCTTCTCCACGCTGTTCCGAGTCGGCTCGGCGATGAAAAGACTGTTGCCAGAGGCATCAAAGGCAATCCCCGAGGGCGCCGTGAAAAAGGGCAGCACGTCGAAGGGACTCACCGCCGGCAGCGCCAGGCCCGTGCCCAGCAGCCCACGAATGTCCTTGTAATAGGTTTCGGAGGCAAACACCACGCCATTGCCCACCGTCACGCCGGCCGGCGCAATCATCGGCACAAATTTCACGTTGCCGCTGGCCACCGGGTCCCCCGCCTGCCCAAACCAAACGTCCGCGTTGGCCGCGTTCAGCACATTGGTCACCGCGCCGCTGCGCGCAAGGGTGACCAGCCGGTTGTTGCCAGAGTCGGCGATAACCAGCGCGTTGCCGCCAGCCCGCGCCAACTGCCGCGGCTGATTCAGCAGGGCGAAGTTCGACGCCCCCAGCGTGCTGCCATGGATGCCGACCTGCCCCGTGAGCAGGCTGACCACCTTCGTGATGGGATTAACCGCCCAAACCACGTGGTTGCCCGCATCGCTCACGGCAATGGTGCCATCGTCAAAGATGGCGATGCCTTGCAGCGACACATTGGCGTTGGTGATAACGGCAATGGTGTTGGAAACCCCGGCCCCCAGCGCCAGGATGGCGCCCGATTGCTCGGCCACAAACAGATTCCCATAGCCGTCCTGCGTAAAAGCGGCGGGCCAGTTCAGATTGGCGGAATTGGTTCCCAACAAGTTGCCGAACCGGTCGAATTTCAGAATGTTGCCGTTGGCGCCCCCGTTCTGATTCAGCACATAGAGATTTTCGTTGGTGTCCACCAGCACGGAAACCGGCTGGCTGATCCCGTTGCTGGCCTGCAGGAACGTGGTCGTCAGATTGTCGCTCAAGTTCAACTGCTCGATCGCATTGTTGGCCTGGTCGGCCAGCCAGAGATTGTTGCCAATACCGTCAAAGGCCAGACCGTTCGGCCCGTTGAACAACGGCAACGTCACGCTCACCGGCGCCGGCGCCGCGACCGGCACCGTCAAGCCACGGATGTCGCCATAGTAAGTCTCCGAATCATATACCACCCCGGCGCTGCTGACGGCCACGCCCATCGGGGAGAGGATCGGAACGAAAGCGGAGTTGGTATTGGCCACGGGATCATTCGACCGGCCAAACCACAACAAGGCATTGGTGGTGTTCAGCACATTGGTGATCGCGCCATTGCGTCCGACCGTGACCAACCGGTTGTTGCCGGTGTCGGCGACCACCAGCTGGTTATTCCCGGCACGGGTAAGCTGATGCGGCTGATACAGCAAGGCAAAATTTGAAGCCCCCAAGGTGCTGCCGAAGTTGCCCACCTGGCCGGTGAGCAGACTGACGGCTTTACTGAGGGGATTGACACTCCAAACCACGTGGTTACCCGCATCACTGACTGCGAGGGTGCCATCGTCAAAGACGGCAATACCTTGGAGCGACACATGGGCATTAGTGATGGTGGCAATGGTATTGGAAACTCCGGCGCGCAGCGCCAGGGTGGCGCCCGATTGCTCCGCCACAAACAGATTGCCCGCGCCGTCCTGCGTGAAGGCGGTGGGCAGAACCAACCCGCTGGCGTTGGTGCCCTCGAAATTTCCGAACCGGTCGAATTCCAGGATATTGCCGTTGGCGCCCCCGTTTTGATTCAACACATACAAATTCTCATTAGTGTCCACCAGCACCGCCACCGGCTGGCTGATCCCGTTGCTGGCAGCCAAAAATATCGTCGTCTGATTATTATTCAAGTTCAACGATCGCACCACATTGTTGCCAAAGTCCGCGAGATAAAGGCTGCCCGCCACAGAATCCACGGCCAGGCCGTCGGGATTATTAAACACCGGCGGCGTGCTGATCGGCAAAGTGACTCCCGTCAGAACCCGCCGAATGACATTGTTGCCGCTATCCCCCACCAAGAACGCATTGTTGGCCAGATCCGGCGCCAAACCGTAAGGCGTATTAAACTCGGACGCGGAACCGCCGCCATTGACCAACCCAGCCGTGCCATTGCCGGCATAAGTCGTGACCGAATAGTTGGTCGCGCCATAGGCCGGATTGTTGGTGGCCAGGCGGATGACATGGTTGGCGCTATCGCTGATGAGCAAGCCGACCCCGTTGAGCCACAGCAATCCGAAGGGTCCATTAAAGCGTGCATTGGCGCCCGTGACTGAATCCACGTATCCGCCGGCCACATGGACTGAATTGCCGCCGATGAACGAAACCAGTGATCCGGCGGCAGCATTGGTCAAGGCAAACAACTTGATCGTATTATCCGCGGGGTTGGCGCCGGCATCCGCCACCCAGATTTGATTGGTGGCAACGAAGGCGATGGCCGCCGGCCGCCAAAAAGCAGCGCCTGTGACTTGCAGATTGGTGACGCCAAAAGCCGGATCGTTCAAGTTCAGCACGCGCACCGCATTATTGGCGGAGTCCGCGATATAGATGTTTCCCTGTTTATCCTGGTCCATACCCAAGGGAGTGTGAAAGGTGGCGTTGGTACCGGCGGCATTATTATCCGAACCGGGACTGCCGTTACCCGCCAGCGTGGAAACATAGCCGTCACTTAAGCGGACAAACCGGATGGCATCATTTCCGGAATCCGCCACGAGCAACCCGCTCGTGCCGCCGAGGGTGACCAAGAGGAGGCCTTGGGGGTCGTTAAATTGGGCGACATTATTCGCGCCATTCACAAACCCAGGCATGCCCGGTAGCCCAGCCAGAGTGGTGACGGCTTGAGTGGCATGATCCACCCGCACGATGCGCTGGTTACCGCTATCGGTGAAGTAAATATTGTTGGCGGCGTCCTCCACAACGTTATACGGCTCGTTGAAACCAGCGTTGTTAGTAAAGGCCGTGCTGGTCGTGACCTGGCCTTGCGCAGCAATCGCCAGCAGGCCGAACGACACCAAAAGAAACGGAAAAACTCTGGTTTTCATGGTAAACTTATATTTAAAGGCTCACAGTACACCATCAGGGCAGGACCGAGAGCCGGTAATAGCGGGTGGAATTGGTAAGCGTGAGATCCGCGCAATTAGTGGTGTAGCCATTGCCGGATACGGTGCCCAGAGTCTGCCATGTTCCCCCGGCCAGGTTGTTGTTCCACTGGACGGCATAGGCGCGACCCGGGGCCGTCAGCCAGCTTAACTCCATGGGCCCGGACGTCTTGGCCAGATTTCCGGCCAGTTGGAGTTTGGACTGCGGATTGGTGGGATCTGTGCCCGCCAGAAATTCCATCCAATTAGGCACGCCATCGCCATCCGGATCGGCGTTGTCCGCCGCCGCCGGATTGGTGGTGCTGCCAAAAAAATTAATCTTCCATTCATCCGAGCAGACGGAGGCCGGCGGGGCCGAGGTATTGATGGCGACCGTAGCACTGCGCGTTTCAAAACTATATTGGTTGTTCAGGTCGGGCGCGCCATCGGCGTTCAGGAATGACACTTGGTAGGTTTGCCCGGTAACCGCATTGGTGGGCACCGTAAAGCTGACCCAGCCCAGAAAGTTGCTGCTGAGCGAGGCAAAGTCGCAACTCCCCACCGACCAGCCGAACGCCGCTTCGCCCGCCTGGAAACTGTGCGTGATATAGGGTGGCGTGACGCCGGAAGCCAGCACTAGTTGTGGCGCTTCCGTCAGCGCCGGCGCACTGGCCTGCGGAGTGACCACGACACGGAACTGGAGGCCGGAGAGGCTGGAACCGTCGGCGAGTTGGGCATAGACCGGTACCAAGACGGT
>Ga0316217_10003853_pt1 | contig 16714 bp, 15 predicted proteins | sample 1anoAmetaG_FD_203633 | JGI IMG/M metagenome (GOLD analysis project Ga0316217, IMG submission 203633) | Freshwater microbial communities from Trout Bog Lake, Wisconsin, USA - 1anoA | ecosystem: Environmental > Aquatic > Freshwater > Lake > Hypolimnion/Profundal zone | place: USA: Wisconsin...
CATTTCTCTCTCCCACTGGCTGCGGAAGCAGAACACGCCCAAACTCTGATGGCTGACCGCCAGATTGCGGAGCGACCGCAGGAAGTCGCGGACTTCCGCGTTCCTCTCCGCGATTGCATAGTGCTGTTCTGATTGCCAGAACTCAAGCAACAAAAGGACCGTCGGAAACGCGGAGCGTACCAGCAGGTCAGTGTGGACGTAGCCGCGAAGTCGGCCGGAGAGCCGGCGCCATGGCCCATCCTCGTCGAACGCCGCGGTGAAGGCATGGGCATCATCGGCATTCACTTCATACAGCCGGAGTACAAAGATCACGAGAAAGCCTCCGTGGTTTGGTGCGGGTTGGAGTTGGCGAGTGTTGACCGCGGCCCTGCCAAGGTCGGCTGGACCGCTTGTCACCGCAGTGTCTTCTCTTGTACGAGGTTGAATTTCGGCCGGACGGGCTCCCCGCTCCAGCAAGTGGTCTTTCATAATAGAAATATGGCCGATACGTGGTTCACGTCCGATTTTCACTTCGGGCACTTCAACATCATCCGCTACTGCAATCGTCCGTTTGCGAGCACGGAAGAGATGGATGCGCACGTCGCGGATCGGATGAACGCGCACGTCAAGCCAAACGATACGCTCTATTTCCTTGGGGATTTCTGCATGGGCAATGTTGAAAAGGTGGCGGCCTATCGCAAGCGCCTGAACTGCAAGACGATCCATTTTGTTGAGGGAAACCATGACAAAGTGACGCGCAAATCACAAGGCCTTTTTGCTTCCTGGAGTTCCTTGTCTGAAGTTCATGTGGGCAAGCAAGGAATCGTTCTTTGTCATTACGCGATGCGTGTCTGGCCGCATCATGGACGCGGCGCTTGGCAGCTCTATGGCCACTCCCACGGCAACTTGCCCGATGATCCACTGTCGCTATCGATGGATGTCGGAGTTGATTCGCACAGTTTTCACCCGTGGCACTTCGATGAGGTTCAAGCGATCATGAAGGCGAAGGCCACCGCGAGAGAACAGCCTCCTGAGACGCGGTAATTTCCGTATAGCTGTCACCGCTCGGCACGATGTAATGCCTTCAAGAAAAGCTTGCCACATGCCGACTTTGCCGGTACTAACCGTCGCCATCGGTCCCCTGCGATCGTTCATGGCGGGTCCGAGATTGGCTCAAACCTGATCCTGCTTGCGACACCTTCAGACTATCCTTTCGTCTCAGCAGCGGAGCACCACGGGCACAGGTACTTGCCGGGCCTTGTGGTGCTTTCAGCCCGAAGACCACTGTAGAAGACGGCGTGGCAATCAAGGCAGACTTCGATTTGCCTTTCTTCTAAGCATTTTGCGCAGATCATTCCGACCCAGAAGCGACTAAAAGTCAAGTCTGCTGAGGACCCGCAGTTCTTGCAATTGTCTTCCAGTACGGTGGCTGTAGCGAGAGCATTGGCAGGTACGGGACCCTCGCGAAGCTTCTGTGCGACACAGTAAGGCACCTCCTTGCCGTCGTAGTAAGGCAGAGGAAAATCACCGGTGTTGTGCTTGTCGTAATACTCCCCGACAACTTGAGCCAGATTGTCGTAAATCCAATCCGCCAAGATGTGTATCTTGAAATGTTCGACGCCTTCAGTTCCCCATCGACTCTCGATTTCCTTCTCTGCCGCCTTGTCGTGACCGTGCTTCTCCCGATGACCGCGTCCCTGGTCATGAGAGAGATCGATGTATTCGTGCACCTGCAAGAATAGATCTTCATCAAAACGATCTCTTTGAATTCCTTTTGCTATCTTTTCGTGCTCCGGGCGTTTGAATGCAGTCTTCTTGAACAATCTGCCTCCTCAACGAATTTCCGAACATTCTCTGAATCGATGGCTTCAGGATAGCGCACTCATTTATTCAGGCTCGCCTCCGAGTGACGGACCAGCACTGAGAACGCCGTAGTCTTCGGGGATCTTACTCAGAACCCCGCACAGGGGCTGGGGGCAGAATTCCAGCCGTAAGGCCGACATATGAGGGCTCGACAACGGTCAGGCTTTCAACAGCGGCGACTTATTCGCTATTCCGCTGCTGGAGCACCATCGGCTGGCACGGCAGGCTCTGCCTTCAATGCGCCGCTGGCGATCTGCTCCTGCACGTACGCCGCGGCTTTAAGACGGATGTAGATGTCGAAGATAATCTTCGCCCTTGCAACATCCTCCAAGGTAATCGGCCTCGTGAAGGTCTGCGCCTTAACCTGGGCAGCTGCATTGGCGACTTCCTTCAGCATTCCCATGAATTCTTCGGAGTCGGTAAAGCGGGCAAATACTGCGTTGACCGATGCCTCGTAGGTTTCAGGATTCCCATCCCAATCCTTGTAGGTGACAAGGGCCATCTCGAAGCATTCCATAAAACCGACCACCAGATTGTGCTCGAACTGGAAAAAGATATCGTTCTTCGCCATCATGCCTAGCATCCCGAAGTATCGGTGATAGAAGGCTTGCTCCTGCTCGGACGCTTTGGCGACGAACCCGAAAACCATCGGCATCTGACGCAGTAGGTCCTCTTCCTTGAGGGCCATGTGGCCCCACGAAATCCGGAGTTCAGGTACGCGTTCGATGATGACCTGGCGATCGGTCTCAAGATCGGTGATCGACTCGTAGAAGCGGGAAGTGAAGGTGGGGAGGTACCACCAGAAGAACCCTCCAGTAGAGATGTTCAAGGCAGACAGGAAGATTAAGACGCCCTGCATGCCCATACCCCATAAATCACCCATCAAAAACATTCTTGCCAATTGTGAACTCGACGATCAGCTCGTTCTTGTCCGTGGTGTGAATCAGCTTGATCTTGTCTATACCCTTATTCCAGCCCGTGAGCTGGTTCGGACGGATCGAATGCGACCACGACTTCAACCGGATGCGCAGCTTCCACTTGTCGTCGAACTTCTCCTCTCCCTCCGGCCTCATACGCTGCATCTCAAGCTGCGCCATTTCCATCGCCTTCCGGGCTGCTTCCTCGAACTGTTCCCGCAACCATCGAATCCATCCCGTGCGGTCCTCCCGCATCTCGTTCTGCTTCTGCAAGCTCTGTTTCGAGAAGATGTACGGTTTCATCTCGGGGTTCTGCGACGCGAGAAAGAACCACTGCATGTCGGACTTTTCTTGCTCATCGAGGTCGCGGTATTTCTTGGCCTTTTCCATCTCCAGACGGGCTTCGGTGAGACCGATGAGACGGGTGGCGCGCTCTTCCGTGATCTCGGCCTGTGCGTCGGGGTGCTCAGGGTCGAAATAGAGCGTTCTTTTGCGACGTTCGTGGATGTTCTTGGCAAACTCCATGTGCGTCGGGATGGTGCGCCAGTCGGCGTCGATGCCGAAAGCGGGAAGCCATATCGCCCAGAACAGCTTCCGTTCATGATCCTCCATCCACTTGCTGCGCAACGACTCTTTATCGTCGTTACCCCTATGGGGTCCGACTGACTCCGCAAATATCAACCCTGCTTTGCCGATCTCCTCCATTGCGAGCGCGGCGAGGTGGTAGGCGATGTGGAACTGGCCTGGCGCCATGACGGCTTTGGCGGAACTCAGCAGCCTCTCGGCATTCAGCAGGCAAGAATTCAATATCGGTTCGATTTCTTCAATGGTTGCCATGCAGAGCATTGTAGAGTGGCTGGTGCGGATTAGCTTTCCTTCCACCTGCCGATCGTTTGCTCCAAATAGGTCACGAAAAACGCAGCAGTATCCAAGAGTGCGGAATTTTCAAAGCAGCCCGACTGGAGCTTGAACCAACTCGGTGCTCTTGTCGGGGCACCTCACGTCTCGACTTGAGGCCTGAGATTCCTGTAACACATGTTAGGGCAACGAGTACCAAGAGCCTTTACCAGTTCCATGTAGGGCGAGGTGGCGCTTCACTACCAGGCTGCGGAAATGGTCCTTCAACGTGTTGCGGCTGGCGCCGGTGGCGCGGATCATGTCGGCCATGGTGACGCGGCCATGCTGGCGAACATAGTCGATGATCTGGATGGTTAGCTCAGGTAGGGCAGCAATCACGAGTCGTTCGCGTTCCACCTTCGTTGCCAGCCGTCGTTCCTGCTGCTGCAAGGCCCGCAGGAAATAGATCAGCCAGGGCTGCCAGTTCGGCGCTGCGCTGCGGAGTGTGCCTTGCGTCTGGCGCAGCGCGAGGCAGTAGCCCTCTTTGCTGTTCTCGACCACGCTTTCGAGAGAACTGTAGGGCACATAGGCATACCCGGCCTTCAGCAAAAGGAGCGTGGTGAGCACACGGCTCAAGCGTCCGTTGCCGTCCTGGAATGGGTGGATCTCAAGAAGCACCACCGTAAAGATGGCGATGACGAGCAGCGGATGAAGCCGCTTAAGTTCCTGGGCCTCCCGGAGCCAAGCGACAAGATCGGCCATCAGCCGGGGTGTGTCAAAGGGTGTGGCTGTCTCGAAAACGACCGCAATCTGCTGGCTGGCGTCGTCGAAGGCTGCGACACTGTTCGGCAGCGTCTTGTACTTGCCGCGATGCCGATCATCCTTTTCGCAGGAGCGCAGAAGATCGCGGTGGAGCTGCTTGATGTGGTTTTCCGTGACCGGAATCTCCGCCCACGCATGGAAGATTGTCTCCATGACCTCGGCATACCCGGCGACCTCCTGCTCGTCGCCGGCGGCAAGGGACTTGATCTCCAGATTGGCGAGTAGGCGCTCCACGTCGCGGTCGGATAGCTTGCTGCCCTCGATGCGCGTGGAGGAGCCGATGCTCTCAATGGTCGCCACGCGTCGCAGTGCGCTCAGGCGCTCAGGCGCCAGGGTTCCCAGCGCGCGCCATGCCCCTTTGAATTCGTCGATCTCGGCGATGAGGATGAGCACTTCAGGGGTAATCGGGATGTCGGCGGTCTCGAACATCTAGCCTCCCACCCATATATACACCCATAAGCACCCATAAATTCACTCGAAGAAATCCCAGAACTCGTTATCCCACACGTCCAATGCGGCGACACATCCCTGCCCCGCGCGCCTGGGGATTCGGCGCAGGCTCCGGCGGCAGGGTTAAACCAGCTTCGTGCGCCAGCTGGAAGCCATTTCGGATTAGGTAACGGCAGACGCCCATTGGGCCGCGCGTTTTCCAGCCTGCGATTCGGTCGTGGCTTCAGCCGCTGGGCCGCACTTTGGAACCAACGGGGTGAGATGAAGGCCGCCGCGAATCTCCTGACGCACCTGCATGAGAATGAAGGCGAGCTGGTTGCCGCCGTAGCCGGTACAACGTGAGCTGATGCCGTACTTCTGCTTGCCAGCCGGAAGTGACTGGCACTCGCAGACGCCCCAGAAATTGTCGTGGCACGCATTGCCGTGGACGAGTTGGGTGTCTTCGGTGGCCAGCAGCATTTCGCGTAGAACCGGCCAGGAGAACTTCGAGCGCTGAATATCGAGCATGATGTCGAACTGCACAGCATCCCAGTCCGGCCGCATCCAGCTTTTGGGGATGTTCTTGCCGAGTCGTCTCGCGTCCCAAGGCTGCATGTTCCAGCCGATGAAGGAAACCCGATCGGGGCGGCTGAGTATCTTGGCTGCTTCAAAGGCGGCAGCAGGGGAGTTGTACTGGTCGTTCTCGAAGAAAAAGGCAGAACGAAAGAGCGGGCTCAGAAAGGCGTACTTGCCGGTAAACGACTCAATGATCGAAGGCATGGCGGACTCCAGCGAAATGGCGCGGGAACAGCAGTTCTGGCGCGCCGTATCGCGCTCAGGTCCACTGTTCGTTGAATGAGATGGAAGGGAGAAGGGGAAGGAATGGTCCAGCTCGGGGCTGGCCGGCGCCAGGGCGGGGCATCTCTCAGCAGCGGGATGTGGCCGCCGCTGGAGAGCAAGACTTTACTCGAAGGGCAATTCGAAGTGGTCGGTCCAGGCCAGTGCCGGATTCATCCTGAAGAGTGGAGATAGCCTACACTCGAACCCGAAGCCGAGTGATTTGCCAGAGAATGGGCGTCGTGATGGGCGTTTATCAGTACTCACTTGAAGCACCAGCGCCTTCCTCCCCGAGGCGTCCATGCAGCGAGACAAGCGTAAAATGATGATTCAACTGGAGAGTTCCCTTGCCTATCATTCAGATCAAACCCGAAGACATCTACGTCCTGCGTAACGGCACGGGGAGGCCGTTTACGGATCATATGGACAGTTTGTTGCGAAGTGCGGCTGCTGTTGTTGGCATTGCGAACGAGCACATTTCGGATAACCCGCGCACCAATATCGCGGATGGTGGAGTAGACACTGAGATCGCCGTCTCGGCCTCGGTTACGCCCGACCCTTGGGGATACTTCGGTAGCGCGACGGCTTGGCAGTACAAAGCGGTTGAAGTCACTGATTTGAACGATGCTGCGGTTCGTGAGGAGATAGCAAAACCGAGCAAGACATACATTCGCGAACTCATCCTAAAGGGTTACGGATACCGGATGTGTGTCGCCCACGACGGGACGGCGGAGAAAAAGGCAGAAATCAAGGCAGCGCTGGACGATGAGATCGAAAAAGTCAATCCAAATGCGCCTAAGGCAATCGTGCTGTTCGCCAAGGACATTGTCACTTGGACGAACGCGTTCCCATCGCTTGCCGCAACACTGCTAGGTACGGACTTGTCGGGCTTCAAGCTCTTCGACACTTGGCGAGTGAACGAAACGTCGAAAACACCATATTTCGTCGCCACAACGCAGAGCGAGCAGATTCGTGACCGAGTGCGCGAATACTTAGACTGGAGTAAAAAGCCGAACGCGGCGAAGCTTACGATCTCTGGAGAGAGCGGTGTCGGGAAGACTCGCGCTGTTTTTGAAGCTCTCGCAGAGACACCAGATGCCCGGGGTTTGGTCTTCTACACCGACGATGAAGATCACGCATTACAACTCGCCCAGAACCTCGCCAACCATCACGATTCGTACGCAGTGCTTGTCGCTGACGAGTGCGACGATGCTGTTGCCTTCCGGATCGGTCGAATGCTGCAAGGTTTTGAGAATCTTGTACGTTTAATCACGATCGACAACGCTCTCGTAGTAACGGACGAGACGGAACTCCGGCTCACGCCGCTGCCTCAGGAAAAGGTTGAGGAAGTACTTAAACAGAATTTTCCAGAAGTCAACGAAACGCGCCGGCACCAGTACAGCCAGATCGCTGGCGGATTTTTGTTATTCGCGATTTCTCTATGTCAGAACGATGCCCTAATTCAGGAGCAAGGTCACTACGGCCAGCCGCTGCGAACTGTCCAGGGCTACCTTGCTGCCTTGTTCGGTAAGGGTGGCGTGTTGGAACCGCAGGACCGGGCCGCGTTAGATTTGATCGCCTTGGTGGAACGATGCGGTGTTGTTGGAAACGTGGCCACCGAACTTGAACAGTTGTGCGCTCTTGTGGACCTTGACCCGCGCGATATCAGCGGCCGTCTCAACCGCATGCAGCGGTCGGTCGGACTGGTAGGGAGAGCCGGACGATATTTCTTCGTTACCCCGGCACCGATAGCGGCTGTCTGCTTTCAAGCGGCGTGGACTAACTGGGCCGAGCCGGACACGAAGAGATTCCTCGACGGGTTTCCCCGCTCTCTTTCGCAAGGTTTATTATCCCGCGTATCGCGCGCATCCACGGAGGTCGGCAGGGTCGTAACCGCTTACTTTCGCGACTGGCTCGTATCCAGAGGAGCCGGAGTTTTTCTGTCTGAGGCTGATACTGAGCGGCTTCTTCTTCTCGTAAGAGCAGATCCAGACAAAATGCTAAACCGCTTGCGAGACCTTGTGATGGAGGCCACGCCGGAACAACTCATGCCTGGCTACGACCACGGCAGGAGGTGGCTTGTTACGGAGCTGACTGAGATTGCTCGATTCCCTCAGTGGTTCGCAATCGCAGAGGAGATGCTGTTTCGTCTTACACTTAACGAGTCGGAACCAGGCCTTGGGAATAACGCAACAAAGATTTGGACCGCACTCTTTGGAATTAACGGGTCCTCTGTAGCAACGACATTCCCTGATCGAATGAAGATACTTCAAACCCGAGCGCTGGACAAAGATGCTCGCATTCGGGAACTCTGCGTCGCCGCTCTGGATGAAGCGGTCGATGACAGGGCCATTCACCTGATCTCACAGCAAGGCTTCGGGCGCCGGGTTCCACCCTCGCCTTGGCATCCAAAAACATGGGGCGAATATTTCGGATATCTGAAGGATTGCCTAGACCTATTGCGTTCTCTGATCGCCGACGAGGACACTGCGGTTAGCGCGAAGGCAGGTAAGGCATTCGTTGAAAGCATTCGTCACGCGCTGTTTCGGAACATACTTGAGCCGGCGAAAGAGGGCGCGGGCGACATCCCGGAACCTGTTCGACCTGTGCTCCGCGCGAAGTTGCGAGAGTTAGTGCTTCTGCACGAGAACGGTCACACGCAAGACGATGGCTCTGACAAAGAGAAGAAGATAGCTTTCATCCGCGCCTGGGTCGATGAGCTCGCTCCGACACGGCTTCATGATCAACTTGTCGAAGATGTCGGTGCGGCTTCTTTGTCGCACCATCTGGAAGAAACGCAGTGGAGCGAACGGCTCGACGCACTGGCACGAAGGCTGCTCGATGAAGACGGTGCACTGGAGAGTGAACTTGCGTGGATCAACAGTTCCGCGACAGGCTCTGCTGTCGATCTTGGCATTCGCATCGGGCGACTTGATTTAGATCTGCGGTATTTGGAGCGTATTGCTGCGACAGGGATCGACGCGGGTAAGCCAGAACTGTTGCGGGGATATTTCGTAGGGATGAGTGAGACTTTCGCGAGTACCGGAAATGAGCAGCTGAGAGTCCGTTGCAACCAGGTTCTAGATGAACTTTTTGGGAAAAGTGTTGGATTCGCTTTCGACGCGATGCTGCCCTCTGGGGACTTTCTGCGTTCATTTGATCGAGTAATTGGCGCGATACTGGCGAAGCAGTTACCGGGCGCAGCGATGCGTTCATTTGCAGCTTGGAATGGCCCACGTCACACAGCGCCCGCGGAGGCTAAGACCGCTTCAGAAGTCTTACTAACCGTATCGCGCGAAGGAGATAAAGATGCTGCCTCGACCGCTCTCGACTTCATCCATTTCGCGTTGATGCGCGAGCGACCAGGTGACCCTTCGGCGTTCTTGATTGAGATGTTCGAGGATGAGAACCTGGAGACTGTGTTTGGATTGCTCGAAGAGTCATCGAAGGATAAGAGCAATCTCTCTCATTGGTTCCCACGTCTCTTTCAACTGGCGTTGCCCTCCAATCCTGGCCGGGCGGTTGGAATTGCTATCTCCATGCTCGCCGCTGGCAGCTACGAGGCAAGCCAAGCTGCTTCTGGGCTCCTGCACACTATTGCGAAGGCCGACCCGATGTCGCTGATGGACGCTTTGGGTAATGCACTACTGGATCGGGAGAAGAGCATAAACTTTGCATTCCGCAAGGTCGGCCTTGGAGCTATACCCGATGTTGTCGTTATCGAATGGCTAAAGGCGCACGGGGTTGATGGTGCTCGGGCGCTCGCACGACATGTGGTTGCTCCTTATGTGGGAACGAATGGCCCTGAATTGAATTCTGTCACCTCTTTTCTTATGGAGAACTTCGGCGAAGACGAAAAAGTGTTTTCTTCTTTTGTAGCCGGAATCCATAGCGGGGGCGTCCGCGCAGGCCCGATCTCAAATTGGATGCAAGAAGGCGTGATGCTGGCCGAGCAGTTTGCGAATTACCCCATCCCGAGTATTCGCAAGTGGGCGAGAATTGAGATTGAGTTCGGAACTAAGCAGGTGGAGGAATTCCGCGAGCGCGAAGAAGAAGAGGGCTTCTAACGAACTAACCTGAATCGGTACCGTGATGTCGGCCAGTGTACGGTAAATGTGAACTGGCCAGATTGTTTTCGTGGGGCCACGATCCGCCTTGAATTGCGCAGACGCCCGTCCCGGCGGCCAAGCATTTCAACTCGTCTTGGCCACACGAATCAAATGACAAGCCTGGGCGTCTCAGGCCACCTTTCGCCGTGAGGTTGCGCGGGAGAGGCGGCGGCGGTTTTCGGGGTCGATGACGAGGGGAACGATGCGGCCGGACTCGGCGTTCCAGAATCCGCCCTGGTAGGGGATGCGGCCGTAACGGAAGAGGCGGGTGAGCATGGAGAGCGCGGAGATCGCCAAGGTTTGGTTGATGAACGGTTCCTGCGCGTTAATCGCCGCCGCGGCGCTACAGCTTGGCAACGGGTCCTCTTCCTCGTCCAGCATCTCCGGGAACAGTTCTGATACGATCCGCAGCCGTTCTTTGCGCCGCCTGTTGCGTGAGTTCAGTGGCTCACCGAGAACGAACTGGCCGCAGCTGCTGTTGTTTCCCAAATCAAGGTAATAGCTGACACCAGAAGTGTGAGCGGTCACAGCCGCGGTGATCTCCCTGCGCGCCGCGCGCGAGTCCACGCACCCCACCACGATGTCGAAGCTCTCGAAGTGCCCATTGTTCCGGAGGCACGCCCGCGTGAAATAGCCTGGGACGGCGGACCACTGGAGTCCCCAGAAGAGGTTGAGGCGATTCACGAGGATGGTGGCTTTGTTTTGGCCTATGTCGGAGACGGAGAATGGCTGGCGAACGCAGTTGGTTTCAGAGACCGTGTCTCCGTCCATGATGGTGACTTCGAGGCCGCGCGGATGGCCCCACGCGGTGAGCGCCTGGTGGAGGTAAGGGAGGTTGAGCAGAAAGGCGCTGCCGGTACCTCCGGCGCCAACAATCAGCATCCGCACGCGGTCGCGTAGCAGGTGTTCCTGGATGGAGTGTTCAATTTGCATGAAGGTTCTCGATGAAGGCTGTGAGCGTTTGGTTGGCGTCCACCAGGCAGTGGGACGGGAAGTGGTCCTTTCCTGCCAAGGCCTCCCACAGTCCGGCGAAACCGCCTTTGTGAGTGGTTATGCGTTGTGCGCCGTTTGGGTGAGTAAATTCGCTCTCGAAGAAGCAGCGCTCCCATTGCGGAATGGCCGAGATGGAAGGGGATGTTGGAATCGGCGCTGAGCCGAGGCAGATGTTGCCACCTTCGTAGACATTCCAGTAGGGCGCCACATACAGCTTGGTGTTTGCCGATGGGCGCTGGCTTGTCTTGAGAGCGCGGACCGAGAGGGTATGTCCAACAACCACGAATACGAGTGCAGGCTGCGGGAAGGAGCGAGCGTTCAACGCCGCCATCTTGCCATCAGGGGAGCCGAAGAACATGGGGCGCGCTTGCGCCGGTGTCCACCACGCGAACAACTCCTGGGTGCGCGCCAGTACATTCTCAGGCAGGATTTCGACGCCGGCATTCCGCTGGAGATTGCGGGATAGTGCTGTAAGGAAATTGCTGGAGAGCGGCTGGGCCGGGCCAAGGGTGGGCGTGTCCTGGCCCTGAACGTCATGCAGGGTCACGAAAGCATTGTCGCCGCGGTGGCCGCCATTCCCGCTGTAGATCAATAGGGCCTGGCGCAACTGATACCGGTAGCTTTCGCCGATATGAATGTCAATGTTCATCAGGCCTCCGGGGCTTTCGCCAATTTGTTGAACTCCTCTGTGAGCAGGCAGAGTTCGCGGTTGAGGTGGAGAAATGTTTCGAGGGACCGCAAAGCAGCAGCGGTCTGGCCGGCGTCTGCTGGGTCGAAGACGACGGCGAGGCAGGGTTCGGAGCTTGCCTCCGGCCAACATTGGGCCTCGTCGTCGAAGCAACCTTCGATGGTGTCGTTCTTGTTGAAGACGACCAGCAGTGAGGGAAGGCAACTCTGGTCGTAGTACGAGCTCATGATTTCGCGCACGTCGCCTGCGGCTGGGAGCTGGGCAAGCCGGTGAATCTCGAGGAGCCGGCGAATCAAGCCGCCGAATTTGCCGCTTTGGTGCTTTCGCAGCAGGGGAAGGTCTGAACGAGCGACTTTGAGACGAGCTTTCCGCAGAAACGCAGGGATGGCGGCTTCGGCATCCGGGATTTCATACTGTTCCCGGCTTCGCTCGTCGTCCATCTCCAGCATTTGTTTCATGCCGTCCTCGCAGTTCCTGGCGTCGATGTAGTCGTAGACACGCAACCACTTCGCAAGGGACGCGCTCAGAACACGGTAGAACGCCACACCCAGACCTTTAGCCTCGGATTGGAGCGCATCGAGCGCCGGGCCGGCGACCATATAGCCGCATTGTTCGGCCGCAACCGTAATCAGGAGCGGTTGTTGTGCGTTCGCTTCTGCAAGATGCCCATCCTGGGTCACCGAAATCTCCAGGTAGTACTCAATATTGCCGTCGATCATGCCGCCGCCCTGCGCGCTGACCCAGGAAGCGAGAGAGGATTGGACGTAATCGAGCGGCGATGTGCAAAGTTTCTCAATCGCTGCGGGTGCTGTGCCGGCGATGCCGAGTTCGGCGAGGCGGCGCAAGAAGGCGAATAGGCGCGCGTCGCCGTCGTAATGCTCGTAGGAGGAGGGGATGCCGGTGAGTGAGGGAAGAGAGAGAGCCGCCGCGGGCGCCAGTGCGCTCAGGCGAGGGGTGGGAGAAGCGCTGACGGCGCAGCCAGGACTCTCGACTGGCTGAAGCGGACTCCCTGTACGGCTTGGGCGATGATTTGAGACCTTTGCTGCGAGGCTTTGCATTGGAGATGCCTTCCGAGCAGGGAAACAGGTTTGAGTGCAGCCTTCTGAGCGAGCGCATCGATCTCGCTCAGAAGGTCATGCTCAGGGGGTGATGCCGGGCGTGGAGTCGAAGTGCGCCGGGACATGATCTATCCCTTGGAGCCGATGGCGCGGGAGAAGGTGAACTGCATGCACGTTCCGGTGGCCTCGGGCCCGGTGATGGTGGAGGTGGCGAGTTCGGGGTACTGCGTTGTGTAGTGATCGCGCACCTGCTCGACGGTGAGCCCCGGTATGTCCGGAAGTTTCAAACCGCCGTATGAGAATGCTCTGGGAAGAGCCTTGACTTGGAGTGTCATGAGTTTTGCTCCGCTTGCGTTGTGATTCGGGATGGTGTGAATCGCGCCATGCGCCCCAGGACTGCCTGCTGATGACAGGCAGCCCTGAGAGAGTGCGTTAAGCGACGCAGGCAACTTGTTCTTCCTCGTTGTTCTCGTCGCCCGCGCCGTATTCGAACTCGAAATCCGCATTCTCACTCTCGTCGGACTCGGGGTCAGACTCGGTGGAGGCTGCGGCTGGCTCGGCCGGAGATGCGTCGAACAGGCTGGCTGCTGCTGGCGCCACGGCCGAAGCCGTGTCGGAGGACGCCGGCGGTGCGGGCGCGTCGAAGAGGCTGGGAGCGGCCGATGGCACTGGCGGCGTGGCCGGAGTCGCCGCCACAATTGTGGGTGCGCCGACCTTTGTCTTCTTCCACTTGTCGGAAGCGTCTTTGGAGGATTGCTTGGCAGCGTCCGCAGCGGACTTCTTGGCTGTCTCCATTTCGGCGGCCGACTGAGCCAGCGCTGCTGCAAGGGAAAGGTGTTGGGCAACGTATGCAGTGAGGGCCTGCGGAAACTCGCGGTCGAAATCCTCCGCAGTTCCGGTCACGCCGATATCCGAGAGCGGCGTGCAGAGGGCAGGATCTTCGTCAGGACGGATCTGGATGGGAACCACGTTGACAGTCAGCGTGTCATCCTCGTTGTGCTTGATGATGATCGTGACCTTGCGGTTCCGTACCATGGGCAGAAGTTCTTTGAACATGCTTCAGTCTTCCTTTGCTTGGAGGAGGTGCATGACAGCGGGACGGCCGTTTCTCCCGCCGCGGCGGCGGTGGTCGCGGAGAGTGCAGGGACGGCCTATGCCACCCCTGCGAGATCTGCGAAGAGCGATAGCTGTTCGCTGTGAAGGGAAGCAGGTAGCGGGTCGATTTTTGAACCGCGCTGTTTCCGTGCGTGTGCAAAAGACTCCGGGAAGAGCAGGACATCGCCGGCAAAGGCAAAGGCCGGCTCTTGCGGGGTCTCGGCGGGTTGTGGTGAGGGCAGGGCAAGGATGGAAGGCTCGTCAAGTTCAGATTGGTCCTCCATCTCGACGCGATGCGCGTCTGGCGTCATCTTTGCCCGTTCGCGTGCCAGGCTGGCCCAGACAGCGTCGGCGGTTTCTCCGATGCGGCCCTCGGAGACCAGCTCGCGAGCAAGCGCGGTGAGGATGTCGGCGGCATCTTCGTCGCCGGCGTCCTGCAAGCCCTCGCCGGTGAACTTACCCTCGACGGCCAAGGCGACCATAAGCTTCTTGCCCATCAGACGCAGGCAACGCTCTTGCAAGGTGTCGAGGTAGTGGACGAACTTCACACGGACGTTGCGGTGCTGTCCGATGCGCCACGATCTCCGGCTGGCCTGCCGCAGGGTATAGAGCGAGTAGCCAGTCTCGTAGAAGTAGATCGTGGGGAAAGCGGGCAGGTCCAGACCCGTCTGCACCAGCCGGGGGTGGCAGAGGACGACGTCCACGCCTTCCCGCAGTCGGTCGGCGATCCATGCTTCGCGCCGGTCGGTCGGGACGGTGGCGCGCATCACGGCGACGCGGAACCCTGCGCGGCGAAGCACCTGTTCCAAACGAAACGGAACGTCGTGCTCACCGGTGTAGGTGGCGAACACCAGGCTGTGGCGTCCCTCGCGTCTTTCCTTGCGCAGGTCGTCGATGAGCCATTCTTCCTTTGGGTAGAGGACGGCATCGTCGAGGTTTTCCGGCTCGGCGACCTGGACGCGTTGCACTTCGCCGTTCCCGTCTCTGACGAGTGCCTTCAGCGGGTTGAAGCCGAAGGGATGGTCCGGATAGACCAGCAAGGTATTGAGCATGAGGCTGGTGATGCTGGACCTGGACTTGGGATATTCGTGCAGAGCGTCCTTGATCTGCTTCTCAAGCTCCTCGTATGCCTTGGACAGCTTCTTGTCCATCGGTATCCCAACGACTTGTTCCTCGTAAGCCGGCAGCGTTTCCGCGATGTCTTCGAGGAAGATAAAGGCGGTCGAGTCCATGAGGTACTTGCCGAACAGAAGGGGCGATGCTCCGGGCCGACGGCGCACGGTCACATTGGCCTTGGGAGCGCGGCTGCAACGATTGTCTTGCGGGTTGACCTTGCGGATTTCTTCTATGGTTCCGTAGGTCTCCTGAAAGGAGCGCTGGCCCTGGGTTCCCCATGCGAGACCGTCGCGGGCCATGCGTGGGCCATCCATCCGGTAAAGAACCCGGTAGATGTCGTCTGCATAGCCGCCCATGATCGTCCCGGTCATGGCGATGGTCTTCTCCGCGGCGCGCGCAAGAACTGCCAGGCCGTTGCCCTGTGCGGTGTCTCCATTCAGTTCGTGCACCTCATCGGCGATGGAGTAGCTCCACCATCCCTTGAGGTAACGGCCGATGTAATCCAAAGGCGCCATGCGCTGGAGCTTGCTGCGGTCCGCGGACCACAGGGCCGAGAACATTTTAGAACCGCTGACAACGCCGTCGGCACTCTGGGCGCAACGGGTAATGACTTCGCTGCGCTTGGAGTCGCGAAAGTCACAGCCGTACAAGCTCTCGCCCTCGCTGTTCAAGACTCGGTTGCCGGAGTCGGGATTGACGAGGGCACCCATGAGCTTGCCGGATTTGGCGAGCTTGAAGACATGCTTCCAGTAGTAGGAGAGCTTGCCCCTCTCGCGGCCCAGGACAAACCAGGCCGGTTCGGGACAGGTCTTTTTCCATCCCTTGCGCCCCAGGCGGCGCAGGTCGCTAAGCCTTCCCGCCCACCCGTTGCGAATCAGGTGGTCGCTCTTCCATTGGACTTCGCAAACCCCATGAGGTTTGCGGGGATCGCCTCCGTTGCGCATGTCGTGGATGAGGAAGACACGCGCATGAGGAATGCTGTTGAAGATTTCCCGGGCCCACTTCTCGACCAAATGCGGGGCGCACATGACGAGACCGGTGTGCTGGTGGCCGTTGGCGTGAACGTAGCAGGCAGCGAGGGACATGAACGTCTTGCCGGTCCCGCACTCGCCCACGATCTTGGCGGCGCTCGCTTTGCGCAGATACTTTGCAACCGCCATGACCACGATCTTCTGCGCGGGAAGCAGACTGCGCTTCAGCAATCCCAAGAGCGGCGAAACGGGATCCGCTGGGCTGTGCAGCGGCCTGTAGGTGGACAGGATGCGCTCGGACAGCAGCGGGCCATAGGCCCGCATATAGTCGTACACGGTTCTGAGGGTCTTCATGGGAAGTGTGCTCGCGATGTGGGTTGGGATTGTCGGTTACGGTCATTCCGGCCACCACTGCTGGTTCATTCCGGCCAGAGATGAAAGGGGTAGGCGTTCTTTGACATCATCCGAGCCGAAGGCGTGGCGGACAGACGCCAACCTGAAATCCGGCTGTTCTGCTTGCCCAGTGATCCGGCTCACTCGAAACTTCCGCATCGGCGACAATTCGCTCACCTTGTCAGGTGTGCCGAGGTCTGTGCCATCCTCGGTCCCCAAGTGCGAGAGACCGAGGGCACCCTCATCTGGGTTGGGATGGGACACCGGGACCGCGGCCACCCGCCCACCAGCCAACGTGGTGTATAATCATGCAACCGATTTCTTAGATTTGCTCGCCACAATTAGCGACAAAGGAGGGGATAGTATGGGCTGGTCTGATTGGTTCTCAGATTCATCCGGTGGAAAAGTCAGTGAAAAGGTCAGCACGGACTCTCACGGAAATACAAAAACGGAATATCTTCGGACGGAAGACAACGCAAAATCAGGGAGCAAGAACGACCATTCACATGTGGTTGTCCGCGAGTCGGCTAATGGGTCAAAAAGCGCAAGTGGACACGGCATTCGCGGTGGTTCCAGAAAATAACTCGCATGCATGGCGGGTGGCTGT
>Ga0316217_10003855_pt1 | contig 16703 bp, 14 predicted proteins | sample 1anoAmetaG_FD_203633 | JGI IMG/M metagenome (GOLD analysis project Ga0316217, IMG submission 203633) | Freshwater microbial communities from Trout Bog Lake, Wisconsin, USA - 1anoA | ecosystem: Environmental > Aquatic > Freshwater > Lake > Hypolimnion/Profundal zone | place: USA: Wisconsin...
CTAAGAAAGCCCTCTGTAAAAAGCACAAAAGTGACCACTTTTATCCAAAGGTGATCTTTGGATAAAAGTCAGTGCTGAGATAGGCTGATAGGCTGATAGACTGATAGGCTGATAGGCTGAAAAGTTTTATACTAAATTCACTCACATCATTATTAGGTTAATTAATTCTTGGTCGCTTTTGGAGTTGAGCCATCTTTCCACTTCCCGATCCACTTTGGTGATGCCGACGGGCTTCGTAGGGAGAGCCATGTTTTCGATCATTATATTCTCCTTATCGCTGAGCTCAGTCATGAGCGTTGAGAAGGACAGCTTTGTGAAAAAGTCCTCACTGTCGCCTGAGTTGTAGCTGTTAGTGGACATTGCTAACTAACGAATATAATAACTATAATTCATACAGTCAGCGTTTTATAAATCATAGTAAGACTTGGAATGAGGTGCGGACATCTTTCAGGATGTTGAACAATCTTGAGTCATCATTGGCATTCTATTCTCTCTGCTGCAACTTTCAAAAGAAGAAATTTTTAAGAAAGGTCCAATGAAAGAAGCAAATGCAAATAAGCTTGAACTTAATACAAAATTTGATTGAATGGATACTTAAAGCATCTTTGATGGTAATCACTAGACTAGCGTGTAGAATTGAGGAATGGATTGAAAAGAGGGCAAAAATTAGAGGCTTAACCTTATTAGTTTATTACTTTTTCTTTATGAAAACATAGAAAATATGACCAATCACCTATTTCCATCTATCATTAGCCCTCCTTCTCACAGAAAAGATAACTAAAACCTGTTTATGATTGATAACTTTGAAAGGTTGGCGGTTTGCTGAATTATTAAATTTCACGATTTGGTTGACTTTTATAATAGATTCCAATTTGTGGCTGATGGAGAAGTAGTTCTACCACTCCCGCCTGGACAAGGCCAAGGTAAGCAGAAAAGCAAGCTAGGAAGCATTGATAGCCAGCAAACGCGAGGATGGCTCTGAAGGCGGCAGCGAGCACAAGAAGAAAAAGAAGCACAAAGATAATAGGTAAGATACAAACTACATATTTTGTTTAGGTTGACAAAATCTTCTATCTATGTTTTTTGACCCGTACTAGGTAGGCCTTCGCGCAGTGCAAGTCGACACAGCCGTGATAGGAAGAAGCGCTCCAAATCCAAAGATTCGCGCGATCGCAAACACAAGAAACACCGCAAGCACGCCCAGTCGCCTTAGAAGAAGAAATAGTACGAAAGATAAGATCGTCACAAAACTATTGATAAAGACGAGCATCAAGAGCACCACAGGGGTCGAGAAGATAGGCGGGATTACGAAAGGGATCGCAACCGATAAAAACCCAATGAAAGATAATTCAGAGACAGACGGCAGGACGAACGCAAAAGAGATTTTGGTAGAGATAATGGAAATGATTTCCATGGCCGAAAGAAAGAAGAAAAGCCTGTCGAAGAAAAAGATCCTTTCTATGAGAGGCGCAGGTAGATCGAGCGAGTTAGAAGAGCTGATCCCGAAAAGGCTGAGCAACTTGAGAACTAACTGTAAAAGCACATGATTTTCGAGCAGAAAGAAAAATAGCTCTAGGAAGCGAAGTAAAAGTTTAGATAAGCACGTAATGAATGCAAAATCTAGAAAAATAAATGTAGTAAGCTAAGAGAGAAGACCTCACTATACTTGTCTACTGCTTGCCTCTCAAGGCCAAAGAGAAGGATATCTGGAACTTTTTCTTTAGGTCCAACTCCGGAAAAATCAGAGACATACGCATCATCAGAGATGCAAGAAGCGGGAGGAGCAAAGGAGTTGCCTACGTTGAATTCTACAATTCCTAATCTGTGCAGAGAGCCTTAGCTATGAGCGATTATCCCTTTGAGCTAAAAGGCCGACAGTTCATGGGTTTGAGAGTCCAGCATTCGCAAGCTGAGAAGAATAGAGCTGCAGCAGCCGCAAAGTACTCAAATCTATATGAAGACAAATGAGAGTTATAAAACCTGCTGACCCCATATAACAGCAGCAAGAACAAATAAGAAGGCAAACTAAGGTATTCGTTGGAGGGTTGGTCGATAAGCTTTCAGAAATCACTGAAAAAGACTTGAAGTAGCTCTTTGAACCATTTGGAGAAATAGAATATGTTGACATTCATAGAGACCCTCAGACAGGTGTATGCAAAGGTTTTGCATTTATCCAATACGTGGACCCCGAAAAAGCAAAAACTGCTGTGAAATAAATGAACAATTTGGGTATAGGCAACCAAAAGATCTCAGTTCAGATCATGACAGTGCAACAAAAAGGAGAGATCTCAGCCAGTGACTAGTATCTCTACTCCGCAGGAAGCAAGGCCAACTTGATGAACAAACTTTCAGGAGTCGGTGGACCAAGCTACTCGAACTTAATGAGACCTCCCATTTCAACAGTCACCACTCCGTATCTGATTATGACCAATATGTTCAAAATGTAGGGAACCACTCCTGCATTCTTCGAAGACCTAAAGCGAGAAGTCCAAAAGTAAAGTGAAGGTTACGGTGTGATTGAAAGAATTTTCATCGAAAAGAACAACCAGGGTAACATTTGGATCAAATATTCCGACACCTAGTCCGCCCGCAAAGCGCAATAAAGCCTAAACGGTAAATTCTTCGACGGACACAAAATCTTCTGCTATTTCGTGACAGAGAACACCTACCAAACCCGAGTGGGCATATGATGAAAGATTAACTCTAAATCCGGATTATATAGCTTATCCCCATCTGCCATAGAATATATATAATATCATTTTCTAAAAGAACTTTGCCATGTTCGACAAATTTGAAAATTAGACCAAAGCCGATCTTTTCATGCACGAGAGGACTGCTGCCCAGTTCGGAGATGCTCAGGATGATTCATTTGTTCATGAAGTCTAAGCGGAGAAGGGCTATGTTAGCCGCCTCAAAGTTCAGAGATAAAAGGTAAATTCTATACAATTCAGATTTAGAATCTTTACTCTCGCTACGATGTGCTACTCAAGGACCTCAAATGCAAAGACCTGCAAATCAAATAAAAAGACAGTACTTATGCTTTCATATAGAAACTATCTCAACTCTCTAAGCCAAGTGCAAAACACTGAGTTTTGTCAGTCAGGAATCTTCTTTGTTCAAGCAACAAAACCAAAATATCAAGACAGAAAACCAAACCTTGCAAAAAGCTGTTGCCTAACTCTAGTAATCCTACGCGATTTTGCACGGACAGTTCAGGTCCAAAGAAGCTGTGACTAGCCAAAAGTATGAGCAGATGGAGCATCTTAATGATCAACTCATGACTAAACTGAGGTCACTCAGCAAAAAGTATCAAGAAAGGGAGGAGTAATTTAGCTATGCTGAAAGAGAGCTTTCTCAAAGATTCTAAGAACTCAAGAATGAGGCTAGAAAGTAGAGATAAACTCACTTGCAGGAAAACCAGCTTCTTCAAGCTGCCAATATGCAAAAAGAGTAGGAAAACAAAATACTTAAAGCTTAAAGCCAGTGCTTGAAAGAAAGAATTATTGAATTAGAGAGCTACATAAACTAGGCAACCTTTGAAAATGAAGAGAAGTTGGAGCACATCCAAAAAGAAAGAAAATGCCAAGTCAGAGCTCTAAAGAGTGAAATCGAACACATGAAAGAGCTGAACAGTAATTCTTTTTTTATTTAGGCGCTTTGTAAAGAAAGTGGAACAAACTGAAAGAATAATGCCAAGTAAAAGAGATTTCATTACACGAAATGACCATCTTAGTGGATCAGCACTAAAAGTAAAATACCTAAGCGATGCAACTGCTCAAATACCAATACAACCAATAGAAAACAGCCCTGAAGGAGCAGCTTGTTCATTGCTAGAACCATATCGCTAAATTGTAGAGAAAAATCGCTGAAATGGTAAGAAAGGAACAAATGCTTTACGGCAAAATAAAGAAATATGAAGTAACCATTGACGCCAAACGCAATTTGAGAGAAATTGAGAAGGAAGAACTCGAAAAGATTAATTTACTACTCAACCTTCACTGATAAATCAACTTTATATTGCTTACATATATTTAAAGTAGTTAGCCTTTGCAGAGTATACTTCAATAGGAATTTGACTCTTCAAGAGCAAAAAAGATAAAAGCATTTTATTGAGGTATTTATATAATGCGAGGTCATTTGAGTGCTTCTTATTCCCAAAGCTTACTAATATTGCGCAATCAAAGACATTCATCAAAATACTTCAGTCTCAAAAAATATGATATTCTCAAGAAGACAAATGCTTGAAGATATGCCTCTAAGCTTTATTTATAATAAATCTAATTTTACCATATGATAACGCTGATTCTGTTGATAGTAATCGCCATTTCCTCAGCATCCTCTCGCGAACTTTACTGTAAGCCTAGATTTAAGTAGAAATCGAGAAGCTCTTTCTAGAAAACTATGTTAAGATAAGCAATTTGACTCTTCCTTAAATAGGCTAAGAAAAATCTCTTGATTCAGAGTTGGCATAGTTCGCACTATTGCATCAAAGTAAGTAGTTTAAAAATTTCAATGCAGACCCTGAGTTTAGCGCACAAATCCTCCTAAAAAAGGAAAACAATTGGAATCAATCGATTTACTTGAACGCTAAACAATAATCTCTTTTGCTGATATAAGTAAAAGTCACACATAAGCAAGAAGTCCACCAATTCGATAACCAAAGCATAGATTTGTACATAATTAGCCTTCAAAGTGGTGAAGTCATTTATTCCAGTAAAGTAAAGCATCTCAAGCTGGCTAAAATCCCTGTTAATGCTGATCTCTATGAGGTGAGGGTTGTTTTCAATTGGAATAGGAAAGATGGGCAGAATTATCAAAGTTAGTAGGCCTAAAAACATATAAAAATTGATACTGATTTCACCTATGCAGTGAGAAGCAGTGAAGGAGGCAAAGCTGACGAAAAGAAGGCTAATTAAAAGCTAAAGTTCATCAAAAACGAGACAGACCGTATATTCATGAGCAGTTTGTAAATTTGGGAGTAAGTGCAATCCCATCATCAAGAACACTTTACAAACCAAGAAGGAGTGTACTATCGAGCCTATATCTAAATGATCGGAGTATTTTTGGTCAACTTGGTCGAACTTATGGCCTTGAAAAAGACACTTAAAATACAGTCAATTATCTGATATTCTTGGGGTTATCAAAAATCAAAACTAATCATAGTTAAGGCTCAGTTTTACTCATCAGGTAAGCCGAAATAGTTTCCCATCAACTTGGCGTTTTTGCTGATTGTGTGATGTTTTAGGTCGCCTCTGTGACTCCATAGAATGCTTTCTTTGACTTCTTTGTCCATCTTATTGCATTATTTTTCCTCTCCTTTATCGTATCTGGTTTTGGAAGTAGAAGTTGCAGTTGCTATGCTTCTGAAACATCTTGAAGACTTCATTTTCTATTTTGTGTAAGACTTAAAAGTATGATGATGCATTAGGGAAGCAGAATTTATGCGACTTCTTGTATTTTTATTGTGGGTTGCTTCGAATTAAAAGGTATTTCCTTATAGGATATTGACCCCTTATTGGATATCAACGAAAGGAATACTTGAAGTTTGTCTTCTTCCGTTATTGTTATAGCTAACATCATTGATCTATTGTTCAATCGAGTTGATTCCCTTCCGTTTTTGGTCAAAATTGGTTATTTTTCTAGGATTTCTTACAATTGACTTCTTTACTTCAAACTTTTTCGAGTGGAGACTTTCTGTATCAGCTAGCCTAAATTTAAGATGAACCACATTTTTATGAGGTTTGTTGAGTTATTGATCATATTAGTGGTGTTCTGCAAGCTAAAAAACTCTGCCTGTATGATGATTAAAGGCAACATTTTTATTATTTTGCTATAGCTAACGTATTTGCTCCTACAAACGTTTTTTTAATTTTGAGCATCTTTAGCTAGCTTTCCTTGACTATTAGTCAGACAAAAGTTGTTCATTCCATCTTTTCTAACGTTGAGTCCATTCATAGTCTAATTAATCTTGATCTTAGGGCGAACTCTAGCTTTACAATAAGTTGGGGACAAAGTTTGAATAAGCTTGAACCTATCTTTTTCTTTCATGACATTTTTTGTCTCTTACATCTTTACTCACTATACTTTTGACTGCTCTTTTGTCTACTTCTATAGTATTGCTAATGTGAGAGCACTGTTTGTGATTCTAGCTTGACAGACGCAAAGAGTTCTTCTTTCTCATTTGGGCTAGATTGATCTTCTATACCCATCCTTAATGGATTGGCTTTATTTCACTATCATTGTTGCAGTTGTTATTTGTCAGTGGGTTGAAAACGTTTTCCAGAACTTTTTAGAGACTACCTCTCACGTTTTTAGGGATTTTCGGTTTAAAGTAGTTATCGAACAATTGATTAGCTCCTTGGCTGAGTATTGTATCGATAGTTGACTCAGCAATCTGGGCGGCATGGGTCAAATTTGCATTTTTAGCATAACTCATCGATAATACTTCCTATTATATTTATTAAGAAAAGCATAATGTAACTCTGATGCTTTGTTTGTTTTTAAAATTTAGTCAACCTTTAGAACTTCTGCTTGGAATTAGCATTTTTTAAGTCAATTCTGCCATTAAAGACACTGAAGTCATCTTGTATTACTAATGCTGAAGTAAAAGCTGGAGAAGGTTTGGATATTAGCTAAATTTTGTATGTTTTAACCCAGTGAAAATAATCTTATTGGATGCTAAATCATATTATACTTAATACATTATTATGATTCTCGTTTAATTCTTATATTGCGATCATTAGAAAATCTTCAAACTAAGATCATCATAACTTGCCATTAGGTTAATTTTTCCATGCCTAAGCCAAAAATACGTTGATTCAAACTCAGAACAACCCATTTTTGGCTTTCAATAAGCTGCCAATCTGCAACGGGCGCACTTACAACCAACATTATTTGGCATCTTTAGTCCTTAGTTTTCATTTTAGTTCATTCTCACACACCTTAATCGATAGAAATAATCGAATTAATACAAAATTTAGCGTCAAAAGTCTAAAAATCGAGAAAACTGCAAATAATATTTGAAGATTGGTTGACTATTTTTCCAGAGCCCTTGACGAATTTCAAGCGAAAATAGCAGAAATAATAAGAATAAGGCTAAAAGCAATTCAAATTACCTCTTTTAGCCCCTTTTTTAACGATTTTTTTGTAAGAAAAATCCTTAGTTTTGACGCCAAAGTTTTAATACCAACGCAATTAAACCAAACAAAGGAAAAGACTAAAACCATTTGTTGACAAATAAATATAAACTAGCACAAAAGAAAGTTATTAACCCTTGAAAAATTTGTCTTAAAATGTTAACTTCTTATTATATTAAGAGCAGATCACTATTCAACGACTCTATCGAACTGTCCATTGACCCAAAAGCCTTGTTTGAGAACCTTACCTTCCTGACTAAACAATGTCCCCTCACCATTCTGAGTACCATTTTACCAATTACCGCGATAATACTTTTTGGAGGCATAGTGGAAAGTTCCCAACCCCTGCTTCCTTCCGTGCTAGTAATTCCCCTCGTAGGAAGATCCATCAGCCCAGGTGAATTTACCATGTCCATGATATTCCCCATTTTGCCATTTTCCTTCATATATCGAGCCATTCAGAAACTTGGCTATTCCCGTTCCTTGAGGTGCAAAGTTATGAACATCTATTTCTCCCAGATACTATCTTCCATCATTGTAGACTATCTTGGCTTTGTTCTCGGGGTAGTTGTTGAGCTCAACAGTATAAGATTTCGATTGTTCAGGGTAGTTGATTTGAGCGATGCCAGTCAAAGGCTCCGAACTAGAGTTGAATTCGCCTTAAAAGGAGTAGAGGTCTTCTGTACTGTGCACTTTACCATGTCCTTATATTCTGCCGAAGCTGAATTCTCCTTGATAGATGAATTTGTTGGTCAAAGACTAAAACACTCCTTTGCCGGAAGGCACTGAATCAAAGTCGCCGTAGTAGAAGTATTCGTCCTTTTTGTACTGCATCCCTGTGCCTTTCGGATAGCCGTTGGGGTCCCACTCACCGAAGTAGTAGAGATCTTTCGCTTTATGTTTGAGAACTTCCTTTCCCTATGCAAAACTATGCAAATCTAACTGAATCCAATTTTACTTTAATTGTTCTTGATGAGGTTCTATATCCTGTTCTTCAAATATGGCGTTTCTTACAGCGAAACTGGCTCATAGTTACCTCTGGTGGAAATATCTACTGTGACTTCGAGCTTGCCATAGTCAGTGCCTTGCACATTATTACAGATAGTGGGTCCCATTCAAATTTAAATCAAATTATAATTAATCAGTTGCGTTAGCAGATTTGTGAATATTTTGTAAAAATTGACAAAACTTGAATCGAAGTCCTTGGTGGTAAGACTTTAGTGATTGCGTGGTAATATATTTGATAAACTTTTTAATTACTTTAACACTAAAATGAGTGAGGCCTTCAATGAGGAGCAGTTCCGGGACGTTTTCACTGTCACCCAAAAAATCAAAACCAAATTGCAGCCCTTTATCGCGCAGTACAAACAGCAGAACATGTATATCTTGCCTGATTTAGGACGTGGATCATGAGATCTTTTGAATAAATCCATCGCATGTTCTTCGACAACAAGATGGACCTCCTCTTCAGGTTCAATTCCATCTTCGGCATCAAGTTTCTATTCGACACAGGGGATGTCATCTTGATTAATCTCATAGAAATCTACTTTTTGCCCAGAGTTCTTTAAATCGCCAGCTACGATCTCGAAGGACCTGATGATAAGAGAGGTATCACCTATTTCCTAACCCACGGCTTCCCTCCCTAAACGCCAAACGTTTAAAAATTTGGCTACAACTACGTCAGAATGGCCAGCTAATTCATTTTCAATGCCGCAATTGTGAAGCCTAACAGATTATTTGAAAATTAGGCATATAACTAGCCTTCCGATTATGCCTTGGCTTTGAAGAAATTGCAAGATGGGGGGTGGAAGATGTATTCAGCCCCTGCTTACTACAAAGAGGGTGCTGCGGAGGGAATCAAGGCACTTTTCTAAAAAAGTTTGCAAGAGGTCGAAGAAGCAAGTGATGCCTACATTAACTACTTTAGCTAGGTTTTCTCCAAAATTCTTGTGGAGTAGAGGTCAAACCCAGGCCGGTTAGACCCCAGGAAGATTCTCGAGTTTGGAGATAGCTACATAACCTCAGGCGTCATCAATTTATGTGTGGACTTCCTGAGGAAGGGCAGCCTCAGGTACAAAAAAAATTCACTTTCTCTGCTGAACTATTTGATCAAATGGGGTGATATATAAGCAGCTTACGAAGTGAACTGCACAGATATCTTAGATGAGCTGCTTTATGAAGTGGCAAATGGTGAAAGCAGTAGAACTCTGAACAGAGGGGCAAGTTTATTCAAAGGCAGCAAGGCTAGTAACCAATAAAAGCAAGAATTGTACAACTAACTACTCAAGGATTTGTAGTTCTGGGCATTGTGCTATCCCAACGCCATCAAAGTTAAGAATAGGCAGTCCAAAATCAAACTGGTCTATGATGAATTCAAGAATAAGCTTCAACTGGAATTTCCCATGAACAAAGATTTGAAATAAGAGAAAGCTCTGTTTGATTAGCAATTCAAGAAGAACAGAATACGCAATGGCTATCTGCTTAAAGATTTATAGGGAAAAGATTGTTAGCCCCAGTCATACATTAGAAAGAAAGAAGCAGAAATCTAAGAACCAACACCTGAAGGCAACAGTTTTGAATAGCTGCTAAAGGAAATCGCAGGAGTAGATAAGCTGCTAAATACAGTATGTGAGAATTAAAAGCAAGTGGATACGAAAATTAACAGAATTCTTGGGTTTTAAGCCTCATTTTAGCCTAAACTTTAAAGTGCTGACGTAAGTGAAGAGGAACTTTCATAGGTTTTATTGAAATGGGATGATTTGGTCAATAAAATAGGCAAAGTGGCGCCTCATCTAGAAAAATACAAGGCTAAAAAAATTACCTTTTAACAGCTGAATGAACTTCTTCTTAATGTACATTCCCAATAATTCAGAAAAAGTCATCTCCTAAAAAACAAGGTTAGCCCAAGCAATAACAAAAACCTTAGCCAATAGTCAACTCAAAGGCAATCAAATAGGAAGAGCTAAAGAAACCAAGCTAGCCTAAAATCAAGCAATAATCCCTTCCCACAAGTTCAAAGCAGGTAAAGTAGGAATAAATTCCAAAATAAGTTATCAAGTCCAAAATACCTGAGAGCACAAAGCAGATAAGTAAAGAAATATCAAAGGAGCCTAGTAGCCTACCCACTATTTTGAGAGCTACAGAGTAAGAACAAAAACTCCAGAAAGCCCAAACTTTGAACAAATAGCCAGTATTTGTTTCTCAACCTCCCAAAAAGCTAGCTGAGCCTAGTATAAAAGTAGCAGTCTAATAGATGACTCCTATTAAAACGATGGTCCAATCACCTATCAAATAGCGAGATGATAATGGTATCTCAGTTTTACCTTCAGTAAGCAAGCAATCAATTGAAAAAGATCCTCACTAAAGCTCATTCAAAAGCGGTACTATCCCTAAGTAAAAGATCGCAGGAGGCGAAGGAATCGATATAAAGCCAGCTAGTCACACCATTATCAAAGAGGAAAGCTAGAAGGTTAGTCAAGCATTATTCAAAGAGCAATAAAGTATTAAAAAGATGGAACATTCGCTCAAAGAGTATGAAAGATAGTCAGAAAGAGTTGTGGAGGTCAAAAAGGCTTCGAAGATATAGTAGCTCGATATCAACGAGCTCACTAATAAGCAGCTTTTTTAGGAGACTTAGCATTATGAGGGGATTAGGATTCCAAAGAGCCTGAAAAATGTTACTGGTTCCTATAAAAACGAATACGGTTCAGGATCGGTCAAACATCTAAACTAACCCTAACAAAACCTGATGCATTAAAGCCGCGCTTCTTCACGCAAAAGCTCAAAAATCAAATTTGAAGAGTCCAAAATATCAGTAGAATTGAATCAGGAAGACTAAGATGATCTGATAATGACACCCGACAATAACCCTCTGTAGATATCATATCATGAGCTTTCTGGGGTTGAAGATTTCATTAAGGAGACCAAAACACTTTCCTTCAAGAAATGCTTTGAAGATGACAAGTATCTCTTTGGAGCAGAGAGGAATAGCAAGAAATTTTGGCTGGCCAATGAGACAGTAAGCTTAATTAAGCCAGCTGGAGCCAGAAAGCATAGTCGTACCAAAGACAGTACAGTTAGCATTCCTGAGATACTCAACTAGAGAAACAAGAAATACCAGGAATAGTTAAAGTACGTTTAAGAGAAGAAAGACAGGAAGATAAACGAACTGTAGTCGAAAATCAAGCAGCTTGAAAACAATGGGAAGGCCTTGACGGATAAGCTTTATGAACAAGAGAAATAGATCAAGCAAATCAAAGCTAGTTCTTAGTTTGGCTCAAGAGTGAAAAAAACTAGCATTCTCTAGGACCAAGACCATGTCTTCAAAGCCAAGATGGCAACCTTCCAAAACAACAAATCTGTCAAAGATAAAAGTTTCTATGATGACTCATCCAGGAAGGAACCTAAATATTTAGACCCCTTGGGAAAAATAATTAATATCAGAAAATATGCTGCTTATTTCTAGCCATTCCAGAGCGAAAAGCAAAGGAAGAACCTTCTCAAAAACAAAGAGCTACTCCTCAAAAACTAAGAGATAGAATTTGGCTGCATGACCAAACGTGAGAAATAAAGCCTAATCATTACTTTCTATATCACTCCTTCTAACGATTTAGAAGGCCTCTTTACAACAGTAACTCAAAACGACAACCTTGATATTCTAATCTAACCCAAAAGCATCCCTTCCATCAGAAAAGGAAAGCAAGAAAAAGTCATCGTCACTGTGAGTATCAAATAACTCCCTTACACACTACCAAAAATCTAATTCTCATATAAGTAAATTTCTAACTATTTAGCATTGGAAGCAAACTTGACAATCAAGTTTTCCTTGTTCCTTGCTCCTTCCATAAGTTCATTTACCTCAATCCCGTAAATTAGAAAGAAATGAGTCGAAGATTCTAGAAAAAAGACAAAATTCTTAGAGGATAGTAAGTGCCTTATTCGAAGAAGTTACTGAAAAGTTTGGATAGTTTGAGTGACTATTTCCCCAACGGCGCTCTGCTGAATTTCGGTTATCCCAATGATAACGGTTAAGTCTAATATGGAGGCAGGGCAGAGTGGGAAGGGCAATAATTTTGGGTGAGGCTAATGGTAAAGCAAAGCCAATTTTTGTACGTACAGACTGTGGCTGAAGAAAATGGTAGCCTTCAATAGTTTTATCTGTCCCTAGTGACAAATTTATTGATGAAAAACCTGGACCTGAAAGAAATGTGATCATTTGATAAATATAGCAAACTTATAAATCCTGTCTTTAGAGAAGAGTAAGGTTAAATATGGCTGGATAGAGTATGAGCTGAAAGATGTGATAAGCAAATCCAATAATAACTTATAGCTATTCTTTTATGAATGTAAGCCTTTGGACCAGCTGAAAATACTTTGTTTTCAGTGGAAATGGCGATCTTACTTTGATTCGGTTGAGTTTTGACTTTTAGGACATCCTTGACTGTATATTCTTCGCTTATCTTTTCTATTAATGATTTGTTTTTGAATTTGAAGAAAATAAAATCGTTTTCTTCCAACTGAGTATCTTCATCTTCCGAAATTTAAGGCAGACTCTAAATAGTGGTATTATGCCATCATGACTCATAAAACGGCTGACTTATGATCCGTTACAATTTCTATTTTAAATACTAAGGTATTTAATCAAATCCAAAGTAAGCCATTGGACCCCGTTGGGCTATCAAAGGCAAGAAAAACACTTTAGGAATGATTTTTCTTTGAATGAAAGTTCGCAATATATTTTATACTGTTCATCTTCCATAAAAAAGTATAAAAACAAACAATCATTCAAATAAACCCAAACAATAGTTTTAAGCATGAGTTATTATAAAGCAAGTAGAGATCAACAGCAATTCGCTGGAATTTTTGACTTAACGGTTTGGCACCTTACGCAAATCAATTCAGTGTCTTTGCAGCTATCAGTACAGAAGGGATAGCACCACGCCATTCCGAAGGTCAAAAAGAACAAAACGAAGCACCAGGTAATAGTTACACACCCGATCTTCTTTCTGGGGATGTTTCCTGTGTCTTTTGCGCAGCTTGGGCAAGGTGAGCCATCACTTGAGCCTTGGTTTCCGAGGTTAATGATCATGGGTCCTTGTTGGGGGGTTGGTTGTGGAGGCGGGGGATAGTAGGCAGGAGGAGGCACATTGTATGCAGGCTGTGGGACTCCGTAAGCTGGCTGTCCGTAGGGATTCATTGGCTGCCCATACATTCTTTTCTAAGATTTGAATATTATAAACTATTCTATAAAATCTCCTGTTTTAGACGTAGAATAATATAATAATTTCACTACCCTCTCTCAGATTTTTTACAGAAAGGAAAACCGAACTTATTGCTCTTTACCTTTTATAAATGAAAACTTTAATCAACCCAAAAAAGACTAGAATTGTTATTCTTTCTCAGTAACTTACTTTGATTGAAATCTGTAGGGTTTTTATAAAGTTGAGGCTTTTTTCAGAAACTATTTTTCGTTTTATTTGGCGTTCCAAATATTAAGCATTTTAGCATTCGCATCTATGGAAAATGCTATAATCAACGAATTCTAAGCCAATTAAATCCACTAGTAATTTAACAAAGCTTCACAACCAGTTTCCTCATAAATCCAAATCCCCAAAAAAATAACTGCAATCCTGCCAATTCAACACTGCCCGTAAGCTCCTCGTAAGCTTCAAAAGTGCCTCATTTATAGGATTGGATTAAATTGATATTATTTAAACAGTTACCCGCATGATGTCCTCAAAGCTGATCTGTGTACTCTTGTTCCTAACCGTCATCTCCCCCCAGTAGTACTCCAAACTCGATCTTTCTACCTAGTGGCAAATGAACATTTTATCCGCTCCCCTCAGCGTCTAGTCCCTCAAGGCCAAAACCTATCGAACTAGCATTCCCACCACTGTCCACCTTGACCTCCTCGCTGCCGGAGACATTCCTGATCCTTTTCTCAAAGACAACTATCCTTTGGTCAAATGGGTCTCTGAATCTAACTATGCCTATACTCTCAACTTCACTGTCTCGGAACAAGCTATCAAATATCCTTTTCAAAAGCTGGTCTTTGAAGGGATTGATACTTACTCGTAAATCAAATTGAACGATAAGCTGATTCTTTAGACCACAAATGCTTTCAGATAATATTCGGTTTTCGTCCAAGGACTCCTCAAACAAGGGGTGAACAAACTTGAAGTTTTGCTAAAGTCCACAACCCCTGTAGACAATGCAGCTCAGCAATCTAACTCCATGCCCTTTGCTTACGCCCATTCACGTAAGCCAGGCTACCAATATTCTTGGGACTGGGCACCCTATCTCAATACTTTGGGCATTTGGAAGAAAGTTTACCTTTAGTCATTCAACGAACTCAAAATAGATTATGTCTGGGCGCGAACTCGGTCAATCAGCAAAGAAAAAGCTATCATTAACTTTGCAATCGCTTTATAACTTCCAGCAAAATAGCTTACAAATGATTATTAATTTAAGGTGCTTCAAGATGGAGTTCAAGTGGCCGTTTTTAAAGCCAGTATTCCTCACACTTACCATGATATCTAAGTGTTGAAGCCCCAAATTTGGTGGCCCAATGGCATCGGTAAGCCTCACATCTATGATTTCGTAATTTAGCTTTATAAAACCAGTGGAAATGTGCTTGTTGATTAGAGAAAGATCCCATTCGGAATCAGGACTGTGTCGTTAGACCTCTCAGATAAGAAGTTCCAGGTGAAAGTCAACGGATTTCCTGTCTACTGCAAAGGTGCCAACTATGTCCCTCCAGACATGTTTTACCCTCGACTTTAGAACAATGCCTTCAAGCCAGGCAACACTATCTAAAATCTTATAAATGATGCCGCTAACTCCAACTTCAATATGCTTAGAGTTTGGGGTGGAGGGCAATATGAGTCAGAGAAGTTTTTGGAACTGGCTTCACGCAAAGGTATTATGCTTTTCTATGACTTCATGTTCAGTGACAGTATTTACCCTGCAACCTAAAACTTTTTGCTCAATGTCGAAGAAGAAATAAAACAGCAAATTCGTAGAGCCAGGAATTACCCTGCTCTGGCTCTGTGGTCAGGGAACAATTAAATTTTGCAAGGCATCCAGGATTGGGGTTGGTCTCAAGGCAGCTACAAATAAAATTACAAAAAATTGTTCGAAGTGTTGATTCCCAAGATCATAGAATACTAAAGTCCTTACATTTCATACATCCCATCTTCTCCCATATACGGAGTGGGCAACTACGGCCTCTAAAGGGGTGGAGATGTGCATTATTGGGGAGTCTGGGCAGGTGGCTCCAATTTTGAAAGCTATCAAACCAACATAGGCAGCTTTAACAGCGAATTCGGAACACAAGCCCTCCCTGTGTGGTAAACCATCATCTAAACGATGTCGACTAATCCTTCCTACGACGATCCAGCCGTAGCAATTCACGAAAGGCACGGCAGTCGCTTCAATACTTTGAGAAACTACATGAGCCAATACATGAAACCTTCTCTCAATTTTGAACTTTAGACCTATCAGAGTGGACTGCTTCAGGCTTATGCTATCTAACTGGCGATAATTGCCCAGAGAGTCTCAAAACCTAAGAGCTATGGCACTTTGTACTGGCAATTCAATGATGCATGGCCTTCCATTTCATGGTCCAGCATTGATTATCTAGGCAGATGGAAACCTTTGCAATTCATGGCCAAAAGACTCTACCCTGACATCTCAATTTTCACACTCAATGGAAGAATCTATGCAGTCAGTGACAAACTGTACCCCATCAACGCTCTAGCTATCATCTAATTCTTCGATTTGAATGGACAGCTGATCCACAGGATAGAGAAAGAAGTGAATCTTCAGGCGAATGAAGTCAAGCCAGTATACTAAATCATGGAATCAGATTACAAAGATTCGAAGAAGGAGTAGTGCGTAGTCTATACTGAAATCATAGCCGGCAAATCTTTAATAATGAGTAGCACATTCTTCAATACTCGTTTCAAGGACTTGAAGCTCTATCCTGCTTCCGTTTAAGTGGAGTACGATTAGTAGTTCAATTTGATGACCATTGAGACTAAAAGCTCAGTGGTGAAAAATTTGTTCATCAGCCATAAAGAAAAATACCTTAAAGCAAGCAACAACTATTTTGATTTGCTGCCTGGGCATCCTGTCAAGGTGATAGTAGAAAACAAAGAAGGACTGGCTTCCCTGAAATCAGGTCTAGTGTTCAGAAGCTACAGAGAAGTGTACACAGATGGCAGCTCCGTGGAAGTCAACGTCAAGTGATAAGAGTAGGCTGTATATAAATATTGGTTATTTATTAATTCAAAAAGCAAAATCATCGCACTCTTGGGCTGCCCAAGGCTATAACTGGAACTAAAGGTTTTATTTGTCGAACATCGTTTTCTTTTGACGGCGGTGGTGTTTCAGGGGCACGCTTTGATGCTCGAATACGAATTTTTTCTTTAGCTGGACTATTTCTGCAGTATTTAGGTTAGAAACCTTTTCGTTTAGAATCATTTCCTTCAGTTTTTAAGTGACTGTCTCAAAAGACTGTGAAACCTGCTTTGGTATATCAATGGTTTCCAGCGTCAGCTCTTTCAT
>Ga0316217_10003856_pt1 | contig 16703 bp, 20 predicted proteins | sample 1anoAmetaG_FD_203633 | JGI IMG/M metagenome (GOLD analysis project Ga0316217, IMG submission 203633) | Freshwater microbial communities from Trout Bog Lake, Wisconsin, USA - 1anoA | ecosystem: Environmental > Aquatic > Freshwater > Lake > Hypolimnion/Profundal zone | place: USA: Wisconsin...
CGTCGGTGCGCTTCGCCACGAGGACGGTCGTGACCGAGCTCATCCCCTCGACGGCCCGGTCGGTGATCTTCTTCAGCGGGATCCGCTTGCCGGCCCGCACCCCCTCGTTCGCCGTGACGACGACGTGGCAGCCGGCGTCGATGATCCGGTCGCGGAGGCTCTCGGCCGAGAACCCGCCGAACACGACCGAGTGGATCGCGCCGATGCGGGCGCAGGCCAGCATCATGAAGGCGGTCTCGGGGATCATCGGCATGTAGATGCAGACGCGGTCCCCCTTCTTCACGCCGTGGGCGAGGAGCACGTTCGCCATGCGGCAGACGTGGTGCTTCATCTCGCGGTAGGTGATGTGGCGGTAGACGCCCGGCTCGTCGGCGGCCCAGATGATCGCCGTCTGGTCGGCCTTGTCGGCGAGGTGGCGGTCGACGCAGTTGTAACAGGCGTTGAGGCGGCCGCCGGAGTACCAGGCGAAGTCGACCTCCTCGTAGTCCGCGTCGAGGACGCTCGACCAGGGGTGAAACCACGTGAGCGCCTTCGCCTGCTCCGCCCAGAACCACTCCGGGTTGTCGAGCGAGAGGCGGTAGAGGCGCTGGTACTCCTCCATCGAGTGGATGTGGGCGCGCTGCTGGATGGCAGGCTTCACGGCGACCATTCCCGCTGACAGGGGGACCATCGACTTGGTCAAGGAGGCCATCGACGCGGGGTGGGGGACCAACGACGGGGACAGCGGGGTCAGGGGCTGGGTCACGGGGCGTCCTTCGGGCAGGAGGTGACGACGCGATGGGGAGTGCTGGTGATGATATGAGCCTCGCAGGCGGCCGACAGCCCGTTCTCGTCGTTGTGCGCCGATTGACGCAGTGAACGTGACGCGTCGCGGCGCGGACAACCCGTCGGGGTGTCGAGCGATCGATCGGACGCTTGCCCCCGGGCCGGGGTGTCTGGCATGGACCACCCCGTGTCCCACGTCCGCCTGATCCACGAGTTCCGCTTCGAGGCGGCCCATCGCCTCCCGAAGGTGCCGGTGGGGCACAAGTGCCAGCGGCTCCACGGCCACTCGTTCAAGGTAGAGCTGACCGTCGCGGGCCCGGTCAACCCCGAGACCGGCTGGCTCATCGACTTCGGCGACCTGTTCGATCTGTGGAGGCCGCTCCACGACCAGCTCGACCACAACTACCTGAACGAGATCCCGGGGCTCGAGAACCCGACGAGCGAGGTCCTGGCGGTGTGGATCTGGGACCGGATGAAGCCGCGCCTCCCCGAGCTGGTCCAGGTCACGCTGTTCGAGACCTGCGACGCCCGCTGCGAGTACGCCGGGCCCACCCCCGGCCAGAGGGGGTGAGCGATGTCCAAGGTCATGGTCTGCCGCTGCGAGGACGTCACGCTCCACGAGCTCGACGCGGCCATCGCCAGGGGGCACGACGACCTGGAGTCGCTCAAGCGGTACACCGGCTTCGGGACCGGCTGGTGCCAGGGCAAATCCTGCGTCGCGATGTGCGCCCGGCTGCTCGTCGATCGAGGGGGGGCGGCCGACCTCCCCATCACGCCGCGTCCGCCGTTCCATCCGGTCGCCCTGGGTGACCTGGCGGGCCTCGCCGCGGTCGCCGAAGAGGACGAGAGGGCCGGGCGGCCGCCGCGCTGATCCGCGGCACGGCGACAACTTGGCCCGCCGGCGGGCGGCTCCCTACGATCCCGGCATCTCCGGATGCTCCGTCTCGTCGCTCGTCTGCTCCCCCTGGCCATGCTGGGGCTCGGGTCCTGGATCGGGCTCGGGCGGCCGTCCGGCGACGCGCTCCGCGCCGTGCGGGTACCGACCTACCATCTCCCGTCGTTCCAGGCGGCGACCGGGCGCGCGCCGGCCCCGGCCCCGCGCGTCGCGAGCGACAAGGTCGTCCCCTCGGTCGACACGAGCCTGCTCCCCGACCCGAACCCGTGGCCGTCGCTCAACGCGGACGCCAGCGTCCTCCGCGCGTGGCTCCTCTCCGAGGGGCCGCTCCCCGCGGAGGGGGACGGAAGGCGCCTCGTCACGCTGACCTTCGACGACGGTCCGTTCCCCGAGACGACGCCGGTCGTGCTCCGCGTCCTCGACAAGCACCACGTCCACGGCACCTTCTTCTGGATCGGGCGCTACCTCGACGGGACCTCCGACCGGGCGAAGCGGACGCGGGAGGTGGCGCTGCAGGTGCGCGACGCCGGTCACCTCATCGGGACCCACACGCACGATCACGAGCGGCTCACCGGCGTCTCGCACGCCGAGGTGCTCGCCCAGATCGAGCGCGGAATGACCTCGATCGAGCGCGCCGTCGGCGTCCGACCGTCGGTCTTCCGGCCCCCGTACGGGCAGCTCGACCCGTACGGCGAGACGCTGGCGCGCGAGCGCGGGCTGACCCTGGTGCTCTGGAACGTCGAGACGCAGGACCTCCACCACACCGACGCCGACGCCATGGCGAAGAACCTCGAGGAGCAGATCGACTTCGCGGGCGGGGGGATCGTCCTTCTCCACGACATCCGCTTCAGCACGGCCGAGGCGCTCGACAAGCTCCTCACGTGGCTCGACCACCACCGCTACGACCCCGCCCACCCCGGCACCGTCGGCTACGAGGTCGTCGACTTCGCGACCTTCACGCGCGCCACGGCGGCCTCCCCGCAGCCGTTCCCGAACCGCGCCGCGCTCGAGGAGGCCCGCGCCGCCGTGTGGCGGAGGCGTCACCCGAGCTCGTGGCTCCCCCCGGTCGCCGCGTGCGACGAGGCGCCGCTCGCGATGTAGCGGAGGCGGCCTACTTGTCGAGGCTCAGCGACTGGCAGAGCCGTACCGAGTCGCCGCTGCTGGCGGGCTGCCCCTGACGGATCGACAGGGGGCAGTAGGTCCCCGCGAGGATCTCGTCGACGACCTCGACCACGGCCGGGTCCTTCCAGTCCCGCGACCCGTCGAAGCGGGCGCGGATGATCCCCTGCGGGTCGATGATCCACGTCTCGGGGAAGAGGTCGGTGCCGAACTTGCCGCCGACGACCTTCCCCCCCGGGTCGATGAGCGACTCGAAGACCGGGGGCTCGCGCAGGACGGACTTCAGCGTGCTGGCGGCCTCGCTCGCGTCGTCGTCGATGGACACGGCTGCGACCACGACGTCCTTGCGCGACTGGAGGACCTTGGCGAGCTGGGCGTAGGCGGGCATCTCCTCGAGGCAGGGGCCGCAGTTCTTCGTCCAGAAGTTGAGCACCACGAGCTTGCCGGCCCAGTCGGCGCTCTTGCGCGACCGCCCCTCGAGGTCCTGCACGTCGAAGCTCGGCAGCCGGCGCTCGGCCCCCGCGTAGCTGGGCTGCAGGAGGCAGACCGCGCTGCAGCGGCGGCGCGTCTCCGACTCGCGCGCCGTGGCGACGAAGCTGTAGACGAGGACCGCGGCGCCGGCGACGAAGCCGAGCTGGAGGGCCGAGGAGAAGGAGGTCTTGAGCGACGCCATGGGGGCACGATCTATACACAAGACCGGCACCCGCGGACAGGCGACCCGACCAGCCGACCTTCGCGCCCCCTCGCCCGACCGGTCGCGTCCACGACGCGCGGCGACCGGCGGCCTACGAGGGGCGCTGCGCGGCGCCGGCCTGATCGATGCCGACCACGCCGTTGGCGGTCTCGGCGCACTTCGCGGGGGGGGCCGCGGCCGTGGCGGGCTCGGCGGCCGTCGCCACGTCGGCCTGCGTGTGGGCCTCGCGGAGCTCGCCGATCCACTCGCGCAGCGCCTTGATGCCGCCAGGCGACAGGAGCAGCACGGTGGCCCCGCCGACCGCCGCGCCGGCCGCGAAGAACGCGAGCGGCCGCAGCACGCTCTCGCGCCGACGGAAGCCGATGCGGCCGAGGACGGCGTCGACGCCGTGCCCGTCGTGCGCGCGGTAGGAGTTGATCAGCTTGAGCGCTTGCAGCCCCAGGGCGACCAGGTCGTTCCGGGTGGAGCGGGCGGTATCGGTGAACTGACTCACGACGTGAGACGCGCCAGTGCTTGCGGAGCCCATGAGATCTCCTCCTTGGAGGCGGCCGGAGCCGGCCGTACGGGGTGATGCTCGCGTAGCCTCGTCATCGCCCCGACCGGCGGCCATCCTCGGGATTGATGGCGGCGCGTCGCGAGATCGACGATGGCCCGGGGCCCCCGGAGCTTCGCGCCCCGGCACGAGCCCGACACCTGTAGAACTCGGGGAGTGATGCAGCTTCTCGTCGACAACCCGCTCTGGATCGTCCTCATCCTGATCACGATCGCGCTCCACGTGGGGTTCGCCGTCGCGGTCCGGCGGTTGATGCGCGACCCGGGCCCGAAGCCGCCGCCCGGAGGGTGAGCGCGGTCGGAAGTCCGTCGAGGCCGGCCGTGCTCACCCGCTCTTGGGGCGACGGACCCGTACGGGCCCCGGCTGGGGTATCCTGACCGCTCGGGGGCTCCACCGAACATGCGTCGCGCCGGGATCTTGCTCGCCATCGCCATCGCCGCGGCCGCGGCGTTCGCGTGGCTTCACCACGGCAGCGACGAGGACGCCATCCGCGACCAGCTCACGCGCCTCGCGAAGGCGCTCCACGCGAGCGAAGGCTCGAACCCGGCCTTCCGCGCGCCCCGCGTCCGCTCCGAGTTCGACGCTATCCTGGCCGAGACGGTCCACGTCACCGCCGCCGAGGCCCCTTCCCTCCCCTCCGACCGCCGCGGCCTGGCGGACGGCGCCGTGCAGCTCGCCGCGTACTACTCGAGCGTCGACGTGGACTTTCGCAACGTCGAGATCAAGCTGAACGACGCCAGCACGATGGCCCAGGTCGCGGCGACCGCGGACCTCGCGTCGGGGGGCGAGCACGCGAAGCGCGACGCGCGGACCGTCAGCTTCATCTTCTACAAGCAGGAGGGGACCTGGCGGATCACCTCCGCGACGGTGGCGCCCCCGGACGGCGCGCTCTAGCGGGCGAGAACGAGCACGAGCCGCGCTCGCCTCAGGGCTTCGGCGGGCTCGGGCGCGATCGCTCCTCGGCCTCGCGCAGCGCGCGCTCGACCTCCTCGGCGTGCTTCGCGCCGACCTTCGGCACCATCTCGCCCAGCGCGCGGCGCGCCTCCTTGGCCGTCATGCGCCCCTTCTCGAACTCGACGCAGATGAGGCACACAGAGAGAGCGTAGCAGGCCGGGCGACCCCGGGCACGGAGCCGGCCGCGCCACGGGGCTGGCTTCGGGTGGGGAGGTGGGGCAGAAGCACGGGCACGCGATGGGCGCTTCCGGGGAGCCAGAGGACGCGAGGGCGGACGGCGGTCGGTCCGGCAGGGGGGCGCGCTCCAGCCTGCGGGAGGTCGCGCTCCTCTTCCTTCGCCTCGGCCTCACGGCGTTCGGCGGTCCCGCGGCGCACATCGCCATCATGGAGAACGAGGTCGTCCGGCGGCGCCGATGGCTGACCCCCGAGCGGTTCCTCGACCTGCTGGGCGCGGCGAACCTCATCCCCGGACCGAGCTCCACCGAGCTGGCCCTCTTCATCGGCCACGAGCAGGCCGGCGGGCTCGGCCTCGTGCTCGGGGGCGTCTGCTTCATCCTCCCCGCGGCGCTCATGGTCACGGCCCTGGCCTGGGCCTACGTGCAGTTCGGCGCGATGCCGCAGGTCGCCGGGGTGCTGTACGGCATCAAGCCGGTCGTCATCGCCGTGATCGCGCAGGCGCTCTGGGGGCTCGCACCGAAGGCGGTCAAGAGGTCGCCCTGGCTGGCGACGCTCGGCGTGGCAGGCTGCGTCGCCTCCGCGCTCGGGGTGGACGCGCTCGTCGTGCTGGTCGGGGCCGGGGGAGCGGCCATCGCGCGCAGCCGTCTCGGGAGGGGGGACGGCCGCGCGAGGGCGGTGTTCGTGGGCGGCCTCCTCGGCGGCGGCGCCGGCGCCGCGACGCCCGTGAGCCTCGTCGCGCTCTTCCTGGCCTTCTTCAAGGTGGGCGCGGTCGTCTTCGGGAGCGGCTACGTCCTCCTCGCCTTCCTGCGCGCCGACCTCGTCGACCGCCTCCACTGGCTCACGGAGAGGCAGCTGCTCGACGCCGTCGCCATCGGCCAGGTCACGCCCGGCCCCGTCTTCACGACGGCGACCTTCATCGGGTACGTCCTCGGCGGGGCCTGGGGGGCGCTCGTCGCGACCCTCGGCGTCTTCCTCCCCGGCTTCCTGCTGGTGGCCGTCAGCCGGCCGCTCATCGCGCGCGTTCGACGATCCCCGCTCGCGTCCGACTTCCTCGATGGCGTGAACGTGGCGGCGCTCGCGCTGATGGCCGTCGTGACGGTCCAGCTCGGGCGCGCGGCGCTGGTGGACGCGACGACGGTCGCGGTGGCCCTCGCCAGCGCCGTCCTCCTCATCCGGTTCCGGGTGAACACGACGTGGCTGGTCCTCGGCGGAGCCCTCGCGGGGGCGGTCGCGACGGCCTACCTCGGGCGCGCCCCGCACCTGTCGCTCTAGGCAAGCCGAGGCGGAGCGGCGTCAGGGGAGCGCGACGACGCATTTCTGCTCGACGCGCGAACCCTTCGCCGGCAACCAGGCTCCAACCGTCCGAGAGGAGATCGTCCGATGTGCCGACGCGTTACGTGTTCTTCCTGTGGCAAGCCGACCTTCGCCGGGTGCGGCATGCACGTGGAGCAGGTGCTGGGGGACGTCCGCCCGGCGGACCGCTGCCATTGCAAAGAGGAGCGGGCCTCGAAGCCGAAGGAGGGGGGGGAACAGAGCCTCTGGAAGCGCCTGTTCGGCTGACGTCCGCGCGGCGACACACACTTCGGGGGGACGGGACCGAGCCGCGAACCCTTTTGCGTCCCGGGGCCCAGAGAGAGCGAGAGCAGCGCCATGAGCGGTCCCAGCCTCCCCCTGTACGACAAGGAACTCTACTCGGACGCCATGCCGTTCGACGGGCACCGGCGCGACATCGAGCCGGCCGACGTCCACGGGCGCTTCCACACCGCCCGGCGCCTCGTCTTCGCCGCGCTCATCGCCCTCTGGGTGGCGCTCCCGTGGATCTCGGTCGGCGGGCACCCCGCGGTCTTCATCGACATCGACCGGCGCACGCTCTACCTGTTCGGCGGCACGTTCAACGCGCAGGACGGCTGGATGCTGTTCTTCCTCGTGACGGGGCTCGCCTTCAGCGTCCTCTTCTCGACCGCGCTGCTCGGGCGGGCGTGGTGCGGCTGGACCTGCCCGCAGACGGTGTTCCTCGAGGGGGTCTACCGGCGGGTCGAGCGGTGGATCGAGGGGCCCCGCGAGAAGCGCCTGCGGCGCAACGCCGGGCCCGCTACCGCGTCGAAGCTGGCGGTGAAGGGGCTGAGCCACGCGGCGTACGCCCTCCTGTCGTTCCTCATCGCGCACGTCTTCCTCGCGTACTTCGTCTCGCTCCCGAAGGAGCTCGAGATGGTGCGTCACAACCCCGCCGCGCACCCCGAGGCCTTCGCCTGGGCCACGGCCGTGACCGTCGCCCTCTACCTGAACTTCGCCTGGTTCCGCGAGCAGCTCTGCGTCGTCGTCTGCCCTTACGGGAGGCTTCAGTCCGTGCTCATCGACGGCCAGTCGCTCTTCGTCGGCTACGACGCGAAGCGAGGCGAGCCGCGCGGGAAGAAGGGGGCGGAGGGGGCGGGGGACTGCGTGGACTGCAAGCGCTGCATCGCGGTCTGCCCGACGGGCGTCGACATCCGCAAGGGGGTACAGCTCGAGTGCCTGGCGTGCACCGCGTGCATCGACGCCTGCGACGACGTGATGGCCCGCCTCGGCCGCCCCCGGGGCCTCATCCGCTACGACTCGCAGGACGGCCTCGCCGGCAAGGCGCGCCGCATCCTCCGTCCGCGCGTCGCCTTCTACGCCGTGCTGATGCTGATCGGCGCCACCGTGGCGGTCGTCACGACGAGCCGACGCACCGACTTCGAGGCGAACCTCCTCCGGCTGCAGGGGGCCTCCTTCACGCTCTCCGGCGACGACGTGCGCGACTCGCTCGACCTGCACGTGGTGAACAAGGTGGCCCGCGCGAGGAGCTTCAAGATCGAGGTGGAGCCCGTCGACGGGATGCAGGTCGTCCTGCCGCTCTCGACCGTCTCGCTCCCGTCGCTCGGGAACGCGCACGCGCCGCTCTTCCTCACGATGCCGCGCTCGCGCTTCCACGGGGCCTTCAAGGTGCACGTCGCCATCGTCGCCGAGGACGAGCCCGCTCGCGCCGTGAACGTCGTGGGGACCTTCCTCGGGCCGACCTGAGGGGGCGCGCGCCGGGCGCCAGCGGGGCGCTCGGCGTGGCTCGGCGGCCGAGGGGCTCAGCCTCGCTCGATGGCGTAACCGCGGTCGGTCCAGTTGTCCTTGAGCGTCGTCGAGAGGTCGAGCGTCGCGACCCGGGTGAAGCCCATCCCGCGCAGCGCCTTCACGGCGGGGCGGACGTTGGGGCACCGCCACATCGGGCAGCAGCCGCAGTAGACGATGGTCTCCGCGTCGCGGGCCCAGTCCTTCGCCGCTGCCGTGAGGTGGGCGATCCCCTCGGCCTCGCCCCCCTCCCCTCCCCACACGGCGCCGGGGATGTGCCCCTTGCCGAAGAGGTAGGTCGGCCCGACGTGCACGACGCGCGGCTTGACCGACTTCGGGTCGGCCAGCCGCGCCGCCAGATCGGCCGGCTCGACGAGGAGCGCGGGGGCCTGGTCCCCGGTCGCCCCGGATCCGCCTGCGCTCGCGTCGTCCTGCGACCTCTTGCAGGCCGCGAGGGCCACCCAGGCCGCGGCACCGACCAGAACCTGACGTCGTTTCATGAAGGGATCCATGGCCGTTCGAGCCTCGCCGTCGGCAAATGGGTTCGCGGGGTGCCTCGAGCCTGCCCGCCCGACCGGGGAGCCGCGAACCCATCCTGGTGCCGGCGGGCTCTCATCGGGTCGAGGAGATCACCATGTCGCTTCGTCTCGTCGGGTTCATGTTCGGTGGCGCCGTCCTCGGCTTCCTCTACCATCGGGTGGTGGGCTGCCGCACCGGGGCGTGCATGATCACGTCGAACCCCTACGCCTCGACGGCGTACGGCCTCTTGATGGGCTACATCCTCTCCGGAGCGCCCCGGTGACGCGACCGTGATCGCGTGGCTCTTCGCGGCGGCCTACGACCCGTTCATGCGGGGCGCGGAGCGGGCCTGCCTGGCCGGGTGGCGCGCCGAGCTCCTCGCGGACGCCGCGGGGGAGGTCCTCGAGATCGGGGCCGGGACGGGCGCCAACCTCGCGCACTACCCGGCCGCCGTGTCTCGCCTGGTCCTGGCGGAGCCGGACGCGAGCATGCGCGCGCGCCTGACCGACCTCGTCGCCCGCACGGGGGGCCGGAGGGTCGAGGTGACCGGCTCGGCCGCCGAGGCGCTCCCGTTCGAGGCGGGGAGCTTCGACACCGTGGTCTCGACGCTGGTCCTCTGCTCGGTCGCCGACCCGGACGCGACCCTCGCCGAGGCCCGCCGCGTCCTGCGCCCGGGCGGGAGGCTCCTGTTCCTCGAGCACATCGCGGCCGAGGGGCGCCCCGATCGCCTCGCGTGGCAGCGCCGCCTCGAGCCAGCGTGGCTCCGCGTCTGCGGCAACTGCCACCTCACGCGTCGCACCGGCGAGGCCATCCGCCGGGCGGGCTTCGTGGTCGAGAAGGAGAAGCGCGAGAGCATGCGCAAGGCCCTCCCCATCGTCCGACCGAGCATCCGGGGAGTCGCTCGAGCGCCGGTCGCCGGCGGCTGAAGGGAATCCTCCGCTCCGGGCCGCGCGATCGGCAGGGAGTCGACACCCCGCAGACCGGGGGTGAGAGGCCGGTACGATGGGTATGAAACCCATCTGGATGGGTACGCTACCCGACAGGACGGGCAGGCTACCCGATATCATTGTAAATCTACCCGATAAGATGCGTACGATACCCGACATGATGGGTTCGTTTCCCACCGCAACGGGATGCGTACCCGTCACGTAAGACAGCGTACCCGATGGCATGGGCAAGCTACCCTACCTACTGGTGTTCTTGCCCGTCATGATAGGTAGCTTTCCCGTCTCATTGGCGTAACTACCCAGTGATTCGGTGTAGCTACCCATATGGTCGGGGATTGAACCCATCGCACGGGGTCACCTACCCATCGTCTCCATGAAAGAACCCGATCCGACGGGTAATAGACCCGTTGCAATGGGGTATGCACCCATCTGGCCGGGAATGGTTCCCGTGAGCCCGGAGGGCGGCGTGGGCGAGGCGGAGTCGCGCCGATCAGGGGGCGCTCCGACGGATCCGCGCGAGGACGGCCCGCCCGGTGGTGGAGAGGCCGTCTGGATCGAGCGCCACCTCGAGCCGCCGCGCGCGGGTGACCCGTTCGAAGGCCTCCCTTCGGCCGTCCTCGTCGAGGTCGTACCAGGCCGGGTGCGATCGGAGGCCGCCGCGAGGGTCGGTGTCGCGGAAGGCGCTCGTGACGGCCTCGAGGAGGGTCTCGTCCGGCGGAACGGCGGGGGTCATGGCAGCTCCTGGGCGAGGTCCACGCCGCGCCCCTCGAGGCACTCGGCCAGGAGGCGACGGGCGCGGGTGATGTTCTGGAGGAAGGTGTTGACCCGCATGGACAGGCGCTCTGCGAGGAGCTCGTCCGGCTCGACCCCGTCCGCGCCGAGGCGGGCCCGCAGGGCGGCGCCGGGCTTGGTCGGGAGCGCGTCGCGGCACTCCTCGATGCGACGGCGGAGCAGCGGGTCGACCGGAGCCATCACGACCAGGGGGGCGCTCGGCCCCTCGGGCTCGGCCTCGACGTCCTCGCGCGCGCGGCGCCGTCGCTCGCTCACCGCGAGGTTCCGGGCGATGCGCACGGCGAGGCGGAAGAGGCCGTTCGGCTCGCCGTCCCGCACGAACCGGGGGGCGACCTGCCACACGCGCAGCAGCGCCTCCTGCAGGACGGCCTCGGTGTCGACGACGGCTGCGAACGACCGGAGCGTCTCGCGGAGGGTCGGCTCGGCGGCGGCGATCCAGCGCCCGAAGGCGTCCGGATCGCCCGCCTGGATCTCGGCGAGGTGCTCGTCGAGGTCGGGCCGGGTCATGGGGAGAGGTTCACGAGCACGAGGCGCTGGCCGAGCCGGAAGAGGACCTGGACGGCCCAGCCGAGGCCGCCATCCGCGACCTCGACGGTCAGGCGCGCCGACTCGCCGGGCTGCAAGGTCGCGGCGCGCGTCGTCTTCGAGTCCTGCACGGTCCCCTCCATCCTGGCTCCGTCGGCCGAGACGAGCACGACGTCACGCAGGTCGGCAGGATCCCACACGAGGCCGTCGGCGTCGGCCACGATCTCGAGGACGATCGTCCCCGCCTTCGACGACACGACGCGCCCCGACAGCGTGAGCGGCACGGCGGTCCGTGCTGCGGCCTCCTCACCCCGGGGTCCGGCCCCCTTCTTCGCGGCGAACCCGGCCGGCGGAGGGGGCGGGGCCGCGGAAGACGGGGCAGACGCCACCGCGCTCGCCCGGGGCTTCGACGCGGCGCGAGGCGGGGCGTTCATCGGACGTCCGGCGGCCGGTCGCGGGGCGCTCGGCGCGGGGACCGCGCGCCCGGCTGCGCCCGGAGGGAACGACCCGACGAAGCCGGCCGTCGCGCCGAAGCTGGCCACGGCGAGGTCCGCCAGCGAGGCCATCGGCGCGCCTGCGCCGCGGAGCCCCAGCCCGGCGACCGACATTCCATGGGGGAGGGCCTGCGGGATGCGCTGCCGTCGCGTCGGATCGCGCGGGTCGACCGTGGCCACGTCGCTGACGGCCACCCAGGAGGTCATCCGCGTCGCGATGGAGAAGTCGAGGCCGAGTCGCTCGACCCTGGCGTCGACCGCCACGGCGCGCTCCCCGGAGTGGGCGAGCTCGAGATCCTCGACCCGCTCGCGTCCGAAGAGCGTGACGACGGCGGCGCTCCCCGACGCCGGGTCCATCGGCGGGAGGGCGAGCCTCGCCTCCCAGGGGCCGTCGGCCGTCCGACCGCGGACCTGCAGCTCCCCGCCTGACGCGCGGAGCCGCACGGAGACGAGGAGCGGGGCCCCCGCGAAGAGGTCCCCGAGGCGCGCCGGGGCGTGCTCGAGCAGCGCCGACCCCTCGAGCACGACATCCACGACGAGAGGGGAGGCGGTCCGGGCGACGATCCGACGCGCGGCCCGCTCCGGGTCCTCGCCGAGCCCGACGATGACCTCCACGCCCCGCCCGGCGCGCGCGGCCGGACCGGTCAGCGAGCGGTTCACGGCGGAGCCGACGCCGACCGTGTGGAGGCGGGTCCCCCTGGGCAGGTGCGCGGTCAGCTCGGCGACCACCTGCTCCTCGAAGCCGATCTGCCCGTCCGTCACCAGCACGATCTGGCGCTGGCTCTCCGGGCGGAGCGTCGCCATCGCCTCGGTGATTCCGGTCCGCATCTCGGTCGACCCGGAGGCCGACAGGCGGGCGAGCCAGGCGAGCGCCTCCTCGCGGTGCTGGGCCGTCGCGGCGACCGCCTTCCGTTTCCAGCGGCGCGCCTGGTTCGAGAACTCGATGAGCTCGAGCTGATCACGGTCCGACAGGGTGTCGATCAGCGCGGAGACGACGCGCCGGGCCTGGTCGAGCGGCTCGCCGGCCATCGACCCGCTCGTGTCGAGCAGGACGATGAGATCGCGAGCGACAGGCCGCGCGGTCGGCGACGGGACGGGCGGAACGAGCGTGCAGAGGCCGAAGGCGTCGTGCCCCACCGGGCTCGTGGCCGCGGCGCGGCCGAGGTCGACCGTGAAGCCCGCCCCGAGGCCCGCGACCTTCCAGCGGACGACCAGGTCGCGGTCGAGCGGCGCTCCGCCCGGGTCCGCGAGCTCGACGGCCTCCCCGTCCCCGCGGCGCGTGGCGACGAGGGCGTGCGAGGGGGACTCGACCCGGGCGCCGTCCTTGAACCGGTCGCGCACGGTGAGGGCGAGCCTCGTCCGCGCGGCGGGGGGCGCGTCGGCGACGGCGATCGCCACCCGGGCGGCGTCGGGGCTCTCCCCGGGGCCACCGAGGTACCGAGGGGCGGCGGCGGTCGGGAAGCGCCACTCCCAGCACCCCTCGTCGAGCCACCGGAGCGGCTGGTCGAGGACCAGCTCGGCGACGACCTCGGCGCCCGGAGGGATGTTGCCGATCTCCTGGGTGAAGAGGCTCGTCCGGTCCTGCTCGAGGAGGGCGGCGCTCTTCCCTTCGAGCAGCGCCTCCTCGAACCGCTCGCGCGCCTCCTCGCGGCGGGCGATCTCCCCCTGGATGCGCCGGTCACCGATGACGAAGGTGTAGCCGCTGACGGCCGCGTCCGCCGGGAGCGGAAAGGCGTAGGTGACCGCGAGCGGGACGGCGTTCGGGTTGTGAAACCGCTGCTCGACGACCACGCGCGCCAGCCCGGCGCAGGCGTCGGCGGTGACGCGCATGCCGACGAGCGGGAGCGAATCGGTGACGGGGACGAGGGGCGAGGACACGGGGTTCGAGGGGTGAGCGACGGGCATCATGGGACGACCTCCGCCCGACCAACGCAACAGCCACCGGATTGGTGACAGCGTCCCCGATCTTTTTCTGCTCGGGGGGCTCGAGCCCCTGGAGGCCCGCGAGGCCGACCGCGGGCCCCCGCAGGTCGTCGGGCGCGGGCGTCGACGGGGCCGCGGCCAGACCCCGTCACCGCTCGAGCGCCGCCGCGTCGAGGGTGAGCCACACGAGCGGGCTGCCGGTGTCGAAGGAGAGCCGCGGCTCGCAGCGCATGGGGGGCGGGCACGAACGCTCCCACCCCTCCATCATCACGCGCGTCAGCTCCGACGACAGCGTCCCCAGCACGTCGACCGCGTCGTTCACCGTCGCGTCGCGCCCGGGGGCGAGCAGGACGCGCCGCGCGCCCGTCTCTCGCAGCACGGCCAGCCGCCGCTCCTCGGAGGCACGCGCCGGGTCGAGGGGGAAAGGCCCGCAGTCGGCGATCCGCGTGTAGCGCAGCCTCCCGTCCGTGACCCTGGCCTCCAGGAGAACGCAGCGCGAGCTCGGGCCGTGGACGACGACGCCGAGCGTCCGCCCCTCGGGGTCCATCGCGCCGATCACCGGGTCGGTCGGACCACGGCGATTCGAGGGGAGCGGAGCCCCCTGCAGCAGCAGCTCCGGCTCGACGCCGAGCGCGATCGTCTCGGCGCGCTCGGCGAGCCTGCGGGCCAGGCCCAGCCTTCGCCACCCGGCCGGAGCGACCGCGAGCCAGAGCCCGTGACGACGCTCGCCGAGCACGTCCAGCCCCGCGACGAAGTCGTCGAAGCGCGAAGCCCCGCCGACCACGACCACGACCTCGCGCTCCTCGGAGCGCCGCGGCTCGTCGCCCGCTCGCGCCTCCAGCGAGGGGATGGGGAGCTCCCGCAGGCCGCCGGTACGATCCGGTCGCTCGAGGTAGGTCGTGCGCCCCGCGCCGCGGAGCAAGAGGACGGCCGACGACGGATGCCAGGTGCCGCTCGACTGGACCCACCACGCCGCGCTCCGCGTCTCCGTGGGGAGATCGACCCCGAGATCGACCGCGGTGGCGAGCGGGTCGACGCGCTCGAGGAGGGTCGCTCGAACGAGAGGCGCAAGGAGCGACATCCCTGACGAGACGATCACGAGGAGAGCCGCCGAGGCTCGACCTCCCCACGTCCGCGCCGCGGCGAGCGCGTGGAGCGCGAGGACCAGCACCACGAGGGCCTCGACGCCCGCCTCCACCGCCGCCGTCGCGAACGCGGCCGCCCGACGCGCCGCCTCGACGTCGAACAGCGGCGCATCCGGCGCGCTCGCCAGCAGGGAAGCGTCGAGCGCGAGCCAGACCACCATCGACGTGGCGGCGAGCCCCAGCGGAGCGGCGTGGTCCCCGCGCCCAGGCGGTCGCACGTCGGACCGACGCCGGACGGCTTGCAGCGCCAGGAGCACGCACGGAAGGGCGGCGACCATGAACGCCCACCGGTGCGGCCCGCGGTCGCTCGCCATCGCGACATGCGCGCCGGCCGCGACGAGCGTGAGGGCCAGGGCGACGATCACGCCTGGGGTCGTGCGCCCCTTCGCGGACGCCTCGTCGCTCGCCGAGGTGAGCCTGACGACGCCCTCGCCCCCCACGATGAGCCCCAGAGCCGCGAGGCCGAGCGTCGCGCCGAGGGCGTCCTCGAACGGTGGCCCGCGGAGGAAGCGAAGTGCCGGGGTCGCGACGAACCGCCGGACGATGGCGTAGAGCAGCGGGAGCGCGACCATCGCCGGCACGAGCGACGGGGGCACCGGAGACCGCCGGAGAACGCGCGTCAGGAGCAAGGCGACCGCGCCCGCCGCGGGGGCCCACAGCACGCACCCGAGGTCCCGGGTCGCGGACGACGCGAAGAGCCCGGCAGTCACGGACGCCACCGCCAGGGGGACCAGCGCCCCCCTGCCTGCGACGCCGGCGATCGTGGCCTTCGGCGGCGAGTGGACCGGGGGCATCGACCCGCATGTTCGCACGGCGCGACGCGACGCCCGCCTCGTTCCGCGCCCCTCCGACCGACGCCGGCGCGGTAGGCTCCGCCAGCATGACGCCGCTGGTGCTCCCGGAGGGTCCGTTCGACGCCTATCTCTTCGACTGCGACGGGACGCTCGCCGACTCGATGCCGGTCCACCTCCGCGCGTGGAGCCAATCGGTCGAGGAGCACGGCGGGACGTTCCCCGAGGAGCTCTTCTACGAGTGGGCGGGCGTCCCGCTCCCTCGCACGGTGGAGCTGCTCAACGAGCGGTTCGGGTACAGCCTCCCCGTCGCCGCGACCGTCCGGAGGAAGGAGGAGCTCTTCTACGAGCTGCTGTCGGAGGTCCGCGCCATCCCGAGCGTGGTGGCGCACGTCGAGCGCGAAGCCGGGCGGATTCCGTTCGCCGTGGTGTCGGGGAGCCCGCGGGCGTCGGTCGTGAGGACGCTCTCGAGCCTGGGCCTGCTCGACAGGTTCCCCGTCATCGTCGGCGCCGAGGACTACCGCCGGGGGAAGCCGGATCCCGAGCCGTTCCTGCGCGCGGCCGAGCTCCTCGGGGTCGCCCCGGCGCGCTGCCTCGTCTTCGAGGACGCCGAGGCCGGCATCGAGTCGGCGAAGGCCGCGGGCATGCGGTGGGTCAGGGTGCCGCGTCCCTGACCTCCTCCGGCAGAGCGACGGCCGGGCCGCGGTCAGGGGACCAGGACCGCGGCCCCCTCGAACCGTCCGGCGCGCAGGTCGGCGAGCGCCACGTTGGCCTTCTCGAGCGGGTAGCGCGTGGTGTGCGTGACGACGCCGATCTCCGGCGCGCGTCGCAAGAAGTCGAGGCCGTCCTTCCGGGTCAGGTTGGCGACCGAGACGACCTGCCGCTCCTCCCAGAGATCCCGGTAGGGGAAGCTCGGGATATCGCTCATGTGGATCCCGGCGCACACGACGCGGCCCCCTTTGCGGACGGCCCGGAGCGCCAGCGGGACGAGCGCGCCGATGGGCGCGTAGAGGATGGCGGCGTCGAGCGCTCTCGGCGGCGTCTCGTCGGACCCGCCGGCCCAGGTCGCACCGAGGCTCCTGGCGAACGCCTGGCCCGCCGTGTCGCCGGGGCGCGTGAAGGCGTACACCGACCTCCCCTGCCACCTCGCGACCTGCGCCACGATGTGGCCGGCGGCGCCGAAGCCGTAGATGCCGAGGTCCCTCCCTGGAAGCGAGCGCCAGGAAGCGCGGCGTTTCGGTCGCGCACAGCGCGACCGCGTGAGGGCGTGACAATGACGCCCGGCGTCGCGAGACCGACTCGGGCGTCGTCGTTGAGTGGGGGTTGGCCGCT
>Ga0316217_10003857_pt1 | contig 16694 bp, 13 predicted proteins | sample 1anoAmetaG_FD_203633 | JGI IMG/M metagenome (GOLD analysis project Ga0316217, IMG submission 203633) | Freshwater microbial communities from Trout Bog Lake, Wisconsin, USA - 1anoA | ecosystem: Environmental > Aquatic > Freshwater > Lake > Hypolimnion/Profundal zone | place: USA: Wisconsin...
GGTTCAGATCTTTGCAGGAGTGATCTACTAGACCGATGAGTTGAAATATTGGTTTGTGTCATTTTTGGTTGCTTGATTAATTGGGATGAAACTCATGATTAGCTCAAGTGTAATCTTCGATTTATACTCAATTAGCAGCCTCCAGTTAATTGCAATTAATTATTATAATCTAAAAAATCTTAACCAATCCATGGAAATTACTTGTCCAACATCCTTCCAAGAGGTCAAACTTGAAGAACAGCCCTTATCTCTGTAGGTAGCTCTTTCAAACAAATGTTCGAACAAAACTTAAATCACAAAATCAACAACCTGGACGCAAAAGGAGCTTTACTTGCTTGCTTCTTTCTTTTTCTATCATCCTTCCAAGCTGATTTCTGATTCTTCTCGAAAGAAGTGGAAAGTTTTCAAAATAATGAGCGAATTCATCTAAAGTAGAAATGTTAATCAATGTCGCTCCTACACTAGAAAGCTATTCAGCACCTTTAAAACTGTCCCCAACATCAATTCTTTCTTCAAATGTAGTCTCCCTAAGTACAAACTGGTCGTTGGATAGCTAAAATCAGCCAACTCCAATCTCTATGATATACCTCTACCATCATAATAAGAATGTTCAAGTCAGCCCGAAGACGCACTGAAACAACATAAAGTGAGCAGCAGCTAGAAAAGCTAGAATCAAGAATAGGAAAGGTAAAACGAAGCTGAGGATTTGACAAGGCATCCAAGCTTTGGTCGGAACATATTGGTGCCATAAATTTAAAGAAGGCAGTGGGCTAACAATCATTTATGGCTTTTGAACTACCAACAAATAGTTGCCTGTTTGGCAAATATGCATTATCTTAACTGTATAATGGAGTTACAATGATAAGTTATAATGATGCTATATAAACTACTTATTTAATTAATTATAACTCACTTTATTGTCGACAGACATTACTTCAGCTCAGCAATCTTCTTTGCTCCGTCTGCCAGCATGAACACTTCTTTCAGTCTTCGTAGGCTCTCATTGTTGCCTGAGTAGTTCAGAAAAGCCTATTAATGAAAAGAGGTCAGTGAGCTCAAGTAAAATTCAATTTTTGTGAAGAGTCTTTCAGATTAGTATCTGTAGACCACATCCTATTGGAATTTGAATTCATTTATTAGAGTTTTTGCATCAGCTCCGTAAAATTTACGATTGTGTCCTCTACGCTTCTTACGCATTTTGAGCAGCTTGTTTACGTCTCTGCGGAATCTATAACCAAGACTTACTCTTTGATTGTTGATTATTTATGTATGTTTTATGAAAGATAGCTCATTCTCAGTCCATTTTTTGCCCTTAAGAAGCTTCTAAATCAAATGGAAGTGGGGAATAGTTTGGAACTCAACATAAGTAAGTTTATGAGGGATGAATATTGGAGGCTGCTGGCACACTAGAAACTGAATGAGGTAGCCAATAAATTCGTAATCCGCTTCTAAACTTTACTTATGAGCGAATCCCATTTTCTAGTACTATGTGACAGTTTTTGTGAAGTTAAAGTCTACAAGTCTTAGCTTCTAATCGTAGGGTGAGACCTTTTTGAAAGAACTTAGGTTTAGATTTCCTAGCCACATCTTGTTCTTGTGGAATTATTAGATTATAGAGCAGACATCCTTTAGGGCCTTCAATAGTTATTTCTGCACGTTTTCCGGGGAATCTTCTTTGAATTTATCCATCATCTAGTAAAAATCTTCACCTGAACAAAATCTACATAATTTGAGATTTACTCGTCCAGGATCATCAATGTGCCTTCATCATTCTAGTAGACCTCAAAGCCAATTATTGCCTTATATAGGCCCAAACGTTTCTCATCGATTTCATTCAAATTTACTATCCTCAGAATCTTAGAAGAGCCATCTACCAGATGAGAAAGGTATTTCGGTCCTTCCATTTTGCAGCTAGTCTACAGAGTTGATTCTATTCTGTATGTTATTAAAAGCTCGTTAATACTCATCTTTTTGTATTTGAGATGCACTTCAGACTCTTTCTTCACGAGTTCAGCAGCAAGATCGTAACGACTGGCAGAAAGACGGATAGTTTGAGGGGCAGGAGGGGGAGCTACTTGCTTTTTTTTGGGTCTTGGCTGGTCCAAGCATCCTCCCATTATAAGTTGATATGTTTAAAACCAAAAGAATATCCATAATCATAATCAGAGTTATTAGTCGATTTCTGTGGTTGTTTGGATTGGTCTTTTCATGGCAGGCACTTCCAGCAGCTTATTCCTTCTGAAAGCTTTTTTCTTGAGGTTATTATTGTTCTAAACATTAAGGAATGCTTTAATTTCACGGAAATCGTCCTCACTGATAAGTTGATACTATCTCTTGATGAAGCACAGCAAATCCTTGCGGCAAGGGTACGTTTAAGCGCTTCCTTGGTACATCAACATCTAAATAAGCAGCCAATTACTGGGAACCCTTCAATTATCTTGATCAATTTCTCAGTGGGAATCACATCTCCTTACTTTAGCTGAGGATTTATGTAAGAAGACAAAACTGTTTCGATTTTGTTGGTGAATTTGGACACTACATAGATCTGGGAAAGAATGACTATATTGATGGCGTTTTCAGTGTTTGGCTATTTGCTTTCATGAATGATTTGTATCTCGAGCTATGGTATTTTCTGTAAGCTAAAGACATGGTTAGGCGGTACCTTGATATGCATCTCCTTGCCGTAATATATTTACTCTGACTTTTGTTGTCCGTTTCTCTTTAATATCAGTTTGCTGAACTTCCCACTCAAGATTAGCCCGGTTTTGCTGCGATTCACAGCGACTGGTGAGTCGAAGAGTTGGAGGTGGAATTACATTTTTTTGGTCTTTTCAATCACTGACTAGGAAATGTCTATAAAGTGATGAGTTGAGGGCTAGTGGCAGGCGTTAATCGTGGCTGAGTCGAGAGCGTAAGCACAATTGATAGCAAAAAAGATGAGAAGAAGAGTCAGCGCAAAGGATTTACTCATAATTTTAAATTTAACTTTTCAAAAAAGGATAAGTTAGTTATTAGATAGAGATCAGCACTATCGTATTTAGAGAATTTTTTGCCGCCAATACCAAGCACATGCTTTTCTGAACGATTTCACTCTATTTTGTTCAAAAAATCATCATTTTAGGTACCCAAACCTGGCTAGATTTGACCATTTTATGTCAATCATGTTTCTCTTTTCCTAGGCATCTTGAGAGCTGCTCAAGAGCATTTTATGGTATTTATTATTAGCTATAGATGTGGTAGTAGACAAAGAATAAAAATATGTAGATAACAAATGTTGATATTAAAGTAACTAGTGTTTCAAAACTTGCTAGCTTAGGTCACTCCATCTGTTAAAAATCAGCTAGATAATACTTTTAGAGGCTAGAGCGTAAGATTATATCTTTATTGTGAATAATTATCTTTATTGTTTTACTTATTGTGGTACATTAATGTAAGCCATGATGTATGAAAATGGTAATCACGCTTTGGAATAAGGGTTCTCTTTGGTTTAAAACTTTGATTACCAGAAAAGAAGTCTGTTGATATTTGTAGAGTCCTAAATTTTTCACCAAGTCCTTAAGAAGCAACCGTTTGATTAAATGAATAGTTTCATTCCTAGCTATTATTGCTTTACTTTAGACGGTTTGACTCCATCTTTTTCTTTAGTCGCGAATCATAACTTATCCTTAGAACGCATCAAATCTAAATTTGACTAAATAGTCTATTACATTAATGCAAAGGAAGCAGGAAAAAATTATAGCGATCTTCATCTAAAGAAACACCATCGGTAACCCACTACTAACTAAGGCATATGCCTATTCGACTCTGAGAGGGTCAGAATACAGTGTTCATAGATAAGCAACTTCTGCCGTCTGGGCTACCCTCTCATTAGAAACAAAATAGTTGGCTGCACGCATTTGATTACTAATTGTTTGACGCATGAGCTGTTTTAGAATTTGGATAGTGAAGCAATTCAGGTCTCAGTTGTGGGCGATAAGACTTTTGATAGAGAGAACATTGAGCTTAATTTGCGTAAAATGTCGCAGCATTTGAGCTCAGTAACAAACTTCAAAGCCTATTTCGAGTTATATGCGAACAGCAGATGCAAATTCTATGCGTTGGGTATGCTGGTAAACAACTTACTTCGTGAGCTCGGATCTTCAGCCCTGAAAGACAAGCTTTTCATTGAAGACATAGAATACTTCATCGACACCTTGTGCGAAATCGTCTAGATGGACAAAAGCGTGATATAGTTCCTATAGATAAGCAAATAGGATCTCCACCCTAGCTTGATAAAGGGGAAGGGGGCCAGCAAAGAGGGGTACTCTCTTATCTCGGCCTATGAGGCTTTTTTGATGAGTTCGGGCAGCAAAAGGATTCTCAGGTATGTTTTTATGAATCCGACCTATAATACTGCTGTTCTTGAGCGGAGATGGACATTGATCGGCTGGATGCGAGAAAATATGGCTGAAACTGCGAGGTACCAGAAAAATTTCAGAAACATCAACTCGATGGACACTATTATCAAGAAATTTGGAAGGAACCACGCGGAAGAAGAGTAGGAGTGGAAAAAGATAATGAAGACTTTGCAGGCGATGCTAGAGCTGAGGAGGCTACTTACTCTGCCAGATATGCCAGAGTTGGTGTAAGAGTACGTCAACCACGAAAACTGGGACCAAATCATCTCCATCTACGACATATTTAGAAACGCCATTGAGTTTGAGCCTTTGGGAGTGCGGCATGGAATAGATTCAACCCTAGACCAGCTCAAAAAGACCTATGACAACATGCCTCATCTCTTGACTTTGATTGCCAGAGAGCAGGAATGGGATCTTGACTTCAGAATAGTGTTTATGACGCAGGTGGGCTACCTCATCAAACTCAGCAATGAGGTGGACCTACCCTCAACTTTCGACAACTAAGATTGGGTGCTGCAGTTTTCAAACGGCTCGGGAAAGTACTACTCGAATGGACTAACCCACATGCTAGACACCGAATATGGCGACGTCTACGGAGAAATCCAAGACATATAGAAAAAGATCATTTTCGATCTCTAAACAATGGTGGTAGACAGCGAACAAATCTTCCTAGATCTGTACTGGAAGATCTCAGAAATCGAATGCTTTTGGGGCGTGAGTCAGTTGAGCAGAAATATGTGCAGACCGAAGGTATCTTCCTAGGCACTGATTGTATCCAACGGCTGGCACATGCTGCTCTCCGGCACTGTTATCCACAACCACAGCTTTTCATTCTGCCAGTCCCAAGCTCCCACAAACTACAGTAACTTGCTTGCTAATTAGTCTACAACAGCGAACAGAATCTAGCCAATACTAACTACTCGAATAGATGTGCGGTGATAACTGGGCCGAATGCGTCGGGCAAGACTGTCTATATGAAGCAGTTGGGGATCATCGTTTTTCTGACGCATTTGGGGTTCTTTGTGCCTGCCTCGTTTGCGGAGGTGCCCCTGTGCGATTCGATTAAATTTATTGGGAAGGGAGGGTCGATTTACAACGATCAGAGGTGTGGATTCTAGGCCTAGTTGAAATCTCTGGGCACCATTCTGCAGCCAAGTAACTAGTTAAAATAAATAGATGTGGTAAGTAATAAGGCTTTGATAATGATTGACTAGCTCGGCGCAGAAATCGATTATTAGAACTCGCTCAAAGTACTTACCTATAATACTTAGCTGTTATACGCCACAGTCGATTACTTGACCAATAAAGAACAAAAATTCCTCAGTAATCGCATTTTGAGCAAGAAAAACGATGAGTTCTCAGCGCCAATTACAATCATTGTGACCCATCTGTCTGAGATCCTCCGAGGTAGTATCTTATAGTAGAACTATATGATCCGTTTCCTGACAATGTCAGTGTAGTAATGTGGGCTGCGGCTTTTCAAAATAAAGCCAGGACTTGTAGCAAAGGGGTATGGGATCAAGACGGCTGCAGAGATACTCCCCCAATCCGTTATTACAGCGAGTGAGAAGTTTATGAAGTTGATTACGAAGCTATGAAGCTAAGCAACTGATTGATATACTTGAATTTAGACCGATTTTAAATAAGCAGGGTTGGATAGCTGTTATGTTGCTTTTCATAGATTCGTAGACTATTTAGCTGCTTCCCAGGGCGCTTTTGAATAGAATCTGTGCTGAAGAGGAATTTCTTGAATGTTTTTTATTTTGCTTAAAGCAAGAATAAAACTTTTATGGTGTCTCAAGAACAGAAATATGTTCCGAGTTGAAACTGCAGATGATCTATTTCCTGATCCAGAAAATTTTTGCCATTTGAGAAAACTTTATTCCCTTAATACTTTAAGGACGATGCTAGAACTACTTTAGCTTACAAATCACAATACAAAGAAGCAATTTCGGATGAAAAAATGGCCTTTCCTACAAATACTGCTACTATCTTCCTAGTTAAAAATAGAATCCAGTCAAAAATCAGTATAACGCATAAATGTGCAGAATCAGGTTAAAATCTTAAGTATAGCTTGGATTCCAGTCAGTATCGCACAAAACAGCACAAAACGCGAATTGAAGTAAACTTATATAATCCGCATGGGGAAGGCAAAAAATATAATTATTACTATCCCACGCAGAAAATCATAGAATAATGATTACCGTCAAAAGATTAGCACTAGCATACAAGTCTTTCCCCTTAACTTCAGAGCTCACAGACGCTTACGCAATTATTCAGTGCTGTGAGAGTGAGTATTACTGTCAGACGATTACCTCGACTGACGGGAAGCTGAACTGGAGCTTCGAGACCGAAAATGTGAGACTAGCCGCAAAGGAGAGAGAGATTTGCGTCAAATTCAAAATTATAGACTACGCCAGTTGCAAAACTATTGACGTTTTGTAGCTGTAGTTTCAGGATGTAAATTTTAGCTCAAAGGTCAGAAGCATCGCCAAGCAGTTCTAGAGCAAGAACGGACCCATTTAGATCCATATTTAGTATTTGTGCGAAAGAGCCTTTTAGGCCAAGCGAGTGGAGGACCTAAAGAGTTTCGATGGGGCGAGCAAAAAGACCTGCACGACCAACCACGAGTAGAGCAGCATCTGGCAGTCAAATATGCAAAAAACGACTTCATCTAAGCTGATCCCAAACAGACAAATGGATAGCTACAACTTGGGGTCTTACTGCAGTCCCAAAAATTCAGACTACCACTTGAAAGGTTACCGCTAGAGCAAAGAGCCTTATCTGTACGAATCGATTTCACTACGTAAAATAGCCAGCTACAAGTTGTTAATATGATTTTATTGACTACTTCTGCCACTTTTGCATTCCTCTACATAGTAAACTCCAACAGACTTCATTAAGTACAAACCAGGCTACATAGGCAGCAACTGCTTTGAATATTATGTTGGATTGTGCTCTGCAATATTTTGAACTTTTATTCTCAGCTGCAATTTTTGTGGGGTTGTTAGTGGATTATAGTTGTAAATTAATTTTAGTATTAAAGTCTATGAAAGGCATAAGTGTTTACCGTAGGCCACAGGTCATCAAACTCTCCACTCTGCTAGATTTCTACGAAACAGATCCCCATTCAAATTACAAAATATTCGTGTCGAATGGCATCATCAAAACAGTTATTGAGCCCAGCTATAATCAGTGCGTTTCATAGGAGTACGAACCCAGCCAATAGTCATAAAATATAGCAGAAGTGCAAGTTTTAGAGAGAGGTTCAAAGAAATCTATCGGGCTTTTTACAAATGTAATCAAAAATATGGATACTAACCGAAAAGACGTGGAGTAGTATCAGGAATAAAAGTCGAGAGCCAAGCGTCCATATCAGTTTTACTTCCAGGAATTCAGCAATGTCTCGGGGGAAAATTGCAGACCTTTGGAAGGAGCTACAACCAAGCGGGTCAAGGAAAGAGCTACTGGGATGATCAATATTGGATTGAAGAGACAATAGTCTAAGTCTAGCAACCAAAGCAAAGAGAATAAGAATCAGATGAATGCTAAATAACACATAACAGTAGAAGAGAATAGCTAAGAATGTGGCAAATAAGCATTTGTGGACATCAATTTCAGTTTTGAGTAAATTAACCAACAGATAGAGGCGAAAAAATCTACAAAAATGAGGAAAGACCCCACTCCTGAGGCTTATGAGATTAAAGTAACGGAAGTATCTGAGCCAAAACTATTTAAAAAACTATCTTCTGGTAAAAATAATTAAAAAAGTAATAACTAAGGCAAGCCAAATGAAATTTAGATACTCTAGGCCGAAGGGTAATCTAAAGAGATCAGTATTCCAAAGAGTTTGATCTCGGATGCCGATGATTTTAGTCTTGAGTTGGATGCCAAAAAATAGCTTTTTTCTCCGATCCCTCACAAAAGTAGGCATTAGATCAGAATGAAAGAAGAGCTTAAAGTGAATTTCAAGACACTGTTAAAGCAAAGTAGATCAGGTTTATCAGTCTAAGGGGCCAAGAAGGCATAATCTCGGATCTACAACAAATACGATGACTCCAAAGACATAAAGATAGATTTCGATCTAGACATTGATTTTTGATATTATTCTCCCTACTTCACGGATAAAGCAACCAATCCAAAGATAATCAATCGAAGATACTTGCAATTTATTATATCTCGTCTATGCCTTCTTTCATCTATTAGAAGTCTGACTTTTGAAACTTACATCTATTAAATAAATAAATCAAAATACAATCGAGCATCCGATGTTGCGGATTGATGAAGCAGAGTGAAATCAATAGGAATCGGGGTTGGCAATGATCTGGAGAGTCCCATCTTAAGTCCCAGCCACTGCAATCTTACTATTGCTGCAAGTTTAGAAGCAGCTGGCTTTAGATTGGTCCTTTTTGACGATTATCTTTCGTTTCAGCTTCAGAAAGGGCAGTGACCAAATGTACATCTCTTTGTGTGCATTCAGATAGACCTAGGTTAATATAATACTACTAGAGATTCGACTGATCGTGAGTCCTTAACGATCGCCATGTTGTAGATAAAGCCTGTTTTTTAGCAGAAAGAGTCCAGAAACTGGCCGTTTATGGAGTACACGTAGACTGTGCTGTTCTAGTTCGAGTAGAAGACTATACCGTAGAGCGGACTGGTCGTTATGTGGGCAAAGGTGACGGCCAAGCCTTTGGGGTGCCGGACAGTGCGCAAAACTTATACTAGATTGAATATGGTGTACATGAATAGCTGTTGTATAGACTGACGCTGCCATCTTCAGAACAAATAGTAATTAGATTGGCCCCCATATTCAGACCTATGCTATTGATTTTGCTATCGTGACTTTTGAGAACTTTCCTCAGCTAGAATTCGATGAATTTGGACGCAATCATAACGCTGTACACCCTGAGATACCCGTCAGCATCGCCAATATAGAGAATGTTTTAGTAAGGATGGTATTAGAGAGCAGTGATGGTGCTGTTGGGAAATTTGAAACTTCGGTTGTACTTACTTTCTTTCAGAAAGATGATCTGTACGTAACCATTGTAGAAACCTCCAACTATGATTATTTGATCATTGATTGACGTTATTGGGACGATTGTTGTGAGTTATTTGTAGTTTAGAGCCACTTGCACCGATTCCAGCTAGAATTTTATTTACTGCTATTTTGAGAGGAAGTTTTTTTGTTTGCTTAGGATTTGGAACAGGCAGTATTCGTGTTTGCGCAGTACGAAGAAAAGCTAGTCAGAGATGAATTTTATGCCGAGTATGGCATTTCTAGCTTCAAACACAGACTGAAAGATCTATTTGGGCTAAATCAGAGAAGCTTTGCTGAGGAGGCACTTCTGAATGACCAGCTAATTGGCATCTCCTAACAATTTCTCCTCCCAAGGTGCCTTGACAGTCAACCTCTTAGGGTGCGGATTATTGCCGATGATCTGTGCGGGGTTCTGGCCGAAATGTGCGATCTGTGTTTCAAAGGACTACAGCTAATTCTAATCTGTGACTTTGTCGAGATCAATGCAGTTCTCATAGGTGAGGGGATAGAAGATATTCATGTTCTAGATTGCATCTTTGCCTCTCTGCTTGTAGCCGTAGATCAGGTTGATCCACTCGTTAATGTTCTCTGAAACGTAGTCGCTTTACAGTTGTCGGCGCAGTTCGCTGACGAAGTAGTAAGGGTTCTACTTGGCCCATTCGGGCAGGACTACATTGTCGATGGGCAGCTTGTCCTGGGTGAGGCCATAGTCGTAGTTGTTTTTGTTGATGAACAGTTCAGGCAGTGTGTAGAGTTAGGGGATCAGCTACCGCAGATCTGTCTGGGCAGTTGTTGCGTTATTCCAGGAGCCAAGGTAGCTGTAGTAGAGTCGGTCTGCGACATCGAATTTGCCACTTTGGAGGGTGATTGCGCCTAAACTGTAGGGTCTCATCCTCACCAGGAAGTTAAAGATGATGGCAGAGGAGGAATAGTGTGTTCCGAAGTGATACTCACTGAACAGTTCGTTTTCATCGATGTTGTTGTACTTATCCAAGAAGTAAGCTATGCGGGCTTAATCTCCGTGGAGGCCCATGTTTTTGGTAAGATCTCTGTAGATGAGTTTGTTATTCTTTTGTTCTAGTTTTGGTGAAGTAGCGACATAGACCCATGGAAGGACAGGATACTGAGTCATATCGCAATAGCTTCTGCCCGCAATCTAATTGAGCCACTGCAAATACTCATAGTTGGAGATAAGTTTATCAATCCACCTGACAGGTTTGTTGGAATTGATGTAGTTGTTATAGGCATCCTTCTTGACTTTGACGTAGGGCTATATGGATGAGATGAAGAAATCGATATCTTTCTTCTTCATGGGGTCGTCTTCCTTGCGGTAGAAGTAGAGGAGAATTTCTTGGCCGTCCTTGGTTTTTATTTAGACTGCGTTGTTGGACGCGTTGAACCTTTTTTTGTGGATTTTGCGGATGTCGCCAAGTCCAACTGCTATGTACAAGAACTATTCGTTTTTATGGCCTTTGACGCACATCCGATCGAACCTCATGGTTTTGTGGCGGGAGGTGAAGACAATCTAGCCTTCTTTTGTGATCCGCACCATCCCCTGCACGATGGTCAGTATGTCGATATAGACACACTCTGTTGTAAACTCTTTGAGCTAAGAGTAGTTCGTTTTCTTCTTCTGGCTTTATTGATGGTTGTCTCTCGAACCGAGCAGCTTCTTTTTGATTTTGTCCAAACTCGAGCTAGATATTTTGTTGCAGATCAGACTCTCTTTTTTGGATTGGTGATAGAGCTTAAGCTTGAAATCCTAGAAGCATTATTTTTTTATGTATTGCTAGCGGTATTTGCTCAGTTCGCCATACTTTGGGACTTTGAAGATAGGCTCAATGAAGCATTTGCAGTAATCTTTAGTGACTAGATTTTTGACTGACCATTAAACTCTTGCTTGTCTGTGAGGGTCATACTTGAAATCTTGAGGAGTGAAAGGATGATCAATCTGGGGTTGAAAGAAGAGAGGAGACCACCAGCCCTAAAAGCCTTGTAAGCTGTTCCATTTCTTGGCCCACAAAGATTACAAATAGAACAGTAATGTTATCTTCTCAACTGGGTCTTAGTAAGGCTCAATGCTTTCATCAATCTTGAGGCCAAGTTCAACAAGTGTATGAATATCCAGAAACTTAGCAACGATATTGATCTAAATTGCCTGAAACTTACGTAGAAGTTGTCGTGTTATTTGCTGCAATCGTAGAGATAGTTGAGTGTGGATTGGCTGATTCGGTACTCATTCATTTCTAGGAAAAAGAGCAAAAGTAGGATACTTTCTATTTCATAGTTTTCTTTGACGACCACCTGCAAAATGTACTGAAAAGTAAGGTCGAACAATGCTTCCCATTCCTGATTCTTATCCTTGATAAGCGCTGAATGAAGAAAGGACTACTGAGGAAGTAAAGAAAAGGCATATAAATTTCTATTATCTTGGAGTCATATTTGTGGTAGGTAACTGAAGATATTCTACCGTGAAAATGGGCATAGTTCTTTTCGCCAATATAGTTCAATAAAACACCTTAGAAGTATCTTTAAGCGTTAAAGATGCACAGAATTGATTAGATTTTGAAAAGTTTGCTTTCAATGAGGTTCCAGACGAGAGATTACCTACAAATTCCATATTGCGAGAGTTTATTGAGCTATTAGAATGTAGACAGCTCGGGTTTGGCTGTGATGACAATACCGTAGAGATTTCCGATAAAATTATTGAGAAAGGAAAATTCTGTGATATGCTAACTGCTCTAAAATTTAGGTATTTTATTTGTAACATTCCTGTGAAAATCGCCGTTTATTGTGATCTATTTTTAGCGAATGGCTACATTGAGATTGTAAGCATTAGATTTAAAGATACCTTAGCTGATGGGCTAAAGCTAAACTCCAAAAGAAACAACTGCATTGCTGGGAAACTCACAGACCTAAATGCTGCAGTTATCAATTTTATCTAAATGAACCAATTGGTACCTTTGTTTAAACACTCAACCACCAGCTTCTAGCCGACAATCTTGAGTATTAGCTCATTGTCGTCTTATGTTTTGAGCCAGAGTAAGCAGCAGTCTATTGCCCTGAGCTGATTCACCCACATGAAGATAGTCATTCCCTTTAAAAACGGCCATTTATTGTTGGCGAGCTCCACTTTTACACTATCGTTCTTATGGCTGTCATTAAAATACAGATAGGGGGCTATATTGCGTTCCTGTAGGCCAGCTTCGAGCATACGCAGACCACGCCCGATAAGCTCAGTGCTTAGCTGCTACTTATAATAAGCTTGAGTCAAAGTATTAGTGATGAGTTTGAGTTCAGAGGTGCGGAGGGTGCGAATAGTGCAAATAAGGTAGAAAAGCGATGTACAGGCATTGATATACTCATTAAACACTTGCTTTTGCTCTTAGTTTGCTTAGTTTGTGAGGAATTGGTTGGCCTCAGCTATGTCTTTGATGAGGTAGGTAATCAAATTGATTTTGCGGTTGTTTTAAACAACTAGAAAGGCATCTTAATAAATAGAGTTAGCATTGAGGGCAAAATGGTCGAGAAGATGCTTGATAAAGTCAATAACTTAGCTTTTGAGCTCAATAACTCCAAAAGTACTTCAAAATGTTTGGCGGGGTCGCTGCGCCTCATTTCCGATAGGAAGTTAGATTCAATAAGGTTGAAAATGGCCTTAGGGTTGCTGATTATACCACGTTCTAGATGTCTATTGCTGAGACTTTGCTTCTATTGAGATTTGAAGAGATCTGCTATCTTTTATTTGTAGTCTTTGCTCAGAGAAATCTGTGTGTAGGAGTAAATACTGTTTTGGGGAGGAGAGAGGTCAGGTCGCTTTAAAGCATCAATCGGAGATTATTATTAATGTGGATATCACAATGGATTTGATAATATTTAAAGATGCAGCCAGAGTAAAACAAACCATTTACGGTGAATGTTAAAAACCCCATCGGTGGTCCACCCAGTCCCACCTTTGGAGGCGCCAAAATCAACAAAAAAGAAGTCAACGAGGCGATGTAAAAAGTTGGGAAGCATGGGAAATCTCATCATCTTTACTTAAAGGTCATGAACCAGCATAAACCTGTGAGCTAGATGCGCAAAATCAGTTTGGCTGAGCTCGCTTAGCACACAAAACCATAAAACGCTTGGCTTAGCTTAAACAGGGTTGTGTATGATGTGTCTGTATATCTGCACTACCACCCTGGAGGCGACATAATTCTGAAAGGATGCGGCAAATAGTGCTACAACTTGTTTCGTACTTTTAGTTCTAGTTAGATCAATACCATCCTTGGGTGAATGCTAAAGCATTGCTGCAAAATTATGCGATTGGCTATCTAAGTTAGCAATGATTCTGTTTACTTCTGAGACAATCTAAGTTTAAAGTTGATTTTGAGCGTAAACATTAAGAGGCTTCATTAGATTGATAGAATACAGGCGGTTTTTTGATGCGATTGGATTGAATACAAGAGCTCTGATATGTTTTCTTTTACATCTTTCCCTACGAAATCCAAATCATTTCCAACCTATGAATATTGTTCTTTAGTAGCTCGGTCTCTAGCGTAGGCACACTATTACCTTTAATTCTATTCCTTGAGTATCTATCACAAGGCGCCTGAGTTGGTGAGATCAAGGCTGTTATCTTTTACCAGTGCCTTTAAACGAATGCAAAATTGATCCTTCTTCTATTAAGGCTTTCAGTTTATTGCTAAAAATAGTAAGAAAAAGTATTCCAAATCCTTTAGAATTCATATTGCGCATAAGTATTGAAATATACTGCCCAAGTAATTATTCAGCACAATATACTGCTCTCAAATCTTATGATTTAATGATGATAATTCATCTAAATAACTATCTATGTCTAACAAGGTAAATTCTAGATAAATGTATGTATATAAAGGGTGTTCTCGACAGTCTGCTATTTTATCACTTAAAGTAACTCTTCAGACGATGAATGGCTTATGCTGCTACTTTATACTTTCGTTTTTATTAAACTTATTATGTCTTGGAGCAATAAATCCTCAATATTGCGGTAGAAATTCAAGCAGCTGGGTTTTTCGCGGGGGAGTTAGCTAACTTCTCTTGGAGATTCAGGCTCAAGAATCAACACTAGTTTTGATCTCGATACCAGCATTATCTAAACCAACTATTAGCTCAATTTGTCCTTGTTGTCTAATGTTACCCCCATCCGAGCCAAAATAGCGGACAGGAAGGTCAAAGGAAAGCTAGATTATGCTAAAAAGAACTATCTTACAAAGGTGCTCATGAATAGGGCGCTTAATGTAAGGTTGGCCTTGAAGAAAATGGAAGACATTCCCACTGCCTTATTCAGAAGGGGAGTGAACTTCTAAATCGCCAGGAAGCTAGTAATGAAAAGCAAGGCAACTCTATAGATTTCCGTCATGAGAACTCTTCTCTTCGATCTTGATGACAAAGATGTCCAAGTAACAAAATTACAGATGGAGCATGGGAATAATATTTTTGTGCTGCCGACTACAGCTGAAAAAAAGTAGCACAAGAGCAATGCCATTGTGAAACTGAACAATCTGTTGAGAGATAATTTAAGGCAGATCATTCGTCAGTTTACAGCTCATAGGGATAGTTGCTTGACGTTAAGGAGGTATTTAGCTAAGTATTTTACCAATTTTGTTTAAAAAAGAAAGACGGCATTATTTGTGTTTAAAATGTTGCCTGAAGCTCAAAATGCTCGAAACTATGGAGAAACTTAGTTGAATAAACTAGCTTCAATTATAGAAACAATAGAAGAAAGATCATTGAGGTTAAAGACCAAAGCTTTCAACGCTATTATTTTGAGAGGCGAGATCATCAAAATCAAGCAATCAAATGTTGCGAAGCTGATTTTTATGTGTTCCAGATTGAGGAAAGAGTAAGGATTTAGATTCTGGAAGATAAAATCCTTGGATTTGAAAAGGCAATAAGAGGAGTCACAGAAAATCGAGAAAGCCAAGTTGGAAGCACTTCTAAAGATAATCCAAAGAAGCTATCTGAAGCTTTTCAAGAAGATAAGTCGAAGAGTCTATACAGCCAGCAAAGCGGCAGCGAGATTGGGATGTTGCTCGAAAATAAACTAACAAAAGTCACTGTGGAGGCTACTGCTTAATGCCAGAAACAGCAAGAAGTGATTTTCTGTTTTCATTTGCTTCAAACTAACTCCAATTTCGTACTTAGTAGCATATTATCATGAATAAGTATGATAAATAATTGCTAGAAATGTTCGGAGATGCCAAACGATGCCTTTACTATTATGAAGATTTAAAAAAACGAATTTGGCTGGTATGTAGCTTTATAGAAAGTGCGCCGAACAAGGATAGACCTTTTATCGAATCGTTTATAAATTTATAATGGGAAATAATTCAAATTCCCCCGCAGGCTTACAGCCACGTTTCCAGCAACTAGGCATCGACTAGAACGAAATGCTTTCAACCCTCATCCTCGTCAAAGATAGCCAGACATAATAGAAGCTGTTCATCAAGCAGATGAATGTTGCCAGCGATGTCTAGTACACAAAACTGTGCAAGTAGTTCAAACAGCGCAAATTTGTTAGCGATAGGAAGATAGGTAAGTACTTGGTGCGAGTGAGATAGCTTTAAGGCAAATAAACAAGTGAGATCTGTGGTAAAAGTTTCAAGTTGCTGCTTTACATCGAGTACCTTCCCAATAGTCTAAAAACCATTTTCCACGAAAGGACCAAAAGCAAACGTTTTTTCGCTGAGGACTAGCTGCTGAGACTTGTGAGATCAGTAGTAAGTGGATTGATTGTACTGCACGACAACAATTACAAAAACGTATACCTACACAAAGAAGCAATCGTTATCACGTTGTAGAATGCGTACAAGCTATTGGATACGCAACTCTGCAATCGCATTCATCCTTTCTTTTAGATACTCAATGGAGTGCCGCCTAAAAAGGGTACTTACCTTGCTCCAGAGTTGCTGGCGGTAAATTCAGCAATATTTAGGATATTCGGAAAGGCAACTCTGATTACTATCACAGTCCGAAGGCAGACCTCTTTACTTTTGGTGTCTTATTGATTGAGTTGGCGACTCTGTAGAATTGTGATAGATTTTACGACTACTAAAACAAAACAGTAGATGTGGAGAGTTTGAGGTAGATGGCAAGTCGGCTGCAGTTTTCTCAAGAATTCAGATAACTTTTGCTCCATCTTTTGCAGGAGTAGGAGGAAGAGAGGATTGGACTGCTTTCTTTGCGATAGATGGTACTTTTCTAAAGATCAAGGTCTCCAATTAGGCTGAAAG
>Ga0316217_10003858_pt1 | contig 16692 bp, 11 predicted proteins | sample 1anoAmetaG_FD_203633 | JGI IMG/M metagenome (GOLD analysis project Ga0316217, IMG submission 203633) | Freshwater microbial communities from Trout Bog Lake, Wisconsin, USA - 1anoA | ecosystem: Environmental > Aquatic > Freshwater > Lake > Hypolimnion/Profundal zone | place: USA: Wisconsin...
AAGCGGGCGGATCTCGTGATCTGGGACGGCGACCCCCTCGACACGCAAGGCGCGCCTGCGCGCGTTCTGATCGGCGGGGTCGAGCAGTCCATGCGCTCGCGGCAGCTTGATCTTCGCGACCGGTACCTGAAGCCGGACGACGGTCTGCCGCCCCAGTACCACTGACCCCGCTTGGTCGATGTGCGCGTCATTGCCCGCCCGGGGCGGGACATCCTCGGCGAAGGCCCCCTTTGGTCGGCGCGGCAAAAGGCCCTGTTCTGGGTGGATATCAAGGGTCGCCGCATCCACCGGCTGACCCTTGACGATGAGCGCGTCACCTCCTGGCCCGCGCCCGAAATGATCGGCTGGCTGATCGAACGCAAGGATGAGGACGGCTTCGTCGTCGGTCTTCAGTCCGGGTTCGCTCTGACCGGTTCTGATTTTCGCGATTTTGACCTGATCGCCCGCCTGCCGGATCCGCGGTCAGACGTGCGGCTGAACGACGCCAAGGCGACGTCGGACGGAAGCATCTATGCCGGGTCGATGGAGCTATCGGGGCGTGAGGCGCTCGGCGGCCTCTATCGCCTGTCCCCGGATCACCGCGTCGCCTGCCTCGACCGCGGCTATGGCGTCGCCAACGGACCGGCCCTGTCCCTGGACGAGCGGACCCTCTATCACACCGACAGCGTTTTGGGTCGCATCTACGCCTTTTCGCGGGAAGCGGACGGGTCGCTGCACGACCGGCGGCTGTTTCGCCAGTTCGAGGCGGGCGACGGCGCGCCGGACGGCATGACGGTGGATGCCGAGGACTGTCTTTGGGTGGCGCACTGGGACGGCGGACGGCTGAGCCGGTTTGACCGGGACGGGACGCTGATCTGCGCGCACCCGTTGCCGGCGTCCCGCATAACGAGCTGCGCCTTCGCCGGCGAGGACCTTGATCGGCTGTTCGTCACCTCGGCCAGCGAGGGACGCGAAGACGAGCCCCACGCTGGCGCCCTGTTTGAACTCGATGTCGGCGTCCGGGGCGCGCCGCCCCACCTGTTCGCGGGCTGACCGCTGAAGGAGCGCAACTGTGTCTCTCACCGAACGCCTTGCGCCGATGCCCCTCGTGGCGATTTTGCGGGGGATCCGACCGGAGGAAGCGGCCGAAGTCGCCCTCGCCCTCGTCGAGGCGGGGTTCCTGTGCCTTGAGGTTCCGCTCAATTCGCCGGACCCGTTTGCGAGCCTTCGGGCGATGAAGGACGCGGTGGGCGACAAGGCTCTGGTCGGCGCCGGCACGGTGCTGGAGGTTGCAGACGTCGCGCGGGTGCGCGATGCAGGGGGCGAAATCGTCATCTCGCCCAATGCAGATCCAGCGGTGATCGCCGCGACCAAGGCGCAGGGCATGGCCTCGATGCCCGCCTTTTTCACGCCCAGCGAGGCCTTCCGCGCCCTGCAGGCGGGGGCCGACGCCCTGAAGCTCTTTCCCGCCGAAGCCGCCTCCCCGACCGTGCTCAAAGCCGTCCGCGCCGTGCTGCCCAAGGAGACGGCCGTGTTCGTCGTCGGGGGCGTCACCCCCGACACCCTGGCGCCCTGGCGGGACGCCCAGGCCTTCGGCTTTGGCGTCGGCTCGTCCCTCTATGCGCCGGGCAGAGACCCCCGCGACGTCGCGACGCGGGCCGCGGCGTTCGTGTCCGCCTGGCGCGACGGTCATGTCGGATCGGACATCGGGAAGGATCATGCATGTCGATGAGACAGGTTCTGCAGTGGGGCCTTGCCCTGGTGTGCGGTCTGGTGCTGGCCAGCGCGGACGCAAGGGCGCAGATTGCGTTCCAGCCCAGGCCGTCGAACGGCCTTGCCCTCACCCCGCCGATGGGCTGGAACAGCTGGAACGGGTTCGGCTGCAAGATCAATGAGGCCACCCTTCGCGCCCAGGCGGACGCCCTCGTGTCCACGGGGATGAGGGAGGCGGGCTATATCTATGTGGTGGTGGATGACTGCTGGCACGGCGCGCGGGACGCGCACGGCGACATCCAGCCGGACCCGGTGCGGTTTCCGTCCGGGATCAAGGCCCTGGCGCACTATGTTCATGCGAGGGGCCTGAAGTTCGGCATCTATTCGGACGCAGGCGCCGGAACCTGTCAGGACAAGCCCGGCAGTCGCGGACACGAGTATCAGGACGCGGCGCAATATGCCCGCTGGGGCGTCGATTTCCTGAAATACGACTGGTGTAACGCCGAGGACCTGAACGCGCGATCCGCCTACGCCACCATGAGCGATGCGATCCGCGCCGCCGGGCGGCCGATGGTGTTCTCGATCTGTGAATGGGGCCTGCATCAACCGGCCAAATGGGGTGCAAGCGTCGGCGGCAATCTGTGGCGCACGACCTTCGACATCTGGGATCACTGGTCAGGGCGCGGCAACAAGGGCCTTTGGCTCAGCGTGACGGATATTATCGATCTCCAGCCCGGCCTCGAAGGCGCCGCGGGTCCTGGACACTGGAACGATCCCGATATGCTGGAAGTCGGCAACGGCGGCATGACCGATACCGAGTACCGGTCCCACTTCGCGCTGTGGGCGATGCTGGCCGCGCCCCTGTTCGCCGGCAATGATCTTGCGCACATGTCCAAGGAGACCCTGGCGATCCTCACTGCGCCGGAAATCATCGCCATCGACCAGGACAGGCTGGGCGTACAGGGGCGAAGGGTCGTCAAACGGGGCGACCAGGAGATCTGGACCCGCCCCCTTGCTGGCGGCGCCACCGCTGTCCTGTTCCTGAACCGGTCCGACACGGAAACAAGGATCCAGCAGGATCTGGCGACCTTGGGATTTTCCGCCGATGCGGAGGTGAAGGTGCGGGACGCCTGGCGGCGCAGGGACATGCCGCACGCGAAAAGCCAGCTATCCGCCCAAGTTCCAGCCCACGGAACCCAAGTTTATATTTTGACGCCCATCTAGCAAATGCAGTTTCAATTACCGGAGATTAACTTCCAATTCACTGCTTAGGCCCAGACTCATCGTCGAACACTCGGCAAAAGGCGCCTAGTCGTGACGGTTACGTTCGATCCGACACTGTTGACCGCCTGGTACGGAGCGCAGGCCCAGCTTGCGAACCCGACCGCGTCGACGTCCGCCTCGACCACGCCGACCAAGATCGCTGCGCCCAAGCCGCCTTGGACATCGACAACCCCGGCGCCACAGGCGTCGACACTGACCAACGCCATCTTGGGTGGTCAGCCGCTGTTCAACCCCGCCCTTGCAAAGCTCAGCCTCACAGACCCAAGCTCGACCACGAACAGCAATTACAAGAACCTGTTCGCGCTCTATCAGGGGCTGACATCGCTGCAACAACTGGCGACCGACGCCGCGAGCACGTCCCTGACGACCGGCCAGGCCAGCGATATCAACAAGGCCTTCACTTCGGGCGTCAGTCAGCTCAACACCTATCTGCAGACCAACCCCTTTTCGGGCCTGTCCGTCGTCGCTGGCCAATCCACCGGCTATGAGACGAGCTCGGTGTCGACGGCGACCGAGAACGACACCTACCAGACCGCACCGATCTATTCGGGAAGCCTGACCTCTCCGGTCCCGTCTCTGTCGGGCACGGTGGCGTTTTCGCTGTCGGTCAAACTGGCCAGCGGCGCGACAAAAACGGTGAATTTCAATCTTGCAGATCTGGGATCAACGCCCAGAACCTTGCCGAATGTCATCAACTATCTGAACGGACAGCTGAAGGCCGCAGGCCTGACGACCCGCTTTGCGGACGTTCGCATTCCTGGGACGCCAAAAACCTACACCGCCAACGGCAAGACCTATACCGTCCCTGCCCCGGCCGACAGCTATGCTTTGAAAATCGAGGGCACGAGTTCGGAGCAACTGACGTTTACCCCGACCACGGCAAACCCGGCGGTCTATGTCGCCCAGACCTCGGGGAGCACGACGCCCACGTCCAAGGTGGTGGGCACGAAGGTGGTCACGACCCCGGCCACGCCGACGCAGCAGATCACCGCCCTGACCGCTGATCCGACCGCTCAGACCTCAACCGCCAGCCAGATCTATCAGAACACCCTGGCAAGCCAGACCCAGGGCGCGGCGTTCCAGGCGACAGGCCCGGACGGATCGCTCTATACGGTTTCCAACGTCACCGGAACCAGCGCCAGCGGCGTGCCGACGAACGGCACGCAAAATGTCGTCCTGACCAAATACGACTCGGCCGGCAACGTCATCTACACCCGCACGATCGGCAGCGCGGGCGCGGCGACCGGCTATGCGGTGACCGTTTCGGCGGACGGGAAGCAGGTCGCGGTCGCCGGGACCGTCAACGGCCAGCTGACGCCGAACGAAACCGGCGTGACCAGCGGCCAGACCGACAGCTTCGTGGCGGTATTCGACACCTCGACCGGAACCAATCAGTGGACCACACGGGGCGGGACCACCAACGGAGACGATCACCCGACCGGCGTCGCCTTCGGCCCGAACGAGGCGGACGGTTCCGCAGGCGAGGTCTACATAACCGGCGTGACGTCCGCGAGGTTCAACGGCTACAACCTGAAGGGCATCCAGGACGGCTTCGTTCAAGGATTCTCCAGCAAGGGCGTCGCCGGGACGGCTCAGGAATTCGGGTCCGGCGGAACGACCACGCCCGGCGGGATCACCGTCAATGGGTCGACCGTCTATGTCGCCTCGACGGAAAACGGCGATGCGGTGCTCAGAACCTTCAACGACACGGTCAAATCCACCTCGTCCACCTCCTCAAAGGGAGTGGTGACCAACACTTACAGCCATACCCTCGCCGCGGGCGCAACGCGGGATCTTGGCGCCCTGAAGGGCGGCAACATCGCCGGCGTGGCCATCGCTGCCGACGGATCGGTCGTCGTGGCCGGCTCCACCGACAGCGGGGCCCTGGTCAGCGGCGCCACGGTCCAGAACGCCTATGCCGGGGGCAAGGAAACCTTTGTCGCGAAGCTGTCGTCCGGTGCGACCCCATCGGCGAGCGATCAGGTCACCTACTATTCGGCGGGGAGCACCGCAACGACCACCACGGCGACCCTGTCCAACGGCGTGGTCTATGTCGCCGGACAAAATCCTGGGGCGCCGGATCCGGCCAGCAACGGATCCCCCTCGGCAGAAGGCTTCGTCGCCGGGATCAGCCTTTCGACCGGTCAGGCGGTATGGACCAACAAGTTGACCGGTCAGGACGGCCAGGACCTGCCCAGCAGCATCGCCGTTTCTGCGAACGGATCATCGGCGCTCAACGCCCTGGGCCTGCCCACACAGACCATTCAGTACATCCCGTCCAACACGCTCATCAACAACAGCGCGCTGCAGGCCGGCGATACTTTCACTGTCAAGGTCGGAAACAGCGCGGCGACCACGATCACAATCGACGCCAATGAAACGTTTCAGACGCTCAAGGAAAAAATACTGGTCGCGTCCGAAAACAATTTGAAGGTCAACGTCTTGCCCAGTGGGAACAGTCAAACATTGACTTTGACCGCGTCAACGACGTCTCCGACGCCGATTTTCCTGGGTTCAGGAGCGGACGGGAAGGACGCCCTGGCGGGACTTGGGTTGAAGCCCGGCGAACTGACAAACGCCGCAACGTCCTACTCCACGGTGTCTGACAAATCGAACGTCAAGACCAGCCCATATGCGCTGGGTCTGTCGGGAAACCTGAAACTCGACACGGCGGCGGACATCGCCAACGCCAAGGCTCAGATCGAACAGGCCGTTTCGGTGGTCAAAGCGCTCTATTCGGACCTGACCACCAAGCCCCTGCCGAAAACGACCGGGAACTCGTCGAGCTCAGGCCAGGTTCCCGCCTATCTGACGGCGCAGATATCGGACTACCAAACGGCGCTCACGCGCCTGCAATCCTATAACTCGTCGTCGTCCTCAAGCGCTTCGGGATCATCTCTTCTGTCCCTCTTTGGCTAGAACGGCCGCTTCAGAGACGCCGATCAGAGGTCGATCCGCCAGACTCCGTCCGAGACTTCGGTAAAGCCGGCGTTCCGGTAGAGGTTCCTGACCGGCAGGTTGCGGGGCGTCTCGACGATGCGCCCGGCGAGCGCGCCGAAGCGCCCGGCGAGGTCATCGATCATCAGGCCCAGCAGCGCGCTCTCGACGCCAAGACCCAGGACCCGGCAGCTGATCGCAAAGGTGAGGATCTCCCCCTCCCCGTTCACGACGCTGGCGCCCACCAGACCGTGGTCGCCGAAGCGATCGCTCACATGGACGACATAGACGTGCTCGACATCCGACTGGGCGGCGGCGGCGACCTGTGTCGCCGTCGGCGCAAGGCCGGTCGTGGTGAACTGGGTCGTGCGGCGCAAGAGTTCGGCGACCCGTCCGAAAACCGAAGGATCGTCTTCGCGCGACAGTCTGCGACAGACGATTCTGAGGTCGAGGGAGGCGATAAAGTCGTCCCGGTCGCTGAACGCCGCGCGAACCCGCTCCCGCTGAAGGGTCTGGCGGGTCATGTCCGTGCGGGCGGCGGAGGACGACGTCACAACCGGGGGCTGGAGCCTCGGCTCCGTCAACAGACGCCGCCTTAGACCCAACAGATCCTCGCCCCAGACGGTGACGGTCGGCAGGGCCTGACGCACCCGCTCCCGCTCATGGGGGTGGTCGTCGATGAAGAGCAGCGCCGCCGGATCAAAGCCCAGCTCTGCGGCGATGGCGGCGATATTGCCCGCCTTGTCCTCCCAATTGATCCGCCAGGTGACCAGATCATCAAGGGTCAAAAGACGCGCCGTCGGATAATGATCCGGATAACGCCAGAGGTCCTTGACGGTCGCTTCGTCATTCTTGCTCACCGCCGCGAGCAGCACGCCCCGCTGCTTTAAGCTCAGCAGGGCTTCGTGCAGACCGAAATAGTGGCCGATGAAAGAAAACGGACTGCTGACGTCGGGCGACCAGGCAAAGGGCGCGCCGGTTTCGGCCAGCACGCCCGGCCACAGCGTACCGTCGAGATCAAGGATCACACACTTGATCGGGTCAATCTGACAGGCGCTGATGAGCGCGGACAGATGCGCCTTGGCCAGAACCCGCTCGCGTGCGTAAGGGTCCCCGCCCATCTCCTCACGCAGGGCGTCCAGCTCCGGAAACTGGTCGTGAACGGCGGCCCGCTCCGATGCGATCCGCTGCAACAACCAGCCAGGAGACCCAAAATGGGTGTAGCCCACCTGCCCGTCGTCGACGAGGCGCTGAGCCCCCTCCGCCGCGAGCGCCGCCGCCACATCGACCACATGCACGTCGGGATAAGGCTCCAAGGCCTGGGCCAGCGCCAGATTGGCCAGGCGGAACCGGTTGCGGTGCCCCAGCAGTCCGCGCTCCGCCAGACCCAGCGGCTGCACCGTCGGTTCAGGCAGATTGTCGATCAATATGGGCTTGGCGCTGACCTTGCGCAGCGCCTCGATGATGGAAAGCGCTTCGGCGATATAGGGGTTGGCGGGGGATCCGTCCGGCGGAACCGCGTCCATGATCGCGTGGCGCGACCGCAGCCCGCCGATCAGCAGCGCGTTATGCGCCCGCTCGGCCGCTAGACCAAGATCATCGGGAAAGGTCGCCGCGATCCGAAGATCCAGTCCCGCCGCAGCCCCGGCTTCGCGCAGGAAATCCTGCTCCATCTGCACGTCGCAGTCGCCGAACAGGATCAGATCAAGCGGTCGGCCGCCGCGATCGAGATCCTGAGGCGACGCGGCCCGCGATACGGACCAGTAGTCTTCACCCCCCAGCCGCCGCTGGCGTCGCAACTGATCGAGAGCAGCTTCGGGATCCCGGCCGTGAAACGCGGCCAGATCCCCCTGAACCGCTGCAAGTTCCTCGTCCTCGGTCAGCAGCGTCAGCACGCCCCGGTCCACCAGCGCCGCCCGCACGGCAGGCGTCAGCTTCGCCTCGAACAGGGGCTGGGGCCGCTCGAACAGGTCGATGAGTTGCGCGAGCTCTCGATCCACGGTCCAGCGTAGCTGGTTGACGGCGTGCAGGACCAGAACCCGGTCGTCCGACAGCGCGATCATGTGCAGGAAACGGGACTTGCGCAGCGGCATGGCGGCTCAGCGGGGATCGTCGGCGACGCGGCGGGCGACCGGCAGATCTCCGTCGACGTGCGAAAGGCTGGCGGTGCGCGTGGCCGCGCCTGCGTCATCGTAGAGGAAGGGCACAAGCGTATAGCGAACGCCCGACGTCACGGGCTTCACCTCATGCAAGAGCCCGCAGGCGAACACCGCCGCTCCGCCGACCGGCGGGCTGTAGAGGCGGGCGCCGAATTCCGGGAACCGCACCTCCCCGCCCTCATAGTCGCCGGTATTGAGATTGATCGAGACGGCGAATTTTCGATGCGCGGTCCCTATCGTCACATTGTCTCGGTGAGCGCTGAAAAACCCTTGATCGCCCGAGTGATAGCGGCAGATCAAGAAGCGTTCGATGAAGGTGGCGCGCCAACCGAAGGCCCGCTCCACCAAAGGCAGGAGCCGAAGCCGCATCCGCTCTGCGATCCCGTCAAGCAGGCCCGCATCCGCGACGGACACATCGGACCTGCGTTTCAGATGGGGCGCAAGATGGGTGACGGTGCGTCCGTCGACATCGATGGCGAAGCCGGAGGCGACCGCTTCCATCGACTGGAAATAGGCGATCAAGTCATCGCAAAAGTCGGGCTCGAAGATCCGTGGCGCGACCAGGATCGGGGCCGGCGGCTCGACGACATGGCGCTCGTCTTCGCGGGCGGCCTCAAGGGCGTCGAGCACCTGATCGATCGCCTCGACCGGCGCGGTCATGGCGATCCGAAAGCTGCGGTCAATGAGGAAGACGGTGGGATGCAGGAAATCGTTGCGGATTACGCCCAGCCGCTGACAGATCTCGTAGTCAAAGTCCCAGAAATACCGCAGGCCCGGCGCGCTGTTGCACAGGCCCCGATCGGTGCGGTCCGCCGCATCCACGGTCACGCCATAGAACAGCGCGTCGCGATCATCGAACAGGCCCCGCCTCTCAAGCACCCGCGCATGAGCCGCCGTGCAAACCGGATTGCCCAGGGAGCCAAAGGCCATCAGGACCATCCAGCGACCGGCGGCGACCTCGATGGAATAGCGCTCAACGCCGTCCGTCAAGCCCGTGAAGAAGGGCGCAGGCTCGCCCCAGCCGGGAGGATGGATCGCCATGGCGCGTCCCTATGCCGTCTTGCCGCCTGACCAAGAGATTGAGTCTTCCCCCGACGCAATCACAACGCCCCCAAGGGCTCGTCCTGTGTTCCTCAGTTCTGGGTCGGCAGGATCGATTCGGCGTCATCGATCGGGCGATCATCGTCGGGACGTTTGGGGGTCACCAGACGGGAGAACAGAGGCGAGACGAAGTGCTCAAACATGTCGACAAACTCATACGCCACCGGCACGAGCACGAGGGACAGGGCCGTCGAGCTCATCAGACCGCCGATCACGGCGATGGCCATGGGCTGGCGAAATTCGGAGCCCTGGCCAAGGCCCAGCGCCGTCGGCAACATGCCCGCCGCCATGGCCACCGTGGTCATGATGATCGGCCGGGCGCGCTCGCGGCAGGCGTTCATAAGCGCGTCGATCCGGGACGCGCCGGCGCGCTCATCCTCGATGGCGAACTCGACCAGCAGGATCGAGTTCTTCGCCGTAATGCCAAACAGCATCAGAATGCCGATGAACACCGGCATGGTGATCGCCTGATGGGTCACGATGAGGGCGAGAATCGCGCCGATCATCGACAATGGCAGGGCCGCCATGATCGCGATCGGCTTGAACACGCTGCCGAACAACAGGACGAGCACCGCGTAGATCAGGGCGATGCCGGACAAGATGGCCCCCAGAAACGCTGGAATGAGCTCCGCCAGCGCCTCGGCCTGCCCGAACTGGGTCGGCTTGACGCCGGCGACCTGGCCCGCGCGGATCTTCTTCATGATGGGCAGATTGTTGACCTCCGCCATCGTGGTGCCCAGGAGCGAGTTGTTCAGGTCCGCCTGCACATGCACGTCGCGCTCGCGATTGTAGCGATAGATCTTCGCAGGCCCGGACTCGAGGGTCAGGTCCGCCACGCTGTCGAGGGTGGTCGAGCCTCCCGAGCTGGTGGGCACGCGCAGCTGGGCGATCTTGGCAAGGTCGGTCCGGTCGGACACGGCCAGGCGCACCTCGATCGGCAGCCTGCGCTTGCCTTCAGAAAACTTCGCCACGGCCGGGTCGATATCGCCGATGGTCGCCACACGCAGCACGGCGGCCAAGGCCTGGGAACTGACGCCAAGCTTTGCCGCTTCATCCGCCTTCGGGCGAATGACCAGCTCAGGTCCCGGCGGCGGCGGCGAGGGGCGGACATCGGACACGCTGTGCAGGGTCCGCATCTCCCGCTGCAGCTCAAGCTGCGCCGCGTAGAGCTTGGGCCCGTCTTCGCTGGACAAAAGCACGTCGACGTCGGCGGAGCCCCATCCGCCCAGAGTGGTCAGGCGCGCGTCCGCGACCTTGCGCAGTTCGGGCCTTATCAGCGCCTTGAAGTCCTCCGTCGAGAGCTTGCGGTGGTCCTTCAGCACCACGGTGATCGTGCCGTTGTTGGTCTCGCTGGACGTATCGCCGCCGCCGGGGCCATCGCCGCCGCCGCCTGACCCGACCTGGGCGAAGACGAGCTCAACATCGTCATGGGCGCGGATCATGCGGGTCGCCGTCTGAACCACGCGCTCCATATCCGCCGATGTGGCGCCGGGCGGCCCCTGGACATTGAGATAGAAATAGCCGGGATCCCCAACCGGCTGAAAGCCGACGGGCAAGGCGCCGGCGACCACCAGGGCCAGCGTGCCGACCACCAGAAAGCCCGCAATCCCCGCGCTCGCCCACATGTGCGACAAGGCCCAGCGCAAGGCGCGCCGGTAAAAGGGCGGCATTTCGGGCGCGGGCTTCGGGTGCGCCACAGATCGCAGGAAATAGGCCGCCAGCAGCGGGGTCACCAGACGCGCGACCAGCAGCGAGAACATGACCGCCACAGCCACCGTCAGGCCAAATTCCTTGAAGAACTGACCCGAAATGCCCGGCATGAACGACACCGGCGTGAACACAACGATGATCGACATGGTGCAGGCGACCACGGCCAGGCCAATGGCGTCGGCGCCGATCAGGGAGGCGCGATACGGCGTCGCCCCACGCTCGATCCGCTTTTCGATATTCTCGATTTCTACGATGGCGTCATCGACCAGAATGCCGATCACAAGGGTCAGGCCCAGCAGCGTGATGACATTGAGGCTGAAGCCCAGCAGCATCATCACCCCGAAGGTCGGCGCCAGCGACAAGGGCATGGCGATCGCTGCGACAATGGTCGCCCGCCAGTTGCGCAGGAACAGCCACACCACGATCGCGGCCAGGACCATGCCTTCCAAAAGCACGTCGACGGTCGCCGAATAGCTGTGACGGGTTTCATCGACGGTCGACACGATCTGGGTGATCTTTATCAGCGGGGTCTTCGCCGCGATCTCCTTGACCTTGTCGGTCACCAGCCGTTCGACGGAGACGTCGCTGGACTCCTTGGTCTTGTTGACCTGGAAAGCCACCACGGGACGTCCGTTCAGGCGGGAAAACCGCCTCTGCTCGGCAAAGCCGTCACCGACGTCTGCGATGTCGGTCAGACGCACATATCGCCCCCCGACGGAAATCGACATGTCCTTGAGCCTGTCGACCGTCTCAACCGATCCCAGCACGCGAACCGACTGTTCCTGACTGCCGATCTTGGCCCGCCCGCCGGAGCTGTCGACGTGGAACTGCGCCAGGGCCTGGCTGACCTCGGGGGCGGTCACCCCGAAGGCGGCCATGCGGTCGGGCTTCAGCAGCACTTCGATCTCGCGATCCGCGCCGCCGACCCGCGCCACCTGCGCGACGCCCTTGAGGGCCTGCAACTGGGTGGAGAGCGTATCGTCGACGAACCAGGACAGTTCGGTCGGGCTGAGCTCGGTCGACGAGACCGTGTAGGTCAGGATGGGGGCGCCATCGACATCGATCCTGGTCACCTGGGGCGCATCGATGGTGCTGGGCAGGCTCGCCCGCACGCGATCCACGGCGGTGCGGACGTCGTCCGTCGCCTTCTGCATGTCAGTGCCGAGCTCAAACTCGATATAGGTCCCGGACGAGCCCAGGGTGACGTTGGACGACAGGTGCTTGATATGCGGGATCGTCGCCAGCGCGTTCTCGATGGGGCGCGTGATCTGGCTTTCCATTTCCGGCGCCGCCGCGCCGCTCTGGGTCACCGTGACAGACACCAGCGGAAAATTGACGTTCGGATAGTGCTTGATCGGCAAGGCGCCGTAGGCCAGCACGCCCCAGATCGTCAGGGCGACGAACAACAAGGATACGGGCGTCGGATTGCGGATCGCCCAGGCGGAAATGCGAACCTTCATTTCGATGTCGCTCCGCCGGCTGCGCGGACCTTGTCCCCATCCAGAAGGAAGGCCGCGCCGCCCATGACCACGCGGGCGCCGACGGCTGGGCCATCCTCGAGCTCGACATAGCCGCCAGCGCGGGCGCCGGTGCGGATCTTGCGCCGGCTCACCCGATCATCAGCGCCCAGCACCATGACCGACGCGCCGTCTGCGTCAAACGACACCGCCTTTTCGGGAACGGCCAGGGTCGGCTTGCCGCGGCCGTTGAATCTGGCGCGGGCAAAGCCCCCCGCCCGGATGTCGCTTTGTACCGGCAAGGTCAGGCGCACATGGCCAAGACGCGACTGGGCGTCGATCTCCGAGCTCACCAGGCGGACCGTGCCGGTCACCTCGGCCCCGTCCGACAGGGTGACCTGCGCCTTGTCTCCCGCCTGCACGGAGGACATCGCCTGTTCCGGCAGTTCCGCATTCAGCTCGATCACGCCGTCCCGCGCCATCTTGAACATCACGACGGACCGCGCCGAGACGTCCCCGGGCCGCACGTTCCGTTCCAGGATCCGTCCGGCCACCGGCGCACGGACGATCATCAGGCTTTCTCTCAGCTTGAGATCGGCCAGTTGCGCCTTGGCCGAGGCCAGCTGCGCCTTCGCCGTTTTCGCCGACAGGCGACGGGCGTCGATCTGCTCCTGCGAGATCACGCCCTGATTGTCGAGACCCGCCACCCGCCGCGCTTCGAGTTCGGCGCGCTCGGCCGCCGCGTCCTGGGTGGTGACCGCAGCTTCGGCCTGGAGGAGTTGCGACTTGAGGAGCGTGTCGTCGAGACGCGCGAGGGGCTGCCCAGCGACGACGGCGGCGCCCTGATCGACCAGAACCTCAGCGACCCGGAAGCCCTCGATTTCGCTGGTGACGGCCGCCTCTTCCTTCGGCATCAGAAATCCGGAGGCGACGACGCCGCCGTCAAGATTGCGCAGCTCCACCGTCGCCGTGGTCGCCGTCAGCGGCTGATCGGCGCTGGCGTTGGTCGCCTTGGGCTTGGAACAGGCGCAAAGGCTGGCGCCGATGAGCAGTGCGCTGGCCAGAATGAGACGCGACACGCGCATGGACCTATCCTTTTCCCTTGGGCGGGGCCCCAGACCAGCCGCCGCCCAGCGCCTTGACCGTGGTCACGGCATCGATCAGCGCAGACGCCTTGAGCCCGGTCAGCGCGCTGCGTGCGCTCATCCAGCTGCGTTGCGCGTCCAGCAGGGTCGTCAGATCGAGCAGCCCCTGGTCATAAGCCTTGCGATTTGCGTCAAACGCCCGCCGCGCCTTGGCCTCGGCAATGCTGAGCTGGACCAGCCGCAGCCGATCAGCCTCCAGCTGGTTCAGACCGTTTTCAGCATCCCGATAGGCGTTCAGGATCGCCTGCTCATAGGCGACCGACGCCTCCTCCGCCTTGGCGCGCTGAAGCCGGGCAACGCCGATCAGGCGAGGCCGGTCCAGCACCGGCGCTGAGGCGCTGGCGGCGAGGGTCCAGACGGACGTCTTTGAGATGAAATTGGCTTCGCTGTGCGTCCAGGACGCGCCGGGAGACAGGGTCAGGGTCGGCAGCAGCGCCAGCCGGTCGAGGGCAAGGGTTCCGATGGCGGACCGAAGCCGTTGTTCGGCCTCCCGCACATCGGGCCGTCGGAACAGCACCTCGCTCGGCGTCACCGATGGCGACGGGGGCGGATCTCCGAGGGCGGCGGTGATGGCCAGCGTGCTGGTCGCATCCGTTCCGCGACCGATCAGGACAAGCACGCTCCGCCGCGCGGCTGTGGCCAGGGCCGTCAGGCGCACCAGCTCGGCCGAAGACGACGCCGCATCTGCGTCCAGTCGATCCTGATCGGCGCCGGACGCAAGGCCAAGCGCCGTCTTGCGGGCGCCGATCCTGGCCAGCTCGGACGAGATCGCCGCCTGTTCCCGTGCGTCGTCCAGCTGGACGGCAAGGGCTCTGGCCTGAAAAAGGGAGGTGGCGACATTGGCTTCAAGGGCGAGCCTTGACGCCTCAAAGTCAAATCGCGCCGCCAGAAGGTCCGCCTGCGCGGTCCGGCGCGCAGCCTTTCGCCGGCCGAACAGGTCCACTTCCCACGACGCGGTGAACCCGCCCTGATAGGTCTTGGTTTCATCGGCGGGCAGGAACAGGCTGGCCAGACTGCTGGTCGACCCAGACCCCGCCCCAAGACCCGAAAAGTTGACCCCCGAATACTGCGTCTTCGTATGCTGGTCAGCCCCTTGAGCCGTCAGCGCGCCTTGCGGATTATAGGCCGACAGGGCGAAGGCGCGGACGGCGTAGGCCTCCTGCAGGCGAGCGAGCGCGGTGCGCGCATCCGGCGCCCGGGCCAGCGCCTCTTCGATCAGCGCGGTCAACTGTTCGTCGCGAAACGCGTCCCACCAGCGCCCGTCGGAGCGCAGTTCAGTGTGTGAGGTCGCCGGGAAGGAGGTCTCGAACGCCGCCGGCACATGAATATCAGGCCCTGCGACCTTGCCGCTCGGCGCGCAGGACGCGAGCGCGATCGCACTGACGACCCATGTCGCATGCGCCCGAATCGGCCCCATCCACGACACCTGCATCCCCCTTAAGACCGTTTCGCATCGACGAAGTGAACCCATCCCCTGCGAATCGCAAGGGCGGAAAGGACACATTGCCTGAAGTTAATGAACGCAGCGCCGCCTGAAACGCCGTCGGTTCATCCTATCCGATGGCGTCGAGATACTCGATCTTGGGCGCGCCGCCGAGGACTGCGCCGAGTTTTGGGCCCGCCGCGCGGAAATAATCGGTCTTGCCGTGCGCCGTCAGCGCATCCTGATCGGCGTAAAGCTCCAGAACCTTGTAGACGTTCGGGGTCTCTCGCGACCGCGTCAGCTGGTAGAACCGGTTCCCAGGCTCATTGGCGCGAACGGCGGCGGCAAGTTCGGTGAAGATCGCCTCGAACTCAGCTTCCTTGCCCGGCTGAACCGTCAGTGTTGCGACCACGGCAATCATAGGACTCTCCATTTTGACTGATGACGCGCATCCTATCGGCCCGTCGGGCGGCCACAAGCCTGACCCGGCGTCAAGCATCGGCTGTTTTGTCGGGACGTTATCGGGCGAACTGGACGCCGGACCGGCGTTCAAAACACCCTAACGCCATGGAGGGAGAAGCGAAATTCGAATAATTCGAAACGGATTTTGCTCTGGCGCCCGGATGGGCCTATATTGGAGAGGTCAGGCTTCGGTCTGGCTATGGAGATAAACGCGCACGAAATAAGCGGACTGGACCCGGGTGCGATTCCCGGCGGCTCCACCAATTTCACCTTCGGGTTATCGCCGAAGCGACATGGGGCCGATCAGCATCGACGGACGTGTAAAGGTGTTGCTTTCTCTCGGAATGGGCCCCCGCAATCGGCCCTTTTGATAGTTGCGAACGATAACTTCGCTCAAGAGTACGCCCTCGCTGCGTAATGCAGTGCGGTCGTCTCGACCTCTAAAGTCCTGACGGCTTGAGCGCTGTCAGGCGGGGCTCGGAGGGGGCCTGGCAACAGAACCCCTCCACCCACCTGCGAATCTGTGATTTCCGCCGCCGGATGTGCGCGACAGGGCCCCGGGGTTTGGTGTATCCTCCTAGACGGATATGTAGCCTGAGGTCGGGTATGTCGGACGAACGCTCCACTCAAGATGACATGAACTACGAGTCCATGGCTCAGGAGGCCTTGAGGGGCGTCATCAAGGCCGCCCTGCGCCGCGCCGCCTCGCCAGAAGGCCTGCCGGGCCAGCATCAACTCTATGTCACGTTCAAGACGCGCGCGGCCGGGGTGTCGACGCCCCAGGACCTGCTGCACCGGTATCCGGACGAGATGACCATCGTCCTGCAGCACCAGTTCTGGGATCTTGCCCTGGGCGAGAGCTTCTTTGCCGTGACGCTGCACTTCAATGGCCAGCCCAAGCGCCTGTCCATCCCCTATGCGGCCATTACCAGGTTCTATGATCCGAGCGTGCAGTTTCTGCTGCAGTGGCCGGCGCCGGCTGTCGAGGACGCCGAGATCATTCCGGCGCCGGTCGCGTCGCCACGGCATGAAGGACCGGCGGTGGTCGAAGTGGCGAAATCCGCCGAAGACGCCGATACGCCAAAAATCGTGTCGCTCGATCAGTTCCGCAAGAAATAGACGCCCCTCGCATGGGATCCGATCCGGTCGGATCTTGTGCATCAGCCCATGTAACTCGGGCGGGTTCGGAGACCGGCCCGCATCCGCTTCTTCGGACGGCGGATTAGGCTCCAGACTCATTTGGCCCACCATATTATGATGGCTGCGATGATGACGGCGCTTTGGAAGCTCTTTGCGAGCTTGTCATATCGTGTTGCGACGCG
>Ga0316217_10003859_pt1 | contig 16683 bp, 4 predicted proteins | sample 1anoAmetaG_FD_203633 | JGI IMG/M metagenome (GOLD analysis project Ga0316217, IMG submission 203633) | Freshwater microbial communities from Trout Bog Lake, Wisconsin, USA - 1anoA | ecosystem: Environmental > Aquatic > Freshwater > Lake > Hypolimnion/Profundal zone | place: USA: Wisconsin...
TGCTGAATGTTGGATATTGGATATTGAATGTTGAATGTTTTTTTAGGCAAATGTTTTTCATGTTCATGGCAGCCGTTTGACCTGCTAGACTTTCCGCCCAATGCCAGACCGCCTGCCCATCTACGAAGTTGAACGCGAGATCATCGCCCGGCTGCAAACCGACCGGCGGCTGATTTTGTCGGCGCCCACCGGCTCCGGCAAGTCCACCCAAGTGCCCCAGATGCTCTGGCAGCACGGCTTGCTCGGCGACGGGCAGGTGGTGATTCTTCAGCCTCGCCGGCTCGCCGCCCGCCTGCTCGCGGCGCGCGTGGCCCAGGAACTGGGTGTGAAACTGGGCGACGAAGTGGGCTACCAGATCCGCTTTGAAAATTGCACCTCGGCCCGGACCAAAATCCGGTTTGTGACCGAAGGCGTGTTGCTGCGCCAATTGATTGACGACCCGCATTTGCGCGGCGTGTCGGTCATTTTGTTCGATGAATTTCACGAACGCCATCTTTACGGCGATATTACCCTTGCCCGCGCCTTGGACTTGCAGGAACAGCAGCGTCCCGACCTGCGGCTGGCCGTGATGTCCGCCACGCTGAATGTCGGGGAGTTGGAAAAATACCTTTCAACTTGTGGCGCCCGACCCGCTGCGCCAGAGCGACAGCGCGGCGAGCGTGAGGAGGCTCAAACATCCAGTGCGGATTGCGGAATAGGGAGTGCGGATTTTCGCTGTCAAGTGGTTGCGTCCGAAGGCCGGATGTTTCCGGTGGAGGTGGAGTATCTGCCGCGCCGCCTCGGCCTCAACGCGCCGCCGGTGTGGGAATTGGCGGCGGAGGAGTTTGCGCGCTTCGTGCGCGCGGGCGGCGAAGGCGATGTCTTGGTGTTCATGCCGGGCGGATTTGAAATCTCCCAGACCATCGAAGCCATCCGCCACTCGGGCGAGGCCCGGGGCTATATTATTCTGCCGCTGCACGGTGAATTGCAGCCGAAGGACCAGGATGCTGCCGTGGCGCGGTATCAGCAGCCCAAAGTCGTCGTGGCCACGAACGTGGCCGAGACGAGCATCACCATTGACGGCGTGCGGCTGGTTATAGATTCCGGCCTGGCGCGCATCGCCCGCTACGACGCGAACCGCGGCCTCAACACGCTGATGGTCGAGAAGATCTCGCAGGCGAACGCCGACCAGCGCACCGGGCGTGCCGGCCGCACTGCGCCGGGCACGTGCGTTCGCCTGTGGTCGCGCGCGGAGCACGACGAACGCGCGCCGCACGAACTGCCGGAAATTCGCCGGCTCGATTTGTCCGAAGTCGTGCTCACGTTGAAGGCCGCGGGCGTGGACGATTTGCGGCAGTTTCGCTGGCTGGAAAAACCCGATGAAATCGCCCTGACCCACGCGGAAGAATTGCTCGAAGACTTGGGGGCGCTACGATGCGGAGCGCAGACCTTCCTGTCTGTGGGTCCTGGCGGAAGGCAGGCCGGGCTTCGGCCTCCAGGCGCCAGTCCCCAAAGCCCGGGATTGGAAACCGAAGGCCGACCGGCCAGTCCCGAGCGTCCGCAGACAGGAATGTCTGCGCTCCAAATCACCCCCATCGGGCGCAAGATGCTGGCGTTTCCCCTGCATCCGCGCTACGCGCGCATGTTGCTGGCCGCGCAGGAATACCATTGTGTGCATCAGGCCTGCCTGATTGCGGCCTTGACGCAGGGACGCGATCTGCTCCTCCGCAATCCCGGCCGCGAGGTGGAAACCGCGCGCGAAAATTTGCTGGGCGAAAAAGCGGGTTCGGATTTCTGGGTGGTGATGCGCGCCTGGAGCTTTGCCGCCAACCACCAGTTCCGCCTGGACGCCTGCCGCAAGCTGGGCATCCACGCCGTCACCGCCAAACAGGTCGGCCCGCTGTTTGAACAATTTCTCCGCATTGCCAGGGACGAAGGGCTGGACGCCCGGCCCAACGAGGTGAAGGACGAGGCGTTGCAGAAGTGCATTTTGATCGGGTTCAGCGACCGCGTGGCGCGGCGGCTGGATGAGGGAACCTTGCGGTGCGAATTGGTGCATGGCCGGCGCGGCGTGCTGGCGCGCGAAAGCCGGGTGCAGCACAGTCCCCTGCTTGTGGCGGCGGAAATTCGCGAAGTGGAAGGCCGCGACCGCGAGGTGAACACCATTTTGTCGCTGGCCACCGCCATCGAGGCCGATTGGCTGCGCGAGCTCTTCCCGGATGACCTCCAGCGCGAGCTTCGCGTGGAATTCGACGCGCAGCAGAAACGGGTGCTGGCGGCGGAGCTGCTGCGCTTCCGCGATCTGGCGCTGACGGCCAAACGCGTTGATCCGCCGCCGGCGGACGCGGCGGCGCATCTGCTCGCCGCGGAAATTCTGGCGGGCCGGCTGCTGCTGCCCAATTGGGATCACAGTGTCGAGCAATGGCTGGCCCGGTTGCATCTGCTGTGCCAGCAGTGTGCCGACCTGCAACTGCCCGCGATCACGGAGGGCGACAAACAGCACCTCATCGAGCAGCTTTGCCATGGCGCGTCGAGCTACAAGGAAATCAAAGAGCGCGAGGTGAAGCCCCTGGTCATGTCGTGGCTCTCCCCCGCGCAACGCGAACTGCTGGACCGGCATGCGCCGGAGCGGCTCACGCTGCCCAACGGGCGCACACCGAAGGTGAATTACGAGCCAGGTAAACCGCCTTATATTTCGCTGCGCATTCAGGAGCTATACGACGTGAACCAGACGCCCAAAATCGCCCTGGGCCGCGTGCCGGTGACCGTCCACATTTTGACTCCGGGCATGAAGCCGGTGCAGGTGACCCAGGATCTGGCCAATTTCTGGCGCGAGCATTATCCCAAGCTCAAATCGGAACTGGCCCGCCGGTATCCGAAGCATCTTTGGCGATGAAACATTCTTTCCATGAACCGGGGGCAACAGGGCTCCTCCTCCTCGTCCTCGAAGCTGGTTCATGGTGCGTGAGCAGGTCCGGCAGGCCAAGGCCGCTTCCCATGAGCCGGAGCGCGGACATTCCTGTCCGTCCGCGCACCCACGATGACCCAATGCCGATAAGAATGTTCGTACACTCGCAAGGTTCCCAAAAACGCGGACAAGAATGTCCGCGCTCCTATGAATCCCATTGACCAACTCTGCCCCAATTGCGGCTTGTGCTGTGATAGCACCTTGTTCGCGGATGTGGAACTCCGCAAAGGCGACGATCCGCAACGGCTCGTCAAGCTGGGGCTGGACGTAATGCGGAAAACCAAAACCAAGCTGGCTTTTTCCCAGCCCTGCGCCGGTTTCGATGGCAAGTTATGCAAGCTTTACGCGGAGCGACCAAACCGCTGCCGGCTGTTTGCCTGCGGCCTGCTGCAGCGGGTTGAAACCGGCGAACTGACGGCCGGCGCGGCCCTCAAAAGAATTTCCCAAGCCAGGGAGAAGCGGGAAAGAGTGCGCGAGTTGTTGCGTCAATCCGGACAGCGCGAGGAGCAGACGGCCTTGACGCATCGTTACGCCGGGGTGATGAGCGCGCCGGTGGATTTGTCCATCGCCGGCGAAGCCGACCGGCGCGGTGAATTGATGCTCGCGGTGAATGACTTGATGCAGATGCTGGAGCGGGATTTTTTGCGCTGACTCCAGTTGCCTTCGGACCGCGGGCCGTCCCGGCCCGCAGCACGCGGGAAAACAAATGTGCAACGAACCTTTGGAACTCGTTCGTGAATCTGGAGCGCTGCGACCGGGGACCGGTCGCGGTCCGAGATCTTCGGACCGCGGGCCGTCCCGGCCCGCAGCACGTGGGAAGACAAATGTGCAACGAACCTTTGGAGCTCGATGTTGGATGTTGGATTCTTCCCGGGTTCATGCAGGGCCGGGGTCAGGTGAGGTCCAACCAACCCGTCAGGCGGCTTTATCCAGGCTGGTCCGGAGGGTTTTCAAGAGTTGTCCGGGTGCAAATGGCTTTTGGATGAAGCTCTGGCTGGCCAGCAGCTCGGGCCCGCCTTGGACGGCTTCCTGGCTGTAGCCACTCATAAAGATAACCTTGAGCCCGGGCTTCTCCGTCAGCAAGCGGCTCGCCAGTTCCAAACCGCTCAGGCCCGCCGGCATGACCAAATCCGTCAGCAGCAGCGCCACCGCTTCGCGATGCTTTTGCCAGACCTCGAGAGCTTCCGGGCCGTTGGCGGCCTCCAGCACGCGGTAGCCTTGCCGTTCGATCAATCGGCGTGTCAGTTTACGCATCGTCGGCTCGTCCTCCACCAGCAGGAGGGTTTCCGTGCCGCCCCGGACGGGCGCCTTTTCCGCTGCCGAAACGGCTTTGGCCACCGGCGCGGCGAGGGCGGGGAAATAAACGCTAAAGGTGGCTCCCTTGCCCGGACGGTTATTCACCTCAATCCCGCCATGATGTTGCTTCATGATGCCAAAAACAGAAGCCAGCCCCAGCCCCGTGCCTTTGCCGACCTCCTTGGTGGTGAAAAACGGCTCAAATATTCTGGGCAACACTTCCGGCGGAATGCCCGTGCCGGTGTCACTGACGCTCAGGCAGGCGTAAATTCCGGCGCCGGCCTCCGCGTTCAAACGCTGGGCGGCCGCTTCGGTCAGGGTGGTGGCCGAGGTTTTGATCACCAACTGGCCGCCTTTGGGCATGGCATCGCGCGCGTTCGTGGCCAGGTTCATGATCACCTGCTCGATCATGCCGGAATCGGCGTGGAGGTTCAGCGGCGAGTGATGGAGATGCAGTTCCAACTGGATGTCCTCGCCAATAATGCGCTGGAGCATCCGGCTGAACTGGGTGACGATCTCATGCAACTCCAGATCGGCAGCCTGCATGACCTGCCGGCGGCTATAGAGTAGCAATTGACGAACCAGGTTGGCGGCGCGCTGGGCATCGGCCCGGATTTGCGCCAGGCCGTCCTGGAGCTCTGCCGTCAGCCCGGTCGTGGGAAGTAAATCCAACTGCAAGAGTTGCGATGCGAGGATGTTGTTGAAGTCATGTGCCACGCCGCCCGCCAGTATCCCGATGGACTCCATCTTCTGCGCCTGGCGGAGCTGCTCCTCCTGCCGCTTGCGGTTTGTGATGTCGCGGATGGAGCTGACCAGAAACTCCTCCCCCTCAAAGCTGGCCCCGTGCGAGCTGACCTCCACCGACACCGGCTGGTTGTCCTTGCGGACATGGACGGTTTCAAACTGGAGGCCGTGCGCAAACGCCTCGGTCATCTGGCTGGCGATCTGTCTGGGGTCATGGTTCTGCCGCAGGTCGTAAATGGTTTTCGTCAGCAACTCCGCGTAAGCATAGCCATAAAACTCCACCGCCGCCGCGTTGGCGGTGATAACCCGAAAGTCGCGGTAGCGGATGAGCAGCAGCACGTCCTGGCTCTGGCTGGCCATGAGCTCGGACATTTTGAGCGCCTGCGCCTGCCGCCGCTGGTCCGTCACATCGCGGCCGATGACCACCAGCGCGTGCCGGCTGCCCTCCGCGTGGAACAGCGGCACCTTGTGGACTTCGAGTTCCCGCATCTCGCCGTCCGCCCCCGGCCCGCGCTCCGTGACGCGGGTGATCCTGCCGGCGGCCCAGCTAGCCTCGTCACTGCGGATGCAGGCCGCAAAGAACTCCTTGAGCACTGGTCTTTCCAAGGCCAGTTCCGCGTCGGTCTTTCCGATCCACGGAAACTCCTTCAGCTGGAAAAATTTCACCGCCGACGGGTTGGCCACCAGCCAGCGCCCGGCACCATCCTTGAAAATGACAGTATCCGGCAGGGCGTTAATCAGCGTGAGCAGGTTTTCCTGGGTGTCGAGCAGATCCGCCGCCGCCTCTTTTTGCTGGGTGATATCCGTCAGTGCGAGGTGGCACACTGGCAGTCCTTGGCCATCTTGGGCGGCGGTCCCCGTCAGGCAGGCCCATAACCGGGTGCCGTCTTTTTTTACCAACCGCAGTTCGCATGCTTCCGGCCGGCCGGTCTTGAAAAGTTTTTTGCGGTGCAGGTGAAACAGGTTCGCGTCTTCCGAAGCGATGAACTGGGAGAGCGGTCGTTCGACCAGCGCGCTCCGGGGTGTCCCCAAAAGGGTGGCGGCGGTGAGGTTGGCCTCCAGGATCAGCCCCGGCTCGCTAAGGGTGAGGTAGCTTACGGGGGCTAAGTCATAGAGCTCGAAATACCGCGCGCGCGCGGCATCCAGTTCCACCTGGGTCCGTCGCAGTTCCTCGTTTTGCATTTCCAGCTCGATCTGATGGACCTGCAGCTCGTGGAGCGCCTGGCGGTCATCCGTTGGCTCACGGCCGGTTATGGCTGGGGCCACTCGCGCCTGCGCTTGCAGCCGTGCTTCGGTGTGGCGGCGCAAGCCGGCGGCATCAGGTGAATGTTGTTCGTTCATGCTTGGTCTGCTTACTTGGACTCATACAACCGGCGGTATTTCTGCTCACTTTCCCGCAGCGCTGCCTGCGCTCGCGCGCGCGCTCAAGTCCCGCGCCACTTGCGACACCCCTACAACCTGGCCGCCGGCATCCTTGATCGGGGAGATCGTGAGCGAAACTGGAATCAGCCGTCCGTCTTTTGCCTGCCGCGAGGTTTCAAAAGCTGCCACCCGTTCGCCCTGTTTGATCCGCTCCAGAATTTCCGTCTCTTTCGCCTGCCGGTCCGCGGGGATCAAGCGCAGGCTCGAGGTTCCGACCATCTCGCTGGCGGTGTAGCCGAACCGGAGCTCCGCCCCATGGCTCCAGGCGGTGATGGTGCGGTCAAGCGCTTCGCCAATAATGCAGTCGTCCCAGGAGGCGATCATCGCCGCCAGCCGGCTGGCGGCCTGTTCCACTTTCTTATAATTGTTGATATCCACAAAGGTGATCACCACGCCTTCAATCACGTTGTCCAGCGTGCGGTAGGGGATGAGGTGTGCGATGCACCACTTGCCATCCGGAGTCTGCGCCTCCACCTCCTTGGGAATCAGCGTGTCCAGCACGCTCTTGGCATCCGCCGCCAGAGTGGTGTAGCTGGCCAGGTTGGAGGCGAGGTGGCCGATGGGCCGACCGATGTCGCTTTGGATGAGGTTGATCATCCGGGTGGCGGCCGGGGTGAAGCGCAAGATGCGCAGTTGCTGGTCCACAAACACGGTGGCGATGCCCGTGCCAGCCAGCAGGTTGGTCATGTCGTTGTTGGCGCATGCGAGATCCGCCACCTTGGCTTGCAGCTCGGTGTTGACCGTGGCCAGCTCCTCATTGATGGATTGCAATTCCTCCTTGGACGTCTCCAGCTCCTCGTTGCTCGACTGCAGTTCTTCGTTCATGGACTGCATTTCCTCGTTGGAGGATTTGAGCTCTTCCGTGGAGGTTTCCAGTTCTTCCTGGGTGCTTTGCAGATATTCCTCCTTGGCGCGCAGTTCCTTGGTCAGCGCCGTGATGCGCCGGGCGGCGTCGGTCCCGGCCTTCGCCGCCTTCTGGCCGACCTCTGACCTCTGACCTCCGACCTCGGGCTTGACAGCCGATTCTTCCAGGATGACCAGATAAAGCGCCGGCGTCAGGCTGTTCGCCGCCGGGCTGGACGCCGTCGGGCAGATGGTCAGGTTGACGACGGTGAAGTGCCCGTTGGTCTTGACCCGCAGTTCCGGATGGCGCACGGTCTCCCCGGTGGCCACGGCTTTGCGCAGGGCGATGGCGAGTTCGCGCTGCAAGCCTTGGCGTGCCGTCTTCAGGATATTGTTGACGCCTGCTTCGCCCGGCGCCAGCTCCAGATACATCCCCGTGCGCCCGTGAATGTAGAGGATATCCCCCTGCGCGTTGACCAGCGCGCCCGCTTGCACCAACTGGCGCAGCAGGCATTTTTCGGTCAGTTCCCGCGGCGAGAGTTTCACCGGCGCCAGCGGCGGGCCGGCGGCTTCGAGCGGCGGCAGGGCCGGGAGGGATCGGGGCGCCAGCGCGCGGTACGTTCCCGGTGCCGCCTCTTTGCGCTGATACAGCTTCGCCTTGCGGTCCAGCGTGGTAAATAAATCGCCGGGATCGCCGGGGGTCTCCGAGGCGCCTAAGAAGAGAAAGCCGCCCGGGTTCAACGCATAGTGAAACAAGGGCATGAGCTTCTTTTGCAAGTCGGCGCTCAGGTAAATCAGCAGGTTGCGGCAACTGATCAGGTCCACCTTCGAAAAGGGCGGATCCTTGATGACATCCTGTTCGGAAAAAACGATCAGGTCGCGGATGGCTTTGTGAACGCGGTAGGTGCTGCCGCCTGGCTCCGGCACGAAAAAGCGCGCCAGCCGTTCCGGCGAGAGATTCGTCGCGATGCTGGCCGGGTAGATGCCCGCGCGCGCCGTCGCAATCGCGCGGCTGTCCAGGTCGGTGGCAAAAATCTGCAGGCGGTAACCCAGCTTCAAATGCTCCATCTGTTCCAGCAGGAGCATGGCCAGGGAATAGGCTTCCTCGCCCGTCGAGCAGGCGGGCACCCAGATGCGGAATACGCCATTGGCGGTCCGGCCGGCCAGCAGCTTCGGCAGGACCAGATTATCGAGCGTTTCGAAGGTCTCCGGGTCGCGAAAAAAACTGGTCACCCCGATGAGCAGGTCGCGGAAGAGAGCTTCCACTTCCGCCGGGGTCTGCTGCAAATATGCGACGTATGCGTCCATCCTTTTGATCTGGTGGACGGCCATGCGCCGCTCGATCCGGCGCTGGATGGTGCTGGGCTTGTATTGGGAAAAATCGTGGCCGGTCTGGGCGCGCAGAAGGACGAACGCTTTTTTCATGGCGGATCCGGTCTTGGACAGCAGGGCGGGTGCCACGGGCACGGCAGGATCGCTCAAGGCATGGGCTACATAGGCGATGATCCGGGCGGGCATTTCCGCCGGCGCCAGCTCAAAGTCCACCAGCCCGGTGGCGATGACACTGCGCGGCATGCCGTCGTATTCCGCGGATTCGGGTTTCTGCGCCAGCACCAGTCCGCCCTCGCCCTTGATGGCGCGCACTCCCAGGGTGCCGTCGCTGCCAGTGCCGGAGAGAATGATGCCGATGGCCCGCTCGTGCAGGTCTTGCGCCAGGCTTTGGAAGAAGTAATCAATCGGCAGACGCTGGCCGCGCGCGGCGGTGGGGACCAGGATTTGCAGCGTGCCATTCAGAAAAGCCAGGTCGCAGTTGGGCGGGATGATGTACACGCAGTTGTTGTGAACCTTCATTCCGTCCTCGACTTCAAACACCTGCATGCGCGTGTAGCGCTGGATCAGTTCGGTCAGGATGCTCTTGTGGCTCGGGTCGAGGTGCTGCACCAGCACAAAGGCCATGCCCGGATCGGTTTCGGCGGGCAGGCCCGAAAAGAACGCCTCGAATGCCGCCAAGCCGCCGGCGGACGCGCCGATGCCCACAACGGGGAATTGGCCGGACGTTTCTGGCAGCGGGGCTGGGGTGGGCGGGGCGACACGGTGGCCTGCAGTCCTTGGGCGGGACAGTTTCGTATTTTTCATAATGGCAATTTCCCGGACAGATCTGGAACTGAGTCAAGCCGCCGCGACCACTCATGGCAACAAATCTGCAGTTGATAGTACCCAGCCTGACAACCCTTGCTCTGGATGGCAAGCGGAAAGGGGACAGCGCAAGCGGCTCTAAATCTAGCCATGCTTCCCGTGTTCCGTGCTTAATTATGGGCGTCCATTTGCTTCCGTTCGCGGTTTAGAAATCCGTGTCATCCGGTTCCATCCGTGGTTGAGAAAATGCGCCCCCGTGTAAGCGGCTAACACAAAATTGCAAAACAGCGTCGTTTTGTGTTAGCCGCTAACAATCCGTGAAGAACACGCTCAAAAAATAAATTTCATTGCTTCCTCGACGTTTGTAATGGGTACCTATGCTGGTTGACGCTGTCCTCGTGGGCTGAAAGCCCAAAATATGATAGCCCAGGGCAACGCCCAGGGTTTGGAATCGCACCGATTCACCGAGCCCTGCAAGGGCGTGACAGAATGCGCCGCGTTCCATGGGCCGGAGGTTACGTATGGGGTTGGTGTGGTAACGCCCTTGCAGGGCTTGAATTAGTGGGGTCGCGTGACCCAGGGCGTTGCCCTGGGCTTTCATGTTGGGCGCCTTCAGTGCAATGTCTCGCGGCGTAACAGCCATTATTGACGTCGAACAACCAAGAAAAAATTCCCTGCCAAATTTCTGTGATGCTGAAGCTCGAGCGCGACGGATACCTCTCCCCCGAATGTGGTATGGCTCGCCGGTCAGCGTGAGGTATCTTGTAAAATTGCGTTGCCTGAACCCCAAAAAAACACGAACAAAATGATGAATCGCCCCCAAATTCTGGCCCTGTTGAAATCTTGCCGTCGCAGCTTGTTTCTTGGAGCCGTCAGTCTGGCCGCGCTGCCAGCCCTCGCCCAATACGATTATTTCAACATCGCCAGCGGCTCGGACTGCATCATGCAGGATTATCGGTCGGCGAATGTGCCGTCGGGGATCTACGACGCCATCCATCAGGATTATGCGACCAGTTCCGACGGCGGCTCGGGGTATTTCTATGGCGGTTTCACCCACCAAAACAACGTCAACGGCACGCCGATGTCGCTGGTGCAGTACGTCTGCTGGCCGGCCAGCGGCGGCTATCCGTTTTCCTATTCGCAACAAATTCCTTTTTTCGCCGGCACGAACATGGTGGGCTACCCGCAAATCGGCGAGGGCAGCAGTTGCGCCATCAAGGGCTTTTGGCCGCAATTCACGAGCACTCTGTGGACGCGGGAAGTGGTGCGTTACTGGCTGCCGGCGGACGGGACGCCACACGTCGGGTATCAGGGCATGTGGATCAAGGAGCCGGTGAGCGGCAATTGGTATCACGTGACGACGTTCAAATATCCGTTCGCCATCACGGGCGTCACGGGCATTGGCGGCTGGCAGGAGAACTTTTCCGGCTACACCGGCGATTATATCGTGGACCACGCCAACGGCTATTATCATAAAAGCGGCTCCTGGCAGATGGCCAACCAGATCCAATACACGGCGCACGGCGACGTCTATCTGATTAACAACAACACGGCCACCGAATCAGCGTGCGGCCCCGATTACACCAGCCTGTACAATGTCACCCCGTCCAGTTCCGTGACTCTGACCGTCAGCGGGCAGCCGGCCCTGCCGACGTTTGATCCCATTGTGGTCAGCAATGCCACGGCCAGCGTCATGAGCACGCAGTTGCTGGTGCAATGGCAGATGCCGTTGTCCAGTTCCCCGCAGCTTTCCTATCTGGTCGAGGTGTTCAACAACTCCAGCTATACCGGTTCGGCGGCGGTGTCATTCACGGACAACGATCCCGAAGCGCGGCAAAAGCTCCTGAACATCTCCGGCGTGGCGACGCCCTACGTCCGGCTGACCATTGCGGACATTTTCTTCCAGACCAACACCCCCATTCTCATCACCCCCGCCACCGCCGCGCCCAGCCCGGCTACGAGCGTTTCGGGCACCGTCAACGGTCTGAACTATCAATATTACGATACCAGTTCGACGACGTGGACCACCCTGCCGAATTTCAGTTCCCTGACGCCGGTGTTTCAGGGCGCGGTGCCTTTCACCGACGTCACACCCCGGCGGCAGCGGGTGAATTACGGTTTCAATTATTTGGGTTATCTTAATGCGCCGGCGGCCGGTCTGTACGCCTTCACCCTGCATTCGGGCGACGGCAGCACGCTGACGATTGACGGGAGCACGGTCATCGCTTTTGACGGGCTGCACGATTCCTCGCAGTCCATGGGCGGCGGCATCGCGCTGGCCGCGGGCGCGCACACGTTCAATGTGCAGTTTTTCAAGGGCGCGGCCAATCCGGTCAACTCGACCGCTTACACGGATGGTCTTGGACTGGCGTGGGAAGGACCGGGCATCGCCAAGGCGGACGTGCCGGCCTCGGCTTACTCGCGCGTGCCCACCAGCGGGGAGCCAGCCATCACCATGGCCTCGCCGGCCAGCAATGCCACCGTGCTGAACTCCAGTCCCGGCTTGAGCGCCAGCGTCACCAACAATGGCGCCACGGTCAACAGCGTGCGGTTCTATCTGACTGATTATTCCTCCTATTACTTCCGGCCCAGCGCGGGTGTGGACTATTGCGTGGGCCAGGATAGCAGCCTGCCGTTCACGTACAATTCCATGATCTGGACCGCGCCGACGAATCTGGTGCGGGCGCGGCTGGTGTATAACGGCACCAACACGATTGATTCCGCGCCGGTCAGCATGGTGACGACCAATTCCTCGTTTGGCGCCTGGTATTGGACGCCGCTGGAAATGCATGATTATCCCTCCGGCGCGAGCCTGCAGGGCAACACCTTTACGATGGTGGGCGATGGCATGAACATGTTAAGCCGGCGAGTCACGGGCGACTGCACTTTGATCGCGCGGCTGGCCAGCATCACGCCCAACGTGCCGGGGCCGGACGGGATTTACCCTGACGGCAGCGGGCGGGCGGGCATCATTTTGCGCGGCACGACCAACACCACGATTGGCCAGCCGCTCGGCGATGGCGGCACGACCCGGTTTGCAGCGCTGTTCAGTTCGGTCGGCGGCGGAACGTATTTTGAAAACGACACCATGCGCGGGGGCAATGGGGATGCCAACTCATGGTCCGGCAACCTCGGCGGCGGGAATAAATGGTACAAACTGCAGCGCACCGGTGACTCGTTCACCAGTTCAGTTTCGATGGATGGCGTGAATTGGACGATTGTTAATGTCACCAACCTGCCGAGCTTTGGTTCCACCATTTATGCCGGCGTGTTCATCCATGTGCTCCAGTCCATGAACTCCAACGTGCATTTGGCCAGCCTCGACAGCTTCAGCCTGACCGGAACCAATGTGGTCGGCCCGGCCAGCATCGCCGTAAGTCCGCCCACCAACGCGGTGGTGGGTGGCTTGCCGGCGACATTCACAACCACGGTGGTCGGCCCGGTGCCCGCCAGCTACCAGTGGCAGTTGAACGGCACCAATCTCGCCGGCGCCAACAGCGCCAGCTACACGATTGCCAGCGCCAATGCGGGCAATGCCGGCTCCTATACCGTCGTCGCCAACAACACCACGAGTGCGCCGGCGCTGCTGCTCATTTCGGCTCCAGCCGGCTCCGGGGTCTGGACCAATCTCAACGGCGGTTCGTGGGGGATGAGCAATAATTGGAGCGGGGGATTGGCGGCTGGCGGCCTGGATGCCGTCGCTGATTTCAGCACGTTGAACCTGAGCCTGGCGCCCACTGTCACGCTCGATGGCGCGCGCACCAACGGCACGCTGGTATTCAATGATTTGAACCCTTCCGTGGCCCACAACTGGACAGTGGCGACGGGCTCTGGCGGACCGCTGACCCTGGCAGCGAGCAGCGGCACGCCTGGCGTCGGGGTCAACAGCGCCACGAATATTATCAGCGCCGTGTTGGCAGGCACGCAGGGCTTCACCAAGACCGGCCCCGGCTATCTGACCCTGAGCGGCGCCAGCACGATCACCGGCACCATCAACGTCAGCGCGGGCACGGTGGAAATGCAAAGCAAGTCCGGCGACACACCCTATACGGTCGCGGCGGGCGCCACCTTGAAAATTGGCTACAGCACCGGCGGGGGCTACGCCAGCACGGCCATGACGATCGTCGGAAATGGCGTTGCCGATCCCAGCGGGTTCTATTTGGCGGGGGGCAAAACGTATAATGCGAGCGGGCAAATCGCCTTGACGGCTAGCCCGACTACGCTCCACCAATACGGCTCCGGCTACGCCAACTTTGGCACGTTCGACATCAACGGCACCGGCCTTTGGTGCACCGCCGCCGCCTCCGGCTCCGCCTCGGATACCAATGTCCAGATGGTCAGCGATGGCTATGGCATGTCGGTTCAGATTGACGCGGGAACGAACACGGCCGCCGGCGATTTTACCATCAACGGCCCGCTGAATGTCACCAGCCTGGGCTTTTACAAGCGCGGCGCGGGTTCATTGGTGTTGAATGGTGTGGCCACCAGCGCCAACACCGCGGTTAAACTGCAAGCCGGCATCGTAGTCTGCGGCACGAACAACTGCCTCGGCGCCAATGCCTCGGTGCCGGTTTCCAGCGGGGCCAGCCTCCAGCTCAATGGCTTCAATCAAGCGATTGGCTCGCTCAACGTGGCCTCGGGCGCCAACTTGAACTTCGGCGGCCCCAGCACCCTGGCTGTTGCCACACCGCCGGTGCTGGCTGGTACCATTCAGATGGTGCTCGCCAAGGGTGGCGCGGTCAGCAACAGCGCCCTGGTGGTGACCAGCGGCACGCTGACCAACGGCGGCGCCCTGGTTATCAACAGCGTCGGCACCAATGCGTTTGCCGTTGGCGATTCGTTCACCCTCTTCAGCGCTCCGAGCTATGCCGGGAATTTCAGCAGTTTGAGCCTGCCCGCCTTGCCGGTGGGTTTGCTCTGGAACACCGCCGGGTTGTCCACCAACGGCACGCTGGTCATCTTGACGAATACCGGCTCCAGCGCTTGGAACGGCGGCGGCACGAATGGAAACTGGAGCACGGCGGGCAACTGGAACGGCACCTTGCCGGTTAACGGGCAGTTTCTGACGTTCCAAGGGACTACGCAGCCGCTCAATACCAACGACCTGCTGGCCTCCGCGGGTCAGGCCATCTTCGCCAATGGCGGGTTCGCGCTGGCGGGCACTCCGGTGACTTTGCTCTGGGGCTTGGTCAACCAAGCAGGGACGAATACTTGGGCCATCGGTACGACCTTGGCGGCGGCGCAGACCTTTGCCAGCAGCAATGGCACACTGATCGTCAGCGGGCCGGTGACCAATGGCGGGTTCACCCTTACACTGGATGGTCCGGGAACCAATTTGCTTTTGGGCGCGCTTTCTGGCCCGGGCGGTTTGGTAAAAAATGGCTCCGGCTTGGCGACGTTGAATGGCGCCAACACCTTCAGCGGCGTCGCCAACATCAACGCGGGTCTGCTGCGGCTCAGTACCAACGCCGCCTTTGGTTCCAGCGCGACGGTGACCAACGCCGGCACCCTCGATCTCAACGGTCGGGATTTTACGGCGTCCATGTTCAATCACCCGGTCACCATCGGGGGGCAGGGAACGGGCGTCACGGTGCTCACCAACAGTTCCGCCGCCCGGGCGCAGCTTCAAGACGTGGTATTGAGTTCCAACGCCACCATTGCCATGGCCAGCTCCAGCACCTTGTTCGTTGGCGGCACGAATGCCCAGAATGGCATCCTGAACCTCAATGGCTTCACCCTCACCTTGGGCGGCGGAACCCTGGTCTTGAATGGCGTGAACATGTCCGCCCCCGGGAACATTACGGTCAACGCTGGAACCCTGCAGCTCATGGATACCTACGGCAACAATCAGCAGGCGACCACCCTGGCTGGCAGCGGAAATTTGACGGTTAATGCCGGGGCCACGGTGACCACCTCAAAATGGGGGCCGACGCTTACGCTGACCATGCCGGTGGTGTTGAATGGCGGCACGCTCAGCAGCACTTGGCCTGGCCCAGACGGGGCCACTTTTGCCTGCCCGATTTTGGTGAACAGCAACAGCACGATCAATTTTAACGGCGGGGGCTATGGCAACGCCACTTTAAGCGGCAATATCACCGGCGGTGGCGGACTGACTGTTACGGGTGACGGCGATACGCGGACGTTCACGGGCAACAACAGCTACGGCTGGACCACCATTAGTGCCGGCACCATGCAGATTGGCAATGGCAGCACTGGTGGTTCGCTGGGTTTGGGCAGTGTCACCAACAACGCCACATTGACTTTTAACTGTCCGGGCACGCTGGTGGTTTCCAATAAAATCGCCGGCTCTGGTCCTTTGGTGCAAACCGGCTCCGGCACCACCTTTTTGTTCAGTACCAACCTCTTCACCGGCGGCGTCACCCTGGCCGGTGGCACCCTGAATGTCAGCGCCCCAGAAACCCCCGGCACCAGCGGACCGCTGGGCAAGAGCGGCGCCATCTTATTCAGCGGCGGCACGCTGCAATTCAGTCCGGTGGACACCTACGATTATTCCTCCCGATTCAGCAAGGCCACGAACCAAGCCATCAGTCTTGACACCGGCGGTCAGAACGTGACCTTGGCCGCCGCCTTGGTCAGCACCAACGGCGGCAGCCTCACCAAGCTTGGCCTCGGCACGTTGACACTGGCCGCCACCAACACCTATAACGGGCCGACCACCGTCGTCGCCGGCACGCTTTTGGTGAATGGTCTGCTCTCCACCAATACGGTGACGGTTGCCACCAATGCCACGCTCGGGGGCGTCGGGGTCATGGGCGGCTTGGTCACGGTGCAGAGCGGCGGTATCCTGGCCCCCGGCAGCGGCGGCATTGGCCGGTTGACCATCAGCAACAACCTCGCGCTGGCGGGCAATGCGCTGATGAAAATCAGCAAGCTCGGAGGGGGGCTGACCAACGACTTGGTTTCCGTCACCGGAACCTTGACCATGGGCGGCAGCCTTGCGGTGACGAACATCGGCACGAATGCCTTGGCGGCGGGCGACAAATTCATGTTGTTCAGCGCCGGTGCTCAAGCGGGCAATTTCAGCGCGCTCACCCTTCCGGCGCTGTCGGCTGGCCTCGGCTGGTCCAATTCTCTCGCGGCAAATGGCAGCCTCCAGGTGGTGACCACGGTCAGCCTCGCCTGGACGAACCTGGTTTTCAGTGTCTCGGGCGGCACCCTGTTCTTGTCCTGGCCGGCGGATCATACCGGCTGGCGGTTGCTGGTGCAGACCAACCATCTGGCGGCTGGCCTGAGTGCCAATCCCAGCGACTGGGGCACGGTTTCCGGCTCGGCGG
>Ga0316217_10003860_pt1 | contig 16682 bp, 14 predicted proteins | sample 1anoAmetaG_FD_203633 | JGI IMG/M metagenome (GOLD analysis project Ga0316217, IMG submission 203633) | Freshwater microbial communities from Trout Bog Lake, Wisconsin, USA - 1anoA | ecosystem: Environmental > Aquatic > Freshwater > Lake > Hypolimnion/Profundal zone | place: USA: Wisconsin...
GCTTCCTTGCCGATAGAAAACATCGTAGCCTCCCTGCTACACGGGACTTACAACATCTCCATGATGGCAGGGAGGCTCACTTTTTCAAAACGACCATTGGACGGTCTTGGCCTAAAGGCGGTACTACGAACGGCCTTCGGCCACATGCAACTGCCCTGCACCCCCGCGCCGCACGACGGCCGGCGGACTTTAGCACCACGCGGGGTTCGGGTAGGATAGGCACCATGCTAGCCAAACGAATTATACCGTGCCTGGATGTCGATCGCGGCCGCGTGGTCAAGGGCGTGAAGTTTTTTGACCATGTCGATGCCGGCGATCCGCTGGAACAGGCGAAGTTTTACGATGCCGCCGGGGCCGATGAACTGGTGTTTTATGACATCACCGCCAGCCACGAAGGGCGGGGCATCATGGCCGATGTGGTGCGGTCCGTGGCCGACAGTGTGTTTATGCCCATTACGGTGGGGGGCGGCATCCGCACGCTCGATGATGCCACGCGGCTGATCCAGGCGGGCGCGGAAAAGGTCAGTGTCAATTCGGCGGCGGTGAAAAACCCGCAGCTCATCAGCGACATTGCCCGCAAGTTCGGATCGTGCGCCACGGTGCTGGGCATTGATGCCAACCGCGTTAAGCGGGCGGATGGTACGGAAACCTGGGAAGTGTTCATCAACGGCGGGCGCGTGGGCACCGGGCGGGAGGTGCTGGCCTGGGCGCTGGAGGGTCAGGCACTGGGGGCGGGCGAAATAGTGCTCAACGTCATGAACAGCGATGGCACGCTCGAAGGCTACGATATTGAAATGACCGCGGCGGTCTCTTCGGCGGTGCACATTCCCGTGGTGGCCAGCGGCGGGGCGGGCAACCCGGAGCACCTGCGGCGCGTGTTGCAGGAAGGTCAGGCGGACGCGGCTTTGGCGGCGTCGATTTTCCATTTCCGCACCTACAGCGTGCCGCAGGTCAAGGAGTATCTCGCGGGGCGTGGCGTGGTGGTGCGGACGGTTAGCCCCGCGCGGCATAGTCATAACCAAAAAGCATAAACACGAAGGCACGAAGCCACGAAGGACCCCGAAGAACACAAAAAGTTAAAATGTTGAATGATGATCGTTTAATCCTTTGTTTGCTGGCCTTTTTTGCTTTTCTCATTTGACCGAGATTCATCTTTGTTCTACTATTCTCCACCGGCGACTTAGTGCAATGTTTCACAAGTTCTTTCAAGAACACGTCCTGTACACAACTTGTGTTCTTGATGTTTCAATGTGAAAAATGAGCGTGCTCTGGCGCCTGCGGCGGCAGCGAAATGCAGAGTTCTTCAGGTCAGGATGTGTGAGAGCCCATGGATCCAGGACCAAAGTTTATCTTCCCTAAATGGGTCAACAAGGTAGTGGCGGGTATTCTGCTGCTCCTGGTGGCGGTGCCGGTTTACATCGGAGCCCTGCTGGGCTTCGGTGCCAACCCCGACAGCCTGGCCATCGGCTATCAGCCGGTGCAGCCGGTGCCTTACAGTCATGCCCTGCATGTGGGCAAGCTGGGGCTCGATTGCCGGTACTGTCACAACACGGTGGAGAAGGCCGGCATGGCCGCCATTCCCCCCGCCGAAACCTGCATGAATTGCCATGCTGCGATATGGCCCAAGAGTCCCAAGCTCCAGCCGGTGCGCGACAGCTACACCACCGGGCAGGCCATCCCCTGGATCAAAGTCCACGATGAACCCGACTATGTCTATTTCAACCACAGCGCCCACCTGAATGTCGGCGTGAGCTGTATTGAATGCCACGGCGCCATCAACCAGATGGACGTGGTGCACCAGACCCAGCCGCTGAACATGGCCTGGTGCCTGCAATGCCACCGCAATCCGGATCCGCGTCTGCGACCGCGGAACCAGGTTACCAATCTGGATTGGAAGCCCGCCCAGGCCGCCAAGGATCTCGCTCCGCTCTCGGCCGGTGCGGCGCTGGGCAGTTATCTCAAGAAGCAATATCACGTTAACCCGAATACGGACTGTGTGACATGTCATCGATAAAGCCCCATGGCAAAGGCCGGACGTATTGGCGCAGCCTCGAACAGGTGGCCGATACGCCGCAGTTTAAGGAGTTCCTGGAAAAAGAATTCCCCGCCCACGCCTCCGAATGGATGGGCGCCAGCCGCCGCGGCTTCCTGAAAATCATGGCGGCCAGCTTTGCTTTGGCGGGCCTAACGTCTTGCCGCCGCTGGCCGGTGGAAAAAGTGGCCGAATACGCCCATCGCCCCGTCAATCGCACCCCGGGCGTACCGGTGCATTATGCCACGTCCATGGAAATCGGCGGCATCGGGCAGGGACTCGTGGCCACCAGTTACGACGGCCGGCCCATTAAAGTTGAAGGCAATCTGACCCATCCGCTCAATCTCGGCGCTACCGATGCCTACGCCCAGGCCAGTGTGCTGAGCGTATACGATCCGGATCGTGCCCGCGGCGTGCTCAAACGCAATGAATCACGCGGCCGCGGTGGCGATGGCCCTGGCGCTGCCCCGGATGTTTCCTGGACCGCCGCCACCGGGAATGACTTGGCCGCCGTGCTCAAGGATATTCCCGCCGATGGTGCGGGCCTTGTCGTCCTGAGCGAAGCCTCCGGCGGCCCGAGCGTGGCGGATATGAAAGCGCGGCTGCTTAAAGCCCGGCCCGGTACGCAGTGGTTTGAATACGAAGCGGTCTCGAATGATGCCAGCCGTGCGGGCACCGTTCTGGCGTTTGGCCAACCGTACCGCGTGGTGCCGAATCTGGATAAGGCCGCGGTGATTGTTTCGATCGATGCCGACCTGTTCAATTCCGACGCGACGGCGGTGAAGTTCTCCCGCGATTTTGCCAATGGCCGCCGGCTCTTTGCCGCGCCCGAAGCGGCGGGGGCGCAGCCCGAGTCTGCGGCCGTTTCGCCGATGAGCCGGTTCTATGCCGTCGAGTCCACCTTTACCACCACCGGGGCCTGCTCCGATCATCGCCTGCCGGTCAAGCCGTCGGTCGTTCCGGCGATCCTGCATGCCCTTGCCCAGGAACTCCACTTGGCGAACCTGAGTATTCCGGCCAAGGTTCTTACGCCCGCCATCGGGGACCGCGGCGAGAAGTTCGTCAAAGCCGTCGCGGCCGAATTGCTCGCCAACAAAGGCCGCGGTGTCCTGGTGGCCGGTCCACGCCAGCCCGCGGAAGTGCACGCGTTGGTCGCCTTGCTCAACGATGCCCTGGGCAACAACGGGCATACCGTAACCTACTACGCTGATCCGGATGCCACCCGGCCAACCCACAGCGCGGCCCTGGCCAAACTGGTCGATCTGATCGATGCCAAGTCCGTTAAAACGCTGGTGATCCTGGGCGGCAACCCCGTATTTGACGCGCCGGGCGATCTGCACTTTGGCCAGGCTCTGGCCAAAGTCCCCTTGAGCATACATCTGGCCCAGCACCAGGATGAGACCTCGGCGCTGTGCCAATGGCACGTGGCGCAATCCCATTATCTCGAAGCCTGGGGCGATACCCGCACCTTCGACGGCACGATCGCCATTGTGCAGCCGCTGATCGAACCGCTGTTTGACTCCAAGAGCGCCATCGAGGTGCTGGCCCTGCTGGCCAACGATACGCAAACCAAAGGCTATGACATTGTGCGGCGTGCCCTGCAGGCCGCCGGTGTGGATACCGAATGGAAATGGAAGCAGTCGCTCTTTGACGGTGTGGTCAAAGGCAGCACTTGGGCCCCGGCCACTCCAGTCTTGAAGGACCAGGCCTCCAGCGCCATCATCGACCCGGTCGCCAAACTGGCCGATGCCGCCGGTACCGGCGGTGAATTTGAAATCACGTTCTTCGCGAGCCCCGCCTTGTATGACGGGCGCTTTGCCAACAATGGCTGGCTCCAGGAAATGCCCGACCCTATGACGCGCCTGACGTGGGATAACGCGGCCGTGCTTAATCCGCAGACCGCCGCCGCGCTGGGCGTGGTGGCCGATGACTTGGTCACCGTGGAAGCCAACGGCCAGAAGATCGATTTGCCCGCGTTTCTCCTGCCCGGCCAGCCCGAAGGGGTCATTGGCGTGGCCTTGGGTTATGGCCACACCACCATGGGCCAGATTGCCGGCGGGGTGGGACACAATGTTTATCCCCTGCGTTCGAGCAATGGCCTGCCCTGGGCCCCGGCCAAGCTGAGCAAAGCCGGTGGCAGGTACAAACTTGCCACCGTGCAGGATCACCACATTATTGATACCGTCGGCAAGCAGGCCTACAAGGTGCGCGTCGATGAGGACATCATCAAGGAACGCACCTATGCCGACTGGAAGAAACCCGCGAACGAATCCAAAAAGGTCGTCGCCCTCTCGCTGTTTGATGAGCACAAGTTCAACGGCCGGGTTGATGGGCAGAAGCCCGACGAGGTGCCGGCGCACGATATGCACAAGTGGGGCATGGCGATCGATCTGACTTCCTGTACCGGTTGCAGTGCCTGTGTGGTGGCCTGCCAGGCGGAAAACAATATTCCGATCGTCGGCAAGGAACAGGTCCTCCACGGGCGCGAAATGCACTGGCTGCGGGTCGATCGCTACTTCAAGGCCCCGGAGCACAAGTTCCCGGAGGATGTCGCCGCCGCCGAGGTCGAAGGCGTCCACCAGGTGGTCATCTGCATGCACTGCGAAATGGCCCCCTGCGAAGAGGTCTGCCCGGTCGGTGCCACCACGCACAGCCAGGAAGGTCTCAACATGATGACCTACAACCGCTGCATCGGCACGCGGTATTGCTCGAACAACTGCCCCTACAAGGTGCGGCGCTTCAATTTCTTCGATTACAACGCCGGCGACAAGAACAATCTTTACACCCCCAACCTCCTGCGGCCGGAACTCAACGAACTCCAGAAGATGCAGAAGAATCCGGAAGTCACGGTGCGCATGCGCGGCGTGATGGAAAAATGCACCTATTGTGTTCAGCGCATCGAGAACACCCGCATCGTCGCCAAGCGCGAAGGGGACCGCCCCATCGCCGATGGCGAAATCCAGACCGCCTGCCAGCAGGTCTGCCCGACCCAGGCGATTGTGTTTGGCGACCTGAACGACCCGGCGAGCAAGGTAACCAAACTGCAACAGCAGAACCGGGTTTACGGCCTGCTGGATGACACGTTGAATACCAAACCCCGTACGCAGTACCTGGAAAAGATCCGCAACCCCAATGAGGCGTTGGCGTAAGCTATGACGACCATTTCACTGGATAATTTGCCGCCGGCGCACGGGCACGGCGAAATCGACAACACGCCGGAGAATCCCCGGCACCGGGCGACGCTGGTCACCGGCCATGCCGATTTTCACGCGGTAACCGAGAAGATCTGCGGCGTCGCCGAGGCGGCCCGGCCCCCCAAGGCCTGGTACGTGGCCTTCGGCATTTCGTTCCTGCTGCTCAACGTGCTGGGCGCCATGATCGGCTACCTGTTTTTCACCGGCGTGGGCGTGTGGAACCTCAACCGCCCGGTCTGCTGGGCGTTTGATATTACCAATTTCGTATTCTGGGTCGGCATCGGCCACGCCGGCACGCTCATTTCCGCCATCCTGTTCCTGTTCCGCCAGAAGTGGCGCACCGGCATCAACCGCTTTGCCGAGGCGATGACCATTTTCGCCGTCGTCTGCGCCGGCACGTTCCCGGGCATCCACATCGGCCGCCCGTGGCTGGCCTACTGGCTGGCGCCCTATCCCAACCAGATGGGCACCTGGCCGAATTTCTTCAGCCCGCTGCTCTGGGATGTCTTTGCGGTATCCACCTATGCCACCGTCTCGGTGCTCTTCTGGTACATGGGCATGGTGCCGGATCTGGCCACCTTCCGCGATCGGGCCACGACCAAGGTCCGCTATTACGTCTACGGTGTGCTGAGCCTCGGGTGGCGCGGCGCCAACCGCCACTGGCACGTCTATGAACGCGCTTACCTGCTGCTGGCCGCCCTGGCCACCCCGCTGGTGCTCAGCGTGCACAGCGTCGTGAGCTTCGACTTTGCCGTTTCGCAGGTCCCCGGCTGGCATACCACCATCTTCCCGCCGTACTTTGTCGCCGGGGCTATCTTCAGCGGCTTTGCCATGGTGATCACGCTGGCGCTGCCGGCGCGGCACCTCTTTGGCCTCAAGGATTTCATCACCCCGCGCCACCTGGACAACATGGCCAAGATCATCCTGGTCACCGGCTCGATGGTCGGCTATGCCTACCTGATGGAATTTTTCATCGCCTGGTACGGGCAGAACCCCTACGAACAATTCCACTTCCTCAACCGCGAGTTTGGACCCTGGCGCGTGGCCGGCTGGATCATGTTCAGTTGCAACGCCATTGTGCCGCAGTGCTTCTGGTTCAAGAAATGCCGCAGCAACCCGTGGATACTCTTTACCCTCTGCATCCTGGTCAACGTGGGCATGTGGTTCGAACGCTTCGTCATCATTGCCCTGGGTCTGCACCGGGATTTCCTGCCCTCCAACTGGGGTAGCTACTATCCTTCGTATGTTGAAGTGTTGACGCTGCTGGGGAGCTTCGGTCTCTTCTGCACGCTGTTCCTGCTGTTCTGCCGCTATCTGCCCATGGTCGCCATGGCGGAAATCAAGAGCGTCCTGCCCCAGGCCCATGCCGGTCATGCCGGCGACCGGGCCTCGGGCGGCGCCTCCCAGGAAACCGTTGCCGCCGCCCATTAAAGGTTGTCAGGTGAAGATGATGAGTATTGATTTGGCTACGGCCCTTAAAACTGAAGAAGAACCCGCCGGCACCTTCGGGCTCCTCGCCCAGTACGAGGATCCCGCTTCCCTGCTGGCCGCTGCCGCCAAGGTGCGCGATGCCGGCTATACCAAGTGGGATTGCCACACCCCCTTCCCCGTCCACGGGTTGGATAAGGCCATGGGCATTAAACCCACCATCCTGCCCCTGATCGTCCTGGGCGCCGGCCTTACCGGCACCGCCTTGGCCATCGGCATGCAGTGGTATGTCAATAACGCCACCGGCACCCCCGCGGGCGATGGCGCCTTCAGCGGCTATCCGCTGGTCTTCTCCGGCAAACCCTACTGGAGCCTGCCGCCGCATATTCCGGTGATCTTTGAACTCACGGTGCTGTTTGCATCGCTGGCGGCCTTCTTCAGCGTTTGGGCACTTAATGGCTTGCCCCGGCTTTCCCATCCCACGTTCAGCAACGCGCGATTCCGCCGCGTCACCGATGACAAGTTTTTTATCGTAATTGAAGCCCGGGATCCGCGTTTCAGCCCCCGGCGAACCACGGAACTGCTGCGGTCCACGGATACCGTTGCAGTCGAGGAAATTAAGGATTAGTCCGCCCTGCGGACCAACGAGGCTTGGATGACGAAATACACCGCAAGTTTCATCGCTGTACTGCTGGCCCTGGCGCTGGTGCCCTTCGCGTTAATTGCGCGCAGCCGCGCCCTGCCTGGACCGCTCACGCGTGTGGCCATTATTCAGGATATGGCCAAGCAGTCCAAGTTCCGCGCCCAGCGGGAAAATGTCATGTTTGCCGATGGCCGCGCTGCCCGGCCGCGCATCGCGGGCACCCTGGCCCAGGAAGATCTCACCGTCCACGCCGAATCCTCCACCGACCCGGTCAACCCGCACGTGGTCAATGGCGCGGCCGGCACCTTCCGCATTACCGAACAGGCGCAATATGACCGCATCATGCTTGGCCAGGAAACCGTGGCCGGCAAGACCGATTTTGTCGCCACGATCCCGGCCCCCATCCCCGTTACGCGGGATCTGCTCCTGCGCGGCCAGGAACGCTTTACCATCTATTGTTCGCCCTGCCACGGCGCCAGCGGCTATGGCGATGGCATGGTCGCCCGGCGCGTTCAGGAACTCCAGGTGTCCACGCCCGAAGCCGTCAGCGCCGATGCCACCACCGGTTGGGCCCCGCCGGCCAACCTCAACGACGATACCCGCCGACTCCTGCGCGTGGGCAATATCTACAACACCATCACCAACGGCATCCGCAAGATGCCGCGTTACGATAAACAGATATCGGTGCTCGATCGGTGGGCGATTGCCGGGTATGTCAAAGCGCTCCAGCAAAGCCAGCATACCGACCTTGAGGCGCTGCCCGAAAATGTGAAACAGGAAATTCTCAATACCTTAGGGAGCCCCAATCGTGGTGCACCATCCAGTCCAATTAAATGAGAGCCGCCTGCGCATTGACGCCCTGGCGCCACGCCTGATTCTGCCCGGCGTGGTCCTGGGCGTGCTGGGCCTGACCGTGAGTGCCGGCATGGGCTTCAGCGGCGATGCCCTGGCGCGCGAGCATTTCTTCTTCTCCTACCTCCTGGCATTTGTCTACTTCCTGGGCCTCACCCTCGGGGCCTTGTTCTTCACCATGCTCCATCACCTCACCCGCGCCGGGTGGAGTGTGGTCCTGCGCCGCATCGCCGAGGGGCTCTCCTCCAACATCCTGCTCATGATCGTGCTGTTCCTGCCGCTGCTCGCCGGCCTTGATGTGCTCTACCAATGGACCAGCGCCGACCCGGCCCTCCACATGGGTGAAGATAAGCCGTGGGATGTCTACAAAATGGCTTACCTGACCAAGCAGGGCTTCCTGCTCCGCTTTGCCATTTACTTTGCCATCTGGACGGTCCTGGCCCTTTATTTCAAGAGCCGCTCGATCCGCCAGGATGCCACCGGCGATGTGCAACTGTCGCGCAACATGGAAAAAGCCTCGGCCCCCGGCATGATCCTCCTGGGCTTCACCCTGTCCCTGGCCGCCATCGATCTGCTCATGAGCCTCAACGCCAACTGGTCGAGCACCATCTTTGGCGTCTATATCTTTGCCGGCTGCGTGCTCAGTTTCCTGGCCACCACCACCCTGATTGCCCTGTGGCTGCGGGGCCAGGGCATCCTGGCCGAGGCCATCACGGTGGAGCATTACCACGACCTGGGCAAACTCACCTTTGCCTTCACGTTCTTCTGGGGCTACATCGCCTTCTCGCAGTACATGCTCATCTGGTATGCCAACATGCCCGACGAGACCCAATGGTTCCTGCCCCGCCAGATCGGGCCGTGGGTCGTCGTGTCGCTGATCCTGCTCTTCGGCCACCTGCTCATTCCGTTCGCGGGTCTGCTGTCGCGCCATCCCAAGCGGCGGCTGGGCATCCTTAAGTTCTGGGCCTGCTGGATTCTCGGGGCGCAGTTCGTCGATCTGTTCTACATCATCATGCCCAATGAATGGGTCCATCACGTCCGCGCGTTCGGCCAGAGCCTCACCCCGGCCATCCCGGACCTCCAGGTCAAAGACATGCTGGCCTCCCGTTTTGATATTTACCACATCCAATCGACCTTCAGCAGTTTCATGGGCCGCATCGAATATCCGGTTTCGCCGCTCGGGCTGCTCATTACGGTCAGTTGCTTCGTGGGCATCGGCGGCCTGTACCTGGCCTTTACCATGGTCATGTTGCGCGGGCAGGCCATCGTGCCGCTCAAAGACCCGCGTCTGAACGAATCGCTCAGTTTTGAGAACATGTGAGAAGCCCGTTATGACAGATAATCCGCAGCAGCATCAGGCCCCCCTGGCCACGCCCCCGGCCTACCAGCCAAACGATGACATTAACATTCCGCTGGTGGTCAGCGGCGTCGCGGTCTCGGCCATTTTGCTTTTTGTGCTCGTCGTCCTGCTCCAGGCCTGGTATTACCATTCCATGGCCCAGGAGGCGCAGGCCAAGATGGAACCCTCCGCACCGTTGGTGCAGATGCGTGCCGACCAGGAACAGCAGCTCACCACCACCCGCTGGGTCATGGAACCAAAACGCATTGTGGCCATCCCCGTCGCCCAGGCGATCGATCTGACGCTGCCGAGCCTGCAATCCGGTACGCCGGAAGGAGCCGGTAAATAACCATGTTCGCGCGGGGTCGACATTTTCGCACGCTGCTCTGTTCGCTGGGTCTGCTGATCCTGGCAGCCGCCGGCCCGGTGCGCGCCATCCTGCCCGATTCGTCCCTGCAAGGCACGCCCAGCGCCGGCATTACCCCCCGGCCCGACGCTCAATTGCCGCTGGATGCCGCCGTGGTCGATGAGTCCGGGAGTACCGTCAAACTCGGGGATTTGTTTGACGGCAAAAAGCCCGTGATCTTCACGCTGGTCTATTACACCTGCCCGAACCTGTGCACCGAAGAGCTTAACCACCTGGTGGCCAGCCTTAAAGATCCGAATATGACCCTGCAATTCGGCACCGATTACTCCATTGTCACCCTCAGTTTCGGTGAAAAGGATACCCCCGGCCTGGCCCGCGCCAAAAAGGTTAACTACCTCCGCGCACTTGGCCAGACCAGCCGCGACTATTCCTGGCATTTCCTCACCGGCCAGCCCGACCAGGTCCGGCGCATCGCCGACGCCGTCGGTTTTGGCTATGTTAAAAATTTTGCCAATGGCGAGTACCTGCACGGCTCGGCCATTTTCATCTGCACGCCCCAAGGCCGCGTTTCCCGCACGATTCCCGATACGTTCTACCCCGCACTGGAACTGCGCGACTCGCTGGTCTATGCGTCGCAGGGGCATATCGGTTCGCCCATCCTGCGGGCGGCACGCATTTGCGGGCTCGTCGCGTTTAACCCCGCCACGGGGCGCTATACGCCCGTGGCCATGGGCTTGATGCGGGCCGCCGGCGTGGTGATGGTATTGTTCATGAGTGGCTTGATCCTGGTCTACTGGTGGCGCGACCGCCATCGGCAAGCCGGTATCAAGCCGGCGTAATCAACCCTGGTTTGTGTGACGAAGCGAGACGGATTTTGATGATGAACCTGACACTGTTATCCTCCCTGGGGCTGCCCGAAGCGGCGTCCAAATTTGGCGAAACGGTCGATCCCATCTGGGATCTGGTCCTGTGGACGTCCATCTTCTTCTTCGCCATCATTGTCGGCACGCTGATCCTGTTTATGATCAAGTACCGCCGGCGTGCCGGCCATGTCCAGGAGAAAGCCCCCACCCATCACACCACTCTCGAACTGGCCTGGTCGATCATTCCGCTGATTGTCGTCATGGTTATCTTTGTGCTTGGCGCCAAGGGCTTCAACGACACGAATGTGGCCCCCAGCAATGCGTACGTCATCCAGGTCGATGCCAAAAAGTGGACGTTCTCCTTCACCTACCCCAACGGCGGCTCGGATCCGGAAATCTGGGTCGTCAAGGATCAGCCCGTGCGCCTGGTGATGACGTCGGAAGATGTCATCCACGGCCTGTATATTCCCGCGTTTCGCGCCCACCGCAACATTGTGCCCGGCCGCATCAATGAAATGTGGTTCCAAGCCACCCAACTCGGCGACTTCAACGTCTTCTGCACCCAGTATTGCGGCAACGGCCACTCCAACATGACCACCATGGTGCATGTGCGCAGCCAGAAGGAATTTGACGCCAAGCTGGCCGAAATGGGCGACTTGTTCCACAAAAAAACCGGTGGCTCCGTGGAAATCGTTCCGTTTGTCGACGTCGGCAAGAAACTCTACACCCAGTTGGGCTGTGCCACCTGCCACTCCCTCGATGGCACCCGCCTCCAGGGACCCACTTGGAAGAACCTGTACCTGTATACGCAGGAACTTGAACCGGGGGCCATCCAGTCCGGCGGTAAAGTTGCCGGCGTTGAAGCGCGTGTACCCACCGCCGACGAGTTCCGGGATTGGGACACGTATCTGAACCGGTCCATTGCCAATCCGGCCGCCGATATCGTCAAGACCTATCAGAACATCATGCCCGGCTTTACCAGCCAGCTTGATGGGGCACCCGATTCCCAGAATGTCCTCAAACGCCGTGCTATTATCGAATTCATCAAGACCCTCAGCGATCGCTATACCCCGGAGGTGTTGGCCGCCGATCCGACGATTCCTCATTTGCCGCCTGTCAGCGGCGCGGCGCCCGGCACCGCGGCCACCCCGGCCACCCAACCCGCAACAGAAGGTAGTAAGTAACATGACCGCCAAGACAATTGATAAACCGTTGGACAATTACCTCACGCACACCCGCGGCCTGGCCTCGTGGCTCTTCACGCTCGACCACAAGCGCATCGGCCTGATGTACCTTGTCTCCGTGCTCACCGCCTTCTTTGTCGGCGGCATCTTTGCCATGATCATCCGCCTGCAACTGCTGGTGCCCAACGGCCTGATCTTCAACGACTCCAAGGCCTATACCACCTACAACCAGATATTCACTCTCCACGGCGCCGTGATGATCTTCCTGGTGCTCATCCCCGGCATCCCGGGCGCCCTGGGCAACTTCGTGCTCCCAATCATGCTCGGCGCCAAGGATGTCGCCTTCCCGCGCCTCAACCTCATGAGCTATTACCTCTACGTTATCGGCGCCATCTTCGCACTCATGTCGATCATCCTGGGTGCCGTTGATACCGGCTGGACCTTCTACACCCCTTACAGTTCCAGCACCGATACGTACGTGGTCTGGATGGTCCTGGGCGTGTTCATCCTGGGCTTCAGTTCCATCTTCACGGGCCTCAACTTCATTGTTACCATCCACAAGCTTCGCCCGCCGGGGATGACATGGTTCCGCATGCCGCTATTCCTGTGGGCCACCTATGCCACCGCGCTGATCCAGGTGCTGGCCACGCCCGTGCTGGGCATTACCCTGCTGCTGCTGGTCTTCGAGCGCGTCATGCACATCGGCATCTTCGATAGCTCCTACGGCGGCGATCCGGTCCTCTTCCAGCATTTCTTCTGGTTCTATTCCCACCCGGCGGTCTACATCATGATCCTGCCGGCCATGGGTATCATGAGCGAAGTGATCTGCACCCATTCCCGCAAGCATATCTTCGGGTATCGCTTCATCGGCTTAAGCTCCATCGGCATCGCCGTGATCGGCTTCCTGGTCTGGGGCCATCACATGTTCGTTAATGGCGAGTCGCCCCTTCTGGCCACCATCTTCAGTTTCCTGACCATGCTCGTCGCCATCCCCTCGGCCATCAAGGTCTGGAACTGGCTGGCCACCCTCTACCGCGGCTCGATCGTCTTTAATACCCCCATGCTCTACGCCCTTTCGTTCCTGTTCCTGTTCCCCATTGGCGGCCTCACCGGCATCTTCCTGGGCGCCCTGGCCACCGACATTCAGCTCCACGACACCTATTTCCTGATCGCCCATTTCCATTACGTCATGTTCGGCGGGACGATGATCGGCTTCCTCGCCGGCCTGCACCATTGGTGGCCCAAGATCACCGGCCGCATGTACAACGAATTCTGGGGCCGCATCGCCTGCGCGTTTGTCTTCGCGGGCTTCAATCTCACCTTCTTCCCGCAGTTCATCATGGGCTCCCACGGCATGCCGCGGCGCTACGCCCACTACGTCGCGGAGTATCAGCCCTACCATGTTGCCTCCAGTATCGGTGCGTTCCTCCAGTTGATCGGTTTTGTCATGGTTGCCCTCTACCTGATGCACTCGCTGCTCAAGGGCAAAAAAGCCCCGGCCAATCCCTGGGGCGCTGCCACCCTGGAATGGACGTGCAGTTCCCCGCCGCCGCACGATAACTTCAAGACCACCCCGACCGTCGGCGATCCGTATGACACCAGCAATATCGTCTTTGATGAAGCCACCGGCGGCTATGTGCGCACCAGCAGTCCGGTTGACCAGGAGCCGGTGGCCCATTGAACATTTAGCGGCGGCTCTGGGGGCTGGGTGTAAGTCCGTCGTCGACGCAAGGCCGCAACATAAAACGAACGACCACCACGCTCTGCGACAAAAGAGACCCACAACCAGAAGGATTCGGACGAGTTAAGTAAGTTAATTAGGTTGATTATGACGCAAATGAACGTAACTTCCGGTGCCGCGGTCTCGGCTCCGCCGCACGTGCACCCCAAGCACCTGGCCCATCATTTTGACACGCCCCAGCAGCAGTTCGATTCGGGGAAGCTGGGCATCTGGTTATTCCTCACCACGGAAATCCTGCTCTTCTCGGGCATGTTCTGTGCCTATGCCGTCTACCGCGCCAACCACCCGGAGATTTTCCTCTTCGCCCACCATTACCTCGATAAGGTCCTCGGCGGCATCAACACCATCGTCCTGATTTGCAGTTCCCTCACCATGGCCTGGGGCGTGCGCTGTGCCCAGCTGAGCCAGAAACGTGGCCTGGTGATCTGCCTCACGCTCACGCTGCTGTTCGCCGGGGTATTCCTGGTCATCAAGGGTGTCGAGTATTCCAGCAAGTACGAGCACGGCGTGTTCTGGTGGGTGCACAAGGACACCACATTGTACGTGCCCACCCATGCGCCCCACGGGGTTGAAGTAGTTCCCAGCCAAGCTCCGACCGCCATCGTCGTCCCGGCCCCGGCCACTACCCCGACTAACGCCCTGGCCGCCCAATCGCAGATCCCGCAAGCCCACGTTGGCCCGGCCGGTATTTCCCCCGCGTGGCTCAATCGCAGCGCCCCCCAGCCGGTCGCCGGCTTCGATAAACTCGTCGAACCCCACAATGTCAACATCTTCTTCTCGATCTACTTCGTCATGACCGGCCTCCACGGCCTCCACGTCATCGCCGGCATGGTGGTCATCGCCTGGGTTCTCCGGCGGGCCCTGCGCGGCGAGTTCGATAAAGACTATTTCAGCCCCGTCGATTACGTCGGCCTCTACTGGCATTTGGTCGATCTGATTTGGATTTTCCTGTTTCCACTGCTGTACTTGATTAAGTAGGTGGTTAGTAGTTAGTTGTTAGTGGTTAGTGGTCACGCATTACAACCCACAACTAACGACTAACAACATTCACGAGGTTCCTAATGTCGCACGATACCGCAATCTCCGTCCCCCACGGCCTTTCCCACATCACCAGCGTCAAACTGCTGCTGACCGTCTGGGGCGCCCTGATGGTTGGCACCGCTCTTACCGTTGGCGTCAGTTACGCCGACCTGGGTGTGTGGGCCTTGTACGTGGCCCTGGCCGTGGCGTTTGTCAAAGCCACCCTGGTGGCGCTGTATTTCATGCACCTGCGGTACGATCGGCCGTTTAACGCCATCATTTTCGTCGGGTGTCTTATCCTGGTGGCATTGTTCATCGGCTTTTCCATGACCGATTCCGAGGCCTATCGCCATACCATGGTGGGGGGGCAGGCCAAAAACGTAGTCCAGCCGGACCTCAGCGCATCCGCCCATGAAACGCCCGTGCCGCCATCACCCAAATAGTCCTGACCGTCTCTAAAATACCCCGGCCGTCTCTGTGAAATCCTCCGTGTCTCTGTGCCTCTGTGGTTTGTTTTAGATGCCCCAAAGCAGGTGCTCGACGTGCTGTTTCGCAGCGATAAAGGCGAGGTCCATATCCCCGGCGCCGGAACGTTCGGCATGTTCGTGCTGCTGGTTTCGCTGGGCATGCTCTTCGCCGGCACCATGGCCGTTTACCTGGTGTTCCGGACCCAGGTGCCCGTGGAACTGTGGCGCCCCGTGGGCCTGCACCATCTCCCGTGGACGTTATGGCTCAGCACCGGTTTGCTGCTGGCCTGCAGCGCCAAGATCCACTGGGCGCTTTACTCCATTCGCCGGGATCGCCAGTTCCCGTTGCTCCTGGCCCTGACCGCCACGCTGACCCTGGGCGTCGGCTTTCTGCTGCTGCAATCCTGGAACTGGTACGAAATGTGGCAGGCCATTTCCGCCGATCAGCACCATTCCAAATTTCTCGCCACCTTTTACCTGCTCACCGGCCTCCACGCCGCCCACGTTCTTGGTGGCCTGATCTCCCTGGCCCTGGTCCTCCAGAAAGCCCGCCGCCACATCTACTCCCGCAACTTCCATCCCGGCGTCCGCTACTGCACCATCTACTGGCACTTCCTCGACGCCGCCTGGCTGGTCATCTTCCTCACCCTCCTCCTCGGGTCATAAAAAAGTGGCAGAGGCGTCCCGCCGGTGTGGGCGTTGAGCGCGATTCCCCCATACGGCCGGCAATGTTGCAGGGGGCTACGGCGTTAATCCCCCGGGTAATAGGGCCTGTTGGCTACTACACCTGCGGCAATCACGATTTGCTTTCATAACCAGAGTACCCCTATGAAAACCCTTGCCACAGTTCTCCTTGCCCTGGTTGCCGCTACTGGCATGGCGCTCACGCTGCCGGTTGGCGCCGCGAAGCACGCTGCGGCCCCACAGGATTCGACCACGCTGCTTGACGACGACGCATCCGCGGCGCCCGAACGTGTCTCCACCAAACGCCGCGATGAGTTCGCCGAGCTCGCAGCGCAGCTGGCCGCGCGCAAAACGTGGAACCTGCCGCGCCTGGAAAAGGAAGTTTTACGCCCGGATGCCTTACTTCTGCCGGCGGACCAGACTCCCGTCGACGTCGTGCGGCGCCGCACTGCAGCCCTGCTCCATTACCTCCTGGCCCTGCCCAGCGCCCCCGCTCTGGGCCCGGAGGCCGCAGACCTCGCCTCCATGCCTGCCGACAGTTCGCCGGCCACATTTGCCAAACTCACCGCCTTGCGGCGGCGGATTGCCTTCAAGAATCCGCTCCTGGATTTCGATAAGATTGTTTTCCTCAAGCACAACAAGCAGGTGCGGGGCACGCGGCACATGGTCGATCAGTATTTCGGATTCAACGCCGAAAAAGCCGGCGGGGTCTACGTGCTCGAGAAGCCGTTTGGCCCCCAGCCCGTGGTACGCACCCTGTTGGAAAAGGCCGGCGCCTTTATCTCCCTGGACCTGGACTACGATGGAAAAACCGTCCTGTTTGCCTTTTCAGAAGCGGATCATAATCTGCCCGCGGGCGTCACCTGCG
>Ga0316217_10003861_pt1 | contig 16681 bp, 13 predicted proteins | sample 1anoAmetaG_FD_203633 | JGI IMG/M metagenome (GOLD analysis project Ga0316217, IMG submission 203633) | Freshwater microbial communities from Trout Bog Lake, Wisconsin, USA - 1anoA | ecosystem: Environmental > Aquatic > Freshwater > Lake > Hypolimnion/Profundal zone | place: USA: Wisconsin...
GGAGATCGCCGAAGTGTTCCTCGCGTTCTTCCATCTTGATCCGCTGGCGCAGGCTCTCCATGACCTTGTTCTCGTAGCCCGAGTAGGTATGGATGATGAACCAGGCGAGCTTGCGGCCAGTGTCGGCAGGGACCTGGAGGGTCTCCCCGGCCAGCGTAACCATCGGGTCGGTCATGTCGTCCTCCGGACTAGTGGTGCGGGAGGATGAACTTCATCCCCCAGGAGATGACCCAATCCGCGCTCCACAGGAACAGTCCCACGAAGACGGAGACGGCGGCGACGGCGTAGGCGGCGGTGAGCACCTTCTCCTTGCCCGGCCAATCGACCCGATTGAGCTCGGCAAGAAGTTCCTTGGCCTGTTGCTTAATGGTTGATATCAAAGGAGTCCCCCACCGAGGGTTGATGAGCAATAAAGTGGCCCCAGCTTAGTGGGCTGGGGCCGGAGCAAGAATGGCAGGGGAGACAGGTTTCGAACCCGCGACCTGCGGATTTGGAGTCCGCTGCTCTACCAGCTGAGCTACTCCCCTAGGTTGCATGATGCAGGCTCCCCGTTCCCGCCCGGTGGCGGGAACGGGGAGATTGTATCACTTGCCTTCGCGGTGGACCTTGTGGGTTCCGCAAAAGCGGCAATGCTTCTTGAACTCAAGCTTGCCCGTGTGGGTGCGCTTGTTCTTGGTGGTCTGGTAGTTCTTGCGCTTGCATTCGGTGCACAAGAGCTGGACGATGTCGGCCATGGCTTGGATCCTTTACTGGATGACTTCGTCGACCCGGCCGGAGCCGACAGTGCGGCCGCCTTCCCGGATGGCGAACTTGAGGCCCTTTTCCATGGCGATCGGCTGGATCAGCTCGACCGTCAGGGTGACGTTGTCGCCGGGCATGACCATCTCGCGGCCGGCTTCCAGCTCGATCGAGCCGGTGACGTCGGTGGTGCGGAAGTAGAACTGCGGGCGGTACTTGTTGAAGAAGGGGGTGTGCCGGCCACCCTCGTCCTTGCCCAGCACGTAGACGGCGGCGGTGAACTTGGTGTGGGGGGTGATGCTGCCGGGCTTGGCCAGGACCATCCCGCGCTCCACGTCCTTGCGCTCGACGCCGCGGAGCAGGATGCCCGCGTTGTCGCCCGCCTGGCCCTGGTCCAGGGACTTCTTGAACATCTCGACGCCGGTGACGACCTTCTTGACGGTGTCGCGCAGGCCGATGATCTCCACTTCCTCGCCGACCTTGACGATGCCGGCTTCGATGCGGCCGGTCACCACGGTGCCGCGGCCGGTAATGGTGAAGACGTCTTCCACGGGCATGATGAAGGGCTTGTCAACAGGGCGGGTGGGGTTGGGGATGTAGCTGTCCACCGCGTCCATCAGCTCGTAGATGCACTTCACTTCTTCGCACTTGGGATCGGTGGCGTGCTCCATGGCCAGCTTGGCCGAACCGCGGATGATGGGAATGTCGTCGCCGGGGAAGCCGTAGGAGGTGAGCAGCTCGCGCAGTTCCATCTCCACCAGGTCGCTCAGTTCGGGATCGGCGATGTCGATCTTGTTCATGAACACGACGATGTAGGGCACGCCCACCTGGCGGGCCAGCAGGATGTGCTCACGGGTCTGGGGCATGGGGCCGTCGGTGGCGGCGACCACGAGGATCGCTCCGTCCATCTGCGCCGCGCCGGTGATCATGTTCTTGATGTAGTCGGCGTGACCGGGGCAGTCCACGTGCGCATAGTGGCGGTTCTTGGTCTGGTACTCGACGTGAGCGGTGTTGATCGTGATCCCGCGGGCCTTCTCTTCAGGGGCGGAGTCGATCGCTTCATAGGACTTGGCGGTCCCGCCCTGGGTCACGGACAGCAGGGTGGCGATGGCGGCCGTCAGGGTCGTCTTGCCGTGGTCCACGTGGCCGATGGTGCCGATGTTGACGTGGGGCTTGGAGCGATCAAATTTCTCTTTGGCCACAGATGCCTCCTGGAGGTGGGTGGGGAGATGTTGTGTACAAGGAAGCTTCACGGAAAAAAGTGGAGCCCACATCCGGGATTGAACCGGAGACCTCGTCCTTACCAAGGACGCGCTCTGCCACTGAGCTATGTGGGCGGGTACTTTTTGGAGCGGGAAACGGGGTTCGAACCCGCGACATTCAGCTTGGAAGGCTGACGCTCTACCAACTGAGCTATTCCCGCATTCGACCAGCCTTCCGCGAAAGAACTGGTGCCTAGAGAAGGATTCGAACCTCCGTAGGGCGGTGCCCGGCAGATTTACAGTCTGCTGCCATTAACCACTCGGCCATCTAGGCGTTGTCAAAGCACCCATTCAGGAGCTTTGTGAGGCAAAGCTTTCCTGGACGGGAACGATTAAGTTAGCACCCCTTCGGCCGGGGCACAACAAAAAAGATTCGCCCCGCCTCAGACACGGCGCGCCTGCCTCTGCGCCAGGGCGCGGAACAACATGACCGCCGCGGCGCTGGACACGTTCAGGCTCTCGATCCCGCCGGGCATGCCGATCCCCAGCAGGCCGTCGCAGTGTTCGCGGATCTTCTGGTGCAGCCCTTCGCCCTCGGAACCCAGCACCAGCACCGTGGCCCGGTCGAAGGGCTCCTCCAGGTAGTCCCGGCTGCCCTCGCCCCCGGCCAGGCCGTAGACCCAGGCGCCGGCCTCCTGGAGCTGCTCCAGGGCCCGGGCCAGGTTCACCACCCGCACCAGGGGCACCCGGCCGGCGGTTCCGGCGCTGGCGCGCATGACCGTCTCGTTCACCTGGGCGCTGCGCCGTTCGGGGTAGACCACGCCGTCCACCGCGGCGCCGGCGGCCGAACGCAGGATGGCGCCGAAGTTGTGCGGGTCGCTGATGCCGTCCAGGGCCAGCACCAGGGCCTGGGAGCCGCGCTCCCGCACCCGCGCCAGGAGCTGGTCCATTCCAGCCAGGGTGATGGCCTCCCCTTCGCCCAGGACGCCCTGGTGGCGCTCGCCCTGGCTGCGCCGGTCCAGGCTGTCCACCGGTTCCCGGTGCACCACGACGCCCTGCTCCCGGGCGGCGAGGCGGAGCTTGGCGTAGCGTTCCCAGACGCCGGGGGTGATCCTGAGGGTCTGGAGCTCGCCGCGCTCCAGGGCTTCTTCGCAGGCGTGGGGGCCCAGGTAGCGCATGGGGATTCTCCTAGAACGACCGCTTGAACCCGACCGACCAGAGGTGGCCCATGGCCTCCACCCGGGTGATCCCCGGCGCCAGGGCGTAGCCGGAGGCGGGCCAGGTGTAGTTGAGGTTTGGCGTGTTGACGTTCGGGGTCTGGCGGTACTGATAGCCGGCGCTCAGCTCACCTGAGAACACCTTGAAACCGACGCCGCCGGAGAACCCGGAGGACTTGGCCCCGCCGGTGAGGGGTTCCACATCGCCATCCTGCCGCGGGGCCGAGTCCAGGGACCCGCCCAGACGCAGCACCCAGCGCTTGGAGAGGTCCAGTTCGCCCATGAGGCTCATGCCGATGCCGTTGCGGTAGCTGCTGCTCACCGACGGACCGGCGATGGTGCTGCCGCCGGCGAGGGTGGCCGTGGGCTGACCCGGCAGCTCGGTCTGGGCCCCCAGCACGTAGCGGAGGTCCAGTTCCCAGGTGAACAGCTTGCTGACCCGCTGGCGCACACCCAGGGTCAGTTTGCCCGGCAGCGTGAGGCTGCCGCTGCCCGGGTGGTAGCCCAGGGCAGGGGCGTTGGCCTCGGTGCCCACCGGCGCGGGGCCGTATCCGGAGAGACCGTAGAAGGAGGTGGCGCTCGAGCCCTGGCGTGCCTGCAAAGGCAGGTTTGTTTTGATGAACCCAACATAGGCACCGCCGACCGTCCAGCGGGAATTGGGGGCCCAGCGGAAGCCCAGAGAATAGGAGGGGGCATAGGCTTTGCCCTCCTGGTGGAGATCCGATTCCATCAGCCCCATGGGGCTCGAGGTGTTGGGGTTGTCGACCACGGCCCGGACCATGGCATCCCATGAATACTGGATCTGGGTGATGCCCACACCGGCCCCGAACGCCCAGTTGGGAGTCGTGGAGACGCCGATCTGCGCCTCGATCCGGTGGGTGTTGAGATCGAAGGCCTGGCCGGCGAAGCGCCCGGTGTAGCCAAGAGGCATCCGGTCATGCTTCATGAACGGTTCGTCAAACTTCAGCCCCAATACCAGTGAGGGGCTGAGCCTCCAGGCGGCGCCCAGGCCGGCCAGGAACCGGTTCCGGTCCGAGCTGAACTGAATCTCCTGGTTGGACTGGAGGGTGGTCTTGGCGGCCTGCAGTTCCATCCCCGCCGACACGTAGGCACTGTTCCCGTCGCGCAGGGTGGCAAGCAGGGCCGGATTGAGGCCGGCAGCTTCCAGGTTGTTGCCGTAGGCCACGCCGGCCCCGCTGCGGGCGATCCCCACCGGATCGGAAGCCGGCAGCGCCCACGCCTGGGCCGCCAGTCTGGGCGCTCCCAGTCCCGCCAGGAGCCCCAGGGTGCCCAATCCGATCCGTGCCGTCTTTCGCGCCATGCCCCTGACCTCCCATGCGTTGCCAGGCCTTCCGGCGGCCTCGGCATCCTTTGTGTTCCGCACAAGGAACCAGGATGGCTTGAAGCCGGGTTTCATCCAAGCTTCTTGTTCGAGAGGGGCCAGGGTATGCTGCAGTCCATCGGGATCCGGAAGGGTTTATGAAAAGCATTGGAGTTCTGCTGGCCGGCCTGCTCACCCTTGCGGTCGGCTGCATCGGTCCCGGCCATGCCCCGGCAACCTGGCAGACCGATCCGCCGGAGCAGGTCAACGCCTCGGACCTCGCCGCCTGGGAACAGAAGGCGGTGCCGGCCGGTGCGCCCATCGCCCACATCAGGAGTTCCTGGATCCAGAAGAAGCGTCCCTTCGAAGTGATGCTGCGCCACCAGGTGACCCTGGCCACCCAGGATCAGGAGCTGCGTCTTCCGGCCGGCAGGGTGCTCCGCTGCATCGGCCCTTTCAGCCTGGACAGGATCAAGTACCAAAGATACGTGGACGCCAGCGACGACGATTCGGCCGGACCGATCCTGTATGCTGGGCCTGACGGCAGGCTGGCCGGTTTCCTGTACAGCCGCGGCGGAGGCGGGATTCCCAGGGGCCTGACGCCCATCCTGCGGGTGAGCCCGGCCGGATTCCGGCTGCCGGTCGCCGATGCCGTCCAGGAACTGCCCGAGCGAGGGCGGGTGGATAGCCAGCTGCTGTTCCAGGGCCGGGACGAGCGGCTGATCCATCTGGTCCGGCGCGATGCCGGGGCGGACTCCGGTCCGGAAAAGGATGTGTCGATCCCGGTGGAGCAGAGGTATTTCCGGTTCGAATCGCTGCAGTTGCGGGTCGACAGGTGCAGCGCTGATGAAATTCTGGTGACTGCCGTTCCTGATTGAACTGGCGCAGCCGTTCAGCCGGGCGGTCCCAGTTGACGTATTTGTATTTTATCTTTTCTCCGACAGGACGCATGCGTCCCGTCGGAGAAAAAAACGACTGCGATTCAGCCCACTGTTTCCCTACCTTTTTCGATTCTATCTCAGGCGCCCAGCAGACTCCGCGCATGCGCCAGCGCCTCCGGCCGGTCCGGGTGCCCCGACAGCAGCCGCGCCAGTTCCTTCACCCTGCCCTCCCCCCCCAGCCAGGCCAGTCCGCTGCGGGTGCGCCCATCCTGGACCTCCTTGCGCAGCAGGCCGTGGTGGTCGGCCCGGGCCGCCACCTGGGCCAGGTGGGTGACCGCCAGGACCTGGTGCCTGCGTCCCAGTTCGCCGATGGCGGCGCCCACGGCGATGGCGGTCTCGCCGCCGATGCCGGCGTCCACTTCGTCCAGCACCAGCACCAGGGGCTCCCCGCCGTCGGCGCCCAGGGCCATGCCGGCCCCCTGCAGGGCCAGCATGAGCCGGCTCAGCTCGCCGCCGGAGGCGACCTTGGCCAATGGCCGGAAGCCTTCGCCGACATTGGGCTCGATCCAGATGGCCAGGGCGGAGAAGCCCTGGGGTGAAACCCTGGCCGGCCGCCCGGCCTGGAGCACCGGGCTGGCCGGCTCTTCGGCCAGGGCCAGGCGGATCTGCAGGCGGGCCCCGGCCATGCCCAGCAGCTTCAGGCGCCGGTGGACTTCCTTCTCCAGCCGGGGCACCAGGGCGGCGCGCCTCTGGTGCAGGGCCTCGGCGGCCGCCCGGTAGGCCTCGCAGGCCCGGGCCAGCCCGGCGGCCAGTTCATGGAGGCTGGAGCCGCCGGCCAGCAGCTCAGACTGCTCCGCTTTCAGGTCCGCCTGCCGCCGGGGCAGTTCGTCGGGTTCGCAGCGGTGGCGCCGGGCCAGCCGTTCGAAGGACGCCAGCCGGCCCTCCAGCGCCTCGATCCGGTCCGCCCCCTGCCGGGACCAGAGCACCGCCCGGTCCTTGGCCAGGGCCAGCAGGTCCTCCAGTTCCAGCATGACCGAACGCAGCCGGTCGACCTCGCCCTGGGCCTCCGGCAGGATCGCGGCGGTGCGGGCCAGGGCCCGGTGGCCATCCTCCACGTGGCGGCCGGCCAGGTCCAGTTCGTCGGCACCCTCGCGGAACGCCTGCTCCAGCTGCACCGCATGGCGCAGCGGCTCCCGCTCGGCCCGGAGCTGGGCCCACTCGCCGGGCCGGGGCGCGAGCTTGTCCAGGTCGGCGGTCTGCTCCGCCAGCCATTCCAGGCGCTCGCCCCGCTGGGATTCGCTCCGCTGCCGGGCCGCCAGCCGGCTCTGCGCTTCCTTGACCTCCGCCGCCGGCTGGGCCAGTTCCGGCCGGATCCCCAGCACCTCGTCCATGAGCCCCAGGTGGCGCTCCTCGCTCATGAGGGACTGATGGTCGTGCTGGCTGGTGAGGCGCATCCAGATCCGCCCGGCCTCCTTCAGGTCGGCCAGGCTGCAGGCGCCGCCGTTGAGCCAGGCGCGGCTGCGGCCGTTCACCGAGACCTCCCGGCGCAGCACCACCGGCTGTTCCTCGGGCAGGCCGCGCTCGGCGAGGAAGGCCTTCCATTCCGTGAAGTTCCCTTCGGCCACGGTCTCCACCACCGCCCGCTCGGCGCCCTGGCGGACCAGGTCGGCGTCGCCCCGGGCGCCCACCAGCAGGGACAGGGCGTCCACCAGCAGCGACTTGCCGGCCCCGGTCTCGCCGGTGAGGACGGTGAAGCCCGGCCGGAGTTCGATCGCGAGGTCCTCGACCAGGGCGAGGTTCTGGATGCGCAGGGATGTGAGCATTCCCCCAGGGTAACCGAGGTTCGGGGCCGCGGCTGATCCCTCCCATTGACAAGGGATGGGCTGGCGGCGATCATGGGGTCCTGAGGTCTTTGCCAGTCCCATAGTGAGCTATCAAGAAAGGTGGAGGGACGGGCCCTGTGAAACCTTGGCAACCTGCCTACCGCAAGGTGCCAACTCCTGCCGGCGGCGACGCCGGATAGATGCCGAACTGATGCGACTGCGGCAAGGACGACGCAAGGGGCCCGATCCAGCATCGGGTCCCTTTTGTCTGTATTGGAGGCGTTCGCTTGAAAATTCTGAAATTCGGAGGCACCAGCATCGGTACTGCGGAAGCCATGCACCGCTGCGCCGAGGTCATAGGCCGGGAACTTCCCGCGCCCCAGGGCGGCCTGGTGGTGGTTTCGGCCCTGGCCGGCTGCACCGACACCCTGCTCCGGGCCATGACGGCCGCGGCCAGGGGCGACGCCGCGGCGGCGGCCGGCCTCCAGGCCTCCCTGGAACGGAGCCACTGGGCGCTGGCCGAGGCCCTGGGCGTGGCGAAGGCGCTGGCGCCCTGGGAACCGCTGTTCCAGTCCCTGGCCGGACTGCTCAAGGGCATGGGCCTGGTGGGCGAGGCCTCGCCGCGCTCCCGGGACGCGGTCATGGCCGTGGGCGAGACCCTGGCGGCCCACCTGGTCGTGGCCTTCCTGCGGCACCGGGGCCTGGCCGCGGCATTCCGTGACGTGCTGGAGGTGATGGCAACCGACGGCCGCCACGGCCGGGCCCGGCCCGACCGGGCCGCCCTGCGGGAGGCCTGCGCGGCCTGGCGCGAGCCGCTGGCCCAGGGCGCCCTCTGGGTGACCCAGGGCTTCCTGGGCGCAGGGCCCGGCGGCGCGGTGACCACCCTGGGCCGGGGCGGTTCCGACACCAGCGCCACCCTGCTGGGCGAGGCCCTGGGCGCCGACGAGGTGCAGCTCTGGACCGACGTGGACGGCATCCTCAGCGCCGACCCGAGCCTGGTGCCTGACGCCCGGCTGATCCCGGCCATGAGCCTGCGCGAGGCCGCGGCGCTCTCCGCCTACGGTTCCAAGGTGCTGCATCCGGATTCACTGGCGCCGGTGAGCCGGTCCGGGCTGCGGCTGATGGTGGCCAACACCCGCCGGCCCGGCGGTGGGCGCACCGAGATCCGGGCCCAGGCGCCGCCCCGGGAACCCGGGGAGATCACCTCGGTGGCCTACAAGGAGGGGGTCTGCTGCCTGCGCCTGCCGCCGGCCCAGGAATCCGATCTGTTCGAACGGCTGTTCCAGGCCGCGAGCCGGCTCCAGGAGGCCGGGGCATCGCTCTACGGTCTGCTGGCCACCCCGGACGGCGGCCTCCTGGTGGCCCGGACCGAGACGCCCGAAGCCACCGCGGTGCTGGGCGACCTCGAAGCCTCGGGCCTGGCGCTGTCCCGCGGCTGGGCCGTGGTCGCCCTGGTGGGCGAGGGCCTGCGCACCGTCCAGGGCCGGACCCTGGGCCTGCTGGCGCCCCTGGACGGCGAACCCATCGCGGCCATCCTGGCCGGGGACACCGGCGTGTCCCTGGCCTTCCTGGTCCCCGACCACCGCCTGGCCGAGCTCGTCCCGAAACTGCACCACCACTGCGTGGAGAGGACCGTCCGCATATGAGCAGCGATTTTTCCGAAGCCCTCAAGTCCGGCCAGTGTTTCCTGTTCGATGGTTCCACCCCCACCGTGCTCTACGAGCGGGGGGTGTACATCAACCGTTCCTTCGACGAGGCCAACCTGGTGTCCCCGGACCTGGTGCGGGCGATCCACGAGGAATTCCGCTCCGGCGGCGCCCAGATCATCACCACCAACACCTGGGCCGCCAACCGGATGAAGCTCCAGGGCTACGGCCTGGCCGAGAAGCTCGAGGAGATCAACCTGCGCGGCGCCCAATTGGCCCTGGAGGTGCTGCAGGACGGGACCCCCGGCTGGGTGGCGGGCTGCATCGGCCCCCTGGGGGTGCGCATCGAGCCCTGGGGACCGACCTCGTTCGCCGAGGCCCAGGGCTACTTCGCCGAGCAGGCCCGGGCGCTGCTGGAAGGCGGGGTGGACCTGTTCGTGCTTGAAGGGTTCGCCGACCTCAACGAGATCCACCAGGCGATCCTGGCCATCCAGGAGGTCTGCGGGCTGCCGGTGGCGGCAATGATGACGCCCAACGACGAGGGCCAGACCCTCTACGGCACCGAGCCGGAATGGTACATCCGCAAGCTGGCCGAGTGGGGCGCCACCCTGGTCGGGGTGAACGGCGGCAGCGGCCCGGCCCCGCTGCTGGACCTGCTCAAGCGGTTCAAGACGGTCACCTCGTGCCCGCTGATCCTGCAGCCCAGCGCCGGGCTGCCGCGCATGGTGGACGGGCGGCTGCTCTACATGGCCAGCCCGGAATACCTGGGCGAGTTCGCCCGCCAGGCCTTCCAGCTGGGCGCGCGCGCCGTGGGCGGCGATGCCGGCACCACCGCGGCCCATGTCCGGGCCATGCGCGGCGCCCTGCGCCAGGAGCGGGCCTTCGTCGGCGGCAGCGTCGAGCGGGTCGAGCCCGAGACCCCGCATCCGGGGGTCCCGGTGGCCGACCGCAGCGCCTTCAGCCGCAAGCTGGCCGAGGGCGGCTTCGTGATCTCGGTGGAACTGGTGCCGCCCAAGGGCACCTCGGCCGACAAGCTGGTGGAGAAGGCTGAGCACTGCAAGGTCCGCGGGGTGGACGCCATCAACGTCCCGGACGGCCCCCGGGCCATGGCCCGCATGTCCTCCCTGGCCACCGCGGTGATCATCCAGCGCCGGGTGGGCATGGAGACCCTCATGCACTTCGCCTGCCGGGACCGCAACCTGCTGGGAATCCAGAGCGACCTGCTGGGCGCGGCCGGGCTTGGCCTGCAGAACGTGCTGGCGATCACCGGCGATCCCCCGAAGCTGGGCCCCTACCCCAACGCCACCGCGGTGTTCGACGTGGACGCCATCGGCCTGGTCAACATCCTCAGCCAGCTCAACCGGGGCCTGGACCTGGGCGGGAGCGACATCGGCATCCCCACCCGGTTCAGCATCGGGGTGGGCGCCAACCCGGTGGCGGTGGACATGGAGCGGGAGCGCCAGCGGTTCCGCTACAAGGTGGACGCCGGCGCCGAGTGGACCATCACCCAGCCGATCTTCGATCCCGAGGCCCTGTTCCGCTTCCTGGACTTCGCCGCCCCCCTGGGGATCCCGGTGATCGCCGGGATCTGGCCGCTGCGCAGCCTGCGCAACGCCGAGTTCATGGCCAACGAGGTGCCCGGGGTCCGGGTGCCGCCCGAGGTCCTGGCCCGCATGGCCAAGTGGACCGCCGCCGAGGACCAGTTGAAGGAGGGCCTGGCCATCGCCCGGGAGATCATCGACGCGGTGCGCCCGGGCGTGCGCGGGCTGCAGCTGTCGGCTCCCCTGGGCCAGGTGGAGCTGCTGGACTCCCTGCTGGCGGCGCCATGAGCGGGCCCGGGAACCCGGGCCCGGCCCGGGTGCGCTTCCTGCCGGAAGACCTGCTGGTGGCGGCGCCCCCGGGCACCCCGCTGCAGGCGGTGGCCGACGCCTCGGGCGCCGATATCACCTTCGGCTGCCGGAGCGGCTCCTGCGGCACCTGCCGGGTGCGGATCCTGGCGGGGCTGGAGCACTGTTCGGCCATGGCGCCGGAAGAGCGGGACTTCCTCCGCGGCCTGGACGCTCCCGCCGACCACCGGCTGGCCTGCCAGGTCACCGTGGAGGGCGACCTCGAAGTGGAATACCTGGGGATCGATCTATGACCACGCTGGCTTCCCTGCTCCTGGAACGGGTCCTGCTGCTGGACGGGGGCATGGGCACCCAGATCCTGGCCCGCAAGCCCACCGTGGACGACTTCGGCGGCGACGCCCTGGAAGGCTGCATGGAGCTGCTTAACGAGCGCCGGCCGGTGTGGATCCAGGAGATCCACGCCGCCTACCTGGACGCCGGGGCCGACGCGGTGGAGACCAACACCTTCGGCGCCAGCGAGGTTGTGCTGGGCGAATTCGGCATCCCGGAGCGGGCCGAGGAGCTGAACCTCGCCGCTTCCCGGCTGGCCCTGGACGTGGCCCGCTCCTACGACCAGCGCAAGTTCGTCATCGGCTCGGTTGGCCCAGGCACCAAGCTGCTCACCCTGGGCCACATCGGCTACCCGGCGCTGTACCGCAGCCACCTGGCCCAAATGCGCGGCCTGATCGCCGGCGGGGTGGATGCCATCCTGATCGAGACCGCCCAGGACCTGGGCCAGGTCAAGTGCGCGGTGCGGGCCGCCCGGGAGGCCATGGCCCAGCTCGGGCGGTCCTGCCCGGTGTGGGTGCAGGTCACCGTGGAGACCACCGGGACCCTGCTGCTGGGCACCGAGGTCCAGGCGGTGCTGGCCTCGGTGGAGATGCTCGGCATCGACGTGCTGGGCCTGAACTGCGGCACCGGGCCGGACGAGATGCACGGCCCGCTGCAGACCCTGGGCGAGATGAGCCCGTTCCGCATCAGCTGCCTGCCCAACGCGGGCCTGCCGGTGAGCCGCGATGGCGCCCTGGTCTATCCGCTGGCGCCCGCGCCGTTCGCCGAGAAGGTGGCCCACCTGGCCGGGAAGTACAGCCTGAACATCGTCGGCGGCTGCTGCGGCACCACCCCGGAGCACATCCGCGCCCTGCGGGCGCGCCTGGGCTCGGCCGGCATCACCCACCGCACCCCGGCCATGGAACGTTCGGCTGCCAGCCTCTACCAGAGCGTGAGCCTGTGCCAGACGCCGCCCCCGCTGATCGTCGGCGAGCGGACCAACGCCAACGGCTCCAAGCGCTTCCGCGACCTCCTGGCCCGGGAGGACTTCGACGGGCTGGCCGAGATCGCCCGGGACCAGCAGCGGGAGGGCGCGCACATGCTGGACGTGTGCGTGGCCTTCGTGGGCCGGGACGAGGCCAGGGACATGGCCGCCTTCCTGCGCAAGACCGTGCCCCAGACCCTGCTGCCGCTCATGATCGACACCACCGAGGTGCCGGTGCTGGAGGTGGCGCTGCAGAACGCCCCGGGCAAGTGCGTGGTGAACTCCATCAACTTCGAGGACGGCGAAGACCGCGCGCGCAAGGTCCTGGAGCTGTGCCGCACCTACGGCGCCGCGGTGGTGGGGCTGACCATCGACGAGCAGGGCATGGCCCACTCCGCCGCCGGCAAGCTGGCCGTGGCCGAGCGGCTCTACGATCTGGTGGTGCGGGAATACGGGTTCAATCCCTCCGACCTGATCATCGACCCGCTGACCTTCACCCTGGGCAGCGGCGACGAGACCTTCCGGGGCTCGGCGGCGGCGACCCTGGACGCGATCCGGATGATCAAGCAGCGCCTGCCCGGGGTGCTCACCATCCTCGGCGTGAGCAACGTCAGCTTCGGCCTGAGCCCGAGGCTGCGCCACGTGCTGAACGCGCTCATGCTCTACCACGGCGTGAAGGCCGGCCTGGACATGGCGATCTTCAACGCGGCCAAGGTGATCCCGGTGGCCGACATTCCCGCTGCCCAGCGCCAGGCCGCCGAGGACCTGATCTTCGACCGGCGGCGCGAAGGCTACGATCCGCTCAAGACCGCCATGGCCCTGTTCGACGCCGCCGGAGCCAGCGCGCCCGCTGCGGCCGCCGACCCGGACCTGCCGGTGGAGGAGCGGCTCAAGCGCGACATCCTGGGCGGCGAGAAGCGGCGCATCCTCGACGACGTGGACGAGGCCCTCGAGAGCTTCCCTCCGCTGGACCTCATCAACCGGGTCCTGCTGGACGCCATGCGCGTGGTCGGCGAGCGGTTCGGCGCCGGCGAGATGCAGCTGCCGTTCGTGCTGGAGAGCGCAGAGGCCATGAAGGCGGCGGTGAAGCGGATCGAGCCCCACCTGCCCAAGGAGGCCTCAACCACCAAGGGCCGGGTGGTGCTGGCCACGGTCAAGGGCGATGTGCACGACATCGGCAAGAACCTGGTGGAGATCATCCTCTCCAACAACGGCTACGAGGTGCTCAACCTGGGGATCAAGCAGCCGGTGGAGAGCATCCTGGCCGCCCTGGACGGCTTCCCCGCCGACGCCATCGGCCTCTCGGGGCTCCTGGTGAAGTCCACCGCGGTCATGCGCGAGAACCTGGAGTACATGGAGGAGCTGGGCCTGCGCATTCCGGTCATCCTGGGCGGCGCCGCCCTGACCCGGGAGTTCGTGGCCGGCCAGTGCCAGAGCGCCTACTCCGGCAAGGTGCTCTACGCCGAGGACGCCTTCGAGGGCCTGCGCCACATGGACGCCATCCTGGCCGGCGCCGCGGCCCCGCCGCCCGCGCCCGCGGTCCCGGAAGCCCCGGGGATCACCGTCCTGCACCGGGGGACCCAGTCCGCCCCGCTGACCCCGGAGGGCCAGAGCAGCTGGGTCCGGCGCGGGCTGGAGCCGCCCGCGCCGCCGTTCTGGGGCGTCCGGGAAGCGGGCCACAGCCTGGACCAGATCTTCGACTACCTGGACACCTTCGTGGTGATCCGCAACCGCTGGTCCTTCACCCAGGGCAAGCTCAGCGACGAGGCCTTCGAGGAGGTGCTCAAGCTCAAGGCCGAGCCCCTGCTGGCCGCCTGGAAGCAGCGCATCATCGACCAGGGGCTGGTGGAGCCCCGGGCCCTGTATGGCTATTTCCCGGTCCAGGCCGAAGGCGATGTGCTGGCGGTGCACGCCCCGGACCGGTCCCGGGTCCTGGCCCGGGTCCGGTTCCCCCGCCAGGACACCGGCCGGCGCTTGTGCATCGCCGACTTCTTCGAGCCTGCCGCTTCCGGGCGGTTCGACGTGCTGCCGATGCAGCTGGTGACCCTGGGCCGCAAGGCCGCGGAACTGGCCGCGGAGCTGTACCGCAGCGACCAGTACTCGGACTACTTCCTGTTCCACGGCCTGGCCACCGAGCTCACCGAAGCCTACGCCGAGCGGCTCCACGCTGGCATCCGCAGGGAACTGGGGATCCACGGCCGGGACGCCGCCCAGCTGCGCGCCCTGTTCAACCAGGGCTACCAGGGGTCCCGCTATTCCTTCGGCTACCCGGCCTGTCCGGACCTGGAAGGCAACGCCACGGTGCTCGACCTGCTGGGCGGCCCGGCCATCGGGGTGGAGATCTCCCCCCAGTTCCAGATGGAGCCGGAATACAGCACCTCGGCCCTGGTGGCCTGGCATCCCCAGGCCCGCTACTTCGCGGTTTGACCGCCCTGCCTCAGGATGATCCGGAGGTTTGACGGGCTGGGCCTGGGGGCGGGCCGGGAGAAGATCCCGGCGCCGGAGGCTGGGAAATCTTATTTTTGGTTCATTATCCAATCGACCAGACGGCGATGGAAAGACTCTGGATCCGCCAGATCGGTCTCATGCAGGCGCGGAGAAGATTCCAGGTCCCACGTGGGGACCCGCTCCTGGGCCGATGCCCACGGGCCGCAACCCTCAGTCCCCTGGTCGCCCGGTCGCGGGATGGTTGCACCGATCATAACTGCCTCCCTCAAATCAAAATGCCTATCTTCAAGATAGGCATCTGGCAATCTAATGCCATATGTCTCGGATTCTTCAAACCCAGGTCGCGCCCCTCTTCCCTCTCCAGGGCTCGGTCAGGGTGCTGCTCCTGGGGGAGGCCCCGGGACCCCGCGGCGCCGACCAGAGCGGCATCCCGTTCTGGGGCGACCGGGCCGGAGTCCTGGTCTACCGCGCCCTGGAGCGGGCCGGCATGGCGCTGGTGCCCGCCCGGGCCTACGAGCACTGGGACGGCGGCGCGCTCCGAGCCCTGGGCCTGCTCCCGGAGTTGCGCGGGGCGGCCCTGAGCAACGCCTTCCCGGTCTGCCCCAGCCGGGATCTGCAGAGCTTCCGGGCGCCCACCGACGCCGAACTCAGGCACCCCGCCAACCGCGCCCGGCTCCTGGCCGAACTGGGCCGGGCCGCGGAACGCTGTCCCGGGATCCTGCGGGTGATCACCCTGGGCAAGCGGGCCCAGTGGCTGCTGGGCCACCTCGACGGGGCGCCGCCCATGGAACTGGAGGCCCTGCCCCACCCTTCCGCCCAGGGGCTGCTCCAGGACGCCCCGGGCAAGGGCAAGGGGCTCAAGCTTGCCGACCTCCAGCGGGACTGGGAGGCCAGGCTGGAAGCCCTGCTCAGCAAATAACCCTTGGCGATCCAGGCAATCGATGGTCATCTGGAAGGACCGCTCAGCGTTTCCAAGGACGCCGGGCACTGGAGGAAGCATGACCCGAGTGAACGAGACCTGGAAGGTCGCGGTGGACGGCGCTGCCCTGGCCACCGAACTGCATTCGAAACTGAAGGTGAGCCACCGCCAGGCCAAGGGCCTGATCGACGCCGGCTGCGTCAAGGTCAACGGCCAGGAGGCACGCACCTACGGCGTCCGGCTGCGGCCCGAGGACGCCGTGGAGGTGGGCTTCGATCCGGACACGGTCTACACCGCCCTGCCCAAGCCCAGCAAGTCCGCCGGCACCCCGTTCGAGATCCTATGGGAGGACAAGCACCTGGTGTTCATCAACAAGCCCGCGGGCCTGCTCACGGTGCCGGCCGACAACAACCAGGATCCCTGCCTGGCCGAGGCCCTCACCGACCACTACCGCCGGCGCGGGTTCAAGCGGTTCCACCTGTACATCGCCCACCGGCTGGACCGCTACACCTCCGGCGTGCTGGTGTTCGCCAAGACCCCCGAGGCGCTCAACGGCCTGAAGAACATCTTCGAGGAGCACCACCTGCGGCGGGTCTACATCGCCGTGCTGGTGGGCGAGCTGCCCGAGAACGCCGGCACCCTCTCGGACAAGCTGGTGGAGCGCAAGTCCCTGAAGATGAGCGTGGTGCCCGAGAATTCCAAGGCCAAGCACGACGTCAAGGGGGCCCGGCTCGCGGTCACCCACTACCGGGTGCTCGAGCGGCTTCCGGGCCACACCGTGGTGGAGGTCAAGCTCGAGACCGGCCGGCGCAACCAGATCCGGGTGCAGTTCGCCGAGCGCGGGTTCCCGCTGCTGGGCGACATGGTCTACGGCACCCCCAGCGACCGCCTCGACCGCCAGGCCCTGCACGCCGAGCTGCTGGGCTTCCGGCATCCGGTCACCGAGGAGGCCATCACCGTCACCGCGCCCATGCCCAAGGACATGGAGACCGTGCTGAAGGCGCTGCGCAACATCCGCCGGGTGGTGCGGGCCGAGGCTGGCGTCACCGGCGAGGCCGACATCTACAAGCCCAGGATCACCAAGGAGCGCAAGAACGAGCGCCGCGCCCGCGCCGAGCAGTTCGGCGAACCGGACGCGAAGCCTGCGCGGCCCCGGGCGGCGGCGGGTTCGCGTCCGGCCGCAGGTCCCCGCGCCGAAACGGGTCCGCGTCCTGCCGCAGGCTCCCGCGCCGCGGCCGGTCCGCGTCCTGCCGCAGGCTCCCGCGCCGCGGCAAGTCCGCGTCGGGACGCAGGTTCCCGCGCCGAGGCAAGTCCGCGTCGGGACGCAGGTTCCCGCGCCGAGGCA
>Ga0316217_10003862_pt1 | contig 16671 bp, 15 predicted proteins | sample 1anoAmetaG_FD_203633 | JGI IMG/M metagenome (GOLD analysis project Ga0316217, IMG submission 203633) | Freshwater microbial communities from Trout Bog Lake, Wisconsin, USA - 1anoA | ecosystem: Environmental > Aquatic > Freshwater > Lake > Hypolimnion/Profundal zone | place: USA: Wisconsin...
CGGTCCGCTGCAGCACCCGGGGCGCCTGCAGCAGCAGGCGGCCCCCGTCCAGCGGCTGCTCCAGCCGGGCGTTGCCTTCCAGCCGCAGTCCGGCCGGGGTCCAGCGGGCGCCGTCCGAGCGCACCGATTCAGTGCCGCCCGGGATCGAACGGAGCGCCCGGAAGCTGGTGAACTCCACCTGCTCGAAGGCGCCGCCGTCCGGGGGACGGGGGGCGCGGCCGCCGGCGGCGTCGCCGTGCCAGCCGTCGTCCCGGGTGAAGGTGACCGGGGCGGACCAGCGGATCCAGGCCTTCTCGATATCCACCACCTGGGCCTTGACCTCGCCCCCGGTCAGCCGGGCGGTGACCTGCTCCAGGTGCCCCTCCTTGAAGCCCAGGGCCGCCCACATGCGCTCGGCGTCCATGCTCGTGACGGTCCCGGGGTCGGCCGCGGTCCAGCGAACCGGGCCGCGGTCGACGATGAACTTGCCGTCCAGGCCCCGGCGCCAGCCGGCCGGCAGGTTCCACCGCCCCCGCCCGCTGCCCTGGAGATCGTCCCAGACCAGGGGGCTGAGCCCGTGCCAAACGCCCCGGTCCCAGCCCAGTGCGGGCCCCGAGTCGGTGATGAAGCCCTTGCCGAGTCCGCCCTTGGTGACGGGATCCGAAGCCTCCATGTCCATGGGGCCGTAGAGGGTCCACACCCCGCCGGCCTTCCGGGCGGAGGGGGAGTTCATGGTCCAGGTGGTCTGGGGCTCCTGCAGCCGGCCCGCCACCTTCTGCAGCTGGAGATCATCCTCCTTGCCGGTGATGCTTTCGTAGGACATCACGAACAGGCCCGAGCCCAGCGGTTCGGTCACGGTGCCGAACCGCCCCTGGGTGCCCGGGGCCATCGGCCCGGTGTCGCCGGTGGGTTTCAGCGGCCGCGGTCCGCGGATCACGTAGACGGTGGTGACGCCCACGACCAGAAGCATCGTGGCCGTCCCCAGGACCCGCCAGAGGGGATTCCGGGTGCTGACGAACTGCCATCCCCTCATGGCTCCCCCGCCGGGGCGAGCAGGGTCTCCACGCGCCAGCTGCGCCCCCAGCGGACGCTGTCCATCGGCGTCACCGCCAGGCAGAGCGGACCTTCCAGCGCCTCCGGAGCGTCCCCGGAGGCGAACAGGGTGAACTCCTCGGGTTCGCCCTGCAGGCGGAACTTGCGGTGGCCCTGGCCGAAGCTCCTGGCCGGGGCCGACAGGCTCCCCTGCACCACCAGCAGGGGCTCGGGGAAGGCCTGGCCGAACGGTTCCATCCGTTCCAGGTCCGCCCGGGAAGGGGCCAGCCCGGTGCCGGCGCCGTCCACCAGCATCGCCGCCTCCGGGGCGCCGGCGGCCTGCTCCGCGGCCACCTGCTCGAGGATCTTGCGGATGAAGCCCAGGCGGCCGATGGCGAAGGTCAGGCCGGCGGCGTGGCGGTGGCCTCCGCCGGACAGCAGGAAGGGCCGGAGCAGGTCCAGGGCCGGCCGCAGATCGTAGCCTTCCGGGGCCCGCACCGAGCAGTGGGCGATGCCGTCCAGCACCGTGCCGACCGCCGACGGCCGGCCCGTGGCCCGCATCCGGTGGCCGGCGACGATGCCGATGACGCCCTTGTGCGCGTCCGGCTCCAGCACCAGGTCGAACGGCGCCTCCCCGGGCGGCGGCAGGCGCCGGCCCAGGGCCAGCTGGATCGCCCGCCGTTCCAGATTGAGGGCCTCCACCCGGGCCATGAGGGTCTGGGCCTCCCCGGCGTCCCGGGTCAGCAGCAGCCGCACCGCGTCCTCGGCGCCGCCCATGCGGCCCACGGCGTTGATCCGGGGCCCCACCCCGAAGCCGATGTGCTGGGCCCGGACCGGTCCCTCCACCTTCGCGGCCTTGAGCAGCTCGGCCACCCCCGGGCCGTTGGCGCCGGACAGGGCGGTCAGGCCGCGCTTGACCAGCAGGGCGTTCTCGCCGGTCAGGGGCACCATGTCGGCCACGGTGCCCAGGGCCACCAGCTTGAGCAGTCCGTCCAGGAACGGGATGTCGCCCGGCCGGGGGCTGGGGGCGGCGTCCAGCAGGGCCTGGGCCAGCTTGAAGGCGACCCCGACCCCGGCCAGGTGGGGGTTGGAATAGTCGCCCAGGCCCGGATGGACCACCGCCGCGGCCTTGGGCAGATCGGGGCCGAGCGCGTGGTGGTCGGTGATGATCCACTCCAGGCCCAGGGCCCGGCTGGCCTCCACCTCCGCCACCGAGCGGACGCCGCAGTCCACCGAGATCATCAGGGCCGGGCCCCTGGCCGCCGCCAGTTCCCGGATGCAGTCCAGGTGCAGGCCGTAGCCGTCGTTGAAGCGGTTCGGAATGAAGAACCCCGGCCTGGCCCCGAGCTTTTCCAGGACCCGCACCAGCAGCGCGGTGGCGGTGACCCCGTCGACGTCATAGTCGCCGTAGACGCAGATCGGCTCCTGGGCGGCCAGGGCCTGGCGGATCCGGGTCACGGCGGCGGCCACCCCCTCCAGCAGGAACGGGTCCGTGCTCCGGGCCCAGGACGGGTCCAGGCGCCAGGCCAGGTCTCCGGGCTGGGCCTCGCGCATCCAGGCCAGCCGGGCGCCGGAGGCCGAAAGCCCCCATTCCCGCTCCAGCCCGGCCCAGGGGGCTGGACCCGCAGGCACCAGCCTGCGCATCCGCCAGGGCAGGGCCTTCACTGGGAAAAACTGCCCATCTGGGAGAATTTCCGGTAGCGCTGGGCCACCAGCTCGTCCGGGCCCAGCCCGGCCAGGCTTTCGAAGGCGCCCAGGACGGCGGCCTTCAGCAGGACGGCGGCCTTGTCCCAGTTGGAGTGGGCGCCGCCCAGGGGCTCCCCGACCACGGCGTCGATCAGCCCCTGTTCCAGCAGGTTGGGGGCCGTGAGCCGAAGCGCCTCGGCCGCCTCGGGGGCCTTGCCGGCGTCCTTCCACAGGATGGAGGCGCAGCCTTCGGGAGTGATCACCGAGTAGATGGCGTACTCCAGCATGAGCACCCGGTTGGCCACGCCCAGGGCCAGGGCGCCGCCGGAGCCGCCTTCGCCCAGCACCACCGAGACCACCGGCACCCTCAGCTTGGCCATCTCCTTCAGGTTCCTGGCGATCGCCTCGGCCTGCCCGCGCTCCTCGGCGTCCAGGCCCGGGTAGGCGCCCGGGGTGTCGATGAGGCAGAGGATGGGGCGGTTGAATTTTTCCGCCAGCTTCATGAAGCGCAGCGCCTTCCGGTAGCCTTCCGGCTTGGGCATGCCGAAGTTGCGCAGGATCTTCTGTTTGGTGTCCCGGCCCTTCTGCTGGCCGATGACCATGACCGGCTTGCCGCCGATCCAGCCCATGCCGCATACGATCGCGGCGTCGTCGCCGAAGTTGCGGTCGCCGTGGACCTCCTCGAACCGGTCGCAGATGCGCTCGATGTAGTCCAGGGTGTAGGGCCGCCGGGGGTGCCGGGCCAGCTGGGTGCGCTGCCAGTCGGTGATGGAGGCGAACACTTCGGCCTTGAGCTTGTCGGCCTTCTTGCGCAGCTTCTCCATCTCCTTGGCCTTGGCGGGGTCCATCTCCAGGGCCCGGATCTGGGCCTCCAGTTCCAGGATGGGCCGTTCCAGTTCGGCAAGGTCGGTGGGTTGTCCGCTCATGGCACCTCAGGTGATCGAGTTCCCAGTTTAGAAGCCCGGGCGGCCCCTGACCAGCGAATCCGCCGGTGCCCGGCCTTCAGGGGCGCCCCCGGGGCGGCTCGGGGAGCCCTTCCAGGTAGGCCCGGTGGGCCTCCCGGGTGTCCACGTCCAGCCACTGCCCGCCTTCGGAATCCAGCACCAGGGCCGGCAGGGCATCCACCAGGCCCATGAGGGCCCTGGCCGGGACCCGGGCCAGGGCGGCCACCAATCCCCCCGCCAGGAACCCGCCCAGGGGCTGGATCCGCCCGCCGTTCCGGGCCACTACCCAGTGCGCCGCCGAAGGGTCGGCCGCCGCCACCGCGGCGTGCCAGGCGTCCAGGCTTTCCGCCGTCCAGCGAACCTGGTCGCAGGCGGCCAGCCACCAGCGCCGGGGCTGCGGCCCGCCGCGGCCGGCCCACAGGCGCAGGGCCACCGCCGGGCCTTCGCCGGGATCGGGCTCAGGGACCAGGTCCGGCCGGCCGGGCAGCGCCGCGCCCAGCAATTGGACCGGGCCGCCGGGAAAGACCGCGCCGAACACGTCCACCAGGTGGCTGCCCCAGGTGCCACCGTCCGGGTGGGGCTGGAGGTGCTTGGGCCCGCCGAAGCGCCGCCCGCGGCCCCCGGTGAGCAGCAGGAGGCCCGCGGCGGCTGGCGGTTCGGGGCAAGCTGGCACAGGGTCTCCGCGGCCCGGGAGGGCCGGGACAGTCTACCGCGCCGGCAGTACGTCCGCTTTGATCACCAGGAAGTACTGATCGGAGTCGAAATCGAAACAGGCGCTCAGATCCTGGGCGAAGCGCGGCGAAAACACATTGATCCTGCTGTTCGCCCCCAGCGTCGGGTGGATGGTGTTGTTCCGGTTGGGGTCGACGTAGGCGTGGAGCTGCTGGTACTGCTTGTTGCGGTCCACAAGATTGAAGCGCTGGGAAAAGCCGCCGGCAAGGAGGAACGGTTTCTGCTTGAACATGGAGCACCTCGCGGACTGCGGGATGGGTGATTAATTCAGTATAATTAATTTATGCAAAAAGCAAACCCATCGCCCTCTTTTTTCCGATCCCAGGTAATTGGGTTAAAGGTATCCTTGCCCCTTTGATCTTCCACCCCGCCATCCGGCCCGCTGGAGCAACCGCGATGTCCCGCCTCTCCGCCACAATCCGCCTTGTGCTGTGCGCCCTGCCGGCCCTGGCTCCCGTCCGCGGGGCCGGCCCCGCCGGCAGCATTCGCGACGTCCGCCACGTGGTCATCTTCGTCCAGGAGAACCGCTCCTTCGACCACTACTTCGGCACCCTGCGGGGGGTGCGCGGGTTCCGCGACCCCGGCGCTCCGGTCGACCGCGACGGCCGGCCGGACCTGTACCAGGGCGGCGGCGGCGGGTTCGTGCTGCCGTTCGCGGAGGGATCGCCCTGCATCGAGGATGTCGCCCACGACTGGGACAGCGGCCACGCCGCCTGGAACGGCGGCGGCTGGGACCGCTGGGTCGAAGCCAAGGGCACCACCGCCATGGCCTACTACACCCGGGCCGAGCTGCCGTTCCAGTACGCCCTGGCCGACGCCTACACCGTGTGCGACGCCTACCACGCCTCGGCCATCAGCCCCACCGCGCCGAACCGCCTGTATGTCTTCACCGGCACGCTCGATCCGGACGGCACGGGCGGCGGCCCGGTGATCGACAACACGGTGGGCCCCGCCGGGTTCGCCTGGACCACCTACCCGGAGCGGCTCCAGGCCGCGGGGATCAGCTGGAAGGTCTATCAGCAGGCCGACAACTTCGATGACAACCCCCTGGCCTGGTTCGCCCGGTTCCGGCGCTCGGCGCCGGGCGATCCGCTCTACGACCGTGGCCTGGCCGAGGTGCCCGACCTGGTCGCCGCCTTCGCGGCGGACGTGGCGGCCGGGACCCTGCCGCAGGTGTCCTGGATCGTGGCCCCCGCGGACGATTCCGAACACCCCCCGCACTCGCCGGTCAACGGCGCGCGGCTGACATGGAAGCTGCTGCGGGCCCTGGCCGCCAGCCCCGCGGTGGCCGCGGGCACCGTGTTCATGCTCACCTACGACGAGAACGGCGGCTTCTTCGACCACGTGGTGCCGCCGGCGCCCCCGCCCGGCACCCCGCTGGAGTTCGTCCGCGGGCAGCCCATCGGGCTCGGGGTCCGGGTCCCCATGATCCTGGTCTCGCCCTGGACCCGGGGCGGCCGGGTCTGTTCCCAGGTGTTCGACCACACCTCCATCCTCCGCTTCCTGGAGCGATGGACCGGAGTGCTCGAGCCGAACATCAGCCCCTGGCGCCGGAAGATCTGCGGCGATCTCACCTCCGCCTTCGATTTCCGCCACCCGGACCCCACCCTTCCGGCCCTGCCCTGTCCCGATCCGGTGGCCTGCCCCGGCGGCATCCGGCCCCGGGTCCCGGCGTCCCAGGACCTGCCCGCCCAGGAGCCCGGGCGCAGGCCGGCCCGGCCCCTGCCCTACCAGCTCGACGCCAGCGCCGCCATGGCTCCGGACGGCCGGCTGCGGATCACCCTGGACAACGCCGGGACCCAGGCCGCCCCGGTGGCGGTCCGGGCCCAGGCGCCCTGCGCGGGCGGTCCATGGCATTTCGAAGTGGATCCGGGTCGCAGCGCGGAGGGCACCTTCAGCCCCGCCCAGGGCTGCTACGACTACACCTGCTACGGCCCCAACGGCTTCCGCCGGAGGTTCGCCGGCGCCGCCGGCGCGCGTTTCGGAGCCTCCTCCCGCATCGACCCCGCCGATCTTTCGCTCCAGGTGCTGCTCCGCAACGACAGCCTGGAACCGGTCACCTTCACCCTCACGGCCGGCGCCCGGCGCCCGGGCGCCGGCCGGGTCCGGTTGGTGCCGCCCGGGGAGACGCGCACCGAGACCTTCCACCCGCTGGCGGAGGATCAGGGTTGGTATGACCTGACGGTGACGGCGGACCGGGACGCCCGGTTCCTGCGGGTCCTGGCCGGGCACCTGGAGGACGGGCAGGACAGCGTGACCGGGCTATAATCGCCATCCGATGGATAACCCGGTCGTGCTCTTCGATGGCCTCTGTGGACTGTGCGACGGCTTCGTGGCCTTCGCCGTCCGGATCGACCGGGGCCGCAACCTTCGCTTTGCGCCGCTCCAAGGCGGCACAGCCCGGGCGCTGCTCGGCGGGGAAGGCAGCACGTCCCTGGACAGCATCGTCCTGGTCGACGGTGGAAGGATCCGGCGAGGCTCTTCGGCCGTCCTGGCCATCCTCGCCCACCTGGGCGGCCCCTGGCGGGCCCTCGCCCTGGCGGCAGGCCTCGTGCCCGGACCAGTCCTGGACGCCCTCTACCGTTTCGTGGCGCGCCACCGCTACCGGTGGTTCGGCAAGCGGGACGCCTGCCGGGTGCCTACCGAACGGGAAAGGGCGGCCTTCCTGGATTGAACGCCGGCTTTCAGCCCAGGCTCACCGGAAGCCTGCCGCCAAGCATGGCGAACAGGGATCCCCACTCGATCCGGGCGGCTTTCTGGTAGCGCCCATCCTCAAGGCGGGGCAAGTTCCGGGATGCCCATGGCTACAGGACCCGGTACACCTGCCCGGTCTGGGCGCCCTCGACGCTCTTGGCGTAGGCCAGGGCGGCCCGGGCGGCGGGCACCGGCTGGAAGCCCCGGAAGAAGGGGGCGTATCCGGGCATGGCCTCTTCGATCACCCCCGGGCTCACGGCGTTGATCCGCTGGCCGCGCGCCATCTCGATGGCTGCGGCGACCACGAAGGCGTTGACCGCGCCGTTGACCATGGAGGCGGAGGAGCCCTGCCGGATGGGATCGTGGTCGAGCACCCCGGTGGTGAGGGTGAAGGAGCCGCCCTCGGTGACGAAGCTCCGCCCGATCAGCACCAGGTTGACCTGGCCCATGAGCTTGTCCTTCAGCCCGACCTCGTAGTCGGCCGCGGTCATGGCGTCCAGGGGAGCGAACTTGACCTTGCCGGTGGCCGAGACCACCGCGTCCACCGCCCCGGCGTGCTTGAACATGGCCTGGATCGATTCGGGGCTGGTGATGTCCACCCGCAGGTCCCCGCTGGACCGTCCGGCGGTGACGATCTCATGGCGCTGGCCCAGTTCCCACATCACCGCGCGGCCGACGATGCCGGACGCGCCCACGATCAAGACTCGCATCTTCCCCTCCGGGTGATGGGGAAGATGGTAGCACTGCTGATGTGCATGAAGGGACCGCGCGCAAGGGCGCGATCCCTCCAGTCCCTCCCAGGCCGGAAGTCCGGGCGTCTAGAGGTGGAACTTGTCCAGCTGTTCCGGACGGTCGCGCCAGCCTTCCTGCACCCGGATGTGCAGGGCGAGGCGCACGGGGCGCTGGAGCAGCTTCTTCAGTTCGCGCTGGGCGCTCTGGCGGATGTCCCGGATCATCTCGCCGCCGGATCCCAGCAGGATCTTGCGGTGGCCGGCCCGCTCCACCACGATCTCGGCTTCGATGAAGGCGCCGCCTTCGGGGCCGTCCTCGGGATAGCCTTCGGCGCCGGCCTCGATCCAGGTGCGGATCTCCACCGCCACGCCGTGCGGGACCTCCTCCCGGGTCTTGCGCAGCACCTTTTCCCGGATGAACTCGGTGGCCATGCTCCGCTCGGTCTGGTCGGTGAAGGTGTCCTCGCCGTGGGCCCACTCGCCCGCCGGGGCGTCCCGTTCCAGCAGCGCCCAGAGCGGCTCCAGGTTGCGCGCGAGCTTGGCGCTCACCGGCACGATCTCGCGGAATTCAAGGAGGTCCTTGTAGGCGGCGATCTTTTCCAGCAGGGTGCCGCGCGAGACCAGGTCGAGCTTGTTGAGGACCAGGTAGACCGGCTGCCGGGCGCCCTTGAGCCGGTTGGCCAGTTCCCGTTCGCCCGGTCCCAGGAAGCCGGCGGCGTCCACCACCCACAGCAGCATGTCCGCCTCGTCCAGGGCGATATCCACGTGGTGCAGCATCCGCTGGTTCAGCGCGTGCCGGGCCTGGTGGACGCCCGGGGTGTCCAGGAAGGCCAGCTGCACGCCGCCGCGGTTGACGATGCCGAGGATGCGGCCCCGGGTGGTCTGGGGCATCTGGCTGACCGCGGCCAGCTTCTCCCCGACCAGGGTATTCAGGAGGGTGGATTTTCCGGAGTTGGGCAGGCCCACCAGGGCCAGGGTGGCCGAGCGGCGCGGCTCAACCACGGTGGATGCCGCGCTTGGATTCGCGGATGAAGGCAAGCAGATAGTCCACTTCGGCAATCCCGCCCAGTTCCGCCTGGACCCGCTGGAGACTCTCCTCGCGCAGCAGTCCGGAGTGGAACAGCAGCCGGTGGGCCTTGCTCAGGCCTTCGATGGCGGCCTCGTCGAAGCCCCGCCGGCGCAGGCCGATGGTGTTGACCCCGTAGCTCTTGGTATCCCGGGCGCCGACCGTCTTCATGTACGGCAGCACGTCCATGGTGGCCACGGTGAAGCCGCCCATGAAGGCGTGCGAACCCACCCGGCAGAACTGGTGGATCGCGGAGAACGCCCCGACGTTGCAGAAGTCGCCCAGTTCCACGTGCCCGGCCAGGGTGGCGCAGTTGGCGAAGATGTTGTTCCGGCCCACATGGCAGTCGTGGGCCACGTGGGAGCCGGTCATGAAGAAGTTGTCGTCGGCCACGGTGGTGAGGCCGCCGCCGTGCTCCGTCCCCCGGTGCATGGTGCAGCTTTCCCGCAGCACGTTGCGGTTGCCGATCTGCAGCCGGGTGGGAGCGCCCTTGAACTTCAGGTCCTGGGGGCCCATGCCCAGGGTGCAGTGGGCGTAGATGTCATTGTCCTCGCCCAGTTCGGTGAAGGGGCCGATCACCACATGGCTGCGCAGCACGGTGCGCGCGCCGATCCGGGAAGCGCCCTCGATGAGGCAGAAGGGGCCGATGACGACGCCGTCTTCCAGCGTGGCCTCCGGACTCACTACGGAAGAGGGGTGGACTTGTGCGCTCATTTGGCTTCGCCTTTCTCGACATCGACCAGCATCGACATGAATTCCGCCTCCGCGGCCCGCTGGCCGTCGACCGTCGCCACGCCGCGCAGCTTGCAGATCCGGCCCTTGTCGCTGAGGATCTCGATGTGCATGACCAGCTGGTCGCCCGGAACAACCGGCTTGCGGAACTTCACCTTGTCGATGGACATGAAATAGATCAGTTTGTTCTTCCGGTCCACCATGTCCTGGAGCACCAGGCAGCCGCCGGTCTGGGCCATGGCCTCGACGATGAGCACTCCCGGGAAGATGGCCCTGGACGGGAAGTGCCCCTGGAAGATCGGGTCGCCCATGGTGATGTTCTTCACGCCGCGGATCCACTTCCCGGGCTCGTAGTCCAGGATCCGGTCCACCAACAATATGGGGTAGCGGTGGGGCAGCAGGTCCTGGATGGCTTGGATGTCCAGGGTCCTGGGGGTTCGCTCGGCGGATTCGGACATGTAGATTTCTCCAAGGAGCCATTTTGGCACATGGCCGGCCCCCATGGACAGGACCTTATGCGGTGGGGAAGGTCCGCTCGAACACCCTGGCTTCCATGAATATGTGCAGAAGATCAGGATCCACATGCCCTTCGCGGGCATCCTGGTCCAGGATGTCCAGGCTCCGGGCCAGCGGGACGGCGGCCTTGTAGGGCCGGTCCTGGGCGGTGAGGGCGTCGAAGATGTCGGCGATGGCCATGGCCTTGCTCTGCAGGGGAATCTCGGACTGGGCCAGCCGTCTGGGATAGCCCTGGCCGTTCAGCCGCTCGTGGTGGGCGTAGGCGATCTCCGGGATGCCGGCCAGGTCCTGGGTCCAGGGGATCTTGGCCAGGAACCGGTAGGTGTGGGTCACGTGGCTTTCGATCTCCAGTCGCTCGGCCTCGGACAGGCTGCCCCTGCGGATGCTCAGGCAGGCCAAGTCGGACGGCTCCAGGATCCCGCCGGTCTGGCCGTCCCACCGGGTGTAGTTGAGCCGCTGCATCTGCTCCAGCCCGTCGGCCACCTCCTGGCTCAGCAGGGTGGGCTCGTTGCTGCGGATGAGCGCCGCCATCAGGGCGCCCGCCTCCTGCTCCTGGGCCTGGAGCAGCGCGGCCCAGGCCGCCGGGTCGAACGGACGGCCCCCCTCCCAGTCCCGGCGCAGACGGTCCAGGACCGCTTCGCCCTGCCGCTGGCGCAGGCGCTGGAGCAGGAGCTCCAGGCGGCCGGGCGGCAATTTCTTGGACTTCACCAGCACTTCCTCCCGGACCCCGACCTTGCCGAAGTCATGGAGCAGGCTGGCGTAGCGGATCTCCCGCAGCTGCGGCGCGGTGAAGAAGGTGGCGCCGAAGGGTCCGCCGCTGGTCTGGTTGACGGCTTCCGCCAGGCCGACCGTGAGGCTGGCGACCCGGCCGGAGTGGCCGCTGGTCACCGGGTCCCGCTGCTCGATGGCGGTGACCGAGGCGTTGACGAAGTGCTCGAACAGCGATTCGATGTCCGCCCGCAGCTTGGCGTTGCGCATGGCCACCCCGGCCTGCCCGGCCAGGCTCTGGGCCAGCCGCTCGTGCTCCGCCCCGAACGGCACCGGCCGGACCCCGGCCGCTCCCTCCTCCAGGCGGTTGATGAACTGCAGCACCCCCAGGATCCGGCCTTCGTGATCGGCCAGGGGCACCACCAGCATGGAGCTGGAGCGGTAGCCGGCCTGCAGGTCGAAGCTGGGGTTGAACCGGTAGGGCGCCTCCGGGGGGATCCGGTAGACGTCGGGGATGTTCAGGGTCTCGCCGGTGAGCGCCGCGAAGCCGGCCATGGTGTCCACCGACACCGGCATCCGGAACCGGTGGTAGGGCAGATCCACCTTGGCGTTCTGGGTGTGGGCGAACAGCAGCTCCCGGCCCGCCTCGCCGTCCAGGACCAGGTAGATGGAGCCGGCCTCGGCCCGGAGCAGGCTGCGGCCGTGGGTGAGGATGAGGTCCAGCAGCCGGTCCAGCTCGTGCTCCGAAGCCAGGGCCCGGCCCACCTCGTTGAGCCGCTCCATGCTCCTGCGGTCGAGCATCCGTTCGAACCCCGCGTGGACCAGGGCGGCCGCCCCGGCCAGTCCCGGCCATTCTGCGCAGTGCGCCAGCCGGCCCGTCCCGGCCACCCCGGCGACCACGTCGGCCGGACCCGCGTCGGCCCATTCCAGCACTTTCCCGACCTCGTGACGCAATTGGCCCTTGAGGCTGTTACGGTGCATGGGGGGGATGGCGACGGTGAAACGCAAGGAAGACACACCAGGCAGGAAGGAAATCAGGCCAACAGTCTATCGGAGACCGGCCCAGGAACCAGTCAAATGGTGCGGAATCGTCGAGCGGCTCGCCTGGGGCGGAATGGGCGTCGCCAGGGGCGAGGACGGCAGGCTGCTGCTGCTGGCCGCGCCGCTGGCCCTGTTCCCCGGCGAGAAGGTCGAGGCCATGGTGCGCTGGAAGCCCCGGCACGGCGAAGGCCAGGTGACCGCGTGGGCCCGCCGGGATCCCCGCCGGGTCCGGGCCGAGTGCCCGGTGGCCGGCGTCTGCGGCGGGTGCGAACTGTGGGAGGCCGGGCCCCTGGCCGGTGCCCTCAAGAAGGAGATGGTGACCGACCTGCTGGCCCGGCAGCTGCCGGGCGCCCCCGCCTGGCGCTGGCTGGAGGCGCCGGCGAACGCCCGCCGGCACCGGATCCAGCTGCACTGGAACGGCCGGGAGCTGGGCTTCCACCGCCGCAACAGCCACACCGTGGTGCCCGTCGACGGCTGCCCCGCCGCCGCGGATCCCCTGTCCCGGGCCATCCCCCGGCTGCGGGAGGCCCTGGAGGCGCATGTGCTCTCCCCCCGGAGCCAGCGCTGGGAGCTGGCCACCGGCACCCCCGCCGGGGAGGTGCTGGCCGTGGCCGAAAGCGGCCGCAGCTGGCGGCTGGAGCCGGACGGCTGGCACCCGTCGGCGGACGCGGTCAGCCACGACTTCGGCACCGCCCTGCTCCGGCATGGCGCCGGCAGCTTCTTCCAGGTCTGCCCGCCGTGGGCCTGGACCGCCTTCGGCGAGATCCTGGGGGCCTGGCAGCTGCCCGGCGGCACCCTCTACGATCTCTACGGCGGGGTCGGGTTCTTTTCCGCCCTGCTCGGCAGGCGGTTCAGCCGGCGGGTGCTGGTGGAGAACTTCGAACCGGCCGTGGACTGGGCCCGCGCCAACCTGGAGGCGCTCGGCCTGGACACCCTCTGCATCGCCGCCGACGCGGCGGAGTGGGTGGCCGAGGCTCTGGGCACGGCCGAGGACCTGATCCTGCTGGACCCCCCCCGCACCGGGCTGACCCCGGAACTGTGCGCGAAGCTGCAGACCGCCCGGGCATCGGCCCTGGTGCTGGTGGGCTGCGACGGCGCGGCGTTCTGCCGGGACCTGCAGCGGCTGGCCCCGGCCTGGGAGCTCAGGGAACTGGCGGTGGCCGATCTGTTCCCGCTCACCCAGCACGTGGAGGCGGTCGCCCTGCTGGGCAGGAAGGCCTGAGCGGCCCGGGGGTCAGAGCGACCGGGCCAGTTCCAGGAAGCGCTGGAGGGCGGGCGACGGGTTGTCCTTGTGCCAGACCAGCTCGATCCGCAGGCGCAGGTCCAGGTCCATGATCGGGACCTGGACCACGCCTTCGACGCTGGGGCCTCCGGGCAGGGTGATCCCCAGGGCGCAGCCGTAGCCCGCGGCCACCAGGCTGGTGGTGGTCACGAAGCTGCTGGCCTCCTGGACCACCCTGGGCCGCCAGGTCCGCCCTTCGAAGGCTTCCCGGAACACGGTCCAGTACGAGGTGCGCGCCTCGGCCTCGGGCCAGATGAAGTCCAGATCCTCCAGCTCCTGCAGACACAGGGAGGCCCGGCCGGCCAGCGGGTGGCTGGCCGGGACCATCGCGTGGATGGGGATCTCGGTCATCGGCAGGCCCAGGATGTCCTGGTCCTCCCGGGGCCGGTTGGCGACCAGGCCGGCGTCGATGGTCCGGGCGTGGAGCGCCTCGTACTGGTTGAGGCTGGGCATGCCCACCAGCTTGAGATGGAGGCTCGGATGGCACCGGCGCAGCTCCCGCAGCAGCCGGGGGAGGGGTTCGGCCAGTGACAGCGTCTCCAGGATGGCCAGGCGCAGGCTGCCCACCTCGCCCCGCTCGATCTGCCGGGCTTCCTTCCCGGCCGCGTCGATGCGGGCCAGGATCTGCCGCACCTCCTCCAGGTAGTAGCGCCCGGCGGGGGTCAGGCGGATGCCCCGCCCGCTGCGCTCGAACAGGGAAAGGCCCAGTTCCTCCTCCAGGTCCTTGATCCGCTGGGAGAGCGCCGGCTGGGCGATGCGCAGCAGCCGGGCCGCCCGGGTGACATTCTCCGTCTCGGCGACGGCCTTGAAATAGCGCAGGTGCCGGAGTTCCATGGCCTGACCTCAGGCTCCATTAATACCAAAATGTTATGGAATCCACCACAACTCAGTCTTGGACGATCTGGTTCGGTCTTCCAATAATGAATATCACGCCGTCCGGAGGTCGGCCCCCATGTCCGCAGCGAGCACCCCGCTCCGAGCCCGTCTTGGACTGCTGGCCAATTGCTGTGCGGTGTTCATGACCGTCATGGACTGCCTGATCGTGAACGTCGCGCTGGAATCCATGCAGAAGGCGCTGGGCGCGGACCTGTCCCGGCTGCAGTGGGTGGTGGACGCCTACACCCTGAGCTACGCCAGCTGCCTGCTGGTGGCCGGGGCTCTGGGCGACCGGCTGGGCTACCGGCGCATGTTCGAGGCCGGGCTCTGGATCTTCACTCTGGCGTCGGTGGCCTGCGGCCTGGCGCCCAGCCTGCCCCTGCTGGTGGCCGCCCGCGCCGTCCAGGGCGTGGGCGCCTCGCTCCTGCTGCCCAACGCCCTCTCCCTGCTCAACCGCACCTTCGAGGACCCCGGCGCCAAGGCCAGGGCCATCGGCATCTGGGCCTGCTGCAGTTCGGCCGGGGCTTCGGCCGGCCCGGTGCTGGGCGGCTTCCTGGTGGGCAGCTTCGGCTGGCGCAGCATCTTCTTCATCAACGTCCCGGTGGGCCTGCTCGCCTTCGTGCTCCTGCGGGTTTCGGTATCCGAGTGCCGGGCCGAGGGCCGGCCCAGGCCCTTCGACTGGATCAGCCAGGCCCTGGCCGTCACCGCCCTGGTCAGCCTCACCTACGCCCTGATCGAGGGCCGGGCCCGCGGCCTGGAAGCGGTGATCCTGCCGGCGGCGGTCCTGGCCGCTTCCAGCGTGCTCTTCGCCCGGCGCCAGCGCCGGGGCGCTTCGCCCATGCTGCCCCCGGAACTGCCCCGGATCCCCGCCTGGGTCAACGCCAACGCCGTGGCCCTGCTGGTCTGCTTCACCTACTACGGCTTCGTCTTCATGGCCAGCCTCTACTTCCAGAACTTCCGGCACTTCTCCCCGCTCCTGACCGGCCTGACCTTCCTGCCCATGACCGTGCTCCAGCCCTTCCTGCACCCCTTCCTGGGCCGCTGGGTGGCCCGGGTCGGGCCGCGCACGCCCATGACCCTGGCCCTCTGCCTGGGCGTCGTGGGCTACTTCCTGGCCAGCTTCATCGGCCCGGAAACGCCCCGGATCTGGCTGGGGCTGGTCATGCTGCCCATCGGCCTGGGCTCCTCCCTGGGCATCTCGCCGGCCCTGGTCTCCATGCTCAGGGCCACCCCCGGATCGCACGTGGGCGTGGCTTCGGGCCTGTTCAACACCAGCCGGCAGGTGGGCTCGCTCATGGGCGTGGCCGTCCTGGGCGCCTTCCTGGGGTCGGAGACGCATTTCCTCCGGGGCTTCCACGCCGCGGTGCTGCTGTCCAGCGCCCTGATGCTCCTCTGCATCCTGGGAACCCTCGCCTGGACCCAGAGCGGCTCGGGAGCGGACCCGTCCCCGGCCCTGGAACTGGACCTGCAGGCGGAGCTGGCCGCCGGGGCCTGAGGCGCGGCGTTCGGCTATCTCACAATGGCGATCGGGAAATCCTGGACGGTGTTCGGTTTGGCGGTGGTCGGCGCCTGGGTGCCCCTGGTCAGCTCCTTCACCCGTTCGCTGATGTAGAGGTCGAGCATATTGATGGTGACCCGGCCGGTGTGCTGGAAATCGGCCTTCCCGCTCAATCCTTCCACCGCGGCCTTGGTTAAGGCTTGCTCGCGGACAACCTGCCCCGGAGCGGCAGTTCCTCTGAGGAGCGGCCGACTTCGATGCCGAACGGCCCCGGACCGGTCCGCCATCCGCCGGCGGCCTCGTCATAGTGGGCGAAGGCCGCCGGATCCAGCCGGAGCCGCACCCGGCGGGTCTCGCCCGGCGCCAGGGCGATCCGGGCGAAAGCCTTGAGCTCCCGCGGCGGCCTGGGCACGGCGGCGCCGGGCTCGGACACGTAGACCTGGGCCACGTCCGCCCCCGCCCGCCGGCCGGCGTTGGTCACCGAGAAGGCGATGCCCACACTGCCGTCGGCGGCCGGCCGGGAGATCCGCAGGCCGGCGTAGCTGAAGCGGGTATAGGACAGGCCGGATCCGAACGGGAACAGCGGCGCCCGGCCCAGCTGCTGGAAGCCCCGGTAGCCGACGAAGATCCCCTCCCCGTACTGGATCTGGCGGGTTTCCGGGGCGGCGTCGAGGTACGGGAACGCGGGACTGTCCTCCGCCCGGCGCTCGAAGCTCGCCGGCAGCCGGCCGGAAGGGTTGACCGCCCCCAGCAGGATCTCCGCCAGGGCGGTGCCGCCCTCCTGGCCCGGATACCAGGCCTGGAGCAGGGCCGGAACCCGCTCCAGCCAGCCTTCGGTGGCGAAGGCGCCGCCGGAGTTCGCCACCACCACCGTGCGCGGATTGGCCTCGGCCATGGCCAGGATGAGTTCCTCCTGCCCCGGCGGCAGCGCGAAGCTGCGGTCGGAGCCCTCGCCTTCGGCGGCCGGGCCGAAGCCCACCGCCACGATGACGGCGTCCGCCGCCCGGGCCAGGGCCAGGGCGGCGGCGGAGACGCGGGCGCCCTCCCGGCTCACCGCGAAGCGCAGGTAGGTGGCGTCCGGGTTGTACATCTGCCACTTGGAGCGGAACCGGTGCTCCAGGACCACCCGGTGCGGCCCGGCCGCCAGCGCCAGC
>Ga0316217_10003863_pt1 | contig 16669 bp, 16 predicted proteins | sample 1anoAmetaG_FD_203633 | JGI IMG/M metagenome (GOLD analysis project Ga0316217, IMG submission 203633) | Freshwater microbial communities from Trout Bog Lake, Wisconsin, USA - 1anoA | ecosystem: Environmental > Aquatic > Freshwater > Lake > Hypolimnion/Profundal zone | place: USA: Wisconsin...
CCCAACCCCTATCAAAGCATCAAATAGCCATCTAGTATGATACACCTTGCTTATTAAATGCTTATTAAAATTCGACCCAGCCATAGATATCATTCTACTGGCAGTTCGGGTTCCGGAGGTTAGCATCTTTTGAAGTACACACAGCTAAACAGCTTGTACATCAGACTTCCGTTGGTCTGCCGGTTGTAAAAGTTTGAGTACTCCGCTTGAATGGTCCGTGACACTTCCACCTTCGCCAGCTCACTTATGTTTGTCGTGTTCACCCGGTGCTCGCTGCGCGGATACCTGTTGCTGTAACTGCCTAGGCATGCTCTTACCTGCTCACGTATGTCTTTTTGACCGTCGCGCTGAATTGTATGGCTGAGAGTCCTCGCAGGTCTGCCAGGGGGTTGGATTCTTAGTGAGTTGGGGGTAACCAAGGAAGAGGTGGTCGAGGAGGAAGGGGCATCTGCGGAGGCTGCGGATGGTGGTGATTTGGTTATTCCCTGGATATGATAGAATTAACTCAGATCTAAATCAATGAGATTATAGGCCTGAAGGTTGGCTAGGCACTCAACTGAAACGATGTTGTTTTAGCCTATTTGAACCATACATACTCAGATACAGCGAAACCAAGTTGGGGAAACTGATGTGCGCTATACTCTTGGGCAGGCTGGCATGGTGGCAATATTCTAGCTGATGGCATGTGGACCTATCTGCAGATAGCGTGGTGGCAGTTCGGTGGCAGATTACAGTATGGCCTTCCAGTTGCCCTTTTCAAACTTGGCACTGTCTACTTGGGGTCAGCCTTACCTATTTTCCAATACTCTCCTGCGAAACTATCCAGGCCGTACTCGTCTTTGGGAGGCAGCTGCGGCACGCGCGAACCTTAGTTACCTTTAGTATACTCTGGGGCTGATCTTGCCATATGCTGAAGCATACCTTCCTCGTCTGCAGCTCTAAGCACGCCCTTCTTGGGACAAAACCAGTTCATGCTATTTACAATAATCAACCAATAAAATATGCATTAACGCAGCGACCCAACTGCACCATCCCACCCGCACCCCTCAACCTCGCAGTAAGATTAACCCTTGCAGCATTATAACAATACAAGTCCAATAAATCAATAATCTACATATTGTAATTCATACCATGTTTGCCTCTAATTTTAATAACAGCAACTCCTTAAGCAGCCCCTCCGCCCCCTCCCACCACTCCATACGCACTGCCATTCAATAGTACCACTTGTAGCTCAAGTTGCTCCGTGAACGCATCGCTATGGAGTTGGAACTTAACCGGCTTCTGGCCATCCGGGCCAGCCAAATCAACCGCAAGTAGAATACTGCCGTCTTCAACCCTCCGCCCTTCGATTTTTGCTACCAGGACCAAACTCCCGTTGAGACTCACCATCTTGCTGTCAAAAAATAGCACAGTTAAGCCTCTTCAGAAAACCAACAGAAAAAACACAATTCGCTTTCCTATAAGACCGATTTCAAAGCAAACGACTACTCCTAACCCCAATAATAGCTAACCCCTAAACTCAAACTCTAAGCTCACAACCACCCCAAGAGCAATCCAAATCCATCACCCTAGGGCAACTAGGTGACTTAAAAAAATGAAACCAAGAACATCCCCAAAAACTATGGCAAGGCCATCCTGAGCTTCATCCAGAAGAACATCCAGAAGTACTCGAGTGTGGTGAGACCCATCCTGCACAAATACAAGCTGTCGGTATCCGACCTGCTAGTCGACATAAAGAAGCACAAACGCGAGGTAAACTCGATCCACTATTTGAAGCTGATCTGGGGGTTCTAGAACTTCAACGACCCCATCTTCAAATGCATCCGGATCCTGTCCCACATCTTCATGCGCAAGTATTGCCTGCCCTACATCTTCAACAGTAGGATCAAGAACTACAATACCCACATAAAGTACCGCAGGAGAATGCTCTAGGCCATCGAGAACCCGGCAGAGTTCACCTGCATCAAGCAGTTTTGAGATGAATGATGCAATAACTTTATCCGTCGTAAATCCTACCTCATCAAATCAAGCCGACACAATATTAAACCGACATTAACCAGTTACCAAGCTATTGGTCTTCAGTTCTTCATGCTGATGATGCTGATAGAAGATAATGGAGTATAACTTATCAGTTATCACCGTCCAGACTACCTACTTGCTCCGATCTGCTTGCAGACTATTTCTGTGGTTTCTCTCATCAATTTGATACAACTGGGTATCTTCTTGCCCTCTAATAACAAACATCGTGCCGTTTCAATTTTCCGATGATTTACCGTTTCAACCCCATATCCGTTATTTGTCTCATTCGCACACTTTCTGAGCAAGGTTGGTTTATAACTGGCTATCATGGGCCATATTCTATGCAGCTTGCTAGATTATACTACGTCTACATTATATTGCAATATCATATGTCAATATTTCTTCCTTACTTTGCATACACTTGGAATTGAGTCAATAAAAGTCATTCATCATTTCGTTTTTGGAAGACCACCCGTATTCTTGTAAAACTGCTAGAAGGATTGCCCGAAAGGTCTCCATTTGTCCTCGGCCAGCAGTCCAGCGTTAGCTGATATGAGGGTTCTGCATTTTTATAGCAATCCTTCTTTGTTTATGCCGGTCTGGCGAACCACCTCGTCGCCATTCAGACAGAACACAAACTCGGGTTAGGCTTTCACGTGATAATGTTTGGCGATATTTGGAGAAATATCACTGTTTATCTCAATAATCTCGATTTTGTCAAAACTATCATTGATGAGGTGCATGTGTTCATCAGCCATGCTGCAGATGGGGTTCCAGCCAGCTTTGAAATAGACCACCAAAAACGGGTATTTGTGGGCTGCCAGATGACTGTTTAAAATCTACAACTCGGCGAAGGTTCTGATTGAGCCAAAACCCGCGAGTAACTTTTTTAACATTATTTATAGCCTACGACCACTACGAAAAACACCGGAATGCCTTTTTTGGCAGTTAAGCTGCTGCGAGCTTAAATTGAGTCAAAGCTTTGGAATAAAATTATCATAGAAATAGAAAATGATTGGCAACAGTTTTTCGAATTCTAGTTCGGACATTTCAGTGGCCCTTTTCATACAGAAAACGTATGAAATACTGCAGGTAAACCATAAATTAGTCAGAATGAGGCCAACTCGCACACCATTCACTGGCTTACTTCGGGTAGAGAGTTTGTGATTGTCAACATTAAGCTCTTTGAGGATTAAATACTGCCGACCTACTTCAGGCACCGCAACATCCACTCTTTTATCAGACAGCTGAATATGTATGGGTTCCACAAGTCGCGCAAGGACCCTTCCAAAAACATCTTCAGCAATCCCTCTTTCATGAGGGGCAGGACAGACCTGCTGCCGTTGGTGAGGAGGAAGGCCAGAAATGAAGATAAATAGCTATAAAACGAAACATCAACCCCCTCTCCCAAATCCAGCAAACCTCTGGCAAGACAAACGCTAGCTTAGATGGTAGAAAGCTAATAGAAGACTGAACAAATAATATTTAGCACTAGAAAATAAGAGAGGAAATAATAGAAGAAATAATAGAGGAAATAGTAGAAAAGATAATAGAGGAAATACCAGAAGAAATCATAGAAGGATGACAACTACTCACCCAACATCAAACCCAAAATACCTAAGATAGCTAAGCCAAAAAAGGTGGTTTTTGTCACTAGCCACGTTGACCTGCCAGAAAGTGAGGCCAATCTCTCCAATTTCGAATGCAAGAATATGATCAACCCTAGTAAGGTCATGGTCTAGAACCCAGCTATCTACTCAAACCTGAACGCCAACTAGGAATAAGAGTAGATTATGTGCGACTAGGACGACAACCTCAGCATTGAGGACGAGATAGAGAAGCAAAGGAAGGTCGTAATGAACTGTTTCAGTGGAGTGTCACTGCTGGAGACGAATCACCTGAAAAGCCATATTCTGCTACATAATCTGTGATATTGCGACAATGTTATTTATGATGATCATTTGGCCAGGTGAATGAGATACTCGTCTTTGCTCACATCCCAGTTTTTGTTCATAGGCGTCACAACCACATCTTCAACTATTTATCTGATCTTATTGCTGCTGTGTTCGTACTCCACCACCTCCAACTCTACTTTTTGCTGTTATGACACCACTTCTTTTTCTTTTGCTTGTGGCACCACTCGGTTCTTTGGTCGCATCTCTACGAAGTTGCTGATGCTTTGCCATACGAAGCTTTTGTATTAGGGTTGGAAGACGGAGTAGAAGTAGTTGGATTGGGTTGGCATTAGAGTACTGCTGTAGACTATGTTTTCCTTTTGCTTGTCGATGTTCTCGAATTATTTGGGGGAATAGGTGATCTAAAAGGACTTTTTGGTGTTATCGTAGAGTATCTTTTCAGTTTACAAGTGTTGGAAGATGGAGTTGTGGGGACCTGTCAAAGGGTATAAGAAAGCGAAAAGCTATTATTTTGTTCCTCTGAAGAACACATCGTATTCTCCTTATTAATCTCGCTAATCTTTCATAAGTAAAAGAAATCTAATAAACGAAAAATAAAGTGGGTCTTTAATGCAACACCTCTTATCATTGAATATCACCAGCAACAGAATCCCAAAATTCTAGCTTCAAGCTTACTAATAAAAATCTATATGAAAACCTGCTTTTTAGGATAATCTCTGTTAATGAAACCTCTGTCTTCTCTACTTTGTTAGTATGCTCTTGCACACTACTACGAAGTTTAGCTTTTTTCTCAATAATGATCACAGCTAACATAAAAGAAATTTGATATCAAATCTTGTCCCAGTAATACCCTGCAGCAATCTTCCAGCTGTTTCTTCGAGTAGTTGCTATAGATAGCTTATCTGAATCGAATGGGAGCACATTTAATTTTATTTATATCGATCATTCAAAAAAATAAAAATTTGGCGTTTCCTATAATTATTTTCATCTCTATCGGGCTGATAAGCACAAATCTTGGCTATTCCCCTTTTTCCCTTTTATCTTTGCCTCAAAATTTGACTTTCTCTATTTTGAAAGCAAAATAGAGAAAAATCTCGATGTTCCTTCTTGGTCTGAGAAATCAGACAGTTCCCTTAAGATATGAGACCTAATATCGCACATCGGAGAGGAAATGGTATTCACGAACTATCCTATGAAAAATCAAATTCAAAGATAAACAATGCTGCTTCTTGTTTCCCAGACGTAAACTTCGAATTTGGCGAAGTCTGTGTTATTTAGAGTGGTTAGAATGTTTTAAGTGGGGAGTGTGTTTCGGCTCTATAATAATTTTTAGGAAATTATCTTATATAATGTTGAAGCTATAACTTAAGAGTTGATTATGTAGATATGTCATTGTTGAAAGATGAAGATATCATGGTCATGCGGTCAGAAGGCCCCTAAATATATTTTTGAGTTCAAGTGCTTCCTCTCTGTATACCTTAAATCAATAATATCGGAAAACTATTTTGAGTTTTTGATGATGAAGTTCAACTTCATGAGTTTGGACTCCCTCTTCACCAGTATTTAGTTCTTCAGCGATCTGTATTCATTCTAAAAGTCAGGATTCAAGTTGCTGCCTCTGGAGATAGACTAACTCCTCCTGATTCTGGTTTTGGTGTTCTAGTTGGACATAGGACTCAGTATTGCGCGGGATTGCAACTTCTTATTGGAAACGTGGCTACTCATACTTAAAACTTGAAATTGATCGGGTTATTATATTAATTATTAGAGCATATGGCTCAAGCCAGATAAATTGAGATTGGGTATGGCCTAAAACACAGGTTTGGACCCTTTTCCGCTGCTTTTTGAATACCATCGACATACTACTTATAAATTGGTGGTTCAACACTCAATTCCTTCAAAGGTTAAATATTAGGAATTTTATTGAATTGCTATATATCTAATTTTCACCAAAGCCTTCCAGGAGGTATCAGAAAAGCAGTCATTAGTCTGCCACCATTTGTCTTTCCTTCAGTTATATCTTGTGTGATAGTATAGGGAGAAGGGTTGAAGGTTGACAGTTTCAATTTATCATGATTCTTGATTACTTGCGCTATCTCTTCCAAGGGCTTTCCTGCGATCCTCTTTCCCCTGGTCAGCATAGATTGTGGATTTGCTTGGGCGGGCATTGGTCTTGAGGGATCTAGCTGAGATGGACTACGAATATGGGACTATTGACATCAATTTAAGAACTATATCAAGAAACCTAGCAATCATTACAAGTCATTTTCATTAGGGAACTGACTTTCACTGTCCGTGTCAAAATTATAAGACTTTGAGGTCAAGAAAAAGTTTATCTCAATGTTTTAGTTTAATTTATCATATGCTATAAGCTGCCCTTAAAATTTCAGCACCTCTATTCATCAAATCCTAAATACAGATAATCAAGAGAAGTTCTAATTGTTATGTGATTGAGAAATTCCCCTTTTTTGGGAGTCAATGATCTATGGAGCTACTTGTTTGATTCCTGAATTCAAGATAAGACTATTAGCAGTTAGATTTGATAGAGAATGCATTCAATGTAAGAGAAATAGAAGCCTAAGCGTTTGTAAAGGCTTAATAGGCCATTCTACAGTTTCTATTGACCAAACATTAATAATAGCTTATCTTATCACAAACCACTTTCTGTCAGATTGTTCCATAATCTTGTTCAAAAGCAGGAGGGGACTAGCTTCTTGATTCTACAGAGGCGGAAATCGATAGCCACTTATCCTAAAGAAGGCTGATGGAGAATTGTTAGAGCATTGTTTTGAGTGGCAGATAATGGCGGGAAACACCCAAAGCAACAGCACTTGACTACTAACCCAACCACTCATTCAGAATCTAGAAAAAGGTCACAGGGCTACTGTTTATGTGACTACAGCATGCTTTAATGATATTTTAATTCTTGAATATAAGCTGAAACCTTTAAAGTCTAAAAGATAAAGAACAAGTTGTTAGCAATTTTTAAGCAGAAGTAAAAGCGTTAAATAATATGAGGCGTAGTTGAGAATATAAATTGATAAAAATGATTGTATTCAGGTGATTCTTTAGCTCGTTTCAAGCTAAATGCTTTCATTGAGATTGATTTCTTGCTGATGTGATATCTCAAGTTGCTTCTTTGAATCGACTATCAGGCGGAATAGCCTTGAGATTTGGACGGAGTACCTGATGAATAAGAAAACGCCAGCGATTATCCCACCGTCGTGTTGGGTTGCTTACGCTGCAACAAAATCCCAACTTATAGAAGAAATCAGCAGCGCAAGTATGAAAAGATGGATTCTGTTGTCCCAGTTGGCGATGAAGCTGTGAAATCCTTCAGTGAACAGTCGTAAGAAGCTAAATAGCATAAATCTTACAGATCCAGAATGACCATGAGCATGATAAACACTTCAATGGTTGTGACATAACGCGTCATTTCAAGGAAAAGCAAAGTCAGCAACGAAACGGTGGTTATGATTTGGAAGATGTTGAACCAGAAGGTGCAGCCGTTGACCCTAAGGTAGACCAGAATGTATTCTCTTGTTTACTTTTTCATAGAACTTTATAGGCTTATTATACTAGCTTAATTATTATGGATGGCTCATTGGCAATCAGAGCATCTATAAGCAGCGGAATAAAAAAGAACAAAAGACAGTAAAATAAAAGTAGTAGTGATAGAAGGCAACCAAACCGAAAATGGCATTAGACTGACTGCTACACTACTTTTCCATGAAAAGTTTGGATTTTCTATTTTCTATCACTCCGTCAGATATAGATTTTTGCAACGTCTAATTCTTTAAGATATTGACTTATATAAGTAGTAATAATTTTTATCTTTATAATTTAAGCATAACACGATTTGAGGGATGCGGTTTAGCAAGCTTTTAAGCGGTGTGGAAATAAACGCTAGGCCTATTACTCCTCCTAAGACGCCTCCCAAGAAACCCAAGACGACAAGAACGAATCAAATATAACTTACAGAGACATGATTTTTTTATGATTTGAGTTTCTGAATATTCTTGCAAAAGTATGAACTTTAGCCTTCTTAATCAACTTTTTAGTTGTTTACAATGTTGGCAGACGAGGGGAATACAAAATCAATCAAACCCTTTGAAATAGCTAATAATAGCTATCAAGGAAGACCTGAGTGCATATCTCTACTGAGAAGACCCTGTGTTACTAAGGGCGATTTGATTTTATCTGAGATGCAAGACAAAAGATATGCAATATTTAGAGAGATCTTGACGCTAAAAAGTTAAGCTGGCAAAATAGGCTTCTAATGAAGATCCTTATTATGATGATAAAAAAAGAAAGAACTATTAAAAAATCAATAAAGATGAATACAAAAAAGATAATTAGGTAAAGCTAAGTTTATTATGACCCAAAATAAGACCAAAGAAGAATCTTAGAAAGAATTTAGCAACTTTTGCTTCCATATTGATTTGTATTTTCACTATCATATTTAATAAGAGTTTCATACTTTTTTTATTTTTGAACTTTTTTACTTTCGTATATTTATTGTCAAGAATTCAAAAAAGACTCACCTAACTTTTTAAAATTCACTAGAAATATTTATAACATCAGAATTATTAGATGGATTCCCGCTTATCTAAATTTGAACGAATTTAGCTTATTCCGGTTTCTAGTTAGCTTAATTTCAATTCTCGCTGATTGATTAATTTATTTTTATGTCACGCAACCAAGTCTCATTAGCACAGGCTTAAACCACAGATCCTTTCATCATCATCCACAACTACAGGCATAAAATGGAACCAACTGACCACACCCAAAGAAGTAAGCGAGTTCCACATGATTATACCCATGAAAGGAAGTCCATTATTCTAACCCGGAAAATGAAGGCAGAGCTTGAGGAAAAAGGGAAAACTGAAAATGTCAGCTAGCCAGCAGAGAAAGACAAAGAACCATCGTAGCCTATCGTACCGAATTTGAACAATGAGGTTGTTGCTGCCAATGTGGGTGATGAGGAATAGAATCAAGAATTTTTCAATAAGAATGAGCTGGAAATCGGGATTCCTCTGAGTGATTCGTAGGATGAAGACATACTCTACAACAGAAACTAGATGAGTATGACTTCAACCTACACAAAGTTGGAGAAGACTCTTTTCGGCATGACCTTCAATTCAGTGCAAAAAGAGTAAGAATAGGAATAGGAACAACAATAAAATTAAAATAATATAAGTTAGTTTTGATGCTCCTTATTAATTATCATACCTTTTCATCTACGATAAAACAAGCAACTTAACTACTTTTCGACTTCATTCTTTTCTTCACACCTCTAAATTCTCAGGTCATAATCAAAGCCAGTTATCGTATAATATTAAGATCGATAGCTATTGTTGAAAAATAAGCTACGGCATAAGCAAAATAATCCCAAAAGAGTTTCTGCTTTAAATTCAAGCTTAAGTGAACAAAAGCATGAATCCAAGGTAAAGAATGAAATAATTTATCGTATCTTAGGTGTTTTGTTCTACTGTAATCGCTTATTAGGTTGTAACTCTAGAAGTGTTATAATACTATTTGTTTATGTCTGAGCAACTGACTCTCAAACGGCATCAAATCATTGCCTTATTAGATAAGCTAATGACTGATCCCGTCCTTTAGCCTATCCCATACGCCACAATATAAAAACTCATATGGAATTTCAAAAATCCCTCAATTCAACAACTGTTTCTCCAAAGTCTCGTGGAAATAGTTTCTGAATAAAAAGAAGTTATACTAAGGCTAAAATGCTGGGTGATGATTCACCTCATCCTTCTGAGCAACGTTAGCAGTGAAACATCTGGACTAATTCAAGCTCTAATAGAAGAAAGATAAGCAATAACAAATTAATCAGGTAGTGAAGAAGTTTTTGAGGATCTGGATCGGTATTTGAATACTCAGGTTTAGCTGCCTTTTATTACATTTATCAAAAAATTGGCTATCTGGAAGCAGATTTCTTTATCCTCTCTAGAAACTGACCCTATCAATATAGGCTTTAGCGAGCTTAACAAAATAAAAGAGATACTGCAACTTAGAAAAATCTTTCATAACTATAGCTGTTACTATGCAACTCATTAGTATGCACTTAACTTGTTTTAAATCTGTCTACTCAATATCAAATGTTTGTGGACTTCAGTCTGCACCAAAATCAAAGACATCACTTTATAGTCCTTAAAAGCTAAGAGAATAAAAGAAAACTAGTACCTTTTGATTAAAGAGGCTTAAGTTGTGCAAGATTTGTTGATCTAGTTCGTTTATGGAGATAAGCTTGTTCTAAAGCTACCGAAAACACTATTGATCAAGCAAATCAATATGCTCAAGCCATAGATTAAAGTCTTGTAAGATGAAAGAAAAAGAAAAAGTTCAGTTCAGGCAACTATGGGCATCATTTAAGGCAAAAAGACCAGGAAACTGAGCACAGGAACAGTCGATACTAGCAGATAAACTAAGTAAAGCCCAAGAAACCAAGAAAAACTCAATACGGAACAGCAAATTGAGATCATGGACTCAATCAATTAGCTTCAAAAATTACTTGCATTCGAAAGTCAAAACATTTGATTTTTTATACTTCCTTAATTTACAATTTCTATCATAACTAAAATAATAACGAAGATGAATCTGAGATCTATCGTAGGAGGAGTGACATTCTTTATGTTCTGCAAGTAGTTTTTGGCTCTCAGTAATCTAAGAAATAATTAGCAAAAATGCCCTTTGATTATCATTATCACACCAACGATCATGAATTTCAGGATTTGAAGGTGGGAAACTACGTCCTTTCAGTCAAGTACTTTCAACACGTGCTCAACAAATATTTGAATCCTAAAGAGGGAGATTTAGTGATCTTTTAGAAACCTGATCGAAGCATAGAATTCAGAATAGTCTAAGCTGCACCCAGAACATATTACTATGATTCAAATGCTGGGATCTAGTATTACGTGCCAGCTGGATTTTTGGTGCTTTTAGATCCTCTGAAACAGTAGGCTAAAATGGTAATTCATGTCTGATTTAGGAGAGTATCGGAAATGTAAGAGGGAACCAACATTTGGTTCTATTTTGATGGATAATTGTTGTCACTCAACTTGTATTTAGAAATTTCTAATAGTATAAGTCTATATAATTGTGAAACAATTAGCTTGAGCTTTACAATTAAAAAGCTTCTGTAAAAGAAAACTACACAGCTTGTATCAATTGTAAGCTGCTTATGCTTTTAAAAGTGTTAGTTTTCGCTAAACATTCTGATAGAATCCTCCAAACTGTAGGAGATTTCTTAAATTACAAGTTCTAATGCTTTATCCCTGTATGTAAGAGAAAACGAATGTTTACTACATTCAAAAAAGGCAAAAATAACCTCAAGTATTCGGAAAAAGTATCCATTTTCATAATAACGTCTTTTTTGTGAAGGAATGGATAATTCTTTTATAATGATAAGTGAGCCATTTAAGAATTTTGCATAGATATTTGATTTATTATAAGCTGTAATACTATTTATAGAGCATATGATAGAAGATGATAGCTTTTAACTATATAGAGAAGACTAGCTATTTGATTCATCTTAAGAAGACATTCAAAGTAGCTAGTAATAATGCTAACTAGCCTTTTCTCCTTTTGGTATCATATCAGAACGTAGAGTACTATCTTAGTATAAAGTAAAGGATTCGCTTTTGAAAAAAGTGACAGTTGATAGCTTGTCGCTCAAATAAGGAAGTATGCCCTGCGAGATTTGCTAAAAACATGCTATGAATGGAATGGTATGCAAAAGCAAAGAATGTTGTAAACTCTTTTGCGGCGAATGTGCAGCAGGCTCAATAAAAAAGCTAGGCAATAGATGTCCATCTTGTCAAACTCCATGCTAGCTTTTCCCAAGCTCTTTTCGCTCAAGAATTAACAAGATGGAGGTAGTTTGCTAGCTATGTAACTAGAAATACACATTGCAATAAGAATAGACTCATTACAAAAGCTATTGCCGATATTTTAAGAGAGTCACTTGCTAATTTTGTCAAGAGCTGATTCCTCAAGACTTAATTGCAAAACATACTCGTTAGGAGCATGAAGACAAATTAGATTAGATTATATCAAAGCTGCAAAATAATCGTCCAGTGTTTGATTGCAATTAGTTGTTAGCAAAAAGAAAGTTTTACTTGAATACGATCAACAAGACTCCTCAATTAGGTACAACAGGCAAGTTTTACTGTGGGCAAAGACTTTAGGATTCCAAATTTACAGATTTTAAGGGATATTGTGGCCCTACGAACGGATAAAACTGCATTTAGTGTATGAAATTGGACATTCTACGCTTCACTCTCCCTAAAGGTTACCTAGTAAATTCAAATGGCGACGTTTGTTGGAAGAAAAACTAAGATTTCATTTGTGGAGTAATGATTTGCTATAAGAATATAAGCTGTAAAGAAGGGAATCCATGTAAGGCTTGTATAAGTATGAAGAACAATATCAACAGATACACTGATTGCCTGTGATTTGTTAGGGAAATATATTTTCAATTGACTTTAATGTATTTTTATACAAGCACTTTAAGTAAACAGCCTTTCACAATTAATCTAAATCCTTGAAAAAATATAAAATCTTAGTGAATAAGTACTCAAAAAAAAAGCAGACAGGTAGCTTATGGGAGAGTGGTTTAGATTTTTTAAATGCTTGCTATGCCACCGAAAATCTACTATTATTGACGACCTATAAGAATTTAACAAGTTTTGCCTGGATTTTTTTAAAGGAGCAAATATTATTGAGTAGCTTAACTCTTAATCTGAATGTTTCAAGCTTATACCTACTCTAAAGTACTTAAAAAAAGTGAAATATTGCCTTTGAGTGAAGTTTTTTCCTATGTCCAACCCTATATAGCCTTTGAAATCGAAAGTTAAACTCTGGATATGATATTTAATCTTAATAGATAATACATCTAAAACAAAAGTAAGCAAAAGATGCAACCTCAATTCAATAACCTTTACCCAAATCAACAAAATCAGCCTCCTTTCTATCCTCAAAACAATAATAACCTTAATACACCCTTTTCAAACCAAAACATACCCAACAATAACTTTGGAAACTATCCACCAAACTATCGCTTTATCTATCAGAGCCCTCAAAACCCAAATAGTTTCAATACAAACACCAATGCCTACAATAATCTTAATGCAGGAAATCAATCAAGTAACTTGAACGTTCAGTACAATCCAAATCAAGAATTTCAGAACTTTGACAGATTTCAAAATACTGCTTTTAATCAAAATGTACCGAATACCTATGCCAACAACAATACGAATGATTTTGTCTTTCAAAATGCTAATTAACTGCCTAAAAAAAATGAACAAAGTTACTATCAGGGCAATACACTAAATGTCAATGTTAATTGGGAATATTTCAGCGATCTCAACTATAACCAAAAACGAGAGTAAGCATTGAAAAAGGAAATCTAGCTGAAAAAGAAAAAAGAGAGATAACAGTAAGAAAAAAGGATACGATAACAATAAGAAAAAAGGATACGATAAGAATAAGAAAGAAAAGAAAAAGAAGAGGAAACTAGAGACAAATAATTCGAAGCAAGAAAATTGCAAAGATAGCTTGAGCTAAAACAAAATGAAGCTTAACTTAATATCTTCGCTGATAATGAAAGATAAGAACTAGATAGAGGTTCTGGTCGGTTTAGTGCTAACTTTGGAATGAAGGTTGATTTCGGAGAAAACTAAGGTGAGTAGTTTAACTTGGAGTCTTCTGAGCAAGTTAATAATAGCCTGTTAAGATTTTCTAAGAAGCCAGAAGTTAATTAGCATCCTGAAAATAAGCAATGATAGTTCATAGCTTAAATGAATGTTCCATTTTCATAGTTTTTAGCAATTGAAGCAGACATAAAACTTACGATTGTATGCACTAAGTTTCAATAGATTTTTCTCTTTTTATATAGATTGCCTCAAGAAAAATCAATATTTCTCGACTGAAAAGTGCTAATAGTATGAATTTTCGAATCCAAAATAATCACAAAGATCATTGTGCTCTAGATTTCTTATTAACGAACTAACTAAAATACTACAAGTAGGTTTAAAGATCTTAGATATCTTGAGGACTAACGCTTTCCAGATTTCTAAAATTGTCTATTCTTTCTTTTGAAACGTGAAAGGTTGGCTTACTCATTATCTGTACTCGGCAAAAATGAGACATTTGGATCAGATGCTTTTGAATGGAGGTTCCTTCTTCTCCTCCTACTGATATCATGCAAACTGGCATTCCGCGGATAGGAGCTGGGTTTTCAGCATTAGGAGACCAGGAAAGCCAGTCAAAAATGTTTTTAAAAGCTGGTGATACTTTTCCGAAGAACTAAGGCACTGCAAATATCATTCCTTCACTTTAGTACACTTTTTAGCGAATAGACTTTAATGGTTCAGGAAATCCTTACTCAAAAAGATCTGTGTTAAGAAGAGGCACGTCTTTGATACTTACTAGCTCAATGTTCAAATTAGTTTCTAATAATGCACACTTTTTCAGCAAATTGGTGACTGGTGACTCTTTTTCCAAGGCTCCTGAAATCGCTATTATCTTGCTTTTCATTTAAGAGAAGAATTAATTAAAATTAGATGTGTTCAAGTTTATTTACTGATGGAAAAAAAATTTGAGAGGTGTTGATAGCTTGTAGGCTTCAATTCTCTTAAATCATAACAAGCAAGAAGTCAGAATCATAAAAATTATCTTTATAATCAAGTTGTCTTCATAACTCATTTAGCTATCTAAGATAGTCATCATTAGAAAGATTAATCACATATCTGTCTAATTTCTTCAATTAAAGAATAAGAAACTTCGCTTTAAATTTCAACTGAGACCAAGTTTACATTTTTTTTGAAAAATTCTTTGAATTACTCGTAATTCAAGAGTAAATTGCAGCATAACTGTAAGCATAACTACTTTCTGTGCTATTTTTCTTCAATATAAGCTATCTTTTGTATCAAATATTCATGAAGTTAGCTAGCCTTTATCTGTTTGTAAAGCTTTTGTTCATTCAAAAAGAAACTTATATTGATCAAATATACTAAGATAAGACTTACCAAGCTTTATTGCTATTCTTACTGATCTTCAGCTGTAATTTACTGCAAGATAGTTGCTAAACTCATAAAAGTTGAACTCTGTAAAAACAACTAACTAACAATCTGCTTTTCTTCTTCGTCTATTGCAAAATCCAAAATTTTGTTGCATAAAAACACAACTTTTATTAGTTATTTTCCTCTTTTTCTCCAATTCACCCTACAAAGTGACTAAATTAATGGCTTGATGAAGTTTTTAGATTTTAAGATAGATTTTATTCTGCACAACCCCTAAAGATAATAGTCTAACATCAAGAAATATGCCTAATTTTTTAGTACTTTATTTTCTAAAATGATTTCCATTCCAATTTTAATCACTTTCTATTAGCTTTGATTGAGAATAAGCTACCTTTGAAATAAATTTGTAGAATTCGTCAACATTTTGATTAAGATTTACATTGCAGAAGCCCATTAATCTATTTTTAATGCCTATTTTTCAATTTACCTTATCCAAAAGTCTATTTTTTTGAACAAATAGTCTAAGATAAAAGATGATTCATGTTAGTTTTGTTTTAGATAGAGAAAGATTTCTGGCAGTGACTTCGGCAAAGAATCGAGCATTTAATTGAGAGCCGATATTCTTATCTAAGAATTTAAGCTTTCAGTGAGTTGATTTCTTATTTTCGTGAAAAGAGATTCAATTTATTTCACCCTTATTTATCTCTGGAAGACTCTTCTCTTATTCGCAATATTTTGATTCATAATAATAATAATCGTGATATGTCTGCAGCCTTCTAAAGTGTTAAGTAAGCATCTTAATATAAAAGACAAGATCTTAAACTTGACGGAATTCTGGTTACTGATAGCAAAGGATTCTAAATTTATAGTAAATCTTTTGCAATTTAGATAGTGGATTCACTCAGGCGCACCATCTACACGCTTTGAAGCAACTTTCTGGCTACTTCTTCCCTGCGGCCGAAGGCACAATTGTAGGTATTGAGACAAACGAATTCACAATAATGATAAGAGATACCTAATAGGGAAATATGGTGGCAACTAAAGAGCTAAAATGATTATGATTTCATGTAAAACTAGAGATTTGATTTAGTGTTTAATTAACATTCAAAGAAGATAAGCTAATTAGAGCCTATTCAAACTAGTTGAAAATAGCTTTTAGAAAAACAGTCTTAGCCATATCTAATTGAGTCAAAGAGGTTTTTAAGCGAAAAACTGGCATTTTAGACAAAATTAAAGCTTGCATAAACATAATATCTTATCAAAATCTTTTTTATAAAGGTTAGAATAATTGCAGCCTGACGTCTATGTCGTAAACTAGCCTTAATAACTAAAGATTTGAAAACTCAAAGAGATCTGTCAATTTGACTTTAAATTTTATTAGTTCATTAGAATATAACTTGGCTTCATTTATAATGAACACAACTTTGATGAATAGGAGTTTAAGCTTAGCGAAAGTTGAGGAATCCATTCTGCAATAATACAAAAGATTATGTTTTGGGTAAGAAAATAATCAAAACTAACTCATTTCTCCCATACCTTATTCTAATATCCCAGCATTTGTGCCTCAAATTATTGCTGCTCGACATAAAAAATGCTTATTACTTGCGAACGGTTCATTCTTCGAAATGATTACCTTCACATTTATGGAATATTTGTTTAGATGCAGCATCTAAAAACGGCAAGAACTCATGA
>Ga0316217_10003864_pt1 | contig 16669 bp, 18 predicted proteins | sample 1anoAmetaG_FD_203633 | JGI IMG/M metagenome (GOLD analysis project Ga0316217, IMG submission 203633) | Freshwater microbial communities from Trout Bog Lake, Wisconsin, USA - 1anoA | ecosystem: Environmental > Aquatic > Freshwater > Lake > Hypolimnion/Profundal zone | place: USA: Wisconsin...
AAACCAGCGTACCGCAGGTTTCCAAGTCTGCGGTACGGGTTTGCCTATGAAATATTCGGGCTAGAGGGATGAGGGGGAGTTCGGAATTTTAGCTTTTTGCTTTGCCACCCTGATGGCCGGGCGTAGCATCGGCTTGCGAGTTCACCAACAGCTGCCCAAATGAGCCCTTGAATTCAGGCTTTAATGGGATTAACGTATGAACGATGAAACTGCGATTGGATCTGCTGGAGCACTTGACGGCGGCGGACATTCTGGAAGAAGCCGCGGCGAATCAGCACCGTTACAAAGCCGAGCCCACTTTCTCGAAAACTGGGACTGGTCATCTGTCACCGAGATCAATGGCGGACTCTGTGAACGAGGCCGTGCGCAGCGAGGCATTAACTCAGAAACTCACGCGGCGGCTGCAGCAGAATGGGAAAAACACCGCGCGTCCAAGTTGACGCTGCTGGAAACTCTTCAATTCCTCAAGTCGTGCCACCGGCGGGCACCGTTCCTCTTTTTTAATGGCAATACCTTCGCGGAAATTGGCCGCGCCCTGGCCAACGCGATCTTTTCCGACCTGACGTTTCATCGCCGCAAGGAAGCTGCTTCCGCCGTTGCCCATTTTGTTACCGGCGTGCTGGACGAACAACTGATGATTGTGGCCTTCGAATCGCTTTCCAAAACTGCCAACTGGAAACTTGGCGACCGTGTGCGGACGTTGCGCGGTTCATTGCACGGGGTCATTGTCAGAGTGTGCGACGATGGGCGTGTGGTTTGGAAGCCAGACGGAACGCAGAGCGAACTTACCGCCATGCCAGACAATCTCTGCGCGGATGAAGGAAAGGGAAATAGTAAACCGAAGTAGACCAAAATTCATTCATACCGCAGCGAGTCAATCGGGTTCAGGTTGGCGGCTTTCCAGGCGGGGTAGGTGCCGAAGATGATGCCCACGACGGAGCAGATGGCCAGCCCCAACAACACCCAGTCCACGGGAATAACCGGCGGCAGTTTCAGGAGCAGGGATAGCAGGTTGCCGCCCAGGATTCCGAAGACCACGCCCACGGCGCCGCCAACTTCGCAGAGCACGATGGCCTCCAGGATGAATTGCGCCATGATGTTGCGTTTCTTGGCCCCGATGGCGCGGCGGATGCCAATTTCGCGCGTCCGTTCCGTGACCGACACGAGCATGATGTTCATGATGCCAATGCCCGCTGCCAGCAAGGCGATGGAACTGACCACGAGCACGCCAATGCGCACCGACTGGGTGAATTTCTTGAACTGCTCGATCATTGAATTGTTGGAGGCGATTTCAAAATCGTCGTCCTTGCCCGGCGGCACCTTGCGGATGATGCGCATGAGTCCGCGCACCTCCTCGACGGTGGCGTCGTAGCTGGCGCGGTCGGGCGCCTGCACGAGAATGTCCAGGCTGCGCCCCCAGCGGCCGTAGCGGTTCAGGCAGGTGGTCAGTGGCACGACGACAAAGTTGTCCTGGTCGCCGCCGGCTGCGCCGCCCTTGCTCTCGAGCGCGCCCACGACGGTGTATTTGATGCCGTCAATTTTCACTTCTTCGCCCAGCGGAGAGCTGTTCGGAAAAATATTCGTCGCCAGCCCGAAGCCCAGCACGCAGACGTGGCGCACGCTGTCCACGTCGGCATCCATCAGCAGCCGGCCCTCGGCGAGGTTCCAATTGTGCGCGGGGAAACTGCCAGGCGTTTCCCCGAAGAGCCGCACGGTGGGCGCACTGGTTTTGTAGCGGGTTTTGATTTCGCCAGACCAAAATGTGGATTGGATCCCGATGTTCGCCGGCACGGAAATTCTTTCCATCAACCGCCGGCCGTCCTGCATGGTCACATTTTTTCGCCGCCAGTATTTTTCATAATCACCGCTGGACACGCCAAAAAAGGTCCCGGGCCATTTGCGCACCATGAACGTTTCGCTGCCCAGCGAACTCAATTCCCGCTCGATGTTGCTTTGCATCACGCGCATGGCGGTCATGACCACAATGATGGAAAACACGCCGACCAGCACGCCGAGCAGCGTCAGCGCCGAGCGCAGCTTGTGGGCGGCGATGGCGCTGGCGGCCATGGCGCAACTTTCTCGAAACTCGGCAATTGTTTTAACGAGCATGGTGGCAATCGGGCGGCGTGAGGCGTGAGGCGTGAGGCGTGAGGGGGGCGAGCGGCACGTTTTTCAGTAAAAATAAGGCCAACCGATATGCCTCCACTTTCCAAAGCAGATCTCCGGTAATCTCCTTCGGCACAGATTTTAGCCAGTCATCGTAGTTCATAAATCACGTATCACTTCTCATGTTGTTCACGCATCACGCCTCACGCCTCACGTTTCATTCATTTCGCAGCGCCTCGACCGGGTCCATGCGGGCGGCGCGCCAGGCCGGGAAAAAGCCCGCCAAGGCGCCCGTGAGGGCCGAGACCAGCAGAGCCAGACAAACGATGCCTGGCGACAGGGCCGCCGGCATGGCTTTTCTCAACAGCAACGTGGCCGGCCAGGCAATGCCGAGCGCAATGATGCCGCCAATCACACAGATGCACGCGGCTTCAATCAAGAATTGTAGCAGGATGCTCCGGCGTTTGGCGCCGATGGCCTTGCGCACGCCAATCTCGCGCGTCCGCTCGGCGACGGAGACGAACATGATGTTCATGATGCCGATGCCGCCGACGAACAGCGACAGGCCGGTGATGAACAAGCCAACGGCTTCGATGGTGCCGGCGACTTTGTGGAAGAAATCCAGAATCTGGTCCTGCTGGTTGATGGCGAAATTGTCCGGATCGCCGGGCGCCACGTGGCGAAACCGCCGCAGCACCGTGCGCGCTTCCTCCCGGGCATCGGCCAGCTCGGCGACGCTGCGGGCTTTGATTTGGATTTCATAGTCCGGCTTGGCCCAAAACGCGCGGGTGAATTGCGTGATGGGTACGATGATTTCGTTGTCGGCGCCGCCGCTTTCGGTGAAGCCGCCTTGTTTGGCCAGCACGCCGACCACGCGAAAATCATGTCCGCTGGCGGAAATGGTCGTGCCGATGGGCGACTCGCCTAAGAACAAATTCGTGGCAAGATCGGAGCCGATGACGCACACGGGCCGGCCGCCGTCGCATTCCGCCGCGGTGAGAAACCGGCCATCCGCCAGCGTCAGGCCGCCGGTGATTTGGAACTGCTCGGTCGTGCCCAACACGGGCGCGTCGGAGGAGCCGCGCTTCTTGTATTTGACCGGCGTATCGTTTTGCGCGACGGGCGCGACGGCCGCGGCTAGTTTCATTTCCCGCAACAGCGTGCCAGCTTCGGTGAACGCGACGGCAGACGGGTTGCCACCAGCTGGATCAGCTTCCATCTGGCGTTGCACGGTGTCGGATTCATCGAGCGTGATTTTTGGGTTTTTCATGGCCTTGAACCATTCCTGCACGGAATTGATGAACCAGCCGACGCGATCCACATAAAGCATGTCTGCGCCGATGGAGGAAACGCTGTTCATAAACGAGCTGTTCAGTCCTTGGATGGCCGCGCCCATGAGCGTGACGGTGACAATGCCGATGACGATGCCGAGCGTGGTGAGCACCGAACGCAGCTTGTTGGCCAGGATGGCGCTCCAAGAGATCGCCAGGCCTTCGCGGAGTTCGGTCACAAAATTCATTAGATTACTCGGCTGCGGGATTTTGGGACTTTTGGATTCATGGATTGATGAAAAACCAATCCAATCCCCGTTGCCACGCTTCGAGCTTCATATAGCCGCGGTTCAAATTACGTCGTTTTGTATATTCCATAAAATTGCAAAATTCACAAACCATCAATCCAACCATCCATCAATCCCCCCATCCCTTTATCGGACTTGCTCGTCGCTGGCGATGAGCCCGTCGCGGATGCGCAAGATGCGCTGGGCGTGACGCGCCACGTCTTCTTCATGTGTCACGAGAATGATGGTGTTGCCACGCCGCGACAATTCGGCAAACAACGCCATGATTTCCATGCCGGTTTTGGAATCGAGATTTCCGGTCGGCTCGTCGGCGAGCAGAATCGAAGGTTTGTTGACGAGCGCGCGGGCGACGGCCACGCGCTGGCGCTGGCCGCCGGAAAGCTCGTTCGGTTTGTGATGCATGCGATCGGCAAGCCCAACGCTGGTCAGGGCCTGCATGGCGATTTCGCGACGTTCCCGCTTGCCCACGCCGGCATACACGAGCGGCAATTCGACATTGCGCAGCGCATCGGATCGGGGCAGCAGGTTGAAGGTCTGAAAAATGAAGCCGATTTCCCGGTTGCGAATCTCGGCGAGGTGATTGTCGTCCATTTCGCTGACGCGGGTTCCGTTGAGTTCGTAGGCGCCGCCGGTCGGCGTGTCGAGGCAGCCCACCAGGTTCATCAAAGTGGATTTGCCGGAGCCGGACGGCCCCATAATGGCCACGTATTCACCGCGCTCGATTTCCAGCGACACTTCGCGCAGCGCGTGGACGGTTTCCGCGCCCATCTTATAGCATCGCGAAATTTTTTGCAGGCGGATGAGGCTCACAGTTGACCAGAATAGGCTTACGACTTGTTCTTTTCAGCATTCGAATCGGCGGCCCCCTTGAGAATTTTCTTCCCATCGTCGAGGTCGTGGCTGATGGCGTGAAACCCGCCGGTGACAATTTCATCGCCCTCCTTCAAGCCGTCGGTGACCTCGTAATAATCATCGTCAAAAATGCCGATTTTCACCGGCACGGTTTTCACATGGTCGCCTTCGATGACGAACACGACCTCCACCGGCTTGTTTTTGTCGTCCCCCTTCTTGTCGCCCTTGGTCGAATTGGTTCCCGGCGGGTCCGCCGCGAGGGCGTTGGTGGGTATGGAATTCGTCTTGGCGCCCGCGGCGGGCTTGTGGTCCGGGTTCACTTTTGGCTTGAGCACACGGGTCGTTACGCTGGCAAAGGGGGCGGCAATGACATTGGTATGGGTGCGGGTTTCGATGGTCGCACTCACCGACATGCCGGGCCGGAACGACTCTTTGTCGGTGACGCGGATGCGCACCTGGAATTGCGTGGCGGATTGGCCGCTGCCAGACGAGCCGCCCCCGCCCAAGCCGGCACTGGCGTTGAGTCCCTCGGAGGAATTGGCCACCGCGGTCACGATCCCGGAAAACTTTTTGTCCTTGAACGAGTCCACCTCCAGCCTGGCCTTCTGGCCGGGCTGCACCAGCACGATGTCCATTTCGCCAATATCCACGCGGGCCTCCATCGCGCTCAGGTCGGAAATGATCATGATGTCCGTGCCGGCGTTTTGCACCGTGCCCAGCACGCGTTCGCCGAGCTGCGAATTCAGCGTTGTGATGGTGCCATCCAGCGGCGCCACGATGGTGGTTTTGTTCAGCAAATCCACGGCGTTATCCAAGGCGGCTTGGGCAACTTTGACCTGGTCCACGGCGCTTTCGAGTTGGGCCTTGGCCACGTCCCGGGCCACCTTGAAGCCATCGAAGTCCGATTGCGAAAGCAGCCGGTGGTCGAGCAAGGACTTGTTGCGCGCATAATCCGCCTCGGCCTTTTCCAAGTTGGCCACGGCCGTCAGCTTGGCGGCGAGCGACGACTCGTAACCAGCGTAGGCCTGATTCGTGCCGGAGATATAAACATCCTGATTGATCTGCAACAAGAGCTCGCCTTTGTGAACAAACTGGCCCTCCTTGACGGGCAAATTGGTGATTTCGCCGCTGACTTCCGGACTGATGTGAACCTGCAACACGGGATAGATTTTGCCATTGGCGATGACGGTTTCGGTGATGCTGTGTCGGAGGATCTTCTCGGTCTGCACCATCACCGCCGGATGCTTGTCGCGCATGGCCCAGTACATCCCGCCGCCCAGCAGCGCAACGCCCAGCAGGCTGATGATGATATATTTCGCGGGGCTCTTGCGCCGGCGTTTCGGCGCATCGGTCTTGACCGGCAAAATCGGAGGAGTCTGCACCGGACGAGCCTGCCTCAAGGCGCGCCCAATGTCCAGCGCGGGAAATCAGCCCTGAATGAAGTAACTCAGGTTTTCCAGTTCGATGGCAAGGTTGACGTTATTGATCATCACCTCCTCCGGCACCGCGAGCACGATGGGGGCAAAGTTCAAGATGCCGGCGATGCCACAGGCGATGAGTTGGTTGGCGACGGACTGCGCCACCGCCACCGGCACGGAGAGAATGGCCATTTTCACTCCGTGTTCGCCAACGAATCCCGGCAGTTCTTCCATCCCCATAATCGGCTGCTTGATCTCTTTGTCGCGCTTGCGCTGGGGAGCGGCGTCAAAGGCGGCAATGATCTCGAATCCCTCCCGCTCAAACCCCCGGTACGACAGCAAGGCCAGGCCGAGGTTGCCCACGCCCACCAGAATGACCGGTTGGAGACTGGAGGTGCCGAGTTCATCGGCGATCCTATCGGACAAGTCGGCGACATCGTACCCGAGGCCGCGCGTGCCAAAGGTGCCAAAATAGGCGAGATCCTTCCGCAACTGGGTGGGCTTGACGCCGGCAGCCTTGGCCAGCGCCTCGCTGGACACCGTGCCAATGCTGTTTTCCCGCAAGCGCGCCAGACAGCGCAGATATATCGAAAGGCGGTAAACCGTCTTGCGCGGGATGTCTGGCCGGCTGTTTTTCTTCACGCGGTAAACATAAGCAAGCCGGCCGGGGGCGGCAAGTTTCATCCAAAAAAAGGGCGTCCGTTGCCGGACGCCCTGGGAATGCTGGCTCCGCCGCTCAAGCCACCGCTTCGCCAACTTGAAAGCGGACAAATCGCCGGATGATGATTTCATCGCCCAACTGTTTGGCGATTTGGGCGACGTGCTCCTTGACGCTGACTTCGGAGTTTCGCTTCACAAAACCCTGGTCCACGAGGCAGTAGGTCTGGAAAAACTTGTCCAACACGCCGGCCAGGATCTTTTCCATGGCGGCCGCGGGCTTGCCTTTCAAGCGGTCTGATTGCGCGGCAATCTCGCGTTCCTTGGCGATGACCTCGGGGGTCACCTGCTCGCGGGAAACCACGTGGGGGATGCCCGCCGCGATTTGCAAGGTAATGTCTTTGACGAGCTGTTTGAACTCGTCGGTGGCCACGGTCTCGGGCTTGCCCGCGCCGACTTCCACGAGTACGCCGACCTTGGCGCCGGTATGAATATAGGCGGCGATCAGGCCGTTGCCGGATACCTCCATGCGCGCGTTGCGGGTGATCTTAATGTTCTCGCCCATTTTGCCCACTTCGGCCACGCGCTCGGCCTCGAGATCGGCTGCCGGATTGGCGGCGATTTTCTTGGCGAGGTTGTCGGCGAACGCGCGAAAGGCCTCGTTGCGGGCGACGAAATCGGTTTCGCAGTTGACTTCCACGAGCACGCCGGACTTGCCGCCCGGCGCGATGAATTGGGTGATAACGCCTTCGTGCGCATCGCGGGAGGCCTTCTTGACGGCATTGGCCGCGCCGGATTTGCGGAGGAGGTCCACCGCGGCGTCCAGATTGCCGTGCGCTTCCACGAGGGCATCTTTGCATTTATTCATGCCAACGCCCGTCATTTCACGGAGCTTGGCCACGTCTTTTGCAGTGAATTCAGCCATAAATTAGTTGATAGTTGAAGTTTGAGAGTTGCGGGACGGAAAGCGCACACGCGCTTCCGTCCGTTAACCGGGATCAGTTTTCAGGCCGCCGCCGGGGTGGCAACGGGGGCCGGGGCCGGGGCCGCCGGAGCCGCGGTGTCAGTTGATGCTGGCGCGGGCGCCGCGGCCGGGGCCGCAGGGTCGGCTTCCTCGTTCACGCGACGGGACTTCTTGGATTCAAATTCCGCGCGCGCCTGGGTGATGGCTTGCGAGACGGCTTGGAGCAGCAATCGCACGGACCGGATGGCGTCGTCGTTGGCGGCAATCGGGTAATCCGCGTCCTCGGGATCACTGTTGGTATCCACCAGCGCTACCACCGGTACGCCGAGCTTTTTGGCTTCGGCCACCGCATTGTGTTCACGCTTGACGTCCACCACGAACAGGGCGGCGGGCATCTTGTCCAAATCACGGATGCCGTCAAAATACTTGAAAAGGCGAGCGCCTTCGCGGCGGATGGCGGCTTGCTCCTGCTTCACATAGCCGGCCAGGGTGCCGTCGGTCTCCCACTTCTCAATTTCCTTGAGGCGTTTGATGGAGGTCTTGACGGTGGCGAAATTCGTCAGGGTGCCGCCGAGCCAGCGCTCCACGACAAACATCTGGCCGGTTTCCTTGGCCGTTTCTTTGACGCAAATTTGGGCCTGCTTTTTGGTGCCCACGAACAGGATTTTGCCGCCTTTGCGCACGGCGTTCGCGAGGTAATTCAAGGCCGCTTCCAACTGCGCCTCGGTCTTGCTCAAATCAATGATATGAATCCCGTTGCGCGCGTCGAAGATGAACGGTTTCATCTTGGGATTCCAACGCTTCGTCTGATGTCCAAAATGGACACCGGCTTCCAACAATTCTTTAATACCGATGGTCGTCACAATTTTCCTTTGGTTAAAACCCCGATCATTCGAGGCATCCCGCGGAACACGGGATTATGTTTGATGTTATTATGGCCAGCTCGCCTCCACGCAGAGGCGATTTTCCAGGCCGTTGACTTCCCCCGGCACGGGGTCCGCGCCGGAAAAAGGATCACCAGCATAGCACAGGCGCGCCGGCTGACAATCTTTTTTAATGGTGGTTTTTGATGGGGCATTCCGGCTTGGTTTTTTAAGAGCTTGCAATGCCTGACTGGGTTGTGGCACACTGAGCGCGTTGTCCAACAGGTCGGCAGGATAGCTCAGTTGGTAGAGCAGAGGACTGAAAATCCAAACAGGCATTTCCCCGCAATTTCATCTTGTTTGCTCTTTCGTATTCTCCCCTTGTCTCGCAAGCGAATCGTCATTTTCCAGCATCCGGCAAAAGTCGGCTTCATGCTCTCCGATGCTCTCTTTTACGCTGTCAAAACGGCATACGGGATGCAAAGCGGGATGCAATGAAAATAAGCCCCCCCGACACCCCTCCTGATCACATTCATCCAAACCCATTTTCCAACCCGTATTGCCCCTTGCCTGTCCGGCTGCCGGTGGGGGTGTCAGGACAAAGCGCGGGCAATCAAAACGCCGTGGCGGGCGGCTGGCGATGCGTGGCTGGCATTCTGGCGGCTCTTGCGGGCAACTTAGCGACGCTGGCAAGGGCCGACATCCGCCTTGCTGAAATTTTTTTCCGATCCGCTATTGCGGCAAGTCGAGGGCAAGAATTACTGCGTGACGATGGTGGGCGAAGTTGGTATCAGTATGAACCATGAACGAGTTGCCCCAAGAAAGCCCGCAAGAGCGGAATATCCGTTTCCAAGGTGTGATTCGGCGAACGTGGAAATGTGGCTCCATTTATAAAGAGGACTGTCTTGGTGACATTCCTCCGTTCGCCGAAGGCTATTTGTCAAAATATGAATTGACCGGAGGCCCCAAAGAGCACCCGGAGGCAAGGCAATGTTTTGTTTGGGATGGAAAAAAATTTAAGGACGACAACAATGATGTTCCGGCAGTGCTGGACGTACAGGTGTTGGAAGACAACCCACGGGACTTGCCACGCATGGTGGTTTGGGCATGGTTCACAGATTCACTCATTAAGGATGCTGACATTTATGTGAAAAGTGAGAAGTGGTCAAAGGACCAAATTCACGAAATGCACAAAGCTCCGGTTCAATTTGGAGTTGAAAGGCGACTTGGGAAATTTTTTGTCAGGGAGCGGGCAGACGGTGGAATTGCAGTCCGCATTTTTTCGGAAAAGCTAATTGATTTGAACGGGAGAAAAGAATATATATTCCCCTCATTTTCACTTTCACTGCCGGCTATTGAACGAATTGAACCGCCGCATCGTGATTCGGATTTATATTCACTCCTTTACGTTTAGTCCTAAAACGGCAGCTTTGGCTGCTTTGGCCTTTGCGTTATTGGCAGCGGCGCGGGCTTGCTTATTTTCGATGGCGCAAAGTTGTGTGTGGAAGCGGTCAAGGATATTCTCCCAAAGTTGTTTGGGCAGCGTGCCGCTGTTCAACATGGTTTGCAGTTCCCAATCAAAATTTTCCGGTGCAGTCAGAATTTTTCTACCATCGGCACCGGCTTGACTCTCGAAAGCTGGATATTTTCCACCCGCCTTGTTGATCTCATCGCGGAGTTTCCACGCGGCAAATTTGCCGTCATTGGCATCGGCGGCGGCGAGCATCGTACGGCCAAGTTTGATGCACAACAGCATATAAAGGCGGAAACTCTCATTGCCCATTTTCCTTGAATCAGGGAGTGCGCGGGCAAATTTGTCGTGTTGCATTTCGTGGCGGTTGAAAGTTTCTTCCGTGAATTGTTGACCGTCCGCAGTTGTTGGCGGCTTGCTGCCATCGCCCTTCATAAGCCAATCCAACGCCACGCCCGTTTTCTCCGCCACGGTTGCGGCATGATGCGGCAGGAATTTGGAACGCCCGCATTGAATGTCTTTAACTGTTTGCTGTCCGAGGCCCAGGACGGCCTTGCTTTCCGCCAATGACGCGCCAATGACTTTCCGCAAGACAGACAAAACGTGCCTTGGCTGCTTTAGGTGTATCCGCTTTTTCATATACACCTTCACGATACACTTTGCAGTGGAAACTGCAACCGGAAAGATTATTGTGGAGTCAACAGCAGCGGATTAGACCGCGAACAAACGAAAAAAGACGAAATGCAAATTCAAACCGAGACGCCGCAACGGCTGTTGTTTCCGATTCGGGAAGCCGCCAGCCGGTTGTCCCTGTCCACCATCTCAATCCGTCGGCTTGTCCGCCGTCGCCTTTTGAAGCCAGTCCCCGGCGTTCGGAAATTGCTCTTTTCTGAAAATGAACTGCAACGCTTCGCCGGTCAAACTGCCGACTGAATTTTACACCGCGAACGGGGACCCCCGCCAGCGGTCAACCGCAACAAACAACACAAACGCAACATGAAGCAAGTCAACACGCCATCCCCAAAATGCCACCCCGGCAAGCCGCCGCAAAATCGCGCGATTTTTGACGGCGTCCCGAAAAGTTGGACGCACCCCGCCGCCAAGCCCACCGCAACCAACGTCAACGCGCCGGCCAAAACCGGCGGAAAATAAATTTATGCCAACACTAATGTCTGCCCCCAAAATCGGCTCGCGTGGCGGGCGGATTATCACCCCGCCCACGCAGAGACAGCCCCCGCCTGAAATGGTGCGGGAACTCAAAAGCGAAAACTCAATTCAAGCCGGACGCGTGCCTAACGCTGTCGAGTCGTGGAACGAACAGAACCTTGAGCTCGAACAACTGAAAGCGACCGTGGACAGTTTTTCGAGTGTCATCTTGAAACCAAAGTCAATCAAAGCGGGCGATCAAGTCTTGTTTCGGCGACTCGTCAACATTCATTTCCAGCAACGCCTGTCTATCGAACTGGGGAGCGGTCTGCGCTCTGATTGCATCGCCATCGCGTGCTGCGAGCCATTTTTTCGGCTTGCTGGCTATGCCACGGAGACGCGGGAAATTTTTATCACGGAGTTCACCCCATTGATCGAGCTTCTGGACGAATACGAATCCGAAAATGGCCAGAGCTTGGAACCGCTGCGCGAACTCTGCGAGTGCGACCGGGGACGCTGCCACGAAGTCAGGCCGGAGCCAATCAAACAGCCGACGGTTCAGGATTTAATCGCCGGTCTCACCAACGCGCTGAAAGCGAACAAGCCCGCCGCAACATGACTTTCACAGCCACATTGCCACGCGTTGAAGATGTTCCGGCAACTTATTCGCTGCGCTGCGACTATTGCGGCGCGGCGGCACCGGACGCCACCACGGAGCCGGAAGCCGCAATCAATGCGCTGCGGGCAGGCTGGAAAATCCGGCTCAATTCTTATTCGCCTGAAGCCGAATTTGTCGGCTTGGCTGATTTCATCCGGGGCGCAAATACGGCGGACTGCTTTTGTCCGTCCTGCTTGAAACGGGAATTTGAATGACATTTTGCCGCCGTGCCGCATTGGAAAACGGGGACTTCATACCCTGTGTTGGTTGTGGTGCGGCGGCAATACTTTTTTGCCGGTGCGTCGCGCTCTCCCCGGTGCGCGACGGGGGGACACCGGCAACCTCCAAACAAACATGAAAAATAGACCACGCCGCCCCAAGGGCGTCAGCATGTCCACCGTGAGATATATCGAGCGCATCGCCCACGCCGGGCTGCGCGCAACCAAGCGCGCTTTGAACGCCGGGCATCGCCGCGAACTGGCGGAAAGGCTGGGTTATGCCGAGTGAAATCTCACTTGGCCGCGCCACCAGCAACGCGATCACCGGCCACACAACGCCCGCTGATGCCATCGAGGACATTCGCTCTGGCAAATGGGCAAGACAAATTGCCGCGCTCCGCTCCGCAACTGGTGACGAGCGCGACCGGCTGAAAAAACTCTTGCCCGCGTTGCTCTGGACTGGAAAGTTCACCAGTCGGAAAAACACCGGCGTTGAAAGCTTTTCCGGCTACCTTTGCGCCGACGTTGACAAGGTTGCCGCCCGCGTTGGCGAGTTACACGACACCGCCCGCCAAGACCCGCACGCTGCTGCTGCTTTCGTGTCGCCATCAGGGACAGGGATAAAAATTGTTTTCCGCGTGCCGGTTGCCACCGATGCCCGCCAGCATCAGCAAAATTTTGACACTGTCCGCTCTCATGTAGCGTTGCTTTACGCCGCCAAGGTTGACGAGGCCGCGAAAGACGTTGCCCGGCTCTGCTTTGTCAGCTACGACCCAGCAGCGTTTTTCAATCCCGACGCCGTGCCGCTGGACGTTGCAAGCGAACCAGCAGCCGTGGCCAGTGTGCCGCCGCCCAATGGCGCGGAAACTAACGGACACCGCCCGGTAGCTTCAACCCGCGCCGAAATTGCCGAAAAGCTTCTTGGCTCGATTCACTGGACGGATGAAGGCGGCTTTTGCAAATGTCCCGGCGAACATCTTCACACCACGGCCAACGGCGCGAAGGATTGCAAGGTGATGTTGGACAGCGTGCCTACCATCAAATGCTTTCACGATTGTTGCGCCGGCATCGTGTCCGGCGTCAACCATGAATTGCGTTCGCGGATTGGCAAGGCGGAGCGGCGAACCGCGCCAAGTTCCAACCGGGCGGATGATACCGCCGACACCTTGGACAAGATCACTTCCGACGTGCGCGGCGACATTCTCGACACGCTGGCCGATAAGAACACTGTGCCGGGCGCGCAACGCCGGGAAATCTGCGGCAGCGTCGTTGCCGCGCTCAATCGCGTTGGCCGGTTTTACTTTCACGCCGACTTGCGGGATTATGACTCCGCGCTTTTCTTCAATCGCTTCACCAAGCGGCTTGAACGGCTCCGCGCCGATGCGTTCACGTCCTGGCTTTCGGAATGGCTATGCGTCAACCGCGCCGACGCCCTTTTCAGGTTCATCATTGCCGCCGTCGAAACCGAGGCGTTAAGCGGCGAACATACCACCGCGATTCTGCCGGAAAGCTTTTGGGCGTCGCGTCCGGGCGCAATTTACCTTTCCAATGGCGACGGGCAGGCCGTGAAGATCACCGCCGCCGCCGTGCAACTGGTGGACAACGGCACGGACGGCGTTTTGTTTCCCGTTGGCCGGACGTGCCAGTCTTGGCGGCTGGTTGCGCCGCGCGATATTTTCGAGACGTGCGGAATCTTCCGCGACGTTCACGCCATCGCCGGACACGCGCCGGACTTGCTCCGGGCTTGGATTTATTCCTTTCCGTCCAACCCCAAAAGCAAGCCGCCCTTGTGTCTGGCCGGTGAAGTCGGCAGCGGCAAAACCCGGCTGGCAAAAGCCATTGCCGAGTTTTACGGACTGCCGTTTGTGGCCGCGAAAGTCGAGGAAAGTGAGGAAAGCAACTTTTGGCCGTCCGTGGACGCGGGCGGGCTTTTCACTCTGGACAATGCGGACACAAAATGCCGTTGGCTCGCCGATGCACTCGCCAACGCCGCAACGGACGGTTGCAGCCAACGCCGCCGCCTTTATACCAACGCCGAAACAGTCACCCTTCGCGCCCGCGCTTGGCTTTGCGTCACCACCGCCAACCCGACCTTTGCCGCCGATAGCGGGCTTGCCGACCGGCTTTTGCCAATTCGCATGGCCCGCCGTGACGATGAAGCCACCAGCGACGCCGCTTTGACGGATGAAATTTTGGCCAACCGCGACGCCGGGCTTTCGCACCTTGCTGAGACGCTCCGCGCCGCACTCGCCGACACCGCGCCGACGCCAGCGGGCTTGAACCAGCGACACCCGGACTTTGCCGCCTTTGCCGTCCGCATTGGCCGGGCTTTGAACCGGGAAGCGCGAATGATCGAAGCCATGAAAAACGCCGAGGCGGACAAAAGCCTTTTCTGTCTGGAAAACGACACCATTGGCGCGGCGTTGCTCGCCTGCCTTGCCAGCGGTGAAGCCTTCACCGGCACGGCGGGCGAACTGCGGGCGAAGATGATCGAGGCGGATGGGGAGCTTGCCGACAAATTGAGCGCAAAACGGCTTGGCAAGCGGTTGTCCGCACTCTGGCCACACTTGAAAAAGCAACTGGCGACGGCAAAACAGGAAAAAGACCGGAAAGGCTTCACGATTTACACCCTGAAAGCCAATTCTGCCGATTATGCCGAGTTTCAAACGCCATTTTCCTAAAACCCCTACGCGAGACAATACATATAGACTTTATGCAAAACAGTGAAACAAACTCGGCAAACTCGGCAAACCTGCCGACGGACACCGGAGACAACGGCGACATTCCCGCGCGTACGCGAGCAAAACGGCGTATAGACGCCAAGACGATTGCCTCAATTGCGCGTTTATGCGCGAAGTCGTTGACGGAATCGGAAGCGTGCCGTTTGCTTAAAATTACACCGAAACACTGGTTTAACTGGAAGTCGCGGCACAAGCGCGCCGAAAGATTCGCCGCGTTGCTGGAAGAATTTCGCGCCGGGCGCATTCAAGATTTGATTGCCCGCGTTGAAAAAAGCGCGGACGGCGAAGGAATGAAACAGCCAGACTGGCGCGCAGCAGCCTTTCTGCTTTCCGTGGCTGACAAACGGTTTTCAACTTCCGGCGGCGCATCGGTCGAAACCACGGTCAACAACAACACCCTGCTTGTCAGTGTCGGGGGCGATGCTGGATTGCGACGGATGATCGAGCAGGCTTACGCGGAAGTGGCCCGCACCCAGTTGCCTGCCGGTCAAGCAGGCCAGCAAGCCGCGTTGCCCGCGCCGGAGCGCGTTGAACCAATGGAAAAACCATGAACACCACCACCAAGCAGCCGGGATTATTTGACCGTGAACAGCCAACAACGATTGAATGCACCGGGGGCGAATTGTCCGCCCTGATTGCCGACTTGAAAGCGCGTGGTTGCATCATTTTGGGCATGGCCGCGATTTGCGGCGCGAATTATCGCCTGATGCTGCATTGGCCAGAGCCGGACAGGGCGCGTTTTGCGCGTAAATAAATCCGCGTTTTGCGCTGGCTGGATTCGGCTGGGCGAGCCGGGCAAAAGGGCGATGGATTCAGCCACCCCGCAACGAAAAACGCGCCAGCGGTGAAGCGGGCGCGTCGTAGGGGGCGTTAAAGTTCAAACCGCGACGGGTGAAGCCGGGGGCAAGGCGTTGACCGTGGCAACCTGTTTCAAGGGAGCCGCGCCGAACTGGACGAGGTTGGCTTGCTGCTGGCTGTGTTCCGCCTGCAAGTGGGCATAAACCTTCAACAGCAACTTGCCGTTGTCCCGGTGTCCAATCCACTTCGCCAGCGTGAACACGCCAACGCCAGCTTGCAGGCACTTGGTGACAAAGTAGTGCCGCAAATCGTGGTGAACCAGCCGCTTGCATCCTGCCAGCTTGCAAGCCCTGTCCAGCGACTTTTGACACTCAAAGACCTTGCAGATATGGCTGGACGGCTCTGGCTGGCTGCCGCCGCTCATTTTCTCCAATAGTTCATGCAAGGCCGGATTCATTGGCAGCATACGGGTGACGCTGCCATCATGCGAGCCGCGCACTTTGACACTGTGAATTTGCAGGGTGTTATCCGGCCAATTCACGTCACCCCAAACGGCTTGTTTCGCCTCGGCAATGCGGCAGCCAGTGAAGGCCAAGAAGCGGGCAAGGTTGGCGCAGTCCTTGGCTTGCGCCGCGCCGCTCGTTTCAATCAGTTCGATGATGCGGTCAAACTGCTCTGGACGGGGGAGCCGGATTTGCTTTTCAACAATGTCCAGCCGGCCAACGTCGTAAGCCTTGTTTTCGTCTCGCGTCACGCCAGCCAGTTCCAGGACGCGCCGCAACGTGTTCAAGGTGTTGTTGAACACTGTGGCCGAATAGTGGGCGGAATAACGCGCCTGCCATGCGTCGCAAATGGTTTTGGTGATCTCGCTGGCTTTCAGGGCGTCCAGTTTGGCGAGATAGTCGGCTTGGCTTTGTTCGCCCAAATCTTTCCATGCCTTGTTAAATACGGTTTCAACCAGTGACCGCTGCAAGCATTCAAGGCACCGGAGCCGGTAGGTGATGGACAAGGGGGCAAGCTTGACGAGCCGCTTTTTGCGCGACGTGTAGCCGTTGCGCGTTTCGGCTTCGTATTTCAACCGGCCATCGCCAAACGTGCCAGCTTGCGCCTTTGGTTTTCGCAGTTGCTTGAGTTTGTCCGGGAGCCGCAACTTTGCCGTGGTGAAAACATCCGTGTCCAGACTTGCGCGAATCGTCTT
>Ga0316217_10003865_pt1 | contig 16667 bp, 8 predicted proteins | sample 1anoAmetaG_FD_203633 | JGI IMG/M metagenome (GOLD analysis project Ga0316217, IMG submission 203633) | Freshwater microbial communities from Trout Bog Lake, Wisconsin, USA - 1anoA | ecosystem: Environmental > Aquatic > Freshwater > Lake > Hypolimnion/Profundal zone | place: USA: Wisconsin...
CAGGAACCTCACGTCCTCGTCGTCGTCCACCAGGAGGACCGACAGGGCGTCCAGGGAGGGCGCGGGGGCCGGCGCCACGGGGGCCGCCGGCGCCGGTATCCGGGGCAGCCGGAAGGTCACGGTGGTGCCGTGGCCGGGCCGGCTGGCCAGTTCCAGGGTCCCGCCGTGCGCCTTGGCGACCCCATAGGCCACGCTCAGGCCCAGCCCGGTGCCTTTGCCCACCTCCTTGGTGCTGAAGAAGGGATCCAGCGCGTGTGCCAGCACCTCCGGCGCCATGCCCGCGCCGTCGTCGGTGACGGTGAGTTCCACCCAGTGTTCCCCCCGGGCGGCAGCGCTCAGGGTCAGGGTCCCCCCGGCGGGCATGGCGTCCAGCGCGTTGGCATAGACGTTGGCCAGGGCATGGTTGAGGTTGTCGGCATCGCCGTTGATCCAGAGCGGTTCACCGCTGACCTCGACCCTGACCCGGACGCCGCCGGCGGCCTGGCCCAGCAGCAGCCAGGCCTCGCCCAGAAGCCCGTTCAGTTCCACCGGATTCCGGCTCGCCAGCGACGCTTCGCCGAAATGGCTCAGAGCCTTCACCACATCCCTGCCGCGCCGGCAGACCCGGCTGATGGTCTGGTAGGCCTCGATATCCAGGGGGTCGGTCGCGAACTCCTCGCGCAGGGACGCGGTGCCCATCAGCACCGCCAGCAGGTTGTTGAAGTTGTGGGCCACGCCCGCCACCAGGACGCCCAGCGACTCCAGCCGCTGGATCTCGCTGACCCGCTCCTCCAGCCGGCGCCGCTCCGCTTCGGCCTGCCGGCGCTCGGTGATGTCCACATGGGTGCCGATCATCCGCAGCGCGCGCCCGTCCGCGCCGCGGCTGACCACCCGGCCCCGGCCCAGGATCCATTTCGTCGCACCGTCCCGGGTCCTGATCCGGTACTCCACCTCGAACGCCGGGCAGAGGCCATCGATGCACTCCTGGTTGACGGCGACGACCCGCGCCCGGTCCTCCGCGACGATCATCTCGGTCCAGGACTCGATCCGTTCCCGGAACTCCTCCGGCTCGTAGCCCAGCATCCGGGTGTAGGCGGGACTGTAGTAGACCTCGCCGGTGGCGATATACCAGTCCCATAGACCGTCGCTGGTGGCCTCCATGGCCAGCCGGAACCGCTCTTCGCTGCGGCTCAGCTCCAGGGTCCTGCCCTTCACCAGCTCCTCCAGGTGCTCCTGGTGGGCCTGCAGGGCCGAAGCCATGGCGTTGAAGGACTGGGCCAGCCTGCCCCGTTCGTCCTGGTCCAGGACCGGGGCGCGGGCGGCGGCGTCCCCGTCCCCGAAGCGGCCCATGGCCTCCGCGAGCCGGCGCAGGGGGCCGAGCAGGGCCCGGCCCATGATGATCCCGGCGATGATCCCGGCCAGAACGGTCACGAGCCCGACCAGCAAGGTCCGCTGCATGGCCCGGTGGATGGGCATGAGCACCGCCTCCTCGGGAATGGCCACAGAGATGACCCAGTCCCGCTCCAGCAGGGGGGTGAGACACGCCATTTTCTCGGAAGACCCCAGCTGATAGCTGAGGGTCTGCTGCCGGCGGCTGGTCCGGACCGTTTCCAGGGCTTCGGCCATGTTCGCGGAGACGGGATCCGCTGGGATGTCCAGATCCATGAACTGGCGGGTGCGCTTGATCTCGGCCTGGGTGGCGCCGTCCACCGGCCGGAGCGAATGATACTGGAACAGCGGGTTGCTGTGGGCGATGGCGATCCCGGCGCGGTTGATGAGCACAGCCGTCCTGCCCTGGATCCCGACGGCGCGGATCGCCTGTTCCACTTCATCCACCGGATACCCCGCCACCAGCACGCCGGCGATCCGCCCGCCCAGGCGGACCGGCGCCGACGAGTAGATATGGGGAATGCGGGTCTGGGCGCCGAGGGTCCAGTCGGAAACGAAGGAGCGCCCGGCCATCGCCTCCTGGAAATAAGGCCGGTAGCCGCGGTTCTGGCCCAGCAGCGCACGGTCGCTGGAGGCCAGGTACACCCCGTCAGGGGAAAGCAACGACAGGGTGGCGACCTCCGGGGTCTGGTGGACCTGGAGGTCCAGCCAGTGCTGGAACGTCTCCTGGACCTGCCCGCCCCGCCCCAGGTTCGCCACATACTCCTGGACATCCCGGGTGCAGCTCAGGTGGACGACGATCCCCTTGCCGCCGGCCAGGGACCGGTCGATCCGGGTGGCCAGGCCCGCGGACAGGATCTGCAGATCGGTCTGCTCATGCGCGAGCTCGTTGCGGCGGTCCCGGATGTATAAGTAAACACTAAGCATGCTGACCGTTGAGAAAACCACCAGGGCGAACGCGACGCTCAGCTTGAACGACAGCGATTGCAAGGGCTTTTTCAGGAATGGTGGGGGCATGGCTCACATTAGACACCGGTTCAACTATTCATGCGTCGTTAAAAGCAAGGCCTCGCCTGGAGGAAATATCAGGACCGTCACAACCTTTGTGGGGCCATTGGCTATCCGTTGCTTCATACTGGAGAACCAAATCGGCCCAACCCTTGCACTTCTGCACGTTATCCCCTAACATTGGGCCGAACCGAACCACTGAAACCATATCCCATGGGGCTTTCTCGCTGGAAAGGGTGTGCCGATGCATCATCTCAGGGGCAAGGCGGTCGTCGCTCAAGGTGGCGGGCCCACCGCGGTCATCAACCAGAGCCTGGTGGGACTGGTCATGGAAGCCCGGAAATGGCCGTTCATCACCAACGTCTACGGCGCCCGGTTCGGCGTGCGCGGCATCCTCAAGGAGGACTTCCTGGACCTGACGCTGGCCACCACCCACAACCTGGAGATGGTCGCCGCCACCCCCTCGTCGGCCCTGGGTTCCACCCGGGACAAGCCGGACGAGGAATACTGCGCCCGCATGGTCTCGGTGTTCCAGAAGCACGGGGTGCGCTATTTCTTCTACATCGGCGGCAACGACTCGGCCGAGACCTGCCGGATCGTGGGCAGCTACGCCCAGTCGGTGGGCTATGACCTGCGGGTCATCCACATCCCCAAGACCATCGACAACGATCTGCGGGTCACCGACCACTGCCCCGGCTACGGCTCCGCGGCCCGTTTCGTCACCTCGGCCTTCGCCTGCCTGGACATGGACAATTTCGCCATCCCCGGCGTGTTCATCGGGGTGGTCATGGGCCGCAACGCCGGCTGGCTGACCGCGTCGTCGGTCATGGCCCGGCGCGATCCCAAGGACGGGCCCCACCTCATCTACGTGCCCGAGCGGGTGTTCGATCCGGACCGGTTCCTGGACGACGTGGAGCGGGCCTACTCCGCCAACGGCCGCTGCGTCATCGCCCTGTCCGAAGGCATCGTCTCGGCCGACGGGCTGCCGGTGCTCATGTCGCTCCAGCCCGAGACGGAACTGGACCCGTTCGGCAACATGCAGCTCTCCGGGCGCGGCACCCTGGGCGACGCCCTGAGCGACCGGATCAAGCAGCGGCTCAAGATCAAGCGGGTCCGCTGCGACACCTTCGGCTACCTGCAGCGCTCGTTCCTGGGCGTCACCTCGGACGTGGACATCAGCGAGGCCCGGGACGTGGGCGAGACCGCGGTGCACTTCGCCTCCAGCCGGCACATGGACGGCTCGGTGGCCATCCGCCGCACCGGCGACTACTCGGTGGACTACTTCCTCACCCCCCTGGACACCGTGGCCCGGGACACCAAGCCCCTGCCCCCCGAGTACCTGAAAGGCGAGCACGACATCGCCGAGTGCTTCCGGGACTACGCCCGGCCACTGATCGGAACCATCCCCCACTTCGACCGGATCATCGCCCCGCCGGTGGAAATCGAGCGCTGAGCGGGTCGGCCCGGTCCAACCTCCCCCTACCCTTCAAGAGGAACTCGCATGCCTGCACTCAACAATGTCCTGGCGGTCATTCTCGGGGGCGGACGTGGTGCCCGTCTCTACCCCCTGACCCAGAAGCGGTCGAAGCCGGCGGTGCCCATCGCCGGCAAGTACCGCCTCATCGACATTCCGATCAGCAACTGCATCAACTCCGGGATCTACCTGATCCAGGTGCTGACCCAGTTCAACTCCGTTTCGCTGCACCGGCACATCGCCGAAAGCTACCAGTTCGACGCCTTCCATGCCGGTTCGGTGCAGGTGCTGGCGGCCGAGCAGTCCCTGGCCAGCGAAGCCTGGTACCAGGGCACCGCCGACGCGGTGCGCAAGCAGGTGAACCAGATCCAGAACGCCGGGGCGGACTACGTGCTCATCCTGGCGGGCGACCATCTCTACCAGATGGACTACGCCCCCATGGTGGCTTTCCACGTGGCGAAGGGGGCGGACATCACCATCGCCACCCAGCCGGTGGACGTCAAGGAAGCGACCCGGTTCGGCCTGCTCAAGCGCGGGAACGACGGGCGGATCTCGGATTTCGCGGAGAAGCCGCAGGACCCTGCCGTCCAGGCCAGGATGGTCAGCCGCAACGATCCCCAGCGCCCCTACCTGGGATCCATGGGGATCTACCTGTTCAAGACCCAGGTGCTGGTCGACCTCCTGAACGAGCATCCCGATTTTGATGATTTCGGCAACCATGTGATCCCGCACAGCATCTCCCGGCTGGGCGTGTTCGGGTTCGATTTCGACGGCTACTGGCAGGACATCGGGACCATCCGCTCCTTCTACGAGACCAACCTCCAGCTGACCATGCCCGACTCGCCGTTCAACTTCTACGACGCCGCCCATCCGGTCTACACCCATTCCCGCTTCCTCCCGGGCTCCATCGTCGAGAACAGCCGGCTCACCAACGTGCTGCTGGCCGAAGGCTGCGTGATCCGCCAGGCCGAGATCAACCACTCCATCATCGGCGTGCGCAGCCAGGTCGGCGCGAACACCCGGATCAAGGACAGCATCATCATGGGCGCGGACTACTACCAGCGGAAACAGGGGTGCATCCCGCTGGGACTCGGCGCCGAGTGCCACATCGAAGGCGCGATCCTGGACAAGAACGTCTGCATCGGCGACGGCGTGGTGATCAAGCCGTTCCCCCGGGGCACGGACCTGGACAAGGGCGACTGGGTGGTCCAGGACGGCATCGTCGTCATCCCCAAGGGCACCACCCTGCCTTCGGGCACCCGGATCGGGCCCGAATAGGTTCGATCATCCAGGTCCCCGAAGGCCGCCCTCAATCCTGATGCACCGTCTGCTCTGGCTTGGGAGTGCAGTTGTACAGCCACAGGAAGATTGCGATAAGTATCACACCGTCAAGCATAGGACCCTCCCGGCATCCCTGCCTGTGAACTTGCACCTGAAATGTACTGCAATCCGGAAAGAACGCCATGCGGATCCGCGGGAACCGGGTCCCGGCGTTCATCCCCGGCTATCGGTCTGTCCCGCGCCCTGAGTCCAGAACGCCTGACATAGCCCATGGCGACCGCTTTTCAAGAGACCGCTGACTGGATCGCGGCAGCGATGGCCGGGAAGAAGTCTGTTACCCTCGGTTCCCATACGAAGTTTCATGACTTCAGCACTGGAGCCGCGCATGCCCCGATTCATCGGAATCGACCTGGGGGCTGAGACGCTCAAGATCGTCGAGCTTTCCGGAAACCGGGGCCAGTGGATGCCCGGGCGTCGCCTGCTGCTCGAGCACCATAAGCGTCCCACAGCCTGCCTGGGTGAACAGCTCAGGCAGATGGACTGGGAGCACCTGGACGGCGCAGCGGTCGCCGGCCGCCTGGGACGCCAGGTCGCCCTGCTGCGGGTGCCGCTCCAGCAGGCTCTGGCCCGGGGCGTGCGTTTCGTGCACGGGACGGAGCCGCTCACGGTGGTGTCCATCGGCAGCCGGGGATTTTCGATCCTGGAACTGCGGGCGCCGGACCGGGAGATCTTCCGGGAGAACGGGCGCTGCGCCCAGGGCACGGGCAACTTCCTGCGCCAGCTGGTGGCGAGGTTCGGACTGGAGGTGGAGGAAGCCGCCCGCCTGGCCGAGGGGGTGGCGGATCCGGCGACCCTTTCCGGGCGCTGCCCGGTGATCCTCAAGACCGACCTGACCCACCTGGCCAACCTGGGCGAGTCCAGGGAAAGGATCCTGGCCGGCCTGCTGGACGCCATCTGCGACAACGTGCAGGCCCTGGTGCGGCCCGGGGCCTGCCCGCCGCGGCTGCTGATGGCGGGCGGAGTCGCCCGCTCCACTCGGGTGCGCGAGCATTTCCGGCGCTTCTGCGGCCGCCACGGCCTGACCTTCCTGGATGCGCCGGACGGCCTGTTCCTGGAGGCCCTGGGTGCCGCCCTCCTGGCCGCGGAGTGCGGGGCCGGGACGGTGCCCCTGGACGCCCTGTTCGAACCCGCGCCCGCCGCCGGGGTGGAGACCCTGCCCGCGCTGGCACTGGCTCTGGAGCGGGTGCGGATCATGCCGGCGCCGGCCCCGAACTTGCCGGCGGCCGGGGACGTCCTGGTGGGATTCGATATCGGCTCCACCGGCGCCAAGGCCGTGGCCCTGGCCGGAGAGGAAACCGCGTGGGAAGGCTATGTCAGCACCGACGGCGCGCCTGTGCGGGCGGCCCAAGCGCTCCTTCGGGAGTTCCTGGCGGGCCCGGCCGCCGGGCGCCGGATCAGGGGGTTCGGGGTCACCGGCTCGGGGAGGGAGATCGTCGGTTCGCTCCTGGCGACCTGCTACGGCCCCGAGGCGGTGTGGATCCTCAACGAGATCGCCGCCCACGCCGCCGGCGCCCTGGCCGTGGACGCGCGGGTGGACACGATCTTCGAGATCGGCGGGCAGGACGCCAAATACATCCGCCTGGAGGGGGGCCGAGTGGTGGATGCCGCCATGAACGAAGCCTGCTCCGCAGGGACCGGATCCTTCATCGAGGAGCAGGGCCGGCGCTTCCGCGGCATCCGGGACGTGGGGCACCTGGGCCGGACCGCGTTGGCGGCCGACGGCTGCGCCGCCCTGGGCCAGCACTGCAGCATCTTCATGACCGAGGCCATGGACGCGGCGGTGGCCGCGGGCGTGCCCCAGGAGCGCATCATCGCCGGGATCTACCATTCGGTGGTCGCCAACTACCTGAACCGGGTCAAAGGCAGCCGCAACGTGGGGCGGGTGGTGTTCTGCCAGGGCATGCCCTTCGCCGCCCCGGCCCTGGCCGCGGCGGTGGCCGCCCAGACCGGCGCGGACGTGATTGTCCCGCCCCGGCCCGGGCTCATGGGTGCCCTGGGCATCGCCCTGCTGGCCTCGCGCGAACTGCCCTGGCAGGACCTGCCGGCCCTGGATGGGACCCGGTTCATGGAGGCCGAGGTGGAGGCCAAGGACCAGTTCCCGTGCCCATCCACCCGCTGCGGCGGGACCGGGAACAAGTGCCGGATCGAGCGGCTCGCCACCCGGATGGGGAAGGAGCGGCGGACCTTCACCTGGGGCGGCGCCTGCGCCCTCTGGGACCGGGGCGTGCGCCGGAGCCGGCTGCCGGACCTGGCTCCGGATCCGTTCCGAGAGAGGCGGGAACGCCTGGCCGGCCTGACAGCGGTGCTGCAGGCGCCGCGCGGGCTGCCTCGGGTGGCCCTGGCCGAGGCGTTCCAGCTCCACGGCCTGTTCCCCTTCTTCGCCACCTTCATCCATGCCCTGGGCTTCGATCTGGCCCTGCCCGGCGGCACCGACCGGGCGGCGCTCAGGCGCGGCGCCGGCGCGGCCAGGGTGCCCTTTTGCGCGCCCATGCAGCACTACCACGGCCTGGTGGCGGAACTCGCCGACGGCGCACCCGACTACCTGTTCCTGCCGATGATCCGGGATCTGCCCCGGGTGGACGGCGAACCCCATTCCGTCCTCTGCCCCATCGCCCAGGGCGCGCCGGACATCCTCCGGCTGGACCTGGGAGGCCCCAGGATCCTCTCCCCGGTGGTGGACCTGGGCCCGGGCAACCTGGAATCCCCGGCCTTCCTGGTCAGCTGCCGCCAGCTGGCCCAGGAGCTGGGCGCCGGGTCGTGGCGGGACGCCCTGGAGGCCGGCCGCACAGCCCAGGCCGCCTTCGACGCGCAGCTCCTGGACTCGGGCCGGCGCGCCCTGGACTTCTGCCGGGACCATGGCCTGCCCGCCGTGGCGGTGCTCGGGCGCAGCTACACCCTGCACAACGACGTGCTCAACGCCAACGTCCCGGCCATCCTCAGGGAACAGGGCGCCATGGCCATCCCCCAGGACTGCCTGCCCCTGGGGCCGGAAACCCCGGTCTTCGCCGAGACCTACTGGGGCCACAGCCAGCGCGCCCTGCGCGCGGCCTGGCACGCCAGGCGCACGCCCGATCTGTACCCCCTCTTCTGCTCCAACTATTCCTGCGGCCCCGACAGCCTCACGGTCCCCATGGTCAGCTGGCTCATGGAAGGCAAGCCGTTCACCGTCATCGAGACCGACGGCCACGCCGGGGACGCCGGCACCCGCACCCGGGTGGAAGCGTTCCTGCACTGCGTCAAGGAGGCCCGCTCCAGCCCTTCCGGCCAGCCCCCGGTGGCAGCCGGCCGGCTGCAGGTGGGCGCCCTCCGCTTCGACCAGATCGGCACCGACATCGTGCTCATCCCCTCCATGGGGCCGCAGTCCCTGGCCGCCGAAGCGGTGCTCCGGGGCTGCGGCCTGCGGGCGGAGGCACTGCCGCCGGTGGACCCAACGGACCTGGCCGAGGGCCGCCGGCACACCTCCGGGAAGGAATGCCTGCCCATGACGCTCACCCTGGGCTCCCTGCTCCGGCGGGTGGCGCGCGAGCCCGGCGAGCGGTTCCTGTTCCTCATGCCCGGCGCCTGCGGACCCTGCCGCTTCGGCGCCTACCGCAGCCTGGAGCAGCTGGTGCTGGACCGCCTGGGCCTGCGGCCGCGGGTGCGGGTGTGGTCGCCGCCCTGGGCGGACTTCTTCCAGGGGCTGCCCGCCGGGGCCGCCGCCCTGGTCTTCACCGGCATCGCCGCCATCGACACCCTCCAGGACGCCCTGACCCACATCCGCCCGGCGGAGCGGATCCCGGGCCAGACCGAGCGGATCCACCGGCGCTGGCTGGCCAGGCTGCTGGCGGAACTGCGCAGGGCCGCCGCCGGTGACCTCTCCGCCGCCCAGGTGCTGCTGGAGGTGGCCTCGGGACGCGCCTTCGGCTTTCCCGCCCTGCTGGGCCGCGCGCTGCGCGCCATGGCCCGGGCCGACAGCGGCAGGCCCCTGCCCCGGGTGCTGGTCACCGGCGAGGTCTACGTGCGCCTGGAAGCCTTCGCCGGCGGCGACCTGGCCCGGCAGCTCAACGACCGCGGGCTCCGGGTGACGGTGGCCACCTGCTGCGAAGTGATGCTCTACGCCGACCACGGCGCCGCCCGGGCCGGGCTCCCAGCCCACCTGGAAGGCTGGGTCAAGCGGCGCCTCCAGCACCTCTGCCGGCGCGAGGCCTGCGCCGCCCTGAACCTGCCGGCCCAGCCCCCCGTGCCCGAACTCCTGGACTGCGCCGCTCCGTACATGCGCGCCGCCCTGGACGGCGACACGGTGCTCAGCCTGGGCCTGGCGCTGCACGCCTGGCGCCGGGGCCGGATCGACGCCGCGGTGCTCACCGGCCCGCTGGAATGCATGCCCGACAAGCTGGCGGAAGCGCAGTTCACCCATGTGGCGGAAAGGGAGGGGCTGGCCACCCTGGCGCTGTCCATGGACGGCGGGCCCATCGACCCCGCCGTGCTGGACAACTTCGCCTTCGAGGTGCGCCAGCGGGTCAGCACAGCGCCGGCCGGACCGCGACCGCCTTGCGGGTGAAGAAGGCCCACAGGAAGATACCGAAGAGGACGAGCACCAGCCCGGTGATCCGCCCGGTGGAGAGCCACGGCAGCCCCAGCCAGACGCCCCGGTCCAGATCTCCGCGCCAGGTCTCGATGATCGAGCGCTGGACCCCTTCAAGGATGAAGTAGAGCGCCGCCACCTGCCCCGGGAAGCGCCGCCGGCGCCACACCGCCAGCAGGATGCCCAGGGAGACCATGTTGATGGCCAGGGTGTAGAGCTGCACCGGGTGCAGCGGCACGCCCAGCGGCGTGCCGGAAAGCAGGTGCGCCTGCGGGTCGGTGAAGGTCACCGCCCAGGGCAGGTGGCTCACGGTGCCGTAGCAGCATCCGGCGCAGAAGCAGCCCAGCTTTCCGACCCCCTGGCCCAGCGCGACGCCGGGAAAGCAGGAGTCCAGGGTCCCCGCAAGCGGCGCCTTCAGCCGCCAAGCCGACCCGAGCAGCCCGATGGTCCCGCCGATGACCGCGCCGTGGAAGAACCCGGCGGAGTGCAGGAGCACGGAGGGATCCAGCGCCTCGGCCACCGGCACGCCGTCCGCCAGGGTCACGATGACCATGAGCAGCTTGGCGCCCAGGACCCCGGACAGCATGCAGGTAAAAGCCATGGCCAGGACGCTTTCGGGCGCGATGCCCTCCCGGCGGGACAGGCGGTACCAGACCTCCACGGCCAGCAGGTACGACGCCGCGTAGATAACGCCATAGGTCCCGATCTTGAAGGTGCCGATGCTGAGCAGGTAGGGATGCATATAGCTCCGGAGTTCAGGGCAGGTAGATTTCGGAGACCACGTCGGCACCCTCGCCGAAGGCGGCGAGCACGCTCCCGTCGCCCAGAAGGGTGGCGGTGTGCCAGTAGCGCCCCGCCGCCAGGGGGCCGGTCCCGGACCAGGTGCCGGCCGCCGGATCATAGATCTCGGAACTGGCAAGGGTCAGGGGACTGCCTCCAGGGTAGAACCAGCCTCCGGCCACCAGGACCTTGCCGTTGGGCAACAAGGTGGCCGTGTGGTATTGCCGCGCCTGGGCCATGGAGCCGGCGGTGGCGGACCAGGTGCCCGCGACCGGGTTGTAGATCTCCGAACTGGCCAGGCCGTTGCCGGTGTTGGAACCCCCAGCCACCAGGACCGTGCCGTCCTTGAGCGCAGCGGCCGCGTGATAGTTCCGGCCGGTGCCCATGGAGCCGGTGGCGGCCCAGGTCTCCGTCGCGGGATCAAAGAGTTCCGCGCTCGCCAGGACGTTGTTCGTGCTCCCCAGGCCTCCGGCCACCAGCACCTTGCCGCTGGCCAGCAGGGTGGCGGTGTGGGCATAGCGGGAGGTTGCCAGCGGCGAGTTGGCAGCGCTCCAGGTCCCGCTGGCGGGGTCAAAGAGCTCCGCGGCGGCGACCGTCGTGTACGCGCCGAAGCCCCCCGCCACCAGCACCTTGCCGTTGCCAAGCAAGGTCGCCGTGTGGCCGTAGCGCGGGTTGGCCATGGGCGCGGTCGCGGTCCAGGCGCCCGTGGCCGGGTTGTATATCTCGGCGCTGGCCAGGGTCGTGTTGAGGCTCCGGCCACCGGCCACCAGCACCGTCCCGTCTGGCAGCAGGGTGGCGGTGTGGGAATAGCGCGCCGCCACCATCGATCCGGCGGTGGCGGCCCAGGTCCGGGAACCGGGGGTGTAGATGAGAGAGGTGGCCAGAGGCTGGCTCGCCGCCCCCTCGCCGGCGGCCACCAGCACCGTGCCGTCATTCAGCAGCGTCGCCGTATGGTACTGCCGGGGCGTGCCCAGGCCCGGATAGGTGGTCCAGGTCTGGGTGGCGGGATGGTAGATCTCCGAGCTGGCCAGGCTCTGGCCGGAGTTCTGGCCGCCGGCCACCAGCACCGTCCCGTCGCCCAGCAGGGCGGCCGTGTGGAGGGTCCGGCCCGTCACGAGGGAGCCCGTGGTGGTGGACCAGGTCTTGGCCGCCGGATCGTAGCGCTCGGTAATGGCGATATTCTGGGAAGCGGATCCGTTGCCGCCCACCGCCAGCACGGTGCCGTCCTGGAGCAGGGTGGCGGTGTGGCTGGCGCGAGCCGTGGCCATGGGGCCCGCCGTGGGCGACCAGGTGCCGGCGGTCGGGCTGTAGATTTCCGAGCTGGCGAGGGTCCCGGCATTTCCGAAGCCGCCCGCTGCGAGGACGGTCCCGTCCAAGAGCAAGGTCGCAGTGTGGGAATAGCGGACTGTGCCCATCGGGCCTGCCGTGGGGGTCCAGGTGCCGGAGGAAGGCGTGTAGATCTCCGAACTGGCTATGGGCCCGGTGTTCCCGCTGCCCCCGGCCACCAGCACCTTCCCATCGGCCAGGAGGGTGGCCGTATGGGAGTAGCGTGCCGTGCCCAGCAGACCGGTGGTGGCGGCCCAGGTGCCCGTGGCCGGAGTGTAGATTTCCGAACTGGTCAGGTACCCGCTGCTGCCCGCGCCTCCGGCCACCAGCACCGTCCCGTCGTCCAGCGTGGTGGCCGTGTGGAGATCCCGGCCCGTGACCATGGCACCTGCGGTGGGGGCCCAGGCTCCCGTGGCCGGATCGTAGATCTCTGAGGAACTGGTGACCGTGAAGTCGGCCAGCTCGCCTCCGGCCACCAGCACCGTCCCGTCGGCCAGCAGGGTGGCCGTGTGGTATTGCCGGGCGCTCGCCATGGCGCCGGTGGTGAACCAGCGGCCCGTTGCCGGATCATAGATCTCCGCGCTGGCAAGAGGGCCGATGCCGAAGTTCCCGGCGCCCCCGGCCACGAGCACGCGTCCGCTGGGAAGCAGGGTCGCGGTGGCTCCAGACCTGATGGTGGCCGGAGCGCCGTCCTCCACCAGCCAGGTGCCATTCTGGATGGTGACGGTGCGCTGGACCGTGGCGTTGCCGCCAGCCCCGTTCTGGACGTTCGCCTGGACCTGGAAGGCGCCGTCGCCGGATCCGGCGTTGAAGCCGATGACGTTGGTCGCCTGGCCCGAAGTGATGGCGCCGTCCCCGGTGCCCGCGAGGAGGGTCCACAGGTAGGTCTGGCCACCCGGGGCCGGGAGGTCGCTGGCCTGCATCCAGCTGTCGCCCGGATGCACGAAGGGCGGCAGGGCCAGTTCCGCCGTCAAGGGCGTCGACGCCACCACGGTTATGGAAACGCTGGCGGTGGTGGAGCCGCCCAGGTTGGTCGCGGTGACCGTGTAGGGGGCCGTCGTCGCCGCGGCGGTCGGCGTCCCGGTGATCTGCCCGGTAATGAGGTCCAGCTTGAGCCCCGCGGGCAGGGCCGGGCTCACGCTGTAGGACTGCACCAGGCCGCCGCTGTTGGCGGGCGTGTTGGCGGGGATGGCGGTGCCCACGGTGTAGGTGGCCGGGTTGGTGCTGTAGGTCAGGTTGGTGGGGGCGATGGTCGGAGTGTTGTTGACCGTGATGGACAGGGCGCAGGTCGTCTGGCCAGCCGCGTTGCTGGCGGTGATCGTGTAGGTGGCCGCTGCGGCCACGACGGTCGGCGCCCCGGAGATCACGCCGGTGCCGGGGTCCAGGTTGAGTCCCGCCGGCAGGGCCGGGCTCACGCTGTAGGAAGACACCGCACCACCGCTGCTGCTGGGCGTGTCGGGAGTGATGGTCTCGTCCAGGAGGTCGACGAGCGGACTGGTGCTGTAGGTCAGGTTGGTGGGGGCGGCGACATTGGGAACGACGTACACCGTGACGAGCGCCGACTGCGTGCCATCCGCATCGGCAGTGGCCACGACATGGTAGACGCCCACAGTGGCCGGTGGCGTATAGATCCCGCCCGGGGTGATGGTCCCGCCGGCTTCACCTTCATTGACCCCCCAGGACACCGCGCTGCTGGGGGAGCCATTGATGGTGGCCGTGAAGGTCTGCGTCCCGCCGATCATGACCGTCGCCGGACTGGGAGTGGCAGCGACGAGGCCAATCGGATCCGGGTGCATGACGTTCACCACGGCATAGCCGCCCGGCTGGTTTGGGTCCGCGACGGGCGTGGCCCGGACATAGAACTGGCCTACTCCCAGGAAATACTCGCTCAATGTGGCTATTGGCGCAGTGTAGAGCCCCTGGGGTGTGATCGCTCCTTGATTGGCCGTGCTTTCATCGATTGACCAGACTACCTGGGTATTCGCCGTACCAGTGACCGTCGCTGTGAACTGCTGGGTTGCCTGATCGAAGAGATTCACCGAGGAGGGGCTGACGGTCACCGTGATGCTATCGGCGGCGACGACGTTGACGGTGGCGACCCCTTGCGTTCCAGGCCCTACTCCAACGAAGCCGTCGGGATCGGTCAGGACATTGGCCAGGACATGGTATACACCCACCTGTGTGGGGGCTGTGTAGACGCCTTGCTGCGTGATGCTGCCGCCGGCCGCCCCTTCCTTGATCGACCACGTGAAAGTCGCTCGCCAGTCAACTGCGTAACCTGGCTCTAAAAGCTGAGCCGTGAAAAGTTCTGTGGCTCCTGAGCTGAGCGCAGGCGTTCCAGGACTGACAAGCACTTCCGCAGGGGGAACACCACCGTTGCTGTTGTTGGTTCCCATGGAGGAGCAGCGGAACTGGCTGCCTATCAGAAAGAAAGATCCAATGACGACAGCGGAAACCCAGGCCCATTTCGGCATGAGGACCTCAGATGTTTTACGGCAAAACTAGACAATCTAGCATTTTCAGCTAGGAATAAAATTAATTTTTTCGCAAAATACCCAAGGCGGGACGTGAACCTCAGATTAAATATGAGTCAGATAGGCGATAGTGCAAGTTTAACGACTTATTTTCGTGGGTTTCTTGATTTATATTTTTTTTATAATAAATTATTATTATAATATAAGTGCTGATTTAAAGCATTTTATTTAAATTTGAAAAATTCAAATTATCACGGTGCGATGAAATGGGGGTATCGGGCAATTGTCTACCATGAGGTAGTTAACTGCCAAAAGACAGCGACAAATGCAAACAATCTATAATGGGTACTGAGCCTCAGGCCAAGCACATGATTAATTTGTGGAATCAAGCAATAACCGTTTCACCAGCAAAACCAGGCAAGGCCGCCTTGAGCCTGCGGTGGATAACCTGCTGGCGTTGGCCAAAGACGAAGCTGGGCGGTCGCCCCCAGGGGCCGCCTGAAGCAGGGCCCCGCATGATCTATTCAAGAATGAGCCTCGCCTGATGGTTCCGGCGGTAACCCAGGAACTGGCCAAGTATCCAGCCATCTTTCCTGGGACTTGGCTCTGGGTGCGCTACGCGGTCTCAGCCCAGGGCGTCTGACCCGGGAAACCGGACCTGTTTCCTGGGGGGTATGTCAGGAGTCCTGGAGTCAGAAGCGCACCACCAGGGAGGCCTGGAGGGCCCCGGAGAAGGCGTAGGACGCGCCTTCCCCGCCGACTGCCAGGTCCACCTCGTGGTAGCGGAGTTCCTTGTAGAGCAGTTCCAGCCCGACGTTGCGGGTGAACAGCCAGCCGAGGCCCGCCTCCGGGAACAGGGTGGTCTTCCGGCGACTGCCGGTGGCGGTGGCGCCGGCGCTGCTCCCGTCCACATGGACGGTGAAGTCGGCCACGCCGCCTCCCGCCAGGAGGTAGAAGCCCTGGCCGGACTGCTTGCCGGGGAAGTAGTTGTAGTCGACGCCCAGGGTGAGGATGTTGACCTTGGCGTCGAGCCGGACCGGGACGGCGGGACCCGACGGGGTGGACGAATCGGTGGCATGGATATAGTCCAGCCTGGGCGCGATGGCGTTGCCGCCGCCCTGGTCGAAGCTGGTCTGGACCCCCACGCCGAAGCCCCCGGCAAACAGGGAGGCGCCGACCATCGTGGAAAAGGCGATTGCGCTGATTCGTCTCATGGTGTCCACCCGTAGTCTAAAGGTTGAGGACATAGAGGATGACATTGGATGAGCCCATCGTGAAGGTGGTCAGGTAGGTCGGCGCGGCCCAATAGGTCGTTCCACCGCCGTTGCTCTGGGTGTTCCAGGCCGACCACGCGGGGATGTTCCTGCCCGGAAGGACGGTGACAGTCTGCCCCGGCATGTAGCGGTTGCTGTCGACCGGAACGGTGCCGGTGTTGTCATTGAGGTTGTAGGTCACGGTGAAGGTCGGGCCTGAAGTCCAGATGGCATACAGATCGACGTTGGCCATCAGCGTGAAGCTCTGCCCCACCTGCCAGGTCGTGCCGCTGCCATCGGCGGCGGTGTTCCAGCCGACGAAGGTCTCCTCGCCGTTCACCAGGTTGCCGGTGTTTCCCAGCACCGTGACAGTCCCTTCCCACCAGTAGGCGGTCCCGTCGAGCGGAACCGTGCCGCCGTCGCTGCCATTGCCGTGGTAGATCACACTGTAGATGGTCCGGGTCCATTGCGCGTACAGGGACATATTGCCAGACCCCATGCTGAAGGCTCCCCCGGCCGCCACGGCCGTCCCGCTGCCGTCAGCCTGGGTGTTCCAGCCGGTGAAGGTGAAGCCGCTGTAGACGAAGGAGCCGAGGCCCTTGGCTGTGACCTGCTGCCCCTGGTAATAGCTGCCGTCGTCCGTGGGCATGCTGCCGCTGTATGGGTTGCCGTCGGTGTCGACGTTGCTCACATAGGTCACGGTGAAGGTGGGGCCCGAGGCGCCCCAGGCCCGGCTGGAATCCAGGGGATCCGCGCCGCCGCCCCCGATCCCGCCATTGCAGGCGAGGAGGAGGAAGGCTGTGCTGACCAGGACCCAAAGGAAATGTATTGATGTTTTCACCATACAGTCCTCCTTTCGGATGTTTCCAAGCACCTGTTGCCGAGGCCTTACGTTTGCCTGCATTGCGGTTATATAGCAGCCGGCGCCTGCTCCAGGATCGCCGGACCCGTCGGCGGAGCCTTGTTCGCGCATGGATCCGGATGGGATTTTGACCGTATTACTGATGCGTTTGCCTGAATTTTCAAAACGCACTCTAGGACTTGGAGATCAAAAAGTCAAAAAGAAAAATGAACGTCCG
>Ga0316217_10003866_pt1 | contig 16667 bp, 10 predicted proteins | sample 1anoAmetaG_FD_203633 | JGI IMG/M metagenome (GOLD analysis project Ga0316217, IMG submission 203633) | Freshwater microbial communities from Trout Bog Lake, Wisconsin, USA - 1anoA | ecosystem: Environmental > Aquatic > Freshwater > Lake > Hypolimnion/Profundal zone | place: USA: Wisconsin...
GGCTGGAACGTCTGGCCGGACGCGTCGACGACCCGCAGGCGGGCGACCGTCGGTCCGCCATCGCCGTAGATCCACAGCCCAAACCCCCGGGGTTGGTCCGGGATGGCCCGCAACGCCGCCGGGCGCGGCACCAGCAGCCCAAAGCGCCAGCCGGGCGTGAAATTGTAGCTCCACTTGAGCACCCCCATGCCCGGCGCCGGCGGTCCTTCGGGCGGCGCCGCAAGCGCCAGCATTTGGTTGCTGCTGATCTTGGGATCGCCTTCGTCCCCGACCGTGTAATCGTCGGGGTGGCGTGCCATGTCCGGCCACGGCGCGTACGTTGCCGGCGGCACGGTCACCGCAATATGGCCCGCGCCATCGGTCACCTGTACGCCGCAGCGGTAGGGGCCATGCACCGGCTCGGTCAGCGTAAAGGGCACCGTGGCATGCCGCTGGCCGGCGGGAATCTCCACCGCCTTCCAGGCCTCCGTCACCGCCAGTCCGCGCTGTTCCAGCAGTGCCACCCGGCCGGCGAAAGCACTCCCGGTTGGATTCTCCACATCGACCGCCAGTGCCGCGGCGCCGGCGGGCACCACCGTGACGTTCAACGGGTCGGTCGCATACGTCGCGGTCAACTGCGTGAACACGGCGTTGGGGGCGGCGCGGTAGGTGCTGGGAATGAAACATACGTTGCCGGAGCGATCCAGTGGTGTGGGGGAATCGGTGACCGGCGCCAGCTTACCGGCGGCATCCGGCTGGTTAAGGGGGATGCTGACACTCTGGCCGCCGCGCACCGCTAACTGGAACGGGGCCCGCTCCCAGGCGGCGACGCGTTCCAGCAGCGCCTCGGGCTCCCGCGGGGTAAGGTAGATTGGGGCATCGCCCAGCGGCACGGTAATGGCGCCGGCGACGTTGCGAATGTCGGGCAGCTTCTGGCCCAGATATCCGGTGGCCGCGAAGTTTGCCGCGCTGGCGGGGATGGCCAGGGTGTGTGGCTGGCCCGTCGTCCAGGCCGCCAGTTTCACCGCGGCCCCGCGATTAAACAGCAGCACCCAGTCCGCCGGTACCGCCTGGGCGAGACGTTTGTTGTAGGAATAACCCTCGAAAAACTGCCCCAGTGTCTGGGCGGCGGCGTAGGCCGGCTTGGGATCGTAAGGCAGTGCGCCCGGCTGCCACGCGTGGTGTACCGTGCCGAAGTGCGCTTCAGGGTCTTTGGCGTCGGTGCCGTCATCGTGCCAGTCGTAATAGATCGACAGCGGCACCGCGCAGGCCAGGTTGGTCAGTAATTCGCGCGGCAGGTATTGGCCCTGGCGTTCTTCGTTGAATTTGTCCCATACCGCCGAATAGCCCCATTCCCCGCTGATGATGGGGATGTGCTTGCCGGCCGGCGCGTAGCGGGCGATAAGTACGTTGAGCTGGCGGTATTCGTCCGCTGCCGTTTCCGGTGCCAGTTGGCGATACGGATGGCAGGAGACGGCCGACCAGTATTCCAGGCAGCCGGCCTTGAAACAGGCTTCCATGAAATTCAGATCGATGCTGGAGGTCGCCGGGCCGATGTACGTTTCGCCGGGTGCCGCTGCTCGTATAGCCTTGCCGACCGCCAGGGCGAGCTGAGCGTAATCCGCGGCATTGGGGGTTGGTTTCCAGAAGTCGCCGTTAGGCTCGTTATACATTTCCCACAGCACGCCGCGGCCGGCCAAGTGTTGGGCGGCGGCGGCGGCCCAGCGGGCGAAGGCCGCGCGCCCTTCGGCGGTGTACGGGGAGCGGCCCTGGTCATAAAACCTGTTGCTGTAATCCAGGATCAGCAGGGCGTGCATGTGGTGCTGGTCGAGGGCGGCCAGCAGGGTCTCGAAAGGAGCGAAGTCGTAGACGCCTTTCGTGTGTTCAGTGCCATCCCAGCTCAAGTCCATGCGCACCCAGCGAAATCCGCCGGCGTGGATCATGTCCATCTCGCCGGTGCGGGGTGTGGTGAAGTGAATGTTGACGCCCCAGGATTCGCTGACCAGCCCGCTGGGGATCGCGTCGCCCGGTGCCGCCACCAGGCGTCCCGCCAACAGCAGAACCAGTCCGAACGCCCACCTACGACTCATCGCTCGCTCCTTCGCCCGCGCTCACCGGTTAACAATGGGGCCGCGAACATCTAATTTGCTCCGCCCACGATCGCGGCTGGTGAATTCCGTTGAAAGGCTGACGGCGTGCCAGGGCATTACGGGCCGGGCTTATTGGCGCGGTCCACTTTCTCTTCCAAGGTCTTCAGTCGTGCCTCCAAATCCCGGTGGCGCCTGCGGGCAGAAACGGCCAACACCGCCACCACAACTACGGCCGCCAAGACACCCAATGCGGCGATGCCTAGAAACAAGAGTATCAGTAGCTCCGCAAAGCCCGCGTGAATGAGTGCGACTGGGGTCATGGTTATCTCCTTCAGGTCGGGCGAAATTCCTGGTGGTACGGATGGTCCATCATGGATGCCCGTATTGCTCCAACTATTTCACAAATTGCCGTCGCGCACCAGGTTGTGGTGATATCCTGTTAACGCATCCGCCAGGTTTCGATTTCGTTGGGCCGGCCGAACAGCCGTCCGAACCGCGATTTTGTGGTTGAGTTGGGTTGATGGTATTCTTTTGGCCTTACTAGGAACGCTGCTGGACTAGTGCCGGCCGAAGGATAAACCGATCGGGATGATGCGGTTCGCCAAAACGCGGAGTCTGGCATCGGAAGTGGAGGATCTAAAATGAGTGCGGTAAATACCCCTGGTGGAAGGCTGCGCGATGCGGTAAACCGGGAACGCCCCTTGCAGGTGGTCGGCGCGGTCAATGCCTACGCCGCGCGCCTGGCCGAGGCGGCCGGATTTCAGGCGCTATACTTATCCGGCGGGGGGGTGGCCGCCAGTTCGTGCGGAATTCCCGATCTGGGCATCACAACGTTGGAGGATGTTCTGACGGATCTGCGACGTCTGACGGACAGTACCGCGCTGCCGGTGCTGGTGGATATCGATACCGGCTGGGGTGGCGCGTTTAACATTGCCCGGGCCATCAAAGCGCTGGCCAGGGCTGGCGCGGCGGGCGTCCACATTGAGGACCAGGTGCAGCAGAAACGCTGCGGGCACCGGCCCGGCAAGGCGATCGTGAGCGCAGAGGAAATGGTGGACCGCGTCAAGGCCGCGGTCGATGCCCGGATGGATCCGTCTTTGGTCATCATGGCCCGCACCGATGCGCTGGCCGTGGAAGGCATGGACGCGGCGATTGACCGGGCGCGCCGCTGTGTGGCGGCCGGCGCGGATATGATTTTCCCGGAGGCGCTGACCACGTTGGGGCAATATCGACAGTTCGGGGATGCGGTGGGGGTACCGGTGCTGGCGAACATTACGGAATTCGGGGCCACGCCGCTGTTCACCATCGCTGAGCTGCGCAGCGCCGGGGTCGGCTTGGTGCTCTATCCACTCTCGGCGTTCCGCGCCATGAGCGCGGCGGCCCTGCGGGTGTATCAGGCGATCCGCCAGGATGGCACGCAGCAGAACGTACTGCCGACGATGCAGACCCGGGAAGAGCTGTATCGGCATCTGAACTATCACGCGTTCGAACAGAAATTGGATGAACTGTTTGCAAAGAAGGAGCCATGAGATGAGTAGTAGTGGGGCGGAAATTCCGAAGGTCAAAAAATCCGTAGCCTTGTCCGGCGTGGTGGCCGGCAACACCGCCATCTGCACGGTCGGGCAGGCGGGGCACGAATTGCAGTACCGCGGCTACGACATCGCCGACCTGGCCACGCACGCCACCTTTGAGGAGGTTGCCTGGCTGCTGATCTACGGCGAATTACCCACGCCCGCCCAGCTCGACGCCTATCGCGGCAAATTGCGCTCCCTGCGGGGCCTGCCGGAGCGCGTTCGCGCCGTACTCGAACAGATTCCCGCCACCGCCCATCCCATGGATGTGCTGCGCATCGGCGGCGCGCTGCTGGGCGCCATCTACCCGGAGGCCGATGATCACGCACCCCAGGGAGCCCGGGACATTGCCGACCGCCTGCTGGCCAGCTTTTCATCCATGCTGCTGTACTGGCACCACTTTGTCCGCGATGGCCGGCGCATCGCCGTGGAGACCGACGACCAGAGCATCGCCGGGCATTTCCTCCATCTGCTCCATGGCCGGAAGCCCACCGCCATCCATGAACGCGTGCTCGATCAATCGCTCATCCTCTATGCCGAGCATGAATTCAACGCCTCCACCTTTACCGCCCGCGTTATCGCCGGCACGGATTCGGATCTGTACTCCGCCATTACCGGCGCAATCGGGGCCTTGCGCGGCCCCCGGCACGGCGGCGCCAACGAGGTGGCCCTGCTGATCCAGCAGCGCTATGCCACGCCCGATGACGCCGAGGCCGACATGCGCATCCTGGCCGATCGCAAGCAAATCGTCATTGGCTTCGGTCACCCGGTTTATACTCAGCATGATCCCCGCAATGCGATCATCAAGCCGCTGGCGCAGCAGTTGTGTGCCGCCGGTGGCGACGACAATCTTTTCCGCGTCGCCGAGCGGATTGAAAGCGTCATGTGGGAGCTTAAAGGGATGTTCCCGAACCTCGACTGGTACAGCGCCTGCGCCTATCACATGCTGGGTATCCCGCGCCTGCTATTTACGCCGGTCTTCGCCATCGCCCGTACCTCCGGCTGGGCGGCCCATATCATCGAGCAGCGTGCCGACCGCAAGATCATCCGCCCCGGAGCCAATTATGTCGGACCGGATCACCGGCCCTTTACGCCCATTAGCCAGCGAAGCTGAAAGGAAACCATGAGCTCCCACGCCGATACCAATATCCGCCCCCCGTACGATGCCGAACTGGTGGAGATCGCCCGCTATGTGGCCCAGGAGAAGATCACCAGCCCCGTGGCTCTGGAGACCGCCTATCACTGCCTGATGGACACGCTGGGCTGTGGCTTTCTGGCCCTGCGTTTCCCGGCCTGCGCCCGGCACCTGGGGCCGATTGTCCCGGGAACCGTGGTGCCCAATGGGGCCCGCGTCCCGGGCACGCCGTACGTGCTGGATCCCGTCAAGGCGGCCTTCGACATTGGCGCCATGGTGCGCTGGCTGGACTTCAATGACACTTGGCTGGCGGCGGAATGGGGCCACCCTTCGGATAACCTCGGGGGCATCCTGGCGGTGGCGGATTTTGTCAGCCGCAACAATGTGGTCGCAGGTCGTCCCCCGCTGCTGGTCGGCACGGTGCTCGAAGCGATGATCAAGGCGCACGAGATCCAAGGCGTGCTGGCCATCGAGAACAGTTTTAACCGCGTGGGCTTGGATCACGTGCTGCTGGTCAAAGCGGCCAGTGCGGCGGTGGTAACCCAGCTGCTCGGCGGCACGACGGACCAGATACTGGCAGCGCTCTCGCAGGCCTGGGTGGATGGGCAGAGTCTGCGCACGTACCGCCACGCCCCTAATGCCTGCTCCCGCAAAAGTTGGGCCGCCGGCGATGCCACCAGCCGGGCGGTGCGCCTGGCCCTGATGGTGCTAAAGGGCGAAAGCGGCCTGCCCAGCGCGCTGACCGCTCCGCGCTGGGGCTTCTGCGACGTGCTTTTCAAGGGCGAGCCGCTCCAACGCTCCCGGCCCTACGGCTCGTATGTCATGGAGAACATCCTCTTCAAGATCTCCTTCCCCGCCGAATTCCACGCCCAAACGGCCGTGGAGTGCGCCGTGCAGTTGCATCCGCTGGTCAAGGATCGCCTCGACCAGATCCAGCGCATCGAACTGCGCACCCAGGAGCCGGCGATCCGCATCATCAGCAAGACCGGCCCGCTGCATAACCCCGCCGACCGCGACCACTGCCTGCAATACATGGTGGCCGTGCCGCTGGTCCACGGGCATCTGACCGCCGCCTGCTACGAAGACGATTTTGCCCGCGACCCGCGCCTTGATGCGCTGCGTGCCAGGATGACGGTGGCCGAAGAGCCGCACTTCACACGCGACTACTATGATCTTGACAAACGCGCCATCGGCAATGCCGTGCAGGTGTTTTTTAACGACGGCACGGCCACGCCGTCAGTGGCCGTCGAGTATCCGATCGGCCATCGCCGCCGCCGCGCCGAAGGCCTGCCGCTGCTGCGGGACAAGTTCCACGGGGCCCTGGCCGAGCATTTCGGATCGCCGCAGGCCCAGGCAATCCGCGACTTGTTTGCCGACCCTGATCGACTGCGTGCCACGCCCGTCAACCAGTTCATGGATATGCTGGCCGTAAACCTGTAAACTCTTAGACCAAACTGGATGATTGGTCACTCGTACATTCTCGCGGCCATCCTGGTGCTCGTGGCGCCGACCACGCGCGCTATCCACGGTGCGGACGAACGCGCCGGGGCCGGAGCCCATGCGGCGGTGAGTCCCGGTGTCATGGCCGCGGAAGAACTTCCCGCACCGCAATTGCTGGCGCCCCGCGACCAGATGGAGTTGACCGATGTGGCGGCCTATTTCCAGTGGACGCCGGTCAAGACGTGCAATAGCTATGAGATCCAGATCGCCGGCGATGCCGCATTCCAGCAACTCTACACGACGCGCCGGACCAGGGATGTGCGCTATCACGAGCACCGTTATTTCCCGAAAAATATTCCGCCGGCAGGGCGATACTTCTGGCGGGTCCGGGCGATTGCGGACGGAGGCGCCGGGAGCTGGAGCGCCGTATTCAGTGTGAACCTCAACGCGGATCATACGCCGGCGAAACACGTTATCATGCCGATGGAGCCGGAACATCCGGTATTCCTGATGCGCAACCGCGGCTGGGATCCGCTGAAGGAATCCCGGAACGTGCGGGACATCATCCCGGCAGGTTGTGAACAGGTTATTGTGCCCGATGACATGTTTATCGGTAACGGCACGGAAGAAGCGCTGGCGCGGGCACGGAAATATGAACAACTGGGGGTTAACTTCGTGGTGTGGAACAACCGCGCCCAGGTGTCGCTGGCGACGCTGGAGTACCTGTTTCAGAACTTTCCGCACTGCATTGGCACCGCCGAGGGCGAGCATTTCTGGAGTTGGTATTGGGAACGCGGGCCGGAGGGCAACGTGGCCGAGTGGGACTACGTTCCGCGGGCCTGGACGCTCTGTGCCAAGTATGGCCGCTATTATTTCATCGGCGATGGCGAGACCGGCAACTACAAGTGGACCCTGATCAGCCAGCAATACCGCCAGGAGATCCAGCGTTGCCACACTACGATTGTGCCGCTGTTCAAATCCACCATTGGTCACGTGGCGTTGCACTCGCTCGGCGCCGTGGAAGGCCTGATGGCGGCAGGCTGGGTGGATAACTGTGGCTTTTGGGCGGATGAATTTGTCTGGGGTGAGTGCGGCTTTGGGACCCTGGGCGAACTGGACTCCAAGGATCGGAGCGACCGCCAATGCCCTTACAGCTATGACGTTCAGATGTGGTTGATGGGCATTGCCGGCGGAGCGACGGTATTTCATCTGGAATCCGCACACCAGTGGACTGCCGAGGGCCGGGGCGCGGCGAACTATCGGCGTTACTACCTGCCCTTTGTGATGGCGGTGGTCCAGCACGGACTGATTCCCTCGCGCCAGGCGTTTCTGGAGAGCCTTAAGGTTGCCGTGGCGTGCGATCTGGAGCGTGCCAGGAGCAAGCATGGGAACAAATTCGATGGCGCGTTTGGATTCCTCAACGAACTGTATGCCTTGAAGAATACACCTTTCCAGGAAATCATCCCCGACCAGGGACGCTATGGCATTATTGCCTTGCTGCCGCCGGAGTCGATGTGTCGGAACATGGAAACGCGCGTGATTCCGCAAGCACAACTGCTGGCTCCCGGCGCCGCGGCGGAGATTTTCAACCGCGCCTACCCGGAGCGGTTTGCGGGCGAAGCCTTTATGTGGGAATGCGATGGCACCATCATCATCACCAATTGCCGTGAAAACCAGGAGAGCCGGCAATCGTTTGCGCTCAAGTTGGACCGTGGCCCGGTGACGCGACTCCGCGGTACGGTCGCCGTCCACGATTACATCATTGGCAAAATGGCCCGGGATGGTCAGAGCCTCTGGTTTCAAGCCAACTTCGGCTTCGATTCCCAGGCCACCCGCAGCGTTCCCAATCCGAATCGCCTGTTGAAAGTGGAGTTGGAGTGCCCTGCCGAACCGCGCGTGAATATTACGCCTCCTGCCGCGCAGGTGGACGGCCGCTGGGATGCCCTCACCCGGCGCTATTCGCTGACGCTATCCATGAAAGACGGCCCTGCGGAATGCGAGATATCGCGATGAATCGACATTTTGTGTTCGGAGACAGAATCATGAAGCCCAGCGCGTTCTTTATTACCTTGGTCCTCGGACTGCTGTCTGGCATCGCAATCCGTTGCCCGGCGGCCGGGGTGGCATCGCCCACGCCGGAGAACCATGTTTATCAGTTCATGACCCGCCAGACGTTTACCATTGCCCCTTTCCCCACGAAGCCGGGCACGAACGTCGGTTTTCTTTTTCAGCCCCACGCCACCAGCGCCTATTTATGGATTCCGCCCTCGTGCCAGAAGGTGCGAGGCGTCCTGGTGCTGGGGCACAATGTTCCGGAGCAAGGTCTGGGTGGGCATCGGGCCATCCGTGCGGTATGTGCGGAGCAGAATCTGGCCATCCTCTACACCTGTCCATCGATGCGCCTGGCCGCGGTCGGTGCGGCGGATAATAAATTGGTAAGCGGGTTAGAGAAGAACAAGTACCAGGCGGCTTTTTTGCAGCAAATCCTTGATGCCCTGGCAACGGAATCGGGCTATGCGGAATTGCGTACCGCGCCCATCCTGCCCATGGGCGAGTCGATGTCGCTGTTGCTGGTGAACATGCTGACCCAAGGTCTGCCGGAACGCTGTATCGCGGGTATCTGGATCAAAGATGCCTCCTGGCAGAGCAACCAACCGCCGGGGGTTCCAATGCTCGCCGCCTGCGGCACCGCCGCCGAGTGGGAGCAGCAGACGTTCGACATTTTCAACCGCTGGCGCGACATGGCCACAGATGACCTCAAGAAACTTGTCGCTCGAAGAACCGCCGCTCCAACCTGGCCCGGCAGCCTGCTGATCGAGGCGGGGAGCGCCCATTTCTCCTGCACCGAGCCGATGACCCGCCTGATCGCCCAGTACATCCGGGCGGCGGCCCAGGCCCGCCTGCCGGAGGATGGCAGCCCGGCGCTGCGCCCCGTGGATCTGAACACCGGCTATGTGGCGGGCCTTTCGGTGCCCGGTGCCACCCCCATGCCGCCCAAACGCTATTGCGACTGTACGCCCGCCGAGCGCTGCCTTCCCTGGTATTTTGACCTGGAATCGGCCCAGGCCGCCTGCGCCATGGCCAACGTCAACTGGGACGCCCAAACGCAGGTGCCGGTGTTCTTAGACCCCACCGGCAAGCCGCTGCCCTATAACAAACGCGGTATTTTTACCTTGGCCGCACCCATGGAGGAGGATGGCATCAGCTTCACCATAAAGGGCGCCTTTCTGGATCAACTCCCTGCGGAATTCGTCAAGGGCGGCACTCCGCTGACGCATGTTGCCGACGCGCCAACGGTTGAGTGGTTACGTGGCCCCGCCATTCCCTTGGGAAACAATCGTTTTCAAATTGCCTTGGACCGGAGCAACGGGGACGGCGCCGCCTTCTTCCGCGTCTGGCATCCCGGCGATGCCCGCTACCGTCTAAGCGTCAATCCAGGCACGCTGCAACTGCCCCCCAACGAAGCCGGCAAAGCGCAGGCCATCGCCTTCGACGAGATTCCCGACCAGAAGATTGGCGTGCCGGAGATCACACTCCATGCGACCGCGGATTCCGGCCTGCCGGTGCGATTCTTTGTAAAGGCCGGACCCGCCGAGATTCATGGCGCACAGCTCGTCTTTACGCCCATTCCGGTGCGCAGCAAACTGCCGCTGGCCGTAACCGTGGTGGCCTGGCAGTGGGGACGTACCACCGAACCGGCGGTGCAGACGGCACCACTGGTGGAACGTGTCTTCCACCTTGGCAAATAGATCAACGGACAAATAAAGGTACCGTTACTTCGCGAATTCCACCTTGAATCCGACGACCGCCTTATCCGGCCACTGGGCCAGCGGCTTAATCACCAGCGCATCGGCTTCCTGCTTCCATTCGAGTTTGTCGGAACTGCCCAGTACGGTAACCGCCGCCACCGCCTTGTCCGCCAACTTCGCGTTGGTGCACAGGGATGCGATCCGCACATCAGCCGTGGGCAGGCCCAGGCAGAAGGCATACAGATCGCTATTTTTGGTGGTAAAGCGGATATCCTGGCCGGTGTATTTCACCTTGCCTTCGTTAAAATTGCCGGCCTTCACCTCCGCGGCGCCGGCGGGGCGTTCGCCAAAAACTTTCCACGGGCGGGTGCCGTAGATCCCTTCGCCGTTGACCGCCGTCCACGCGGCAATGTCATCCAGCGTGGCCAGCATGTCCGGCTCCAGATCCCCTTCGGGCGTCTGCACCACGTTGATCAGCAGATTGCCGTTCTTGCTGACAATATCGACGAGCATCTGGATGACTTCCGTCGCGGTCTTGTACTTCTGGCCCGTGCGATAGAACCAATCGCCGATCGAGGTATCGGTCTGCCAGGGCTCGGGATTGATCGAATCCTTCACGCCGCGTTCCAGGTCCTGTACCCATTTGCCTTCGGAGGCCTGCTTGCAATTGTAAACCGCTTCGAGTTTGCCGCCGTTCTTGGCGATATCGGTGTTATACAAATGGGCGATCATGCTACGGCCCACATCATCAAAGGGCATGCCGCTGTCCGAATACAGCAGGTCCGGGTGGTAGCCGTCGATGAGTTCCTTGATGGAGTGGAACCATTCCTTGTGCCACGCGGGGTTCGTGCTCAACCAGCCCTTATCGCCCGGGGCCGCCTTGGGATGGTACAGGTCCTGGTACTGCGGGTCGTTGCCGTCATAGGGCACCCCAGCCAGCGGGCCGGTGGTATCGGCCCCATGGCTGGGCTGGAACCAGGTGAAACTGGCGCCCAGGTGCTCCGAGACGCCGAAGCGTAACCCTTCCTTCTGCGCCGCCTTCTGCCAGGTGCCCACCACATCCTTGTGCGGTCCCATCTGCACGGCATTCCAGCGGTGGATCTTTGAATCCCACAGGAAGAAATTGTCGTGATGCGTGCCCATGCTTACAAAATACTTGGCGCCGGCTTTCTTGTAGAGCGCCATGAGTTTCTCGGGGTCCCACTTCTCGGCGGTCCACAATGGAATGATGTCCTTGTAGCCCAACTTGGACGGGTGGCCATAACGCTCCAGGTGATCCTTATAGTCGGCATCGGCGGGTTTGGCCTTGCCGGTCTTGGAGTCGATGCTGCCATCGTGCAGGTAAAGCCGCTTGGCGTACCAGTCGCCGTGCCGCGGCACGGCCTGGGGGCCCCAGTGCGCCCAGATGCCGAACTTGGCATCGCGGAACCAGTCCGGATACTTGTACTGCTTGAGGGATTCATCGGTGGGCTTAAACGGTCCGGGGGCGATCTCCGGGGAGGCATCAAAGGGTTTGAGCTCCTGTGCCGGTGCGGCGTCCGCCGCGTGCAAGAGCCGTGCGGTGGCTGACACGCTGGCGGCCAGAATGGCCGCAGCGACCAACAGACTGTTCATCTTCATGGGATCTCCGTTCCAATGCGAATTCGTAAACTTTATTCGTCTTGAGTGCGAATGTTACAACGACAATGTGCGGGAGTTATTTCCATTAATTCTTATGGCGTCCGCGCAACATCCCAGCGGCCATCGCGGAACAACACTACGTGAATCGTCGCAGCGGTTGCCGGTGGGACCAGCACCGCTTCTACGCCGTCCGGTCGGTCCGTAACGCGAACCGCGGCGGCGATTCTCGCGGCAGCGCAACTGGGATCATGCGGCACCACCACGAGTGTAAACGATGACTCCTGCCCGCTGGCCACGGTGCGTTTACTGCCGATGGTGAAGAATCGGTCCTGCGGCCGGTTCTTGAGATTGGGCGCCAGGCAGGGCTGAACATTTTCCTCCACAAAGGTCTCGGTGCCCGGACCGGCGCCGAATTTCACCAGCATCCGGCGGGTGACGGATTTTGTGCCGCCATGACCATCTGGTACGGAGAAGCTCCCGTCGTCATCGCCGCAAAACCAATCCGCCCCGCGATCCTTAAGCGCGTAGAACTGCCAGAGCTGGCCGGCGGTCCATTGAGGCCGCGCCTTGCCCGCCACCCAGCGGTCATGGATAACCAGGCACCCTTCGGCCGTCAGCACCAGGCGGCGTGTGAGCTGGGCATCGGCGGCAATATAGCGGCTGAAAACCACTTCCCCATAGGCATCCCGACCCCGCTGCGCCACGCGGGCCGACCCCACGTCATAGGGCAGCGCCTGGTCGCCCAGATCGATCTGCTGGCATAGATCACGCAAATGCAGATACGGGCGGATGCCCGTGTATTTGACATCCACCTTCAGTGCGTCGAACTCCTCGGGCTGGAACGTGAAGTTGCGGGCATCGGCCAGCATGCGGGTATAAGCCCCGGCAGAGAGCACCCCCCAGTTGAGGCTCTGCGCCGCAGCGCCCTGCGTATGGTCCGGCGTGGTGACAATTTTGATATTCGGGGCCGACGTGAGGCTGCGGTGCCAGGTCTGGGCACTCTCAAATCCGTCGAGCAATTTCACGCCCGCCGGGCCTTCCAGCCGCAGATTGTCAAAACACAGTTCGCGGGTGCCGCGATTGTCGAAATTGCGCAGGGTGACATGATCGCCCACGACCACGGCGCCGGTCGCGTCGTGGAGCAGCAGCTCGGTCGGAATGCACATGGTAAACCACGTGTCGGCCTTCCAGATCCCGGGGAACGTGCGGGCCTCCTCCAGCGCCCAGAAACTATTGCCCGTGATTGCCGATCGGGTGCGATGGCGGCCGAGATTATGAAACAGCGGCACTCCGTCCACCTCGTAGTAAGCTACCGCGGGCCCTTTGGATGGATGGGCGTGACTGCCAGCGGCATAGAGGTCCATGAACACCATAGCGGATCCAGGTTCGTTGCCGGTGCGCAGGATGAGCTTGTCGGCCACGGGATGGCCACTGGTACGATTGGCCCGGTAGTTAACAACGGATGCGGCAGGCAAAGGTTCCGGCTGCCGCGTGGAGACTTTGAGTTCCAGCAGCGAAACGGCACGGCCCCACTCGTCGGGCATCTCCTTGCCAAAGGCCGCCGGGTCGTACAGACGCTGGGCAACGGTCAGATAGGTCGGGTCGTCATAAAGTTTCGCGGCGTATTCGCAGAGGAAAAGGAAATCGAAGGCTCCGCGGTCCAGGTGAAAAAAACCGTCGCCAAACTCGGGCACCAGGCCGGTGGTCGAGACCGTATCACGCAGTCTTTCAAACATGCGGCGAAATCCCGGAGCGCGGAGATCCTCCGTGTGGCCGAGCATCTGCGCCAGCTCAAGGCAGTGGACCATCCCCAGGCCCGTGTAGTTGCTGGCATCCTCATCCAGGTCCCCGGTGGCTTTGATCCTGGCCCAATAGTGTTCGAGTCGTTGGCGGATGGGCTGGGCATCGACCGTCCGATCGTCCGCGAAGTACGTGGCCAGCGCCGCAGAGCTCAGGGCCTGGGCCAGGCGAATATTGTTGTCGGCATCGCCCGCGCTGGATCCCTCGGGAGCCGCGAGAAAATCCTTCCACACGTTGCCCGCCATGGCGCGCAGCATCCGTTCCTGCTCCGGTGTGATCAGCCCGGCCTGCCGCAGCGGCAGGATGACCAGCGCGATGCCGCGCAAAGCGTGAAAGTCTGTCGGTTTATGGGCGACCTCCGGCAGCGCGGACGTGAAAAGGCTACACGCTTTGTCCCGATACGTAGTGTGCCCGGTCCGCTGCGCCAACCGCACGGCAACATCTGCCAGCCACAGCCGTTCGTGCACCGGCATCTTTGCCGCCCCCGGTTCCTGGCGGGCAAAGATATGTTCGTAGAGTTGCACATAGCGGTCTTCGTCGCCGGTTTTATCGGCAGCGCGGACCGGTGCCAGCGTCCCGAGCACTACGGCGAATAGCCATGCCCGCGCGGCTGTCAGAATTCCCGGCCCCACTGCGTTCCTCATGTGTGTGCCTTTCGCGGTCAGAAAACAGACCCTCTTGATTCCGCATTCCCCGCGTGACCAAAGATCCTTTCGGGCTCCTGGCCGCGGAGGCAGGTTTGCCCATGGTACCGAATCTTTGCCGCTGTCGCACCACCGCGCTGCCGCGGCCGCTCTGGACGCGCGATACGGGGGAAAAATGGCGGTAGTTTCCGGGCGGTAGTTTTTAGCCGTTTTCCCGACTGGCGGGATATGGTAGGATTCGCCATGGCGCTATGCTCCATGGGGTGCCGGGACTCACTGCTGTAGCGGTGACCCGCACGGTATTCCCGCCGGGCCTGTGCGTCGGATGTCGCGGCCGCGTGTTGTACCGAGACGCGATTAACGCTTGCTTTTCGTTCGTTGGCGCTCGTAGCTCAGTTGGATAGAGCGGCGGTTTCCTAAACCGCAGGTCGTGGGTTCGAACCCCGCCGGGCGCAGTTCTGCATTTCCGACGCAGTCTCCAGACGGACTTGCCACCGCCGCGGATCGGCGGGGCCTGCTGCCCGCTTTTACCTACCGCGCGGCCTTGCCGCAGAAAGTGCCACCCGCAGCGCCGTGAGTCCTGGCGGCTGACTCTGCACATCCACAGGCATCTAATTCTATAAATAATGGAAGGTTGGGCCTCGACCACACGCTCTTTGGCGCCTACGGTTAAGGCAGGAACGAGTTTGACCGCGGCGGTCGCGGGCAAGGGGTTGTTGCTCTTGGCATAGAGGAGGGAATCATGGGGAAGGCAGTTGTTTCCGGACTGTTTTTGATGGGCGGTGCGGCGTTGCTGGCGGGGTGTGCCTCTTCCGCGGGCTGGGATCATCCCTTTGGGCTGCGCGGCAGCAATGAGACGATGAGTGTTCCAGCCGCAACGGGTATTAATGCGTATACGGACGACAAGCTGCGCTATCACCCGGATTGGGAGGCCGGGATCAATAGACCGCCCAATTATCCGCGGCCATTGGTAATCCACGAGGATTTGCGGCAAACGTGGGGCCAGGAAGATAATGGTTATACTCCGGGCGAAGATGTGGAACCGGCGGTCGAACCGCCAGCGACGCCCAAGCTCAATAAACCCGCGGACCCCCAGACGCCGGATCAACCTGATACTGATGATGAGTCTGACGATACCACCGGGCCGATCGATTAATGACGCCGGCGCCCGTAAAGAGCTGGCGGCGATTTTCTCTGTGTCCTCGGTGGTTCAAACGGAAAGTCCCGCCAGCAACTCCGGATCGATCGCCATTTGCGCCTTCTTGCCGCTGGCCGCGCGCAATACCACATGGTTCTGGGCCAGGCTGATATCCGCCACGCGGTCGAAACGCGGCGGGATGGCCACCACGCCCATGAAATAGGAGATGTCCAGGGGCTTGCCGGGGTGTAGTTTGGTTACGGTCGGCGAACCGCCGGCCGAGAGCGGATTGCGCCGCGCCGCTTCGGCCAATCCTAAATGGAAGTAGCTGCACCCCTCTTCGACGCCCAGCACGTTGGTGTGCCGGCCGTTCCACGGGTGGTAATACCGCCCGCCATTGGAAAACCACAGCACTGTCTGCGGCAACACCCGCGGATTCTTAAGGCTAAACCACACGTAGCGCTCGCCAGGGAAGGTCACCGCGGACCAGGCCAGCGGCAACGTGGTGTCGGCCACCAGGATGGCCAGATCCTCAAAACCCCGCCGCGCCGGGTAGCGGCTCAGGTCGGTCATGTGGCCCGTCGCCAGCGGCACCTCCCGCAGGGTTGCAAAACGGGCTCCAGGCAGCAGGGCGGAATACCCTTTATTCGCGGGGCTCTCGAAGACTGCGGGAAATACCTGGCCGTAAAGAAACCGGCTGGTGGAGAGTACCCCGCACCCTTCCTGGTCCGGATACTTAACCATGGCATGATGGCCCAGGTTCATCGGGCCGGTCATGCCGGTGATGGTATGGCGTTGATAGATGCCCGCCTGACCATCCACCAGCGTAATGCGTTTATCCACCTGCCCGGGGCGGATCTTGGTCTGCAAACGCAGATGGAGGCTATGGCGTTCCTGCTCGTGCGTGGTTGCGACATGGCGCCAGCGGGCGTTGGCGGTTTCGCCGTGCACGGGATGCTGCTCGCCACGGTAGGGGGTGGTGTTGCCCCCAAAAGGCAGGCAGAAAAAGTCGCCGCGCAGCACTTGCAGGATCGGCGGCAATCCCGGCGTTCGCGGTTCGGTAGCCCACGGCGCCACCGATAGCGGGCTGATGCTCCGCCCCCCGATGCGAAACGTGACCGGCCCAAGCTGGCCGCCGGTCTGTGTCACATACGCTTGCACCTGGTGGGATGCGAGCGGCCATGACGGTTGTCCCAGGATCGTCTTTAATTGTGCCATGAGGGTTCTCCTTTATTCCGGGCACCGGTATATTACCGGAAAATCTGTAGCGTGGGGTATGAAGGCAACGGGATGGAACCGCAGATGAACGCAGATTCTAACGGATCCTAACAAAACCCACCGCGCCGCGGCCGCAAGGAAATAAATGAGCCACGGATGAACACGAATGAACAGTGCGCCGGCCAAGCCGGCAAGGTGTAAAGGATGAAAGTTCCTCACGGTGAAGATATGGCAAATCACACCGGCCTCGAGTCCTGCGAAGGCGGTCGAGAGGCCGTCGTCG